>Ga0074199_1001691_pt1 | contig 17361 bp, 22 predicted proteins | sample EPASupsiteSAE347_FD_64528 | JGI IMG/M metagenome (GOLD analysis project Ga0074199, IMG submission 64528) | Bioremediated contaminated groundwater from EPA Superfund site, New Mexico - Sample SAE3-47 | ecosystem: Environmental > Aquatic > Deep subsurface > Groundwater > Contaminated ...
AATCACCTGCCAGAATACGATCAATCGTATTCTCCATTTGAGGATAACAGAAAGTCCAACAAAGCGTCGGAGGCTATCGGCGCGCCAAGCGCGCCTCAGCCTCAACGCTGACGTTCGGTAAAAAATGATATTGCTTAAAAAAAGCATGCGAGTAACATATCTTAAAGGTGAACTATGAGAATTGAAATTGAAAGAGAAAATGATGGTCGCTGGATCGCGGAAGTGCCGGATATTCCTGGGGTCATGGCCTACGGGACAAGCCGGCAAGACGCCGTGGCAAAAGCAGAGGCTTTAGCGCTTCGCATCATCGCAGACCGAATTGATCACGGCGAGGCCATTCCAGAGTTGGATGAAATGTTTGCCGTCCCCGCATGCGCCAATGGCCTTCCAGCAAAGCGCGGAAAGTGCTGACCGCATTGTTCCGTGTCGGTTGGGTTGTGGAACGGCAGTGCGGTACGTCCCATCGGATTCTTGCCCGCCCGGGATGGCCCGACTTTGTGTTTGCTTTTCACGATGGGGCGGAGATCGGCCCCGGAATGCTTGCCCGCATCGCCAAGCACACAGGGCTTACTCCAGACGATCTATAAAAATTAATACCGAACAATCGAATTCAGCCTATCGCCCTACGGGCTCAGGCTGATTCGGAACGTTCGAGCAAAAAAAGATACAAAAGAAAAAGTTGAATATCATACGTTAATTGAGTATTCTCAAAACATGAATTCTATACGATATGTTTACTGGCAAGATGGGGACATGTGGCTTGGTTATCTGGAAGAATATCCGGATTATCAGACCCAGGGCGAGACCTTTGAGGAATTACAGGAAAATCTCAAAGATATCTATGCCGATCTCGCCAGCGGGGTAATACCCAATGTCAAACACGTTGGTGAATTGCAACTTGCATGAAAAGAAATGACCTGATCCGGGAGATAGAAAAGGCAGGTTGCATTTTCATTCGCCATGGCGGACGGCACGATTGGTATCAAAATCTTCAAACAGGGGCTTGCCAACCCATTCCGCGCCATCGTGAAATCAATGAAAATCTCGCGCGACACATTATCAAGAAATTAACGCGCTGATCGAACAAAGCCTTTCAGCGTACGGCCGCAAAGCTGGCCGCCGCTGAAGTTTGCCGTTCCCGGCGCGCGCAGCGCGCCGGGAACGGCAAGTTGCCCGGTTGCGCCCGGCCAACGACGGGAAATGGTTCTCGGCGCGCGCTGACTCGCGCGCAGCGAACCAGTCGTTGGACCGGCCGCCGTCACTCGATGCCTGCGCCGCGCGGACGCGGACGCGGCGCGACATCTCGTGCCAGCGCCGGGCAACTCGCCGTTGGAAGCACGAGATAAAGATGACATTTGGGACGGGGTATGATATATTTTCGCCATGGAAGACACGGTTCATTTCCAAAACATGTTGAACGAGCGCGGGATCAGGCTTGAATGGGCTGATCGAACCGTGCATGAGCCGGACAAAGTTGAAGATCATGATGACGGTACTCGGCATTTTATGAAACGGATACCGTAGTTTGAAAACCGATGGCTCAGAGTTATCGTGAATACAACAACGATGCCGGAAAAACGTATCACGGCATTCTTTGATCGTCGGTTGAGGAGGGAACATGAGAATTAAAATTGACAAGGATAGTGATGCGCTTTATTTCCGGCTTGATGAGAGCCGGATAGTGGAATCTGAAGAAATTCAGCCAGGCGTAATACTGGACTATGACAAAGATAACAGGGTCATAGGTGTAGAGTTTCTTGGCATCTCGCATCGGGCGACCAGGGAAGAATTATCCTCATTGCAGTTTCAAACTGCATAAAACGAAAGCTTCCAACCAAGCCTTTCAGCGTATGGCCGCAAATCCGGCCGCCGCTGAAGGCTAACGTTAGGCAGAAAATAAATGAAGACGACGTGTTGACAAACGGCACACTCTGCCGTATATTCCAATCATGAAAACCATCCGATGGGATGAGCAGAAGAATGAATGGCTCAAACAGAATCGCGGATTGGGATTTGAACAAGTTGCCGTCCTGATCGAGCAGGGGCAAGTTCTGGAAGTCATGGATCACCCTGACCAAAGAAAGTACCCCGGACAAAAAATGGCAATTGTAGAAATAGACGGATATGCCTGCCTCGTTCCTTATGTGGATGATGAAGATGGTATTTTTCTGAAAACAGTTATTCCGAGCCGAAAGGCAACGAAAAAATATTTGAGGGACAACAAATGAAAAAGCAGACAATGGATTCGGAAGAAAGAGAAATTCTGACGTCATACGAGCGTGACGAATGGCGTCCGGTAAAAAACGGAAGGTCGGAAATCGCCAAATTGCAGCAGTATGCCCGCAATACTCTCCAGAAAAACAAACGGATCAACATCCGTTTGGCGGAACGAGACCTGGTTGGTATCCAAACCAGGGCGATTGAGGAGGGCATGCCCTATCAAACGCTGATTTCGAGCATCTTGCATAAATATCTTCGCGGGGTGTTGAGAGAAAGAAGAAATGCCTAACCAACAAATCCACCGTATTTTTCACCCGCGGCGGGTTTGAAACGGTGATTTGGATCGTTGGCCTAAGAAAAAGATTGCAAACAGATGTATTCTAATGTATTCTTTCTTTTAAACAAAGGGAGGGATTATGTCCAAGACTTTAACATTACGGCTTGATGAACCGGTCTACCGACTCTTCAAAACGGTGTCGGAGAGAGAAAACAGGCCTATTTCAAACTTCATTGAGACGGCAGTGATACGTTTCGTCCAAGAACACGAGACCGTTGACGAATTTGAGATGTCCGAAATTCGTGGTAATACTGAACTTAACCGAAGCCTAAAACGAGGACATCGGGATGCAAAAAACAGGCGCGGCACATTTGTCTGAGTTCCGTCTTTTTGTGACCGAAGAGTTTCGCAAGGCATTATCCAAGCTTGGTCCGCCGCGTTTTCTGCCCAAGAAGCTGGAAACATATGTCTATCCCCAGCTGAGGCAGGAACCATACTACGGACCCAATATCCGTAAACTGCAAGGATATGAACCTCCGACGTGGAGATATCGGATTGGTCCCTATCGCTTGTTTTACGCAGTGGACAACGAGAAAAGGATTGTCTTTATCCTGACCATAGACGATCGAAAAGATGCGTACAGATGATTCGGCCAACCACCGGCTTCGGCGTACCACTCGCCAGGCTCGCGGCCGCTGAGCCGTAACGTTCTGCGGAAAAAAAAGAGAGATTTTTCTTGCATTGTAATGCGAATAGCAATATGTTGGCAATATGAATGCGATTCGGTTCGCATGGAACGAGATAAAAGCCGCAGAGAATCTCAGCAAGCACGACGTGTCTTTCGAAGAGGCTTCAACGGTATTTGCCGACGAAAATGCACGATTGAAACATGATCCCGATCATTCACAAGAAGAAGACAGGTTTATTTTGCTGGGACTCAGCGCCAAACTACGGATGCTGGTTGTAAGTCATGCTTATCGGGAAGAACAAATAATCCGTCTCATTTCGGCTCGCAAAGCGACCCGAAATGAGCAAAAACAATATGGGAGTTACATATGAGAAAAGAATACGACTTTACTAATTCGGTGAGGAATCCATATGCCAAGCACTTTCGGAAACAAGTCACAATTCGTCTCGGAACGGATGTGATTGCCTATTTCAAGGCGCTTGCCCGAGAAACTGGTGTTCCCTATCAGAATCTTATCAATCTCTACCTCAGTGATTGCACCCGCTCAGGCAAGAAGCTGGCTCTGAAATGGGCATCTTGAAAATCGCAGAACAAAGCGTCGGAGGCTACCGGGTCATCTTTGTAATGCTCGAACAAAAGGTCTTGATTTTGCGAATCGGTCACCGCCGGGATATTTATAAAAACTGATCGAACAAACGCATGGAGCACTACGCCGCTACGCGGCGCGGCTGATCCGTAACGTTCGCCCAAAACTATGAACTACAATAAAAACAAAGTGGATGACACTACTCTCGCATTGATGTACTTGGTGACGTGGAGACAGAAAAAGGACTTCCCTATGTCCGCATGGAAATCCTTTGATTGGGAGACAATGGACCGACTCTTCGATAAGGGGTTCATTTCAGATCCTAAGAGTAAGGCCAAATCGGTCAGGATGTCAGACGAAGGCTTCCAGAGAGCAAAACAGTTTTTCGAGCAAATGTTCGGAGAAAAAGAATAACGGCGAGTTGCCCGGCTGCGGCCGGCCAGCGACTGAAAATGGTTCTCGGCGCGCGCTGATTCGCGCGCCGAGAACCAGTCGTTGGACCAGTCGCCGCTGTCGTTCGGTGTGATAAGAAAATATGGACTTAGGCAATCTTGGTTTTGACAAATGGTTTGAGGACCATACCGGCAACCTCCTGCAGCCGGGACACAGCATTGCGCGCGTCACCGCCGTTGATCGGGGTGCATTCCTGATAAGAACCCAGCGCGAGGAGACGATCGCTGAACTCGCCGGCAAACTTCGCTTCGCAATTCAGTCAACCGCCGACTTGCCGTGCGTCGGCGACTGGGTGTGCGTGCAGTGCCAAGGGTCGGACGGCCCAGCCATCATTCATGCAATCCTACCGAGAAAAACGTTTCTGCGGCGCAAATGCCCCGGCAAGACCGTGGACTTCCAGATGATCGCGGCGAATATTGACGTTGCCTTTATCATCCAGGCCTGTCAGTATGATTTCAACATACCACGGCTCGACCGATACCTGGTAATGGTCAACGAAGGTCACATTGAACCATGGATCGTCCTGAGCAAGACGGACTTGATCTCCCCCGAAGAACTGAAGCAGACGATTGAGCAGATCGGACGCACGGGCATTTCCGCCCAGATCCTTCCGCTCAGCAATGCGACGGGTTACGGACTGGATGTGTTCCAAGCTTTACTTGTGCCAGGAAAGACGTATTGCCTGCTTGGCTCGTCGGGCGTCGGCAAGACCACGCTCATCAACCGGCTAATCGGACGAGATGCGTTCGGCACAAAGGCCGTCAGTGGAACAGGCGAAGGAGTGCATACCACCGCCCGCCGCCATTTGCTCATCCTCGACAGTGGAGCCATGTTGATCGACACGCCGGGAATGCGCGAGTTAGGTCTTCTCGGAACAAGTGACGGGATGAACGCGACCTTCGCGGAGATTGGCGATTTCTCGATGAACTGTCGCTTCTCCAATTGCACGCATACACAGGAGCCTGGTTGTGCGGTCTTGATGGCCGTGGAAAGTGGCGACTTGAGCGAGGACCGATATCAGAACTACCTCAAACTCAAGAAGGAAACGGAATACCATGATCTTTCCTATGCCGAAAAACGAAAGAAAGACAGAGCATTCGGCCGTTTTGTGAAATCGGCAATGAAGCAAATGAAAGAATGAGGCGCAGACTGCGGCGGCTTCAGCGCACGGCTGCCGCTGAGCCGTGTAACGCGCGCATGAACGGCAATTGGGCAATGATGCGCGTGTTTCCGAGTTGTTCAATTGTTTTCAAGTTGTCTTTTTCAATGACGGTTTTGCGTGTGTCGCCAGCATAATTTATCACAATTCCAAGAATTTTCAATTTTGCCCGCCGGAGTTCCCGAAGAGTAAGAAGCGTATGATTGATGGTCCCCAACCCGGGCCGGGCCACTACAATTACCGGCAGGGATAGCGCTTTCATCAGATCAAGCATGGATAATTGTCGCGAGAGCGGAGTTAAAATTCCGCCGGCCCCCTCAACAACGATGAATTCATGGCGGCGCTTTAATGCGGCAAAAGATTTGATGATCCTGGAAAATATAATTTTTTGCCTCTCCAGTCCAGCGGCAAGATGGGGTGAACATGCCCGGCGGTAACGATAGGGCGACATCAGTTGCTGTTCTTTTTCAGAAGGAGTAATACCCGCGCGCGAATAGACAAATGCAAGATCGGGTGAAATCAGCTTCTTTCCCCGCCTTGGACAACCGGTCTGAACGGGTTTCATGTAGACGGCATCAACGCCGGCTGATTTCAAGTCACAGAGCAAAGCGGCGGAAACAACCGTCTTCCCGACGCCCGTGTCGGTCCCGGTGATGAATATTCCATGTGGATATGACCTGTTAACCATTGTGCGAATGAAAGTCATCTTAACATTCTTTCCCGGCCACGCAGTATAAAACCCGGTAAGTGGCGTAGACTCCGTTTTTTCTTTTATAATTTTTTGAATAATCGGCGATGAGCCGGGAAATTTCCGAACGGGTCAGCAGGGTCTTGCTGTGCGGAATATTTCCGCCGGTCAATCCCTGCTCGTGTAATTGTTTCAGCATTTCCGCCGCGGATGGATATTCAAGCCGGATTGTTTCCGGTTTTTCCGTCCGAAGCAGAAGACCGGCTTTGGCCAGCGCCTTTTTCACGTCATTTCTGTCAGGCATGGCGATCCGGGAAGGTTTATCCGGCGCGATTCTTTGCCGGGCTGAATGAAGTTCCCCCAGCGTTCCGCGCAGCATAACGGCAAATACCAGGCGGCCGTTCCGTTCAAGCAAGGAGCCAAGTTTCGAGATGATCAATTCAATCGGAGCAATCCAATGCAGGGCGCAATTGCTTATAATCATCGGGTACTTTATGTTTTCAGGAAGCCGGCAGGCATCCTCAATAATCCAGTTGATCATTCTGTTTTTGACCAGATAGCCGCGCGCTTTAACCGTCATGGCGTGCGAGACGTCAACCGCGTCAATTTTGGCGGAAGGGAAGACATCAACCAGCATTTCCGTCAACACACCCGTTCCACAGCCGATTTCGAGAATGCGGGAAGGGACGGGGGAAGAGGGCGCGGCGGGTAAGGTCATTAATTTTTTCGCAACCTGGCGCTGGATATTTGCGTGCCGGTGGTAAGTTGAAGCCGCGGCCGAAAACCGCGCCGCTACTGGTGAACTTGTTTTGTGTTCCGGTTTGGGCATTTTTTCAGAAATTCCATTATATCTTCGGCAATGGCGCGCGGGTTTTGCCACGGCAGTCCATGCCCGCAATTTTCATAAACGCGAATCTCAGAAACGGGGAGCAGGCTTTTTAAGGCCAATCCGGCCTCAACGGGAATTATCATGTCTTGTCGGCCGTGAAGAATCAACGCCGGAATATTTACTGCTGTCGCTTCGTTCCGCAAATCCGTTTCAGAAAGATATTTCAAGCCGGCTGATAATTCAAGCGGATTCATGGCGCACGCCTCTTCTATCTTAAGCGTGATGGTCTCTTCCAGTTTTTGCATGAGTAATCCATGGTTTTCGGCTTTTGCCATGAGTTGCTGCGCTTTGTCCTCAAATGTACTGGCGACATTTTTGAAGAAGGTTGCCAGAACGTTGCGCGGGTCGCGTTTTAGCATATTCGTCATGGCGCGCAGCGCGCCGTTCGATACGCCGGATGTCCAGCTTTGATCGGCGCGGAATTTTGCCGTTGATGAAATCAGTATTAGGCCGGCGACGAGATCGGGCCGATGCGCCGCCGTTTCCAGGGCGATCATTCCGCCCAATGACCAGCCGGCGATAAAAACCTGGCCGCCGTTTTTTTCAATCATTTTGGCAAGGTTTTGAGCGTAGGAACTCTGGGACCCGGTTTCCGTTTCGGCGCTCCATAAATCGCCGGTTGAGATGGAGGAAACCTGGGCGTTATTTTCCAGACATTTACGCAGGTCTTCCATGGCCGAGGCGTCATGCGCCCAGCCGGAGATTAAAATTAAGTGGTGTACACGGCGCATGGAGATGTTTATAATATCCCTTCGGCATAGCCGGCATCAATGATTTGATCTGCCGCTTGCTCAAGGTCGGCTTGGGAATGGTCAAGCGTGACCGAAAGCCTGATGCGCGCCGTCCCTTCCGGCACGGTCGGAGGCCGAATGGCCACGGCCAGAATTCTTTTATCCCGCAAGCGCTCCGCCAGACGCAATGATTTTATATTTTTGCCCACAATCAACGGGATGATCTGGCTGGCCGATTTGCCGGTGTTGAAACCCGCCTCTTGCAACCGCCGGCGGAATATGTCCGCGCGTTTTAACAATTCCTGGCCGAGCGTTTGCTGGCTTTCAAGGATGCTCAGCGCTTCCTCAGCCGCTCGGGCGCTCGCCGGCGGCAGGGCGGTGCTGTAAATGAAACTTCGGGCGCGGTTGACAAACCAATCGCGCATGGAGGCGGAACATGCCGCAAATCCGCCGTAAGAACCAAGGGCTTTACTCAATGTTCCCATTGAAATATCAACTTTATTTTCAAGCTGAAGCTCGCGCACCCGTCCCGTGCCGCTTGTTCCGAAAATGCCGGTGGCGTGCGCTTCGTCAACCAGCAACATGGCATTATGTTCGGCGCAGACGGCGGCAATTTCTTTCAAGGGAGCAAGGTCGCCATCCATGCTGAAAACGGATTCGGTGACCACCAGGCGGTGTTTAGCGTCCTTTTCGTCTTCAAGCGATTTGGCGAGATGATCCGGATCATTGTGCTGAAAACGCTTCAGATTGGCCCGGCTCATGATCGCGCCGTCAATCAGGCTGGCGTGGGCGAGTCTATCGGCAATAACGGCATCCTCCCGGCCGACCAGCGCCGAAATAATGCCGAGATTTGTCAGATAGCCGCTTCCGAAAGCCAGCGCCGCCGGATAGCCTTTGAATTTGGCGAGATGCTCTTCCAGTTCCGAGTGGCAGGGCAGGGTGCCGGAAATGAGCCTGGAGGAAGCCGCGCTCGCGCCATAGGATCTGAACGCGGCGATGCCGGCCGCAATAATCTTCTCGTTGCGGGCAAAGCCGAGATAGTCGTTGCTTGAAAAATTGAGGCTTTTCCCCGCGTTGTCATGGAATTTTCCGCCCACGTCCTCAAATTTACGCAAGGTTCGCTCGAGTCCTTGTTCGCGCAGTTCCTTAAGTCCGGCTTCGATCCAGTCATATCCAGATGAACCATTGTTATTCATAAATTAGGCCATGCAAAGCGAGGCGACTATTTCCGCTTTCAACCGGTAGGGCGAACCCCGCGGAACGCGGGGCAAGCCCTCAGGTTCACCACGCGTCCAGCGTGGGTGAGCTGTTCTTCCCCAGACGGCTCGGCCCGCCTGCAACGCTGAGCGTAGCACTGCGGGCAGGCAGGGACGCCTCGCCCTACCAACTTTGAACATTCCTATACCCATAATTATTGATGATTGCTCAATTATTTCCCATACGCTTCCGGCACATACGCCGGACATTTTTTTTCGGCAAATATGGGCTGGAAACGGGCAAAGCGCTGGATGCCTTTTTTTAGCGGAATGCGGACCCATTTCGTGCCGATCAACGGATGGGCATAATGGATGAAATCATCGGTTACATCAATTCTGTTTTTGCTCAGCCATTTTATCGGGAACGCGCGTTCGCTGTTGGCGACCTGTTCCAATGAAACCTTGTCGTAACGCGCCCTGTATTTTCCACCCGGTTCGCGCAGGATGGTCGCCATCCAGCCGTTGCCGTCCCTGGTTGCGATTTCAACGGATTTTTTGCCGACTTCGTACGCTTCCACCGAATCAACATTTGAGATAAAGACGCTGGTATAGCGCTGATCACAACCGGATACCTGGCCGTGGGCCGCCCCGCGCGCCGCCAATCCTTTTGTGTTGAGGTAATTAATCACCATTTGCTGGGCGGTCATTTTGCTGGCGCCGAATGCGATATGATCAAAGGCGTCTTTTACGACGCCGAGGTCGCCCGCGTCAAATCCCTCGCTCAGGGCCACGATACAGCGCCCACTGCGTTTCAGCTCATCGTTGACATTGTCTGCCAGTTGTTCCAGCGTCAGCCCGGATTCAGGCATATAAATCTGGAGCGGCATTGTGCGTTTTGGATCCGCCAGGCGCGCGGCGGCCGTAATGAATCCGATTTTGCGTCCCATCATCTGGATGACCAGCACCGGGTCGGATGGGCAGGAACCGGCATTTTCCTCGTTGGCGTTCTGGATACAACAGGCCCAGTAGCGGGCGACCGAGCCGTAACCGGGCGTGTGGTCAATGATCTTGAATTCCGAATCGCCGACGTCATTATCTATTGTCTTTGGAACTCCGACGGCGATCAGATCAAGCCCCTGTTCGCGGGCGATTTTGCTGATCTTATGGGCGGTATCCATGGAGTCGTTGCCGCCGATATAGAAAAAATAACCGATATCATGGGCCTTGAGAACTTCAACCACCCGGTTAAAATCACGGGTCTGGTTTTCCTTGAGTTTATAGCGGCAGGTTCCGATGGCGCCGGCGGCGGGGGTTGTTTCAAGGAGCGCTATCTCCTCCGGATCCTGGGCGGAAATATCCAAAAGTTCTTCTTTTAATATACCTTCAATCCCATGCCAGCCGCCGTATATTTTGCCGAATGTTGTCTGGTCCGCCTGGCAGGCGTCAATGACGCCGCGGAGCGAGTTATTGATGACCGGCGAAGGCCCGCCGGATTGCGCCACAATTACATTGCTGGCCATATTGTGTTTTTCTTTCCGATTTTGAAAATCATTTGCCGGCGGAGACTGTAACGGGTTGGCCTTGTAATGGCCGCGAATTTTCATCTTCAACGTATAGTTGAAAAATCCGGTGCTTATCCCAAATTTCAAGCTGAAACGGCTTTTGCTTGTCAGCCGCATTGGCCAGCATCCAGCGCCATTCAAACTGGCCTGCGCCAATGTCCTGGAAAGGAAGCCACTTTGGTTGCAGGCGCGAATCATTTATCCGGAGCTGGGGCGCGACCGCCATGGGAACGCCTTCATGCGCCACGCGATAAATCACTTCGGCCGGGCCTTCCTTCGCGCGGAGCCTGCTGACGTTAAATTGGTGACGGCCGCCCATGACCGAGACCCGCGGCAATGCCAGTAGATTCATTCCCGGGCCGGTATTGGCCACGGCGTCTTCACAGACCATCGCGGTGGTGAAACCCGCGCGCCGAACGGCTTTGATTGTTTGTTCCTTGTATTGGCCATAAGGATAGCAGAAAGAATATGGCGGTTTGATGCCGTGGTCCACCAATTGTTTGTAGCATTCCCGGATCGAAGGCGATGGGTCATCCGGGATCGCAAGGTTCTCGTGGGCATGGGAATGTCCCCCGAATACAATCGTTCCCCGCTCCTGCATGGCCAGGACTTCCGGCCATGCCAGGCAATCGGTTCCTTCAAATTGCCGGCGTTCTTTCGTGGTGTCAGATACTTCTTTGGTAATCAGATAAACAATCCCGCGCAGACCATAGCGTTTGAGAATAGGTTCAACAATAGTTATGGTGTTGAGATACCCGTCATCAAACGTGATGATGACCGGGCGGGAAGGCAATGGTTTGCCCCATGTCTGATGGGCGATCAAATCCGACGGCAGTATGCTGGTGAAGCCCTGGGCGCATAAGTCCCGCATTTGATTTTTAAAAGTTTCGACCGGGATGCACCAGGCGCTGTCGGCTGTGTTCCCGATATGATGATACATCAGGATGGGAACGGGCCGGACGCGCCGGCTTTCGACATAACGCCATCCGGCCATAACCGCCAATAGCGCGCCGATGGCGATGACGGCCCATGCAATATATTGTAATCGCTTCAATTTCGACATGACACATCTTTCGTCGTTGTTAACTCAACTCCCTGCCGCGTCAATAGTTCCTTTCAACAGTTTCTTTCAATTTTCTCCCGTAAGGCGGGAAAATGAAATAACGTATCCGCCTGTCTGCGCCGGAATGGCGCCGGCATGCCATAAGACGTCGGTCTCAACCCCCAATCCCAAATGTTCTGCATCCTTTATTTTTGAAAAGGCCTGATCAAGATTTACGGTAACTATCTCCCGTTCGCCTTTGTCAAGCCATGGTTTTGAGCTGATCGCCTGCTTTTGTTCGCGGCGCCACTTGCCGCGCCGGAAAAGCCAGAAGGTTGCCGCCAATTTTGGGGTGTCATGGCGCAAGGCCTCAAACACGCATTTAACCTCTCTCGTTTCAGGATTAAAGTCAAAATCAACAAGCGCCAGCCAGGGCGTGAACACCGCCGGGTTTTTCAGACTGGCTTTCAATTCCAGTGATGACTTGGCAGGCGATCCGCCCTGGTCTTGGACAACGCCGCGCGTCAGTGAAGCCTGAGCAAGTTCATTCCTGACGGCATCCAGGACAGACGCCAGGTTCCAGACGATTTCCATATTCCTTAAATACAATTCAGCGGCGGCCGGCGCCTGGAACTGCAAACAAGGCAGGATTTCCCTTGTCGGCCGGACAATCAAGGCAAGTTCTTGCCATTTACCCGGCTGTAATTCAATATTACTGACTTCCGTTTTGGCGGCTTGAGTTTGATAAATAGCAAGGGGCACTTTTGCATGATTCCCCGGCTCCTTTTCGTTAAGCATTATTTCGCCACGAAGTTCGTACTTGCCATGCGCGAGCAGTATCGGAAGCATAAGCGCCTGGGAATATATATTTTCGGGCGCCGCCATGCCGGTCTCAACCTGGTCTTCCGGTAATTGAAGCTCCAGTTTTTTTAACGTTTCCATCGGCATTATTTGCCGGTTTTCCGCATCTGGACTCAGGCAGGCGGAATCATAAGGCTGTTGTAGCCGCGCCCTGGCAAACTGATCATAAAAATAACCGCTGTTACCGTTAATCAAGACGGCCGAAGATCCGGCTTGGAGACATTGGCGGATGTCGTTTTGCAGGTTAAACGTTTGCGGCTCGTTTTGATCCGCCGCCGGCAGAACGGAATGGAGAAGATATTTCACGTCCAGGCCCAGTTCGCGCTCCAGCGATTCCTTAGAAAAATATTTTAATATTCGGTCTTCCCGCGCCGTGTCCAGAGAAATCCGGACGGCCTCATTGACGGTGAACGCCATCCGGGCAAAGCAGGGAATATAAAGCACGTCTTTAACCGGTTCCGCTTGCAGGGTAATCGTCTCAAACGGTTTCGAGCACAGCCGCCATTTTGAGCGTTGCAGGGGAACAATTACGGTATCGTATGGCTCCAAAACCACTTTCCGGCTTATGCCGAATCCCGCCACTTTGATTACGGCTCCCCTTTCCAGCGTATTTAAGACAAGGAAAACAGGCCGGTTTAATTGCTCATTGCCGCCAACAGCGATAACCTGCGGGATGCGGTCAATCAACAGCGCAGAGGCGCTGCCTAATTTATGGCCGATGGGAAAGAACGTTTGCCGCCCGAACTGATTGTGAGAATTATTTTCGATTAACGCCGGCTGAGGCAATTCGAGCTGGAGGGAAATTTGCGGCGTAACATGCCTCAAGCCGTACAATTCAATCGTCGGCGAAACAAACGTCATGTTTTGGGGCGGCAATGGCGCCCAGGAACAAAGCAGTTCACTGCCAGCCGAAAAATTTTCCCAGGCCCGCGCTGAATCCGGATACAATCGGCCATTGAGCGGATTTAAAAGCCCGCGCCCGCCCATGCCGGCGCTTCTTAACAGATAATCTATCTTTTTCTCCGTTAAAAGCGAAATGCCGTGCTGTTCAATTTTCCTTATATCAAGCGGCGCGTTCAACATTGCGGGGCAGGCCGCTTGCGCATAATATTCGGCCGCCAGCCTGCTTTCAAGCGGCATATGGGTGTTAAGCCAGCCGCGCGCCATGAGCCGCGTATCCTTCCAGCCAAACAAAGCGCCAACGCGCATTCCATTGCGGCCGTTGACGACAACTGCCGAAAGGGCGATAATTACGACAACTGCGCGGAATAAAATATTTCCAGCCTTCGCAGTCAACGTTACGCTTGACTCCGCCGGAGCGCTCCGCCAAGGCGAGGCCGCCCCGCGCCATAATTCCATCAACGGCAGGACGGCCAATGCGGCAAAAGACGGCAGGAAGAACAGGAATTCCTGCGAACGCACCCAGGGCGCCATAAAAACCCAATAGAACGCGAATATTAACGGGAACAAAAGAAGAATCGTCCAATAGCGGCGCGCAAAACCGATAAGGACACAAGGCACTCCGGCCGCCGCCAGAAAAATCCATGGATAACCCAGGGTCTTGATATAAGCAAGCAATTCCCGGAGATGATGGAAATACTTCACGCCGGGCTGCGCGCCCAATGGCCCCAGGTTCAGCATCGTCTCCGCAAAAACCCTCTTCTTCTCCGAGGCCAAGCCCGCCATAAAAAAATCTGATTTCAATAAAACGGCCGGATTGGCCAGCGCGAATCCAATTCCGAACAAAAAAACACCAAGGCATGTCAATTTAATCGCTTTAAACCAGAAGCTGTCCCTGCCTGGCCGCCTCGCAAACAAAACCGCTTCAATCATGACAACAGGCGCAAGCGTCAACAGGGTGAACTTTGTGCCCGCCGCAAAACCGCTGACCAATGCCGCAAGAACAAACCATCTTAATTTTGAGGTTGCGCCCGCAATAACCAGAAGCAAAAACGACAGGGAAAGAACTAAAAGAGCAATAATGTCCGTTTCGGCATAATGGCTATGTTCAACCGCATATTGGCTAAACCCGATTAAAGCGGCGGCCAAAAGGCCGGCCCACGGCGAACAGGCGATGCGCGCAACGAAGAGGAACGCGACAAGACAAAGCAGTGTTCCGGCGATTGTATTAAGCCACCGGCCGAAATAAACGCCATACGGCTTGATATCCCGGACATAATCGCGCGCGCCGCAAAAATACTTAAACCAACTGCCGGCTCTGTCCAGCGCCAGATATGCCGCAATAAAAGGGCGCGCCAGGGTAAAAGTGCCATTGGGATAAAGACGGTCTTTGATATAGAGGCATTGCGGCGTTTTTTCAAACCAGGCGCCAATGACCGCTTCGTCGGGATGCAGTTTGGGCCATAACAGGCCCTCAAGACGGACGAATAGCGCCCCGGCGCATATCAGGCCCAATAGAAAAAGACACAACTTTGAGTATTGACTGTTTCCGGACATAATCTATGGCAGACTTAGATATATTATAGGCCTGGGATGGTGATTATAATGCAACGGAATAATTCACGCTCAAAATGTTACTTTTAAACGTCCGGAAATCAAACAAATAAAGAACAAGTTTGGTGTAGGACAGATTTTTTGATGTCGCGCGCAAATTGATGTTGCGCTTTTCTTTTTGGCCTGATATTCATTGAACCGGATGCCTTATATAATTTTCCGCTCAAAAGGTCAGCCGTTTTTTGATATTCATCAAAAAATGAGATCTATTCATCATTTGTTCGCCAGCCAGCGGCTGGCAGGGGCGCTGGCAATACGAGCCGCTTGTTTTATGGCGCTTATGCCGGCGGCGCTGTTTGCGCAAATTTCAATTTTTCGGCCTGAAATCGGCGTTCCTGCCTTTCCGGTTACCAATGGAACATTTTACGTTGAAGTTGAAGCTGTGCCCGGGTTGGCCTCCAATGGCTGGAGCGCTTTGCTGATCAATGATCTGCGGTCTTGGATATGTTCCGTGGAGAGGGTTGATTATGGATATTACGTCAATTGTAACTCAACCACCGGCTACCAGCTGACCGTCCGTACACCGGCCGATACGGCGCCGGAAGTTTTCAAGCTGGCGGTCGGGCATGTTTCCGCGGGTTTTGCGACCAACCGCCATTGTATCAGGATCCTGCAGAATTATGAGACCAACTTTTACATTCTGCATTATGCCGATCCGCAGGTTGAAACTGAAAACGCCACGGCCGCCAACGGCGCCGGTGGTTCGCATGGGAGCGTTCAGGCGATTAATTGGGCTTCCCACTCCTACCGTCTGATTAATCCCCGCTTTATGTTTAATACGGGGGACGAGGTTGAGAATGGATCGGCGGCATTCTATCCAAAATATCTTAACGCAATTGACACAATCGGAGCGCCCCTGTTGATTACCCGCGGCAACAATGACGCGCGAGGCAGTTATGCCGATTGGAAAAGGGATATCGGCCAGCCAACCTATTCCATCACCATGGGTTCCTTTTACATCTGCATGAAGGATTATGGAACGAACGAAAACCAATCCTGGTTCACCAACGACTATGCCGAATCATTTGCCAATACCTCCATTACTTTCAGATTATTTGGACAGCATTACACCAACGGGGGTTTTACCTGCGACCCGCCGGCAGGACAGTATCCCGACCTGATGCTTGTCGGCCATAACCACTCTTTTTCAACGCTGAGGACAAATCCATACTATGTGCTGTCCTCTGGTCCCGGCTGGGACTATGGCGCCGTTGCAATTTTTGAATTTATCAAAAGCGGCGGCGGCTGGCTATGTTCCAATAAGACGATTCACGGGACGAGCAACAAACTCCACGTCTACGGCGACTGGGGCAGTCCCGATTACGTTACCAATACTTTTTTGTATGCCAACGATGGAGCGGCCGATACAAATACGACCTATATCACAAACAGCCTGAACTATGACTTTTGGGATGGACAGGTCCGTTTCCTGATGCGCAAGTCAACCTGTGGTTACGCGGTAAGCGGCGGCGACAAAACGGCGGAATATGATTATTCAGGCACTAACACCGCTGTCCTGGTTAAAGTCAATATTCGAGGAAATGCCCTGACCACAGTTACGGTGTTCCCGCTTGGGACCAACCGGCAGACCCAAACCATCACTTTCCCGCCGATTGCGGATCAAGTAGTGACGGCCGCGGTTGGATTGAGCGCGACGGCCTCATCCGCTTTACCGGTCAGTTTCAGCGTGGCCGGCGGCCCGGCGCAGATTACGGGCGGGACGAATCTTGGTTTTACCGGCACGGGGCTGGTAAGCATTGTTGCCAGCCAGGCCGGCAACAGCAACTGGTATGCGGCGCCAAGTGTTACCAACAGTTTGACCGTGGCAGACATTGTCGCCAACTTATGCGCTGATATAGACGGCGATGGCCTGGGGGATATGATTACTGTGGTGGGCTCAAATTGGTATGTCTGGTTTTCCAAGTCGCATTATCTGGTGCGCGGCGGTCCGTACGATCTGGGCGTCTATGGTCTGCCCGCGGCCGGCGACCTGGATGACGATGGCCGGCCTGATCTTATCAGCGTGGTGGGATCGCAATGGTATGTCTGGTTTTCAAGTTCGGAGTATTTGATTGGCAGCGGCCCGTATGACCTGGGCATTGCCGGCCGGCCGGCGGCCGGTTATATAGATGACGATGACCGGGCGGACCTCATCGCTGTGATGGGTTCAAATTGGTATGTCTGGTTTTCAACCTCGCATTATCTTATACGCTGTGGCCCGTATGTTCTGACCGCGCCATGAATCCTATGGCGGTAACGGACGGCTGCTAATAAGCCTTGGCGAAGAGCGCTCTTTGTTTGCTGGGCCGGCCGCTGATCACGCATTTGCCCTCTTCCGGTTTGGAATCAAAAGGGATGCAGCGGATCGTAACGCCGAGTTCATTTTTAACTTTTTCTTCCACGTCGGATTCTCCGCTCCAATGCGCCAGCGCGAATCCGCCGTGGATTTCCGGCCGCTCCTGGTTTTTCGGCGTGACGAAGGCGTAAAAATCTTC
>Ga0074199_1001693_pt1 | contig 17338 bp, 12 predicted proteins | sample EPASupsiteSAE347_FD_64528 | JGI IMG/M metagenome (GOLD analysis project Ga0074199, IMG submission 64528) | Bioremediated contaminated groundwater from EPA Superfund site, New Mexico - Sample SAE3-47 | ecosystem: Environmental > Aquatic > Deep subsurface > Groundwater > Contaminated ...
GACCGGAATTTTAACCGGCCAGGTGTGGCGCAGAATAACCCTCACCTTTCCCTCCCCCCGACCTCTCGGAGAGTCGGGACGCAGGCGGGCCTGCCCGGCGTAGCCCCCGGGGCGAAGCCGGGCAATTTCCTGCTCCACGGTATAATTCCCCGCCGGCGCGGCGTGCTCGACCGACCACGACCCGGAGAGCGTAAAGGGCACCATGATCCGGTGCGTAAAAATTCCTTCCGGCACCGTGCCCAGCGTATCGCCGGCACGCACAATGGCGCCCGGTTGGGCTGTCGGCGTATAGGCCCAGGCGCGGTCACGCGGAATCGCCGGCAAATACGTGCCGCGCTTGAGAAAGAACCCGCACTGTTCCGCCAGCTTGGGCAGAGGATTCTGCAAACCATCGAAAATCTGGCCAAGCAGGCCCGGGGCCAACTCGACGGAAAGCAACTGGCCGGTGAATTCCACGGCGCCCCCGACCTGCAGGCCGGTAGTATCTTCGAAGACCTGCAGGTCGGCCCGCCGGCCGCGCACGCGGATGACTTCCGCCTTCAGGCGCGTCTCGCCCAGCACGGCGTAGGCCACCTCGTTCTGAATCACGGCGTCTTCAAACTCCACCGTCATCAGATTGCCGTTAATGCCGCTTATGGTTCCGCGTTTCGTGGTCATACCGCCATTTCCGTCAGTTGCTTCGTCAAATATTCTTCAACCACCGCGCGCCCTTTCTCCACCGTGAGCGCGCTCCAGCGCTCGACTAATTTCAGTTTCAGCGCGTAGGCGATGACCGCCGGCAGGCCGAAGGGATCAAACCGCGACAGGTCGTCCAGCAGGGACCAGCGCAATTGGTCCAGGCCAAGTTCCCGCTCCAGCGGCTGGGGCCTGTTCATGGCTTCCGCCACGGCTTTTTCGGTGTAGAGATCCAGTTCGCGGCAGGGCTGCAGGAATGGTTCGGCATCCACACGGACCTTGGCCGCGCGCAAATGGGCGGCCGTATTGCGGATTTCAGTCTCGCGCGCCCGCCACTGATGAATGCAGGCGGCTTGGGCTCGTTCGGGGTGATTGTCCATCAGGCAATGAATATCCCGGGCATCATCCGCATCCAGCCATTGGTCGCACACGGCCATAAATTCGGCGGGTGTGATCGGCGACTCCTCATCGAGAAAAAGCGCCGGCAAACTGGCGACAAGGTAATAATAGGCCGCCACGGATATAATTCCTAATTAAATCAGGACGCCAAAGGTGGCAACAAAAACACTGGATTCCCGATCAGGTCGGGAATGACAAACAATGTCTACCCATTCTGTCATTCCCGCGAAAGCGGGAATCCAGAATACGTGTAACTTTGAAATTCCTATGCATTTGCGGTGCTGTTTCATGTAGCCGCGGCGGTGACGCCGTGGCTGCCCACTGCCGCGTTTTGCGCGGCGCGATGCACGATCTCCGCCAGATTCGGCTTGAGCAGCTCGCCGATGGCCTCAGCTATGGCCACCTGGGTGAAATCATGCACGACGTGTCCATCCTGGATCGAAATCCGGAAACCCTTGACGATCCGATCATCCGCGCGGAGGTCCACGCCCTGCCCCAGGGCATCGCGCACGCCGGCCTCAACCAGCCGCTCCAAACTCTTCTGATCGTCCGGACTCAGCAGCACGGTCAACCGGTTTTCGTTCATGCCGTGCGCCGCGTATGCCTGTGCAATCCGGCCGAGCATGGCCTTCAGGGTATCCGGGGAAAGCGCCTGGCCAACCTGCTTGCGGACAACCTCGTTCAGGATGGATTCCAGGCCCTGGCCGACGGCAATAAGCACGTCGCGGGCGGCTTGGGACAGCGTGATGGCACTGCGCTCGGTGTAAACCTGGGCATCGGCATCCGCCTGTTTCAGCAGGGCTTGCGCCTGCGCTTCCGCGGTCTTGACGATTTCCACGGCTTTGGCCTTGGCGCGGGTGACGATCGCGGCCGCCTCGGCCTCGGCCTTTTCGACACCTTCGCGCTGAATGCGCTCGATCAGACTTTGCAGTTCATCAGCCATAATCTTGCATCCGAAGAGAATTGATCTCCCAAGCTTTAATACGCCGGGCGGGATGGTCCATTCCTGCCCGGCCTGCAGATTATTCCTTCTCCGCCTTGTGGGCTTGGGCAAAGAATCCCTCCGTGTCCGGTCCCCGATCCGACGTGAACAGGCTTACCAGGATCAGCACCACGCCCGCCGTGGTGACGCCGAAGACGCCCGGCCCGCCGGCCGTGGGCAGGCCGATGAACGTCTTGACCCCCGACAGGAGCAAGACGATGAAGAATACCGATACCACCAAGCCGGTGACGATGCCGGCCAACGCGCCCTGGCGCGTCAGTCCCTTCCACCAGAGACTGGCGAACAACACCGGGAAGATGGCGCTCGCGGCGATGCCGAAAGCCAAGGTCACCAGCCAGGCAACGTTCTGATCCTTCAGCAGTACTGCCAGAACCACGGCGATCCCCGACATGACCAGCGTGGTAATCTTGGCAATCGCGAGTTCCTGTTTCTCGGTTGCGTTCTTGTTGATCCAGACCTTGTACAGGTCGTGGCTGATCGTGGAGGCGGCGGTAATCATCAGGCCCGCGGCGGTTGAGAGGACCGAAGCCACCGCGCCGGCGGCCGCGATCGCCAGCAACCACTTGCCGCCCAGCTTTTCAGCGATGTCCAGGACGGACATGTTCTTGGCAAACCCCACGCCCTTGGAACCCTGCGAGATCCAGTCCACAATCGTGGGATAAATGGCGGGGATGAGCAGGAAACCGAGAATGATGGCACAAAAATAGAAGATGCCGAGGGCGACGATGCACAAGGTCACGCTCTTCCGGGCGGCGCGGGCGTTCGGCACCGTGTAAAACATGATCAGGATATGCGGGAGCCCGGCCGTGCCGAACACCAGGGCAATGACCGTGCTGATCTGGGCGATGGTATTGCTCGTCTTGACGCCGATGGTCATGATGCTGTCGGCTTGCGGAAGCATGACGCGGGCCGTATCAATGGCCTGGGCCGGCGCCATCCCCTTGATGGCTTCCACGACGCTGGTATCCTTGCCGGCGATGATGGGCGGGACTGCCTTGGCGGCCGTGTCGAGCAGGGCCGCCAGCGAGCCGTCGGCATAGACCATGAATCCCCAGACAGTGATCACTATCATTGTGATCCACAGGAAAACGGCCTGGACGACTTGGTTGTAGAGGGTGGCTTTCATACCGCCGAAAATAATGTAAATGCTCATGAGTATGCCAAGGCCGATCGTGACCGCCACGAAGTTCCATTTGAGAAGCAGTTCGAAGAGCAGGCCGGCGCCCAGCATCTGCGGCACCAGGTAAAAAGTTGAAATCACCAGCGTGCTGATCATCACGACCAGCTTGATGCGGTCATCCGGAAAGCGCCGGTGCAGGGCATCGGCGACCGTGTAGCTGCCGACGTTCCGCAGGGGCCCGGCGATCAACAGGAGCACCGCCATGTAGCCGCCGAAAAAACCGATGGAGAGCCAGATGCTGTCGATACCGAACACGCCGATATCGCCGGCGCACCCGAGAAAACTCGCCGCCGAGAGGTAACTGCCGACCATGGCGATGCCGACCTGGATCCAGGGCACACCCTTGCCAGCCACATAGAAGTCAGAAGTGGACTTGGTGGATTTCTGGGTGAGCCAGGTGATGACAATCGACACCACCACGAAGAACACGATGAAGCCGACGACCAGGATGTAGTTATTCTCCATGGGCCTTTTTTACCTCCATTTCAAGAAAAACACGACGATGATGGCCCAGGAGACCGGGAAGATCATCATTGACAGGAACAATCCCAGCGGCATGCCCAGGCAAGGCAGACTGGCCAAGGTTCTACAGACCGGCGTCTGGATGACAGCCGCGCCCATATAGAAAACGAAAAAGATCATGAACAGACTGAAGCCGAGCACGAGGCGGCGGCGATAGTTCCGGGCAGACTCAAGCGCGTCTGCGCCGTTTGCCGGTCCTTGATTTGGATTTGCCATATGTCGTTTTCCTTTTTTCTATGGTTTGCCGTTATTTATAATGATAAGATTTTACTAAAGCAACTATTATTGCCGAAATCATCGGCACACACCATTTCCCGCTATCGTCAACTGCCGTGAAGCCCGCTGGGGCCGCCGAGAAAATCGCGGCTGATCATTGTCTGCATCGCGACGACCCGTTCAAAGGATTGGTGAAGTAACGTCTCTTCGATCTGCGTCAGCGTACGTTCGTGGATCGCATTATCCGGGGTGTGCCCTGCCTGCAGGGCAACGGCCTGATGGCGCAGGCGCAGTTTCATAAGAAACTCGTAAGCCACGCCGATCTCCTCGCGTACGGCATCCGGAAGCAACGCTTTCTCTACCAGCACATTGAGCCGGTCAAGCGTGTGGGCAACGTCGCACTCGTGCTGCAGGGTGTACAGCCGGGCGAAATTCACAATGGGCACGAGCGCATCCTTGAGATTCAACGACCCCGGTTCTCCACCCGTATCCACGATCCGGATCTTTCCAAACAACCGGTGTGGCGGCTTGAACAGCAGTGCATTCTGGGCAAAGCGGGGGAAAAAGGCCGGAGCGCCGCGCAGGGTCGCATACACATGGCGACGGAGTTCTTCGGCGAGCTGGGCGTTGCCATACACGGCGCGAAAATCGAAGAAGATGCTGAATTCCATGAGCTCCTTCGGCTCGGAGTTTCCGATCCAGTCGTCAAAGTACTGCTTCCAGACCGGCAGGGACTGGCACCAACGTGGATTGCTGGCCATGGAATTGCCCCGGCAATACAGGTATCCGGCTTCGTTGAGCCATTCGCAAACACGCGTGCCCAGCGCCAGAAAATAGCGGGCCACGGCATCGGCATCCGCGCCGTCCGCCGGCAACGCATAGAGAATGGCATTGTCCTGATCGGTGGCCAGGGTCTGCTCCTGGCGTCCCTGGCTCCCGAGGGCCAGGAAAGCAAAAGGGGCAGGTGGCGGCCCTAGAACGTGGATGGCCATGGTAATGAAACGCTCCGTGGCCGCGTCGCAGGCCGAGACCAGCATGCGGGTAATGACATGCGCATGAGCCCCGCAGTCGAGAAGCGCCGTCGCAAAGCCGGGCGCGCGCCGGCAGCAGCGCACCACTTCTTCCACCGTGGCAGCACGCAGGATCTCCCGAGTGAGCACAATGGAACCGTAGCTTTGGAACAGCAGGAGGTCCTGAGGGCGCACTGTGCCTATGACCAGGCCGCTCTCCCCGGTAACCGCCAGATGCTGGATCCCCTGATCCTGCATGCGCAGGAGCGCCTCGTAAATCGGCGTGTCGCCCCGGACCGAGATCAGCGGCGAACTCATTACGCGATACACGGGCTCCGCCGGGTCTGCACCGGCGGCCAAAACGCGCTCCCGGAGGTCATGGTCCGTTAGAATGCCAACGATGTCATCCGTTTCGGATTGAACCAGGACGGCGCCGGCCCCGTGTTGGTTCATCAGGCTGGCGGCTTGGGCAACCGGTGTATTGAGACGGCAGGTGACGGCGACGCGCACCAAGTGCCTCACGGGTTCATGCAGGAAAAGGAGCGATGTCTGGAGCTTTTTCACCAGGGTTTCCCGCTCGATCTCCCGCCGGGCGGCGGCGGTGACATCCTCGAGGGTACCGTCGATAAAGCGCGGCTGGCCGCGTTCGTCCCGTTCGAGGACGGCGTTCAGGGCCACAATTCGCATGCTCGATCCCTCCGCGGCAAAGTGCACACGCTGCGTGGCGACACCCTCGCGCAGCAGCTGGTTGTAGACATCATCGAACTCCACCGCGCGGGAGAACAGGTCGGCCAGGAACGGCGGCGTGTTCCCGCCATCGCCGCGGTGCGAACGAAACAACTCCATTGCGGCCCGGTTGGCCGTGATGATCGGCCCACGACGGACGGCGCGGGCGCGGAAAATTCCAACCGGCACGGCATCGGCCATGCTGGCAAGCTGCGGCAAGCGGTCTCCCACCGGCTCGCTACCGATCTCCAGGCTGGGAACGATGTCCTTGGCAAGCAGGATGAAACCGCCCATGCCGGCATAGGAAATACGACTGAGCGCCAGCGCGCATTCGATCGACGATCCGTCCCTGCGCCGTAAAGTGCCCTCGAAGCCGCCGGCCGGTTCTTCTCCACGGAGCAGGCGCCGCACCGCCGCATGTGCCGACTCGTTGCCGGCCTCCGCGGGCAATACATCGAAAAAATCGAGCAGGTCGATCTCCGGATTCGTGTATCCGAGCATCCGGTTGAATGTCGGGTTGGCGTAGCGACAGCGCCCGTTCAACACCAGCAGAGTGCCCTCCGTTGTAGCCTCGACGAGCGCACGATAGCGTTCCGTGGAATCGCGCAGGCTATCCTCGGCTTCGGAGCGCTCGCGCTCGATCCGCAGGCTCTGCAGGACGATGGTCAAGAGGAGCGCGACCACCACGACCGTAATAATCAGGGAGACGCGCACAAGGTCCCGCTCGATGCGGACGATCTCCTCGCGGACGTCGTCAACATACATGCCGGTGCCGATGATCCAGCCCCAAGGCGCAAACCCCTGGATGTAGGACTCCTTCGGGACCAGGCGCCGGGGGTCATCCTGCCACTGCCAAACATAGGCGATATAGCCTTCCTGCTGGCGCCGGAAAAGATCGGCAAACGCCACAAATATCTGGACGCCCCGCGGATCGCGGAATTCGGTCACATCCTGGCCGTTGAGATCCCGGCGGTAGGGATGCATGATCATGCGCGGGTGAAGATCCTGGATCCAGAAGTAATCCTTGCTCTCGCGCCCGTAGCGCAACGCTTCGATGCGAGTCCGCGCCATCTGCTGAGCCTGTTCACGCGTGAGCAACCCTGCCCGCTCTTCCCGCTCATACTCGGCAAGAATACTGCAGGCGGATCGTGTCAATTCGCGGATCATCTCGCGTTTGCGATCGAGGAGCGAACGCTCGAACGCTGGAAGAAGCACGGCGAACAGGACGGCGACAAACAGGCCGGTAGTAATCATGGCCGGTAGAATGATCCGGAAGCCAAAGCTCCTCCAGCGCGGGACGTGCGACGGATGGTAGACCGGTGGGGAGCGTACGGGGACCGTGCCAAAGCAAACGGCCGCCCGGAAGCGCTTCCAGAGCTCCGTGGGCATGTCGATCCCCGGATGCTCCTGGCCCGCGTGGTGCCAGTCGGAGCCGGCGCTGATCAACAGGCCAAGACGGTCAGCCAGACCGACCAGCTGTTCGCACTGGGCCGAAGTGTAATTCGCGTAGATCGCCTCGATTCCGTCCAGCCCCTCGGTCTTCAGATCTGACAAAATGGCCGACAACGCGTCAGGATCGGGCTCGATCGCCAATGGGTGCGCCAAAAACGCACGGCCGCCGGCACGATGGACAAGGACAATGGCGGCGGCCATTTCGATTTGGCCGGCCGGTGCGGCGCTCGTTGCGGACGCGGATGCGGCCGGCCGATGGGCTGCTCCCCTGTGCCGGATCGAGTCGGCCAAGCTCTGTACGCTGGGTGACCGGGCACGTTGCAGTGAGTTCAGCGTCTCCTGGAGTTCGGGATTAGACGGATCGAATCCGTAAGCCAGCAGATGCGTCTCTTGCCCGCGGAATATGGTGGTGATCTCAACACCGGGGATAAAACCAATGCCGCGCTTGGCCAGTCTCCGATGGAAGCTCTCCATGCCTTCGATGGTATCGTGATCGGTAAGAGACGCAAAACATACTCCTGCAGCGGCCAACCGATCGGCCAGTTTTGCGGGCGTGAGGGTCGCGTCGCTCAGAACGGAGTGGCAATGAAAGTCAACGCGTGTAATGTCATTCATGAGCCCACGTGGGAGTGTATTGCCTCCGCCTCTTGCCATCCAGCGCCAAGAAGCACCGTGATTAATGTCATCCAAACACACCCCGTCTTGTGATGTCAATCCCTATTTCTGCAATTGATCTCACTTCGCTTTCCTATATAATATATTTATGTGGGAGATAGTCGCATTGGGAGAAATCCATGAATATCATCTTGAATCCGATGGAAGCGCGCGTATTGGCCTGTTTGGTGGAGAAGTCCGTCACCACGCCGGAGTATTACCCGCTGACGCTGGCGGCCTTGACGGCCGCCTGCAACCAGAAGTCGAACCGCGACCCCGTGATGCAGGCGGACGAAAAGGATGTCGTCCGGGCACTGGATGGCCTGCGCGAAAAGCAATTGGCCTCGTCCATTGCGCTGGCCGGCAGTCGCGTGCCGAAATACCGGCACACCTTGCCGGACTTGGTCGCCTTGACGCCGCGCCAACTGGCGGTGCTGTGCGAACTTATGTTGCGCGGGCCGCAGACGGCCGGGGAACTGCGCACCCATGCCGGGCGCATGTTCCCACTCGCGGATACCGGCGAAGTGCAGAGCGTTTTGAACGAATGGGCCGCGGGGGAGGGCGGCGCGCTGGTATCCCGATTTTCGCGGCGGGTCGGCCAGCGCGAAGAGCGGTATGTGCACCTGTTGTGCGGCGAGGTTACGCCGGATACCAAGGCAACATTGCCGGCCCTGGAGCCGGCGCGCGTTACCGTGATGGCCGAGAATGAACGGCTCGCCTCCCTGGAAATCCGGATGGCCGCGCTTGCGGACGAACTGGAACGATTGAAAGCCCGGTTCGCCGACTTTACCAAGCAGTTTCAATAAAACGGGAGCGACTTCTTCTGTAGCCGGGGTCGCTGACCCCGGATGTTCCGAGCAGGGTTAAATTAGGCCCCGAGGAACGGGGCGACTTTTTCATGTAGCCGCGGCGGTGACGCCGTGGCCGCTGGAAGAATCCACGCCCTCACCCAGGCTCCGCCGGAGCGCTTCGCCGAGGCGAGCGGGCGCGGCTACCCGGGCAAAAATTTTATAATTCAACTTAACGGGAACCAGGGCGTCATAAATTTTCTGGCCTGGCGCAAACCTTCCTCCGTCACCGGCAGCTTGAATTCGGGATGCCAGCAGCCCTCATATTCAACCGACACATAGTCCCTGTATCCGACAGACTTCAACTGCGCCATGATCCAGGGAATATCGAGTTTGCCCTGGCCGAAAAGCGTGCAAAAAAGACGTTGCGGCGCAAAGCCGTCATTGCCGAAATAATGGGCGTAGCCATCCTTCAAATGGACGTGGTAAATATATGGCTTCATGATCTCGAATCCGGCTTTGTAATCGCTATCTATGCCCAGCAGATTGCCGGGTTCATAGATAATGCCGAAAGCGGATGAATCCACCGCCCGGCACAACGCCATCATCTGGGTGGGGAATCCGGAAATGCTGCCGCCATGATTTTCAACGACCAGCCGTACGCCCTTGCTTTGCGCATACCCCGCCGCTTCCTTGAAATGCGGGATTGCCCGCTCAAGAATCGGCGCCAGCACTTCGCCGCCCGATGCAACGCGCACCAGTTCGGCGCCGAGATCGACCGCCAGATCGATTTCAGCCTTGATGTCTTTTACGGCCTGTTCCCGGTCCGCCCCGTTTTCGGACGCAATTTTATCGCCGACTGCGCCCGCCACGGAACAGATTTTTACTCCATTTTTCGCAGCCAGCTCAACCACGGCCTTCCGTTGTTTGGCGCTCATGGAACGGTTTATGTGGGCCGTCGGGCTGTAAGCCAGACAATCCGCGTAGAAATAGCCGCACTCCGCCATGACCCGGAAAGCTTCCTCGGCCTTGCGGTCGCGCAAACCGATCGTGCATACCGAGAGTTTCATGAGCGCCTCGCTTTCCTTGCCGCGGCCTTCACGCCCGGCGAAGGCGCATATACATGGGGATTTTGTGCGCGGCATAATTCGAAGACCGCAACCTGGCGCCGCACCTGCTCCGGCGTTACTTGCAACGGCTTGCCTTCGGTCAGCGTCTCGTAAAGCATGGTGTAAAAGGAGGCCGCCATCGTGGCAAAGAGATCGCTGCTGGCGCGCGGGGCGCCCTTTGCGGCCATGAGATCGTTGGCCGAATTTACATACGTGGAATTATCGGCTTTCCCGGAATCGAAAGCCCACGCGCCCGTATGCCACTTGAGTTCTTCGCTGCAATAACTGGGTGTACCGTCGCTCTTGACCAGCGGCGCCTCGCCCAATTTCTGCCGGGGGGCTTCCTCTTGTTTGAAATATTTCCATTCCAGGTTGGTTGCGCTGCCCTTCAATCCGCCGCGCGTGCCCTGGAGATTGTACGTGAAACTCGGATAAGCGCAGCAGGATGAGATCTCGATGTCAATTACGGGTTTTTGCGCGCCGCTCAGTATTACTTTCACGTAATCTTCCGCGTCGCCCAGCGTGTTGTCCGTACGGTCCATGTAACAGCGCACGTCCGGCATCCCCTCCCCGAACAGATATAAAGCCTGATCCAGCGGATGCGGACCGGTATTCATCAGGTTGCCGCCCCACCGCTTTTGCAGGGTCTGCCAGTCCCACCGGCGTCCGAAGCCGTTATAGGCTATCGATATCTGGACCATCCGCCCTAAAACACCCGATTCGATCAGTTGCAAAATCTGCTGCAACGCGGGCGCAAAACGCGATTGCTGAAAGATAGCCAGCAATTTGCCGGACTTTTTGCCGGCGGCAATCATACGGTCAACGTCTTTCACCGTGGATGCCATCGGTTTTTCGCAAAGCACGTTGAATCCTGCTTCGAGCACAGCGATGCTCACCGCCGGATGCCAACAACTGTACGTGGCATTGATAATCAGATCGAGGTCGCGCTTTTTAAACAAGTCATGGTAATCGTGAAATGTTTCACACTGCAATTCTTCGGCCGCGCGGCGCCGGCGGTCTTCGATCTCGTCGGCAATGGCCACGATCTTATAGCGCTCCGTATCGCGAAGCAAATGCGCGGCATGGATGTTGCGTCCGCTCCGCCCCTGCCCGATTATTCCAACCCTGATTTGTTTCATCGCTGGTTTGGACTCCTTTTAATTCCATGATATTGGGAATTTTTGTCGATTTATAACATTTACCAATTATTACATCAATTCCCATTTCAGGATTGTGTTTCGGTAAAATGCGCGGCATTCTACAGAACGACGACATTGCCGCACTGGCAATGCGGCGGTGTCCGGAGCGGATTATTGAGACACGTCCAGAATAGCCACAAAAATGCACCAGCCTGACGGGAGAAAACTTATGTCATCGCGCACAGTCGCGTCACCCGCTCGTTCCGCCGCCCTTGCTTTCCTTCTGGCCGCCCTGCTGGCCGGGCCCGCCCTGGCCCAGTCCTGGCGCTTCGCCTACATGTCCGACCATCGCTCGTCCCAGGGACACCATCCGGGCGTGAGCACGACAACGGTCTGCCGCATAGTGGCAGACATGCGCACCAATTGTATAGACCTTGTCCTCATTGGCGGCGATTTGATTCATGGCGACAACCAGCCGACGAGCGACCTGATTACCCAGTACGAGGTCTTCAAAGGCTGCCTGGCGCCGCTGACCAACATGGGCATTCCGTATTACGCCATTCCCGGTAACCACGAGTTCTGGTCCGAAAACTCGTCCTGGTCGCAAGCCACGGACGCATGGTGGCAGGCATTCGGCCAGTTCCTGCCGCAGAACGGGCCCACCAGTCCCTGCCCCGAACGCGGCATGACCTATAGCTTCAATCACAAGAGCGCCCTGTTCCTGGGCGTGAACATGTACACCAACGACCCAACGAGTTGGTTCTACAAGGGCGCGGACACGAACTGGGTCCAAACCCAACTGGCCAGCAACACGAAACCCCACGTGTTTGCGTTCGGCCATGTGCCCCAGACCCTGATCGCCAGTAACGATGCGACCGTCCAGACCACCGTCGATCTCTGGAACCTGCTGGCCGGCGCCCACTGCTGCGCCTATTTTTGCGGTCACAAGCACAGCTACCAGCGCACACTCACGCGCGCCCCGAACGGCGCGGGGTATATCCATGAGGTCATGGACGGCTCCGGGATGGATGTCATCAACTCGAACGGCCCGCCGTGGTGGGGAGCCGGCAATCCGATCGCGGTTGAGTATCTGTGCTCCGACGACACGATGCGTGGGTATGTGCTGGTGGATGTGGATGGCCTGAACGTGTCCGTGACCCGCCGCTGTTTTTCAACCAATGCCGCGGGCGAGGTGCATTGGACGAACATGGATTCGTTTGCCTATACGGCCGATCCCGGCACGAACTGGTCGTTCGCCGTGTTCGGCGACACACGGGGCGACGGGGAAAACACGCCCTTCCATAAATACATCAACACGCCCGTGATTGAAGCCATCTGCGCGGCCATCACCAACGACGGAGCGCTGTGCGCCATCGTGCCCGGCGACCTCATCTACGGGCCGCACCCCCCGCTCTTCGAAAAGACCGTCGGCGAGGCGCTTATCCAATGGACCAACGCCGTCGCCGCCCTCGGCCGTGCCGGCATCCCCTATTACGTCGTGCGCGGCAACCACGAGATCAAGAAAAAGGCCGACAGCACGGCGCCCCACGCCGACTGGACCGCGCACATCGGCCAATACATGCCGACCAATGGCCCCGTCGGCGAGGCCGGCATGACCTACAGCCTCCCCGTGGCCAACGCCCTGTTCGTCGGCCTCGACACCTACGGCGGCACCAACGACGTGGAGTACCTGCATCTCGTCAACCAGGACTGGCTTGACACCCAACTCGCCGCCAATACCCGACCGCACCTCTTCGTCTTCGGCCACGAACCCGCCTTCCAACTCAACGACGGCATCGCCTGCCTTTCCGAGCACCTTCCGGAACGCAACCGGTTCTGGGACTCGATCGGCAACGCCAACGCCCGCGCCTACCTCACCGGCCACAGCCATGTGTACGGCCGCTGCCTCGTCTCCATCAGCAACGGACCGGCCTTTCGGCAGATCATCGTCGGCACCAGCGGCGGCCCCCTCGGCTACACGTGGGACGGACAATACGTTACTGATGGCGGCGGCGCCGCGATCGTTCCGGAAAAGGATTACACCCCGGCCAATACCTATGGCTATACGCTCGTGCGCGTGAGCGGCAACCACGTTGTCATGGAGTATAAAAGCACCACCAACCTGATAACGTGGACCACGAATGACGTGTTCGCATATACGATCGTTTCCGCGCCGACCAATGTCCACGCCAGTGACGGCGATTATACCGACAAAGTGCTCGTCTCGTGGAGCCCCGCTGCCGATGCCATCGGCTACGAAGTTTGGCGCGGCACCAATCCAGCCACAACGAGCCGCATCCTGATCGCCACCGTCACCACCAACTCCACGTATAGCGATACCACCGCTGCGCCGGTCGTCCATTATTATTACTGGGTGCGCGGCACGAATGCCGATGGCGCGAGTCCCTATAGCTCGTTCGACACGGGCTGGCGAAAATCGTCCAGCGGGCTGACTGACTTTGACGGAGACGGAAAAACGGATGTGACAGTGTATCAGAGGTCGACGGGTCTGTGGCAGGTATTATTATCTGGGAGCGGGTATGCACAGGCAGGCGCCATGTTGGGCGGCTCGGGCGCTATCCCCGTCTCGGGCGATTTCGATGGCGATGGGAAAACGGATATGGCCGTATATCAGGAGTCCACCGGGCTCTGGAACGTGCTGCTTTCCGGCAGCGGGTATGCGCCGGCAGGCGCCGCGTTGGGCGGCGTGGGTTCTGTGCCTGTTGCGGGCGATTTCGATGGCGATGGCAAGACGGATCTGGCCGTATACCAGGAGTCTGAGGGGTTCTGGAGCGTGCTGTTCTCCGGGAGCGGCTATGCCTTGGCAACGACGCTCTTGGGCGGCGGGGGTTCCGTGCCCGCTGCGGGCGATTTCGATGGCGATGGGAAAACGGATGTGACGGTGTATCAGGAGTCCACAGGCCTTTGGACCGTGCTGCTCTCCGGGAGCGGGTATGCGCCGGCGGGCGCCGCGTTGGGCGGCCCGGGCTATTCGCCCGTACCATAGCCATTTGCACGAAATCTATTACTCCAATGCCAACGCCATTCCAGAAACGGGTATATGCCGCGCTGGCTTTAGTTCCGCGCGGGCGGGTAACAACTTACAAGCTGTTGGCCGGGCACCTGCGCTGCCGTTCCTGCCGCGCCGTGGGCCAGGCCTTGAAGCGCAATCCCTATGCGCCGAAAGTGCCCTGCCATCGGGTAATTGCCTCAGACCTGACGCCGGGAGGTTTTATGGGCCGGCGCGACGCTTCCGCTTTGCGCCGCAAACTGGATCTGCTCGCGAAAGAGGGCGTTCGGTTCCAAGCCGGAAAGCTGGCCGAACCACGCCGCCTATTCATGTTCCGGACCAATGCGGGCCATGCCCACAATCTGAAAAATTCCAAGTTCCAAAATCCAAATTCCAAGGAATAGTCAAATTCCAATAAAGGCAAAATAAATCCTTGTTTTCTTTCCTTCTTTAATATTTGCCTTCATTGATTGCATTTCCTTGGAATTTGAAACTTGGATTTTGGAATTTTATTGGCGCGATCAGTGCATTTCCGTCGCGCAGGAACCGATGGCCGGGCGATAGAAATTGAACTGGACGTTCGGGTGGTCCGCCAAAAGCGACATGGGCGCGGCCGCATCCGGCACGCGCTTGGAAATCATGAGCGTCGTCAGCCGGATCCCGAACTTGTTGTCATGATGGCCCGGATGCCAGATGGATACCTTCTCCGCCTTCCAGGTCTCCAGCGGGCCGACGGACAGCGCCTGCCGCGGCACCAGGAAGACCTGGCCGCCGCCGGAGGTGCGCGCGTTCTGAATTATCGTCATGGGATGCAAATCCACCACCCGCATGGCAAGCTTGCGGAATTCCGCCGGCGAGGGCGGATGCGCCTTGTATTTTCCCGCGCGCTTGGGCGGATCGTTGAACGCCCAGTGCTTCACCTCGCCCTGTCCGCCCTGCATGACTATGCACCGGGCCTGGTTGTAGGTTTCGCTGTAAGCCTTGACATCCCGGGCGGGGAAATGCAGGTTTTCCGGCCGGGGCCGCAGTTCCTTGCGAATGCGGTTAAAGCACAGGTCCATGTCCGCGCGCCTGAAGGAGAGCGGATTGGTGACGGGCATTTCCTTCCCGCCTTCAAACCATTCATCCATGCCCCAAAACACGGCCTCCTTCAGATTCATATTGAGATCGTTGACCATGCGGGCCACGATCGGCAATTGTTCGGTTGGCCCGATGGGACCGCAAATGCCGGCGGGGTTGGCGGCCGTGGACTGGGCCCAAGCCGTAATGTATTCCATGGCCTCGGCCGCGTAAAATTCCTCCAAGGTCTCGTAAAAGGCGATCTTAAATCCCGGTCGGGCCAGCTGGAGGATGTCCTTTTCCGTCAGCTTTGCCGCATCCCGCAACAGGCGCTCATCGAGGGTTGTGTAATCCCACCAGTCCGCCGATATCTTGCTCAGTGCTCTGGCCATACGAATTACTCCTTCAATTAATTGTTGGTTATCTGATCTGGTGACTAAAGTGTTTGATTTCCTCCCTGCCCGGCATCATAGGCCCGGATTTTTTCACGAATGGCGGCCTCCGCCTCCTGGTAAATCTCCTGGATATCCGGGTCGTAAAAATTATAGACGCGATCCTCAAACTTTGTGGTGGCCAGGCGGTCAAACAACCGCTGGCGGGCGCCGGCAATGTCCTTGCCGTAAATGTGGAAGGAATCGGCCTGCCAGTTCATGCGCCCGAGCCGGAGTTCCTTTTTCCGGCGTTGAGCCACCCCGGCGGCAATGATATCCCGATTAAACAGGGTGAATCCGAACATGTTCATAAAATTAGCGCCCCAGGCGTCATTACTGCGGAACCGGATATTGCAGTTCAGCCAGCCGACGCCCTGCTCATCCTCCACTATTCTGTACCAGATTGACTGCAAGCAGGGCGGATCGTAACAATCCAGGTCCAGATTCGGCATCCAGGTGATCATCTGCGCCTGGCGGGTGAAGGGCTGATCGGCCAGCTTGGCAATGACCCGCTCAATCTGGTCCACGGCCAGGGGCCCCGTCCAGATGGACTGTCCGTCCCGCTTTTCGCGCCACTGGCCGTAATTCTGCAGGCGACCGTGGTAAGTGTATTCCCAGCGGGTATCCGTGGGATCGTTCAGGTTCTTTACCCAATGATCCTTGACGCCCTGCACTTCCATCACGTATTCGCGCAGGTCCTCGATGCCGCCGGGAAAAGCCTTGTGAATCATCGGGTCGGCCAGCGGATCCAGGACCGTCATGTTGAGCGTGCAGTCTAAGCTCGGGGGATCGTCCGGCTTGTCGTATTGCGTGCGGAAGGCGATGCCGCGCTCATACAAGGCAATGAGCGCTTTTTCATAAGCCTGCGCCAAAGTCTGTTCGCATACCGTAAGAACGGGAATATTTTGCATTTCGCCTCCTGACGTTTAGAATTCTACTCACGGTACCGAAGCCCTACTTTATAAATTCGACTCAAATAATCAACGTTATAAATCAACTTGATCTTTGTTACGCTTCCAACCGATACACTGCGGCGGCCGGTCGTTCGCGCGCATACACAAACAGATAGGACCGATCCAGGTCCGCCCGGAATACTCGGGCGGGCCGCATGGCGGCCTCGCCTTCCACCAAAACAGCCGATCCCGGAATAGGCCCTTTCCAGGGAGAAGCCCGACAAATTCCATGCTGGGCGCTGAATCCGTGTTTGAGCCAGGCATAATGGAGCGTATGCCTGAGCTTTGTGGAGCGGTCGCGGAAAAAATCGTCCAGCAAGCGGAATCGGTTTTCCAAACTGGGCGCCGCCATCGCCAAGGTTACGTTGCCACCAGCCAATATCAGTTTTTTCCAAAATCCCGGGATGCGTCGCGTGGCATCAACCATCAAGGCGCGCAATTCCGGCACGTTATAGAACCAGTCCACTAAATTGGACAACCTGCGCGCGGTCTCGATATCGTCCATGGTCATGGTGGCGGTTCGCAGGACTTCATAGGGCGGCTCCGGCGCCGCCACGATTTGCCAGCGGTCTTTTTCCGCCGCCAGGCGCGTGCCGGGCAGGAGCTTCAGGAGTTCCAACTGGATTTCATCGGGAAGAAACAGGACGAGCGTACGCAATTCTTCATACAGATCGGCTAATGTGCCGCCAGGCAAGCCGGCAATCAAATCAACGTGCGTCGCCAGTTGACGATGAGCGCTGAGACGAGTCAGCCCGGCCAGCGCGCGCCGGACCGTGCCTTGCCGACCGATTGCCCGGATGACATTCGGATTCAGGCTCTGCAGGCCGACCTCCAGATGGAAGCGACCCGGCTCGGCTAAAGCCAGTTCCGCAATAAAATCCGGCGTCAGGCGCTCCGGGTCAATTTCCAGGTGAAAACGCAGGGGCTTGCATTCATCCCGGAAGAAACGCAAAAGCGCCAGGCTACGGGCCGGATGCGCATTAAAAGTGCGATCCACCAGCCGCACTTCCGG
>Ga0074199_1001694_pt1 | contig 17338 bp, 10 predicted proteins | sample EPASupsiteSAE347_FD_64528 | JGI IMG/M metagenome (GOLD analysis project Ga0074199, IMG submission 64528) | Bioremediated contaminated groundwater from EPA Superfund site, New Mexico - Sample SAE3-47 | ecosystem: Environmental > Aquatic > Deep subsurface > Groundwater > Contaminated ...
ACGTTTTATCAATGCCCATGACTTCGCCGGTCGCCTTCATCTCAGGCCCGAGGGTGGGATCAACCTCGGGGAACATATTGAACGGGAAGACGGCTTCCTTTACCCCGACAAAAGGCAGTGTTTGTTCCCTGAGTTCCGGGAAATCAGATATTTTTTTACCCAGCATAAGCCCGGTGGCGATCCGCGCCAAGGAGATGCCGGTGGCTTTTGACACAAACGGCACGGTCCGCGAGGCGCGCGGATTGGCTTCCAGGATGTAGACTTTATTGTCGCAAATGGCATATTGGATGTTGATCAGTCCGCGGACTTTTAACTCGCGCGCGATTTTGTCGGTGTATTCCTTGATCGTTTTAATGTGTTTGGGGCTCAAAGTGCGCGGCGGTATACTGCAGGCGGAATCGCCCGAATGGATGCCGGCGTGTTCAATATGTTCCATGATGGCGGCCACAAAAGTTTTTTCGCCGTCCGAAACCGCGTCCACTTCGGTCTCAATCGCCTTTTCCAAAAACCGGTCAAGAAGCATGGGGTATTCCGGGCTGACTTGAATCGCCTCGCTGGCATAGCGCTTGAGCATTTCCTCGTCATAAATGATTTGCATGCCCCGTCCACCCAGCACAAATGACGGCCGCACCATCAACGGATAACCGATTTTCTTGGCAATTTTAATTGCTTCTTCCAGCGATTTCGCCGTGCCGCCTTCCGTCTGGGTGATATTGAGCTCGTTCATTTTTTGCCGGAACAGTTCGCGGTCCTCGGCAAACGCGATGCTTTGCACGCTGGTGCCAAGTATTTTCACGCCGTTCTGTTCAAGCTCGGCGGCGATGTTTAACGGGGTCTGGCCGCCGAATTGCACAATGACGCCCTCCGGTTTCTCCTTTTCGTAAATGGCCAGGACATCCTCAACAGTCAGCGGCTCAAAATACAATTTATTGGAAGTGTCATAATCCGTGGAGACGGTTTCCGGATTGCAGTTGATCATGATGGATTCATAGCCTTCATCGCGCAGGGTAAAGGCGGCGTGGACGCAGGTGTAATCAAATTCAATCCCCTGGCCGATCCGGTTTGGCCCGCCGCCCAGGATCATGATTTTTTTGCGGTTGGAAACCGGGACCTGATCCTTGCCCTGGCTATAGGTTGAATAATAATAGGCCGCGTTTTCCACGCCGCTGACCGGCACCGCCTCAAAACGGGCGTTGCCCATCAGGGCATGCCTTTTCTTTCTCACGGCGCTTTCCTTGGCTTGCAGGAGTTTTGCCAGGTATTTGTCCGCAAACCCCCATTCCTTTGCTTTGATCAGATATTTGTCGGGCAAAGCGCTTAAACGGTATTGGCGCAGTTCTTCCTCAAAATCCACCAGTTCCTTGATCTCCTTTAAGAACCACTTGCCGATAAAAGTGAGCTTGTGCGCCTCCTCAACGGACAGGCCCTTGCGCAGTCCCTCGTAAATCAGAAACATTCTTTCGCTGGAAGGATAAGCCAGGCATTCCCTGATGGCCGGCAGCGTGAGGTCATTGAAATCTTTCGCAAAACCCATTCCATGCCGGCCGATTTCAAGCGAGCGGATGGCCTTTTGCAAAGCTTCCTTGAAATTTTTGCCGATGCTCATCACCTCGCCCACCGCCTTCATCTGGGTGCCGAGGGTATCTTTTGCCTGAGGAAACTTTTCAAAAGCCCAGCGCGCGAATTTTACCACAACATAGTCGCCGCTTGGTTTGTATTTTTCCAGCGTGCCTTCCTTCCAGTAGGGGATTTCGTCCATGCTGATGCCGGTGGCCAGCCTTGACGAAATAAGCGCAATCGGAAAGCCGGTGGCCTTGGAAGCCAGGGCCGAGGAGCGCGAAGTTCTGGGGTTTATTTCAATGGCCACCAGCCGGTCGTCCTGGGGATTATGGGCGAACTGAATGTTGGTGCCGCCGACCACGCCGATGGCATCCACGATTTTATAGGAGTATTCCTGCATCTTCTGCTGCAGTTTTACGGGCACGGTCAGCATCGGGGCCACACAGAAACTGTCGCCGGTGTGCACGCCCATCGGGTCAACGTTCTCAATAAAACAAACCGTTATTTTCTGGTTTTTTTCGTCGCGCACAACTTCCAGCTCCAGCTCTTCCCAGCCGATCACGGCTTCTTCAATGAGCACCTGGTGAATGATGCTGGCCGCCAAACCGCGCATGGCGATGGTCCGCAATTCCTCAACGTTGAAAACAATGCCTCCGCCCGTGCCGCCCATGGTGTAGGCCGGACGAATCACCACGGGATATTTCAATCTTTCGGCAATCTTTTCGGCTTCTTCCACGGATTGCGCAATTTCTGATTGGGGCAGGGCAATCCCCAGTTTTTTCATGGTTTCTTTGAAGGCCAGCCGGTCCTCGCCGCGTTCAATGGCGTCCGCCTGGACGCCGATTATCTTTACGCCGTATTTTGCCAGGACGCCGTTCTTGTGGAGCGAGGCCGCCAGATTGAGGCCGGTCTGACCGCCGAGATTGGGAAGGAGCGCATCCGGACGCTCGCGGGAGATGATGCGTTCAAGACTGTCAATCGTCAAAGGTTCAATGTAGGTTCGGTCGGCCATGCTGGGGTCGGTCATGATGGTGGCCGGATTGGAGTTGACCAGAACAATCGCGTATCCTTCTTTGCGCAGGGCTTTGCAGGCCTGCGTGCCGGAATAGTCAAATTCGCAGGCCTGGCCGATGATAATGGGACCGGACCCGATGATCAGAACTTTTTTAATGTCGTTTCTTTTTGGCATATTATCCACTCCTAAAGGCATAGTTCGGGGGGATACAACTGTGGACAACGAAGCTCCTGCCCCTGAACAGTTATGGGCATTTTAATAAAACCATGCGGATAGCAAGCATTATTTTCCGGGAAAATCTTCACGCGACATTCGCCGGGCAAAAACGCTTGAAATTTTATGCCCATGCAGTTTGGCAGACAAGCAAAACTGGATATTAAAAAAATATTGACATTAAATAAAATGGCATTACCATTTTTTCTCCGTGAATTGAAAAATGGCGGAGGAAAACCATGCTGGAAGAACAAGCGAAAGCCAGGCTCAGGCAGTTTATTGCCGAGGCAAAAGCCAGGAAAGAAAGCCGTTTGCCTTCGGAGAGACAATTGGCGCAAATGCTCAAATTGTCCCGGATTACGATCAGCAAGGCGCTCGCGCAACTGGTTGGCGAGGGGCTCCTCCGGCGCCGCCAGGGCAGCGGGACTTTTATTGTGGAAACTGAAAAAGCTGCGGCGGAAATGGGCGTGGGGATCGGGTTCCGCCAGATATATTGGACGGGCGACGGCCATTTGGCCAAGATAATGCAGGGCGCCTCCCGTTTCACCGGCCAAAACCCCGTTGATATTCAAATCTACGACAAGATCAATGAGCAATTTGAAAAGCCGGATGATGCCAACCGGGTGTTGCGGGATATCAAATCAGGCTCCATCCGCGGCTTTATCATCGCGACCAGGATGCCGCTTGAAATTGTCGGCCGGTTATACAAGCTGGTTCCGCTGGTGGTATTGAATAATATCATGGGCGCCGGGGAGGTGACGTGCGTTTCCTGCGATTATTTTCTGGCCGGATTCCTGGCCACGGAGTTTTTAATCAAAAAAGGGCATGGCCGGATCGGTTATGTGACCAATGATTTTGATCATCCGGAAACAGCCGGCACTCTTTCCGGATATAAAGCGGCGCTGAAAGCCGGCGGACAGGAATGTCGCCCGGAATGGATTCTGGAGACCAAGGCCAACAAGGAAGTGCGGCGCCGGCGGATTGAAGCGTTTTTCGCCGGCCAGGCAATGACGGCGGTATATGTCCGCAGCGACCGCCTGGCCTCGGATTTGATGCGAATTCTGATGGAGATGGGGAAGAAGGTGCCGGAAGACGTCTCCATCATAGGCACCGGAAATGTCAGTGTGGGCATTAATCCTCCTGTTCCCTTGACCACCGTTGACAACCGGACCGCGGATATTGCCCGGTTGGGCATGGAATTATTGGAAAAGAAGATGCGGGGCATCACGCTGGAGCGGAATATTTACATCCTGGATCCGTTCGTTGTTGAAAAAGAATCGGTCGGCACGCGCTGACGCGATTAATCGGCGGACAAAAGAAATGCGCCCCGGCCGGGCGCATGAAACATAACAAATTACCGCGTTTTTCACCATGGCTGTCAGGGAATAATGGCCAGAAATATTTTTAAATAAATATTTACATAAATATAAAGTGGTATTACCATTATTCAAGAATGGTAAATTGACGCAGGCCCCTGCGAACGAAACAAAGAATAAATGGAAGCCGAGGCAGGCAATCATCACAGAAGGGAAAGATGTGGCAAACAATCTGGACAGAGAAAAATTGAAAGAATCGCTCGCTTTTGCCTGCCGTTGGATTACAACCCATGCCATGAACCATGATGACACCGTGGCAGATGAGGTGAATGAGTGGAAATACGACTTCAGTTCCTGGAAGGGGTGCATGCGGGAATACAATGCCCGGGAAAAGCGATGGATGGCTTATGGCCCGCACTGGCACACGGGGCAGGCCGTAAAGGCGCTGATTTTGGCTTACCGGGCGCTGGGGGATAAGAGCTTGCTGGCGTCTGCAAAAGAAGGCGCTGGTTTTATTCTGCGGGAACGGATCAAAAATCCGCAGGACCCGGATTACGGCGCTTTGCTGGCCTATGAGGCGGATGGCGGCGCGGGCGCATTGATCGCCAATACCGCCGGAATGTTTGAGTCTCTGGATGGGCTCTTTTTCCTGGGCGAAGAGTTAGGGGATAAGAAATATCCGGATGCGGCCAGCGCCGCCTTAAACTGGATTGAGCGCCGGGCATATCTGCCGGAAGAAGGCCTGTTTTACGAGCGGTTTTCTCTGAAGGACCGCCGGCTCTTCCGGTCAGCTGGATCAGGTCTGCGGGGATTTCCGGGAAGGCCGATCATTGATGACGGCGTTTTCCTCAAGGGTTATTACCAGACGAAAAAGGACTCGTTCCGAAAAATATTCTTTGAGACAGCCGACCGCATTCTGCGCGAAGAAATGCCCCCTGGCAACTGGATCAAATTTATTCCCTGCAACCTGGACAAGGGCTCGCTGCATCCCAGGCAGGCCTTCTGGTTTGGCCGGCCGATGGTAATGGCGTGGAAAGAGGCGCAGATCAAAGGCCAGGAATATCCGGAAAAATATCTCAACTGCGCAAAAAGAGCGGCGGACTGGTATGTCCGGGCCCAACGCAGGGACGGCGGTCTTTTCCGTGGAACTTATCTTGATTTCAAGACGGATTCGTTCGGCCATGCCACCAGCGGAATCCTCTGCGCCTGCTGTCTCTGGCGGGATTTGATTGCGGCCGGACAGGGGGACAAATATCTGGAGCCGATGAAGATGGCCTTTTCACATGCCCAGACCATGCAATTCAGGAAGACCCGCGACCCGAACCTGGAAGGCGCCATTATAGAAAAAATTTTACCGCCGGACGGGACGGATAATGTGCCTTATCTTATCCGGGACTTGGCGAGTATTTTTTATGTTCAGGCTGTTGCTCTGGCGCTGATGGACGGGATTATTTAAGAAAATAGGTATCCCACCCTGGCTACGCCACCCCTCCTCGCCTCGGCGCAGCCTCCGGCGAAGCCTGGGCGTTGGAGGGGATCAAGAGTTTGAAGCCAGCCAAGTAATATTAATCCCCTCCTGGCCCGCCTGCAACGCTATGCGTAGCATTGCGGGCAGGGAGGGGCAGGGGTGGGTTGAATTGATTTATTTTCAGAATGATCTATAAAACGAAAGGAGTTGCAGGATATGCAGAATGATTATCAGTTGTATTGGGGAGACTTTCATTGCCATCTTGAGGATGTTGACCATGCTTCCAGGTATCTTGAGGAAGCCCGGCGCAATACGGATTTCTATCCGGTGTTATGCTATCCGTTTGCATGGGATGTGTGCCGCGGCTTGAAGGTGGAGTCCGTCCGTTCGCGCCCTGAATTTCTCGGCGGGTGGCAAAAACTGCGGGAAGTTGTCCGTAATTTCCATCAGCCCGGACAATTTGTCACCTTTCTCGGATATGAATGGCATGGCAACCGCCGGCAATACGGCGACCATAATGTTTTTTATTTTGACGGCAACGGCTCTTTGGACGATGCCTGGAGCCTGAACAGCCTCTATAAAAATTTAAGAAAAACGCGGGCGATTGCCATTCCCCATCATACTGGCTACCTCCCCGGACGACGCGGCAAGGATTGGGGTTTTCACGATGATAATTTAAGTCCGGTAACGGAAATATTTTCCGATCACGGCTCTTCGGAAGGAACCGATACACCATTACCTCTGCGCGGAAACGGCAGTATGGGCCCCAGGGTAACCGGCGGCACATGGCAGGATGGTCTCGCCCAAGGGCACCGCCTGGGGTGCATTGCTTCGGGCGATGGGCCGGGCTTGGCCGGACGCTGGGGCAAAGGCCTGGCCGGGCTTTGGGCAAAAGATCTTACACGGGAAAGCCTCTGGGAGTCACTGCTGGAGCGCCGGACATATGCCGTAACCGGAGACAGAATCCGGCTCTGGTTCGCCGCCAATGGATATCCAATGGGTTCGGTTATCCGCCGTGAAAAGACGTTGGAATTTACCGCGGATGTGGAAGGGCTCCATGCTATGGATAGAATAGAACTTATCCGCAACGGCAGGGTAATTGACACCTATTGTCATAGCGGCAAATGGATTCATCCGGTGGGGACAGGCCGGGTTAAAGTAAGGATTGAATCCGGCTGGGGTCCGGCAACTTACTATGGGTTTCCGAAGGGAAAAAGCATTTGGAACATGCGCTTACAGGTTTGCGGCGGACGCCTGCTTGCTTCAACCCCGTGTTTCAGCCTCCTCGGGCAAAGGATGGGGAAGATTGAAAAAGACAGTTGTGCCTGGCATTTTGACATACCATACCGGACCGACAGCGGCAGTTGGAAGGAATTTTGCCAGTCGGTTGTCTTTGAAATTCAGGGGACGCCGGCCACGATTCTTCAGATGTGGGCCAATGGCCGCCGATTCTCGCTAAAACTCAAGGAAGTGCTGGCCGGCTCTCATCTTTTTCCGTTACTTGCTGAATCCCGAAAAATAATTTTCAAGACATTCCATCTTTCCGCTTCGGAAATAGCCAATCCGGATATTTACTTTCAAAATGCCGGCAAGGTCAAAGTTCATATGGCCGTGCCGGAACCCGGCTACAAAATCAGCGTGCGATTCAAAGACACGGCAGTTCCGCGGGGGCATAATTATTATTATCTCCGCGTCACCCAGACCAATGGTCAGATGGCCTGGTCATCGCCGATCTGGGTGCGCTGAATTGATCTTGTCATGCCAGATTCTTAACAGGAGAGTAGATTTCATTTCTTCGGTTCACAGATCAATTCCCATGGATATTTGAAAGTTGTCTCATCGCGCCGCGTGGCGTCATGTTCCAGCGCCATGCAATAAGATTTTTTTGGGTGGTAATGATTCCGGAAATAATGCATGGCGGTCAAATTCAGGCGGTGGCCGGAAACTTTGGTTTCAACGGGCAGAAGGTCTTGTCCTTGTCGCAGAATGAAATCAATTTCTTTGCCGTCCTGTGTGCGCCAGTAGCGTATTTCGGCCTGCGGATGATTTTTAAACAGTTCGCAATAAACCGCGTTTTCAAGAACATTGCCGAGCAGTGTTTGCTGAAACGTCTTCAACCAAAGTAGTTGCGCCACGCCGGTATCCAGGAAAAAGATTTTTGGCATTTTGAAAAGTTCAGAACGGATATTGCCGCTGAAAGGCCGCACCAGCCGGATCACATAAGTGCTTTCCAGCAGAAACAGGTATTGTTCCACCGTGGAACGCGACAGACGGACAGTATTGGCCAGTTCGGACACATTCATCATCTGGCTGCATTGCGATGCCAGCGTTACAAGAAGTTTGTTGAACTTTTCCACGTCACGGATATTGGCGAGATCGCGGATATCCTTGTGGATATAGGCGGCGATGACCTGGGAGAGATAAGTCGTTCTGGCCTCGATCTCTTTTTCCAAAACCACGCGCGGATAGCCGCCATAAAGCGCGAATTCCTGAAAGAGCAGTTTCAGCTTCTCAATCAACGGCGCTGCGGTAATCGGATGGTCCAAGTCAACATCCATTTCCCTGAAACGGAGAAATTCCCTGAAACTCAACGGCATGATTTCAAAGTTGACCGTGCGGCCGGCCAGCGAATCTTTGAATTTAGACTTAATGTCAAAACTGGATGAACCGGAGACAATCAGTTTAATTTTGTCCGCATGATGGTCGCGGAGAAGTTTAAGTATATTGGACGGATTTTTTAGATATTGAATTTCGTCAACGAGAAGAAATAATTTTCCGCGTTTAAGTTGTCCGGTTTCGTCCAGATAAGCCAATAACGCATCTGCCCCGCGGTCAAGCAGTTCAAGCATGCGTAAATCTTCCAGATCTATAAAGCTGGCGGCTTTTCCGGATTGAGACAATTCCGCCTGCAGCATTTTCAGGATAGAAGTTTTGCCCACCTGTCGTGCGCCATGAAGAACTATGATGTCCGGCGTATTCAAATAACGCCGAATCATAGGTAAAACAGATCGGTCAAATAATTTCATGTTTTTGAATTAGACGGCCATGCCGCAACTTTAAACCGGGAGGGACGGCGTGCCGCCATCCGCGGACGCCAGGAATGGCGTCCCTCCCATTACGGGAACAACTTTGAAATTCTTATACATTAAATTAGCAAAATATTCAATATAATGCAATGTGTAAATGGCAAAAAATTTGCAACTGTTTGGTTCGCAACTCAGTTGGAGAGCATCCGCCGGCGGTATTCGCCGGGCAAAACGCCGAAATGCTTCAGAAAAATGCGGTAAAAATGGCTTTCATTCGCAAACCCCCATTGCCCGGCAATCGCTTTGATCGGATCAGCCGTTGCCTGCAATTGTTCGGCGGCCTGATGCAAACGATGTCTGAGCGAAAAATCGGAGAAACTGATGTTCATCCACGATTGGAACAAGGCGCTGAACTTGTGCCGGTTCATCCCGCAGGCCAGCGCGGCCTCACTCGTGGAGACAAAGGAGCGGCTTTCAAAGACCAACTGGAGCGCCTGATTGATTTGCGCGAATTCTTCTGACGGCGCGCGCCGGCCCCAGGTATTTGCCTCCGGCCATGATTCATAAATACAGAGCAGTATTTCCTGCAAAACAAGACGAAGATGGATTTTTTGATAAGGCGTGTTGTCGGAAACGATTTGCTTCAATTGTTGGCCGAATTTTATCATCATTTTTCTGGTTCTGGCGGTTGTCCGCGGCCTTAGTTTGGGGGGCGCGTTGAACGGCGCCAGCGCGCAGAAGTCCGGCACTTCCGGGAAATGCAGCCGTGCCAGGAAAGGCGGCCAGACCAGCAAAACGATAATCTCGGAGGGGATGTTGAGAATTTTTCTTCCGTGCGGCTCCCACATTCCGCAAAACCAGACATCGCCGTTCTCCGCGTCCATTGCTGACTTGTCAGAGAAGAGGCGGCGTTCTTTCCCCGCACGGACCAGTCCGAATTCCAGTCCGTAATGCATGTCCCAGCGCGGGCCGCTGCGCTCTTGATTCACATAGCGATTTCCGATTATAGGCTGCTCCTCCGATATTTGATGATGAGATATGAAAATTTTTTCCTGAGATGGTTGCATATAATTTTAGGTTGAAAGGTTATGCCGGACGTTTGACAGGGAGCGCGCGCCGGCGGTATTCGCCGGGCAAAACGCCGAAATGCTTCAGAAAAATGCGGTAAAAATGGCTTTCGTCCGCAAAGCCCCATTGCTGGGTAATCGTTTTAATCGGATCGGATGTTGCCTGTAATTGTTCAGCGGCCTGATGCAAACGGTGTCTGAGCGAAAAATCGGAGAAACGGATGTTCATCCACGATTGGAACAAGGCGCTGAATCTGTGCCGGTTCATCCCGCAGGCGCGTGCGGCCTCATCCGTGGAAACGAATGAACGGCTTTCAAAGACCAGTTGGAGCGCCTGGTTGATTTGCGCGAATTCTGCCGATGGCGCGCGCCGGCTCCAGCAGGCCGCCTCCGGCCATGATTCATAAATGCAAAGCAGTATCTCCTGTAAGGCAAACCGGAGCCGGATTTTTTGATAAGGCGTGTTGTCGGAAATGATTTGTTTCAATTGCTGGCCGAACTTGACCATCGTCTCCCGGTTTTTTTTAGATGTCCGCGGCCGCAGTTTCGGCGGCGCATTGAACGGCGCCAGCGCGCAGAAATCCGGGGTTTCCGAGAAATGCATCCGCGCCAGCAAAGGCGGCCAGATGAGCAATACAATAACTTCGCAGGGGATAGCTATAATTTCCCTTCCGTGCGGCTCCCACATCCCGCAAAACCATACGTCGCCGGCCTCGCCATCCATTTCTGACTTGTCAAAAAACAGACGGTGTTCTTTCCCCGCACGGACCAGTCCGAATTCCAGTCCGTAATGCATGTCCCAGCGCGGGCCGCTTTGCTTCGGGTGCAAATTGCGCAAGCCTATGATCGGATGCGTCTCGGACAGTTGAGAATGATGTATAGCAATTTTTTCCGGAGATGTCCGCATATGATTTTCAGGTAAAATCTGAGACTGCGCCAAAAATACAAAATAAACAACCGAATATCCAATATCACTTTCTTGCGCTGCGATCAAGCGCAAGGTATGTTGGATTAAAAGCATTTCCACAATTTTCCGGAGGAATAGACATGAACCCGCAAAAATTACAGCCATTCCGATTCCTTGACCGCGGTCAGATGGAGAAAATCCACAAGGCCGCCCTGCAGATTCTGGATAAAACCGGCATGCGGGTGGAGCATTCCAAGGCCCTGGAATATCTGCGCCGGGCCGGATGCCGCGTGGATATGGACCGCCGCCTGGTCAAGTTTCCGGAAGAAGTCGTGGAAAAAACCGTCAAAAAAATGCGGGCCAATTTCTCCCGGCCTGACCGGTGTCCCAAAAGGATGTCGGTGCGTTATTCCCAGGTGCGCTTTGATGTCCAGCCGTTTCAGGTCCATCAGGATTTTTCGGTCAGCGCCGGCGGTTTCTGTTGTTTTATCTGGGACCTTGATGGGAAACGGCGTCCGGCAAATATGGGTGACGTCAGGCAGGCGCTGAAACTGGTTGATAAGCTGGATCAGATCACCTATACCGGCTTGCCGTGCGCCGCGCAGGAAGTGCCGATTGAAATGAGACCAGTGGTCATGGCGGCCACATTGGCAAAAGCCACCAAAAAACTCGGTGGAATTGAAACCTTAAAGGCCAGCGACGTGGGTTACATCTGCCGCATCGGCGAGGTCGTGGCGGGCGGCCGCGAAGAACATCGCAAAAATCCGGTGCTGGTCGGCTATGCGGAGGCCAGAACGCCGTTGTGCATTGATGAAGTCATGGCGGACGTCATGCTGGCGCATCTGGAGCGCGGTTTGCCGCAAAGTCTGGACACCATGCCCAACGGCGGCGCCACGGCGCCGGCCACAGCCGCCGGCATTCTGGCCCTGGGCTTGGCCGAAACTTTGGGGGGCTTGGTGCTTGGTTTCGCAGTGGACCCGGAGGCGACCATGACCATTGATATTACCCCCGGATACTGCGACATGCGCTCCATGCATTATGGTTATGCCGGCGCGGAGAGGATGCCGCTGAATGCCGCGCGGGTTCAAATGATATCAGAATTTTATGGCTGCCCTTCCGGGGTCCATGGCGGCAAAACCGATGCCTGCGCGCCCGGCATCCAGGTCGGAATAGAAAAATCAATCTCAATGCTGATGGCGGTCATGGCCGGGGCAATAGGTTTTGGGACAGTCGGTCATCTGGAAAACGCGCTTACCTTCAGTCCCTTGCAGCTTGTGATTGACAATGAGATCGCCCGCTATGTGCGGCGCTGCGTGCGGCCAATGGAAGTGAACGACGAAACGCTTGCCCTGGACGTGATCGCGGAGGCTGGCATCGGCGGAAACATGGTGGATAGCGAGCATACGGCCCGGCATTTCAAGGAAGAATTGCTGCTTTCGCCGTTTTTTGAGGCGGTTTCCTGGGGCACCGGCGACTCCCTGGACAAGGGACGGCTTGAACGCCTGGCGGTGGAAAAAGCACAAACGCTTTTGAGTGAACCGGATGCGCCGGTTTTAACTCCGGATCAGGAAGCGGCCATTAATGAGATTGTGGAGGAAGCAAAGACTGATCTGTTGAGGTAAGCAAATGACTTGCAAGCTTGAATCCTTATCCCATTTGCATTAGATTCATCCCTGTCTGTAAGAGTCTGTCTTCTGGCGTTATTTGCCGGCCTGCTATGGCGCGCCGGCCGTTTTTACGGCAGAATAACAATAGAGAGGGATAATATGCGTGCAGGCAACAAATGTTTTTCCGTTACGCGGGGGGAAGCGGGCGGGTTGGAGAAACTGCTTTTTGGCGGCCGGGATTTTTGCCGGGTCAAATATCATTTCAAATACTGGCGGGAGCCGATGGGCGCGCCGCAGGAAATAAATTTGGACTCCCATAGAACTTCTCCCGGACAACTTGAGGTTTCCGGAATTGTCCCCGGGGCCGGGACGGCGCGGATTGCCTATATCGCCGGCAAGGATCTGCGCATCAGCTTCAGCTTTGTTTCCTCGGCCGCCCAGAAGATCGGCTTCTATTTTCTCGGACTGGAATTTCCTGATGATGCCGCGGAACTGAGGCTGCTGCCCGGAGTGTATTGCGGTTACACCGGTCATCACGGAACCTTCAAATTTTCTTCCTGTTATTTTGAAAAAGCGGGGTTGTTGCAAATGGCTTCCGCGATTGATCAGCAGGGTAAAGGCTGCGGCACCACCCTGACCGCCTACCAGTATTTCACGCTGAGCTTTCCGCCGGCGTTCAGGGATGGCGTGGTTGCGGTCAATCCGGGGCAGGAAATAACCGGCGAAGTGATTGTGACCAGTTGCCCGGAAAATATCTGGGACCCGGTCCATAAAGTCCGCGAACTGGAAGAAAATCCGCGGGATGCGGAAATGACCGCCCGTTATCCCTATTCCGAATTCCTGGCGAACTGGGAAAACTATATCCAGGACAAGGACTTGTGGGTTGAGCTCGGCGACGGGATGGGGATGTTTCATGTGGGGTTTTATAATCTCATGCATGAGCCGAAACTGGGCGGTCCCTATGGTTATGCCCTGAACGGTCGGCAGGTGCGTCACCGCGAACTGTATGAACTGCTCTTCGGCAAAAATGCGGATCCCCAAGTCAAATTGGATTATTTCCAGGATAATACCCATCAGCTTGAAATTGCCTGGGGCAACGGCTGCAATCCCATGGTGGCTTACGCCCTTTATCATTACGGCGGCGACTGGTTCCGGCAAAAAGCGGATGCCATTGTCAAGGCCCTGCTTGAGTTCCGGGAGGGCGGTTTTCAGATCGCCGTTGGCCCGCTGGCCGGGGCATGGATCAACGGTTATGATGCCGACCGCGGGCGTTTTCAGGACCATTACGGCGGGGAGCAGGTTTTCCTGCCCGACCAGGGCATTGTCAATTATTTCCTCGGCCGGATTTATCTTGAAAATTTCAACCGCCATCCGCAGATTATCACAAAAATCCGCCGTAACTGCCGTCAGTTTCTCCTGGGCATGGAGAAACTTCATGGCACTTTCCCGAACGCGTTTTCGCCGGACGGCACGGCCGGTTATTCCCGCGAGGGATATCTCTACGATTTCCCGAACGCGCCGGGCATTGCGCAGACGGCGCTCAGTTTTGTCATGCTTTACCGGCTGGCCGGCGAAAAAGAATGGCTGGAGCAGGCGGACCGGATAATTTCGCGCTATCTGCAGCCGCTGATCGCCGCTAATAAATTCGGGTTCCTTGAATATGACCACCGCGGTCATTGCAGCGCCGGCGCCTGTTCCATCCTTATCGCGCTGGCGGAATATCTTGAAGCCGGCCGGGGGAAAATGCTGGCCGAGGCACGGCGCATGCAGGAAAAAACTTTTTATCACCTGCTCAGTTTCCGGCACGAACGCGACTATTTCGCCTATAAGCACGCGCACAAACCCGCCGGCTACGCCTGGGGAGGCGTGGCGCAAAACCGCCATCAATTTTTGCATGGGTTCACCCCCGGCAGCAGCCAGGCCGCATATTTGCTGCATACCAGATATGAATATGGTTATGCCTTGCTGCGCACCCTGGAAACTAATCCGTCCCTGCCGGCCCGGCCGGCTTTGATCAATCATCTGCGCAGTTTTACCTGGGATCAGTTTGTCAATCCGGACCTGAAAAAAGGGTTCGGCGGCGTCGCCGAGTATGTCGGCCTGCGCACCAACCGGGATGACACCGACACCACCCATCTGATTCATTCCACGCCGTTGCCGATGATCCTGGCGGAGCGCCGGCCGGCCATGCTGAAATCTCAACAAAATGAAAGGATAAACCCGTGATTGAACATCTCTATCCCCACATGTTGCAGGAATATTACGTTGGAAGAATGCGGAAACTGTCGGCGGAACGGGATCAGGCGCGTGGAAAAATCCGGACAAAAAGCGACGTTTTGAAGCTCAGGGCAATTGTCCGGGCAAAGCTGGCGCAATCTTTCGGCCCATTGCCGGAGAGGACGCCGCTCAATGCGCGGATGACCGGCAGGTTTGAGCGGGAGAAATACATTGTTGAAAAAATTATTTTTGAGAGCCGGCCCTCCCTGTTCGTAACGGCCAATCTTTATGTTCCCAGAAACATAAAGGGGAAAATTCCGTGCGTGCTCGGAGCTTGCGGCCATACCGCCGAAAGCAAGGCCTATTCCGAATATCAGGCTTTTGCGCGGGGACTGGCGGCCAAGGGGTATCTGGTTTTGATTTATGACCCGCTCAGCCAGGGGGAAAGAATCCAGTATCCGGAACAGGGCATGGGATGTTGTTGGGAGCACAATATGATGGGCAACCAGATGGCGCTCATCGGCGAATTTTTCGGCAAATGGCGGCTCTGGGACGGCATGCGCGCTTTGGATTATCTGCTCTCCCGTCCCGAGGCCGACCCCGCGCGGGTGGGGGTGACCGGCAGTTCCGGCGGCGGGACGCTTGCCACGTATCTGAGCGCCTTTGACGACCGCTTCACGATGGCCGCGCCATCCTGTTTCGTCACAACTTATCTTTGCAATCTGGAAAACGAATTGCCGGCCGATGCGGAACAAATTCCCCCGAATATTATCAAATACGGGTTGGACATGGCCGATTTTTTTGTGGCGCAGATTCCGCGTCCGGTGGTGCTGATTGGCCAGGAAAACGATTTTTTTGACCGGCGCGGTCTGGTTAAAACCTACACAGAGCTGAAACGGTTGTATGCCATCATGGGGGCGGGGGAAAACATCAAGCTTGTTATTGGCGCCGGCGACCATGTTTATTCACAACAGGGCCGGGAGACGATGTATGCTTTCTTTAATAGACATGCCGGACTGAAAGTGTCGGCCGGGGAGGATGAAACTCCTGCGGAGACCCTGGAACAGCTCGCCTGCACGCCCAAGGGTCAGGTGCATAAAATGGCGGGGAAAAGAGTGTTTGACTTCACAAAAGAACAGGCCGAAAAAATTAATTCGGCGCGTAAAAAAATTGCCGGCCCGGCTTTAAGCAAAATGATCGGCGCAGTGTTGGGGCTTGACGATGATCATGCCGTGCCTCATTACCGCGTTCTGCGCGCCAGACGCAATGATGCGAAACAATACGCCTGCCATTCGTCTTTTGCGGTTGAAACCGAGCCGGGCATTCAGGCCGTTCTGCACGTGTTCGGCAATCAGGATCAGAGATTCTTTCATTTACCAAAGATGCGGAAAATCCTGCTCTATGTGCCGCACCTTTCAAGCCAGCAGGATGTGGCGGGGGGCGAGGCGCCGCATTCCGCCGAACCGCTTTTTGCCGTTGATGTGCGCGGCTTTGGCCAGACAACGGCGCTTACCTGCGCGAATGAAAATTTTTTCGCCGCTTACGGGAATGATTATTTTTACGCCAGTTATGCCGCTATGTTCGGTAAGCCTTATCTTGGCCGGCGCGTCCATGATCTCCTGATGACCCTTAATTTACTGCAGGCGGAAGGATGCCGGGAAGTGCACCTGATGGGGCGCGGGCTGGGGGCGCTGATGGCCGCCTTCGCGGCCTGTCTTCATCCGCTCGTCAGGCGGGTAACATTGAAGAACGCATTGCTTTCCTATTATGAATTGACCCAAACGCCGGTGCAATGCTGGCCATGCAGCGTCCTGCCTTATGACGTTCTGCATCATTTTGATTTGCCGGACTGTTATCGCGCCCTGGCCAGAAAACGCCTGAAAATCATCGCACCCTGGAACAGCCAGATGCAGGTTCTTGCGGGCAAGAAATAGATTACGATGGCTTGACGTAGTCTTTTCGGTTTGACAAGACTGTGCCAAGGTTATAATCATGGAATTAATTCTGGATGTTCGATCAAGAGAAGACGGAAATTGAATTGGATAACTTAATGGTAAGTGGTAACATTTTGCCATGAGTCCTACGATATTCAAATGGAAAGGATATCGGTTCTTTTTCTTTTCCAGAGAAGAACGCCGGCCTCATGTTCATGTCTTTTGCCCAGACGGAGAGGCTAAGTTCTGGCTAAATCCCACAGTTGCCCTAGCCAGAAATTATGGTTTATCACAGGTCCAAGTGACGGAGTTAAAAAAGATAGTGGAGGAAAAGAAAAATGACATCCTTGACGCTTGGCATAAACACTTCGCAAGTTGAAGTGACTAATATAGATCGTTTCGGCTTCTGGCTTTTGGTAGAAGATAAGGAATACTTCCTGCCCTATGAGGACTTTCCTTGGTTTCGGAACGCAACGATTGATCAGATTTCGAACGTGCAGCTGCTCCACGGAAATCATCTTCACTGGCCAACCCTCGATGTTGATCTCTGTCTCGACTCTCTGTCCAAGCCCGAAGCGTTTCCCATGATCTACAACTGATCAAACCATTAGTTCGGGCCGGGGAAGTCAGACTCGTTTTATCCCGGAATTTTAAGCCAATGCCGACTAATCGTATTCAATGTCAAAGAATTTTGACGGATAATGAGCTTGGGGCCATTGACGGGTTTGCCGCCAGTAATCGCGGTCCCGGCGCATTGCCCGCCATGGCACAGTTTTTTCACGACACCTTTTCCGCCGATCTGGTCATGGATCAAGATATCATCGCCGGTTTCGCGCGCGACAGCTCCAACCTGCCGGGAAAAGCCGAGGCCCTCTTTCGTCCGCAATCCGAGCATGAGCTGGCGGCCATATTCCGTTTATGCTTTTCCTCCGGCGTTCCCTTCACGGTCTCCGGCGGGCGTTCGTCCCTTACCGGCAGCGCCACGCCGGAATCCGGGATTGTCATTTC
>Ga0074199_1001696_pt1 | contig 17293 bp, 17 predicted proteins | sample EPASupsiteSAE347_FD_64528 | JGI IMG/M metagenome (GOLD analysis project Ga0074199, IMG submission 64528) | Bioremediated contaminated groundwater from EPA Superfund site, New Mexico - Sample SAE3-47 | ecosystem: Environmental > Aquatic > Deep subsurface > Groundwater > Contaminated ...
TGAATATCGAACGCCGAAGTTAAGATCTTCGATATTCTGCGGTTCATTATTCGTCAATCTGCGGTTCTCTGGAAACAACCCTGCTGGCAACGCCCATGAAAATCAAGCGCTTACGCTGACAGGCGAATCAGTCGTGGCTCTTACGGGACGGCAGTGATTTATGTTTGACATTTTCAGGCACGTAAAGCATAAAGAGCGCCTGCTTTCAGAAGTTAGAAGGCAGAAGGCAGATTCATGATAAAAATCAAGGCATTCGCAAAAATAAATCTTTTTCTCGACGTTTTAAACAAACGGCCGGACGGATACCACAACATCCGCAGCCTGTTGACGGCCGTTTCCTTATCCGACGACATATCAATCGCAAGCCGCCCGAAAGAAATCTCGACTTCAATTACACCGGCCTGCCGTTTCCCGGGAGTTCCCTGGGATTTTTCCATGGGCGCCAACGACAAAAACCTGATCACCCGCGCCGCAAGGCTCTTGAAAAAACATACCGGTTGCCGCAAGGGCGCCGCAATCTCACTCACCAAGCGCATACCCATCGGCGCCGGACTCGGCGGCGGCAGCGCAGACGCGGCCGCCGTTTTAACGGGATTAAACCGCCTCTGGAAAACCGGATTGTCAAGGGAGCAGCTTCGGGAAATCAGCGCGCAAATCGGCTGCGACGTTCCGGCTTTGATTCACGGCGGGGCAATGCGCATGGAGGGCCGCGGTGAAATAATCACGCCGATCGCGCAGACCGCCGAAAAAGGGCTGTGGCTGCTGCTGGTCTATCCGGGGTTTGCGATTTCGACAACCGATATCTACCGGCGCCTTGACCGGCGGCGGCGCACAAGTCCGCGGCCGCCCAAAGCGGCGATCGACCGCAAATTCCGCCTGGTCCTGTCCGGATTGGAAAAGGGTTGCCAGGAGGACATCGGCCAAGGCCTCTTCAACGCATTCCAGGAGGCGGTTTTTGAAAAATTCCCCATTTTGGAAATGATAAAAAATAATCTTGAAAAGCTGGGCTGCAAACATGTAGTGTTGACGGGCAGTGGGTCCACGTTGTTTGTCCCGGTAAAGAACAGGAAAGAAGGGCTTGAGGCGGCCGGACGGCTCGGCAGACGCTTCGGTTCGCCTTTGTGGACCAGGGTTGTCCATACCATTGGGATGACTAAAAGTGACGCGACAATTTGAGCTCTGTCAATCAAGCCGGCGGCAAAATTGTTTTGCAACTGCCCGATGGTGTAATGGCAGCACACGGCCCTTTGGAGGCCAGAGTCTAGGTTCAAATCCTGGTCGGGCAATATTATAAAAAAAGGAATCATAACCTGATGAAAATTTTTTCCGGAACGGCCAATCCAGAACTGGCAAAAGAAATAGCCAAGGCGGTGGGAGTCCCGCTCGGCGAAATATCCATATCGCATTTTCCCGACGGAGAGATTTCCGTAAAGGTGCTGGACAATATCCGCGGCAACGACGTATTCATCATTCAGCCGACATCCTATCCCACCAATGAAAACCTGATGGAGCTCCTGATCGTCATCGACGCCATGCGGCGGGCCTCGGCCGCGCGCATCACGGCCGTCATGCCGTTTTACGGCTATGCGCGCCAGGACCGCAAGGACCAGCCGCGCGTGCCGATCACCGCCAAGCTGGTCGCCAATCTTCTGGTCGCGGCCGGCGCCAACCGGCTGCTGGCCATGGATTTCCACTCCCAGCAGTTGCAGGGATTTTTCGACATACCGGTCGACCATCTCTACGCGGCGCCGGTCATCGTGAAATATCTGCGCGAAATGCAGATCGAAAACGCGGTGGTGGTCTCTCCCGACCCGGGCGGCATGAAAATGGCATACAGCTATTCGCGGCTTTTGAAATCAAACCTTGCCATCGTGGCCAAGCAAAGAATAGGGCCGGACGAGGTCGAATCATACAACGTGGTGGGCGATGTCGCCGGCAAGACGGCGATACTGGTGGACGACTTGATTTCCACCGGCGGCACGCTTTGCGCGGCGGCCAAGCTGCTGAAAAAGCACAACGCGGGCGACATTTACGCGGCGATCAGCCACGCGGTCTTTGTGCCGGCCGCCAACGACAAGCTCAAACAGGCCCCCATCAAGGAATTTATCGTGACCAACAGCGTTCCGCTGCGCATCTCGCCGGCCGCCCTGCCGATCCGCATCTTGAGCGTGGCCGGGATTCTGGCCGAGGCAATCATCCGCATCCACAACAACCAGTCCGTCTCTTCTTTATTCATCACCTAACAACGGGAGAAACACATGACACAACAAACCGGCGAACTAAAATTATCCGCAAAAAAACGCAACGCGGCCGGCTCTGCCCAAGCCTTGCGGCTCAGAAAAAACGGCTGGCTGCCCTGCATCGTTTACGATTCGCAGTCCGGTTCCCTTCCGATTCAAGTCGAGCGGCACACGCTCGAAATGATTCTGCGCGACCGGCGCGGCGAAAACATAATCCTGGATCTCGATATCGAAGGCGATAAAACGCGCAAAGTGCTCATGAAGGACACCCAGCGCGACAACTTGAAGGACCATCTTCTGCACGCCGACTTTCTTGAAATTTCGATGACCCGCAAACTGCGCGTGGCCGTGGCCGTCCGCCTCCTGGGAGAACCCGTCGGCGTCTCGCAGCAGGGCGGCGTCATGGAACAACTTTTGCGCTCGGTCGACGTGGAATGTCTGCCGGCCGACATTGTCAAGGAATTGCCCCTCGACGTCGCAAACCTGGGAATCGGCGACAAGCTCTGCGTCCGCGACATTAAAATCGACCCCAAACTGACAATTCTTTCAGCGCCGGAATTGACCGTCGTCTCCGTGCAACTGCCGCACTTCGAAGAGGAAAAACCGACCGAGGAAGAAGCCGCAGCGGCGGCAGCCGAAGGCGCGCCGGCCGCGGAGGGCGAAGCTCCTGCCGCAGCGGCAGCCGAACCCGGCAAGGAAAAGGAAGCCAAGGGCAAGGAAGGGGCCAAAGAAACCGAGCCGAAAGGCAAGGAAACGGCCAAGGAAAAAGCGCCCGAAGCCAAGGAAAAGGGCAAGGAAGCAAAGGAAAAGAAAAAATAGGCGGTTGAAATTTATCAAGAAAAACCGTGGGAAAAAAACTGATCATCGGATTGGGGAATCCCGGCAGGCAATATATGCAAACGCCTCACAACATGGGTTTTGCCGTAATCGACGAGTTGGCGCAACGCCTCGATTTGCGCTTACGCCGCAGTTTTCGTTTGCGGGCCCATCTGGCAAGCGGCATGATCGAGGACCAAGATGTGACCCTGGCGAAACCGGACGTATACATGAACGCCAGCGGAACCGTGGTGGCCGGACTGCTGAAACGCAAGGGCTTTTTGCCGGAAGATATCTTGATCGTGGCCGACGACGTCAATCTGCCGGAGGGACAGTTGCGCCTCCGTTCCAAAGGCAGCAGCGGCGGACACAACGGTCTGCAGTCGGTGATCGACCATCTCGGCCACGGCAATTTTGCGAGGCTGCGACTCGGCGTGGGGCAGACGCGCGCCGGCCTGAATCTGGTCGAACACGTACTGACGCCCTTTCCGCCCGCCGCGCGGGAAAAAATAAAAAAAACGGCCGGCCGCGCCGCAGACGCGATTGTCTGCGCTTTGACGAACGGCCTTGCGGCAGCCATGAACAGGTTCAACACGCCAAACCAGGAGGAACTTAATTGAAAAAGTACGAAGCATTGTTCATTTTCGTCAACACCGCCACCGATGAAGAGCTCGATTCCAAAATCGGACAAATCGGCTCCGAAATATCAAAACTGGGAGGCAAATTGCAGTCCGCCACGCGCATGGGGCGCATCCCCTTTGCGCGGCCAATCCTCAAGAAAGACGCCGGCGCCTACGTTCAAATCCTGTTTGAAATGGATCCGGCGAAAATCAACTCCCTGCACGAGCGTTATCGGCACAAGGAAGACCTGGTTCGCCTGCAAATTGTGGCGGCAAAGGCTTCAACCGCCAAGTCCGCTTCCGCCGCCGGAAAAGAGGACGCCGGAACATCCGCCAGGCGGTCCGCAGCCGGCGCAACCAAGCAATCAGAAGCCTAATCATTGGAGAATACAGCCATGGCAAGCATGAACAAAGTTTTCCTCGCCGGAAATCTGACGCGCGACCCGGAAATCCGTTACAGCCAGTCGGGCAAGGCGGTGGCCGACCTGAATCTGGCCATCAACCGCAAATTCAAGACCGCTTCCGGAGAGCTCAAGGAGGACACCTGTTTCGTCAACGTGGTGGTCTGGGACCGGCAGGCGGAACTGGCCGGCGAATATTTGCGAAAAGGCTCCGGCATCCTGGTGGAAGGTTCGCTGCGTCTGGATCAATGGGAATCAAACGGGGAAAAGAGGAGCCGCCTGCGCGTGATTGCCGACCGCATTCAATTCCTCGACCGCGCCAAAAAAAGCGAGCCCGGCGACGTCCCGGATGAACGCCCCGCCGCGCGCGAAAAAACGGCCGCGGAACAGGAGCCTCCTCCGGCGGAGGAAAAAACAGACGCCGACAATCTTCCGTTTTAATCACAGAAAAGGAGATGATAATGCCAAGAAGAAACACCCGTTCAAACCGTTCGAACAGCCGCTCGAGAACAAAGAATTTCCGGGACAATCTGCCGTTCTTCACCGAGGAAAAGCGCAGCCGTTTCCTGGAGGGCATTGTGAACGTCGATTACAAGGACAGCGAACTGCTGAAGAAATTCGCCACCGAGCAGGGTAAAATCCTGCCCCGCCGCATCTGCGGAACCTCAAGCAAGCAGCAGCGGCAGATCAGAAAGGCAATCCGCCGCTCGCGCGTGGTTGGCCTGGTCCGCTGAATAAACCGGCGCATTAAACCGAAAGGATAAACGTTTCATGACAAAAGAACTCATATTAATGTCCGACGTCGAAGGCCTCGGCCTGGAAGGCGAGGTCGTGAAAGTCTCCGATGGATACGCCAGAAACTATCTTTTTCCGGAAAAACTGGCCGTTCCGGTCACGCAGGCGGCCCTGAAGAAACTTGAAAAAAACAAGCTGGAACGCGAGGCGCGCCACAAAAAGGAACTGGAGACCGCCCAGGCGCTTGCGGCCGCCCTGGAAAAAATATCCTGCACCATCGCCGTCAAGGTCGGCGAAAGCGACAAACTGTTCGGCTCAGTCGGCGCCGCCGATATCGTCGCCTCCCTTAAGCAGCAGGGCGTGGAACTTGACAAGCGCAAAATCCTCCTCTCCGAACCAATCCGCGAACTGGGAGTTTATCCGGTCAAAATAAAGCTGCACGCGCAGGTTGAAGTGTTCCTCAAGATATGGGTGGTCGGAGAATAGGCCTATGGCAGCGCAGCCATCCGTAACAACGGCAGCGGGGCGCAGCGAGCGCAGACCCCTTTTCAACGAAGACGCGGAAATGGGCGCGCTCGGCTCGATCCTGCTGGACGCGCAAAAAGTGCTCGATTTTTGCGTCGAAAAACAAATCAGCGCCGAATCATTCTATCTCAGGCATCATCAGCTCATCTACGCGGCCATGCTGGAAATGAGCCGCGCCCTGCGTCCGATCGACACCCTCACGCTTTCCGACCGGCTGCAGACCCAGGGCATACTGGAGGAGATCGGCGGCATCGCCTACCTGAACCGCCTGCTCGAATCAACGCCCACCGCCGCGCACGCCGAATATTACGTGGACTTGGTGCGCCAGCAACATCTGCTCAGAAGGATCATCGACTGCGCCCGCAATTCGGAAAGCGAATGTTACACCTCCCAGGAGGACGCCGACCTCATCCTCGCAAAAGTGGAACAGGATTTCTTCAACATCTCCGAGGAACGGCACAGCGCCATGCTGCCCTGGCCGCAGGCGGTAAAGGAAACCATGGTCACGATCGAGAACATTCTGCTGACCAAGAAAGGCATCAGCGGCCTCTCGACCGGATTTCGCGATCTTGACGAAAAGCTGCTGGGCCTGCATCCGCAGGACATGATAATCATCGCGGCCAGGCCTTCCATGGGCAAGACGTCGCTGGCCATGAATATCGCCGAAAACGTGGCCCTGGGCAAAGGCGACGGCGCCCCGCACCCGGTCGGAATATTCAGCCTCGAAATGTCGCGCGAGCAATTGATCATACGCCTCCTTGCAAGCCACGCAAAAATTCCGATGCACGATATCGTCAGCGGTTTTCTGAACGACAAAAAACACGGCCTGCTGGCTTCCGCGGCCGACATCTTTTCCAAGGCCCCGATTTATCTCGACGACACCGGCGGGCTCGACATTCTCGAGCTGCGCGCGCGGGCGCGCCGCATGAAAAAAAAATACAACATCGCCCTTTTTGTCATCGATTATCTCCAACTGCTCCATTGCCGGGAGCGGAGCCGCGAGGGGCGCCAGAACGAAATCGCCTCCATCTCCGGCGCGCTCAAAAACATGGCAAAGGAGTTGAAGGTTCCGGTGCTGGTGATCAGCCAGCTCAACCGCGCGCCCGAAGCGCGCGACCGCGAAGGCAAGCCCAGGCTGGCCGACCTGCGCGATTCCGGCTCCATCGAGCAGGATGCCGACGTGGTCTGCCTGCTGCAATTGCCCTCCAAATACAAGGATGAGGAAGGCGTCTCAACCGATGAGGCCGAGGAAGCCGTGGTCGACGTGGCCAAGCAGCGCAACGGCCCAACCGGCAAGATAAGCCTGACTTTCCTGAAAAAACTCATGCGCTTTGAATCGGCCGCGTCAGCATTTGAAAACGAATCCGCAGCCGCCCCGGCGGCGGAGAGCGAGGCATGAGGGGAAACCGCACAATCCAACCGCGGCGCGCGTCCCTGGGCCGGACGGCGTTCCTCCTGCTGTTGCTCGTCCCCTTTGCCCTGCAGGCGGCGGTCATCAAAAAAATCGAAGTTGCGGCGCGGGGCATCAAGGTCGTGGACCGGGATTTTGTGTTCGCGAACATTTCAGCGCATGAAGGCGACGCCGCAAACCAGCAGACCGTTTCCCGCGACATAAAAACCCTGATGGCCACCGGCCGGTTTTCCTTCATCGATTCCGAACTGCGCGAAACTCCGGCGCGCGACGGCTATATTCTCACCTACATCGTCTCCCTGAAGCCCAAACTGGAAAAACCGGTTTCGGTCGCCGGCGCCAAGGAAATGGGCGAAAAGAAAATACGCCAATGGCTGGAACTGGAAATCGGCGACTATGTCGACGATGCGCTGATGGGCGTGAAAACGCGCAAGGTTGTCGAGGAATATCGCCGGAAATATTACAGCAACGCGAAGGTTTCATGGAAAATCGAGGCCAACGAGGCGACCGGCTTCGCGAAGGTCAACGTCACGGTCGACGAAGGCGAACGCGCCAGCCTGCGCAAGGTCGAGTTTGAAGGCAACACCTATGCGCCGCCCGGCCGCTGGCAAAGATTCAAGGCCGCCTTTTCGCATAAGCCGGCCCTATCGGAACAATCGGTTCCGCCGGAAACTCTTCAGGACGCGGTCAGCCCGCATGTCTGGCACATATTTTCGTTCATCACCGGACGCGGGGTTTACAATCCCGACGATATGGAATCCGACCGTTCCCTGCTGCAGATGATTTACCAGAACCGCGGCTACCTGGATGCGCGCATCGGGGAGCCGGAGCTCAACCAGTACGCCGCGGGGAAACTTAAGGCCACCTATCCCATCAGCGAAGGCAGCCAATACCGGATCGGCAAGATGGCCATCACGGGAGCGACAATCTTTCCGGAATCCAACCTCTGGCAGGCCGTAAAAATCAAAACCGGCGATATAGCCGGCCTCGAAACGATCAACCGCGCCGGCGAGGCCATCCGCGACTATTACCAAAGCCGCGGATACATCCGCACCACCGTGAAACCGAAGATCAATCCGCGTCTCAAGGAGCCGGTGGTGGACGTCCAGTTCGACATCGTCGAAAGCAGCCTTGCGCACGTGCGCTACGTGGACATCCGCGGGAACACGCGCACGAAGGATTCGGTCATCCGCCGCGAACTGCCGGTCTATCCGGGCGAGGTCTACAACCAGGTGCAGGCCCGCCGCGGCGAACGAATCCTCCAGAACCTGGGATTTTTCTCAAAGGTCGTAAGTTATCCGCGCGAAACGATCGACCCGTCCAGGGACGATCTGGTTTATGAGGTGGAGGAGGGACGCACCGGCAGCTTCAACATCGGCGCCGGCTATTCGAGCGTCGACGAACTCATGGGATTTGTGGAACTTTCCCAGGGCAACTTCGACCTGTTCAACTGGCCGCATTTTACGGGCGACGGACAGAAGCTGCGCCTGCGCGCGCAGGGCGGGTCGCAGACCGAGGAATATCTGCTTTCCTTCGTGGAACCCTGGTTCCTCGGCCGCAAACTTTCGCTGGGGGTCGATATTTACGACACCAAGTACAGCAACCTCAGCGACTATTACAACCAGCAGACCATCGGCAGCGCAGTCACGCTCGGAAAGCCGCTGCAGGGATTTTTCCAGCGCTTAAACCTCCGGTACAGCCTCGAACGGGTCACCATTTTCGACGTGTCGACGAACGCCACGGAACTGATTCAAAATGAGGAAGGCAGCCGCAACGTCAGCACGCTGAAACCTTCCCTGGTGCACGACACGCGCGACAACGTCTTTGTTCCCACGGACGGCAACAAGACCGTGTTGAGCGCAAAGCTGTCCGGCGGACCGCTCGGGTTCAACACCGACGTTTACGGATTCGAGGGCGAAACAACCTCCTACTGGCCGCTGATTTTCGACCACGTTTTCAGCCTGCGGCTCTGGGCCTCGGTCATCCAGGAATACGACGACACCGAGGACGTGCCCCTTTTCGACCGCTTCCTGCTGGGCGGTCCCAGGAACCTGCGCGGTTTCAAATACCGCTTTGTGGGGCCTTATCAAAACGGCGATCCGGTGGGCGGCAAAACAGCGTCGTTCGGTTCGCTCGAATATACCATACCGGTTTATCCCAAACTGGTGCGCTTTGCCGCATTTTACGATATTGGAAATGTTTGGCTTGATGCCTACGATTTCAATGTGCTACATTATTGCTCCGACATAGGAATCGGACTGCGCCTTGACGTGCCCGGTTTTCCGATCAGGCTGGATTATGCCTGGCCGCTTGAAATCAGCGGCGACGTGCAACGGACTTCCGCGCGCTTCAATTTCTGGCTGGGCTACGGATTTTAAAACGGACCATACAAGAAAACAAGTTCATGGAAAGGAAAGACATGCACACCGCAAAATTCCGCCTGATTATCGCCATGGCCCTGCTGGCCGCCGGACTGGCCACGGCCGCAGAGCAAAAGACCGCGTTCATCAACATGGAAAGAGTGTTCGATGAATATTACAAAACCAAAAACGCCAACCTGCAGTTCAAGGCGCGCGGCGAGGAAATCGACGCCAAACGCAAGGAATTGCTCGCAAAGGTCAAATCGGCCAAAACCGAACTCGACAAACTGAGCGCCGAATGCCGCGACAAATCCCTGAACGACAACGCGCGCGAAAAGAAAAGGGAGGGCGCCGAGGATAAATTAAGCGAACTCAAGGACGCCGAGGAAAAACTTCTGGACTTCGATAAAACCTACAAAAAGGAAATCGCCGAGCAGATGCGCCAGATGCAGCAGCAGATCGTCGCCGAAATCCGCGGCGTGATCCAGACCTATGCCGCCGAGCACAAGATCGACATAGTCCTCGATAATTCCGGCAAAACCCTGAATAACGTCGAGGCCGTGATGTATTTTGACAAAAGCATGGACATTACCGAGCCGATTCTGGCGATCATGAACAAGAACGCGCCGGAAGAAAAGAAGGAAGCCGGGAAAAAAAGCGAAGTGAAGTGAAGAAGCAATTTACCACGGCCGAAATAGCCGAGAAGCTCGGCGGACGCCTGGAGGGCGACGCCGAAGCGCTCATCACCGGCCTGGCCGGGATTCGCGAGGCGCGCAAGGGAGACCTGACTTTCGTCGCCAATCCTCATTACGCGACCGCGGCCGCCGACACGCGGGCCAGCGCCGTCATCGTTGCCGAAGACTGGAGCCGGGTCTGCCCCGCGGCGCTGATCCGCGTAAAAAATCCGGACAAGGCGTTTGCCGAAGCCGCGCTTTTGTTCGCCCCGCCGCCGATCGCGTTCACGCCGGGCGTGCACCCCACGGCCGTCGTGGCCCAAAACGCCAGGCTGGGGAAAGACGTCTTTGTGGGACCATACTGCGTTATCGAACCGGATGCCGTGATCGGCGACCGTTGCATAATTTATGCCGGCTGTTATATCGGCCACGAAACCATCATCGGCGACGACTGCAAATTATATCCGCAGGTCACCATCCGCGAACGCGCGCGGATCGGCAAAAGGGCCATTATTCACAACGGCACGGTCATCGGAAGCGACGGGTTCGGCTATGCTCAGGAAGGGGTCATCCGCAAAAAAATCCCGCAGATCGGCATCGTGTCCATCGGCGACGACGTCGAAATCGGCGCCAACGTCACCATTGACCGCGCCCGCTTCGGGCAGACCAGCATCGGCAACGGAGTGAAAATCGATAATCTGGTCCAGATCGCGCACAACGTGTCCATCGGCGACAACAGCGTGATTGTCGCCCAGGCCGGGATTGCCGGCAGCACGTCCATCGGCGAAAGGACGATCCTGGCCGCCCAAACGGGAGTCGTCGGTCATCTGGAAATAGGTTCCGACGTGATCGTCCTGGCCCAGTCCGGTGTGACCAAGGACCTTCCCTCCAAGGCGGTGGTGTTCGGTTCTCCGGCCGTGCCGCATGAAAAGGCGGCCCTCATCCGCGCCCATACCATGCGTCTGCCGGAGCTCAAGTCTAAAATCATCATGCTCGATGAACGTCTCTCCAGGCTTGAACAGCAGCTTTCCAAAAAGACGTGAAGTCCGCGACAGACATGCTCCGCAACGCAAATTTCAAATTTCGAATCTTCAACTAATGCGCATTCCCCTTCATCTCAACCTGCGGCTTTCATCCCTCTTGCTGGCGGCCTCTCTGGCCGCGCTCCCGGCTTTGCCCGCCGTCTCCGGCAACAGCGGCGAAGATCTCCTGAAAAAGGCCGCCGCCGCCCTGAATGACGAGCTTTACGACGTGGCCGAGCAAAGTATCCGGCAATATCTTGCCTGTTCCGCCGCAACCAATCCGCCTCAGACTGAAACCGTCATCATGCTTGCCAGGGCGCTGCATGGCCAGAAACGTTATCCGGAAATGCTCGCCTTGCTGAACCAGAACCTGAAAGCGGCGCGGGATTCCGCGTCGGCCGGCCGGTTTGACTTCTGGCTGGCCGTGGCAAATTATGAGAACAATCAATGGCCGCAGGCTCTCGACCAGACCCTGGCCATTGAAAAATCGCACCCAAATTCGCCGGTGGCGGCCGACAGCCTGCGCCTGCGCGCCAAAACACTCCTGAAGCTGGACCGCCCGGGCGAGGCCGTGGACATCCTGAAAAAAATAATCAACAATCAATCCGGCAAGTCCGCCGCCGAGAACGAGCGCCTGGTTCTGGGCCGGATTTTGATCGAAACCGGAAGGCCCGGAGAAGCCCGCGATCTCCTCGAAAACATGCTTTCCTACCCGCCCCAATCCGGCATGGGGCAGCAATGCCGCGTCATTCTCGGTCAGGCCTATCTTGAAGAAAAAGAATGGGCAAAGGCCCGCTCCGTTTTCGAAGCCCTCATGAAGCAGAGCAATATCCCCCCCGCCTACCGCCTGCGCGCCATCGAATCCCTTGCGGAAATAGCGGCGGCGCAGACCAACTTCGTCGAGGCGCTCAATCTGCTGGAAAACGGCTGCCGGAACACGCAGGACATCTCCCAGAAAAACGAGTTCGACCTGCGCAAGGGCCGGTTGCTTCTGAAAATGAACCGCTCCGACGAAGGCATCGCCCTCATCCACAATTACGTCAACTCGCAAACCAACAGCCAGGCCGGGGCGGAAGTCCAGTTCGAGCTTGCGCGGTCTCTGCTTGAAAGCGGCGCGTCCGAAAAGGCGCTGTCCGAGTTTCAAAATTTCCTCGAAACGTTCCCTTCCCAGCCTGAATCCAGCGAGGCCTGTTGCGGCAAAGGAACCGCGCTTTACCGGCTGGGACGTTATCAGGAAGCCGTCGCCGCTTTCAACAAAGCCGAGGAGACTGCAAAAGGCGAGGAAGAAAAAAACCAATACCGCTGCCGGGCGGCAGAGGCGTTGTTCGCAAACGGCCAGCACAAGGCCGCCGCGGAAATATACGCAAAAATAGCCGATACGACCTCAAACGCCGACTTCAAACGGCTGGTTCTGCTGCAACACGCGGAATGTCTTATCCAAAACGGGAACACGGCCGACGCCGAAGCTGAGTTGTGGACGATCTACGACGACGACCCGGCGGACTTATTGAGTTCTCGCGCGCTTTTGCGTCTGGCCGATCTTTACCTGCAGCTCAACCGGCTGCCTGATGCCGCAATCATTTACCGCCTGGCAAACGCAGAATACGGCGATCTGCTCGCCGCGCGCGCCGCGCACGGCCTCGGCATGATCGCATATCGCGCCGGCCGCCACGAGGAAGCGCTGAAACACTTTGCGCAGGCCTCCAAACTTTCCGGAGACGAGGAAGTCTCCGCGGCCGCGGCCTATATGAGCGCCTGGTCGCTGGCAATGCTCGGCAAATGGGACGAAGCCTGCCGCAGTTTTTCGCTGGTCGTCAATTCATACGGCCGCTCCTCCAGGGCGCCGGAGGCCCTTTTCTGGCTCGGAGAATTCGCGTACAACAGCCGGACCTTCGACCGCGCCGAAACATCCTTCCGGCTGCTGGCCGACAAATACCCCCGGGCTTCGCAAGCCGCGGACGCGCTTTTTTGGGCCGGAAGAGCCGCCTTAAACCAGAATGAATTCCGGCGGGCGCGCGATTATTTTTCTACTCTTCTCAGAAAATATCCGGCGAGCAATCTCAGGCCGGAAAGCAGGTATTTCCAGGGCATCGCCCTGTGCGAACTCGGCCAGTTCGACGCCGCCATCCTGATCTTCAACGAAATGATCAGGCAATATCCGGAGCATGCCCTTGCGGAGCCGGCTGTTTTCAAAAAGGCGGATTGCTTTTTCCTGCTCGGCTCCGACGATCCGAAGCGTTACGAAGAAGCATTCAACGCCTATCAGAGCATCCTCGACCGGCAGGACAGCTCTTTGGCGGCGCGTCTGCAGGCGCGCTACAAAATGGGGCGCTGCCTTGAAAAAACCGGCAAAGCCAACGAGGCCTTTTTCCAATACATGCAGGTCGTCTACCTGTACGCGCAGAACCAGGATCAAACTCCCGCCTGCAATCTATGGTTCAGCCGCGCCGCCTTCAGCGCCGCCGGCATAATGGAGGAAAAGCAATCGTGGCGCAAGGCGGTAAACATCTATGAACACGTGGTGGAAGCCGATATCCCGGCCAGCCTGGACGCCCAGGAACGCATCAACAAACTGCGCGCCGAGCATTGGCTGGCCTTCTATTGACCCGTTTAGGGCCTGGCCCCCAAGCGCCGAAATGGTATTGTCCTGCCGGGCCGGAAATGATAGGCTGCCGTTTTATTGAGAGGGCAAAAAAATGACTAGTATTCTACTGCAGGGCGGGCCGCTGTTGTGGCTTGTCCTGGTCTGCTGGCTGGCCGCGCTGGTGATTTTCCTGGAACGCTGGTTCCATATCCACCGCGCAAAGATCAAGACCGACGATTTTCTGAACGGAATCTTCAATATTCTGAGCCGCCATAATGTGGCCGAAGCGCTAACCATCTGCAAGGAAACTCCCGGCCCGGTCGCCTACCTGGTCAGAACGGCCGTGATGCACTCCAGCCAGCAGCCGGCGCTGATCGAGCGGGCCATGGACGAGGCCGCCTTAAGCGAGATAGCCCGCTTGGAGCGCCACTTTCCGACGCTGGCGACCATAGCGCATCTGGCTCCGCTTCTCGGCCTGCTCGGCACCGTGGGGAGCATGATTCAATCCTTCATTTACATGCAGCAAAAAGCCCCGTTGGTGCCGGCCGCGGACCTCGCCGGGGCGCTTTGGGCTTCGCTGATCACCACGGCCGCCGGACTGGTGGTGGCCATTTTTTCGTACTTCTGCTATAACCTTCTGGTTTTGAAGGCTGAGGCCGTTGTCCTGGACATGGAACGGGCGGCCAACGAGACGATCGGTTTTCTGATCGGCCCCGGCTCAACATCAAAAGAACAAAAATAAGCTGGTACCTTGGCAACAACCCAAACATTTCAGCCTGTCCGGCGCTGGCGGCGTTATCAACTCAAGGCGCGGCTGTTTCACTCGCCGTTTGCCGTCATCCCGCTGATCAACATATTTATCCTCATGTTTTTTTTCACGGCGGCAAATTCCGCCTCGGTTTTAAAGCCGGGCATCAACGTCCAGCTTCCGTCCGGCGCATTCAGGGAGGGAGCGCCATACAACTCAACCGATGTGGTCCTGACGCAGGAAGGAATGGTTTTTTTCAACGACGAACGCCTGCCAATCGCGACCCTGGGCGACGCCTTCCGCCTGTCGCTTGCAAAGCAAAGGGACGGGCAACTGAACATCGAGGCCGACGCGCGCGTTCCTTATGACTCGATCATCCGCGTCCTAAACATCGCCTCCGCAGCCGGCTTTTCCAACATCTACCTTTCCGTGCGCCCCACTTTCGGAGAGGAAATTATGCCATGACGAATTTTTATCCGGCGCCCTGAAGTTTCCATGCCTGAAAATTGAACGCTTATGCAATACAAATCCCGCCTGATTTTTTACGTCTGGCCGCTGCTGGCCATTATCGCCACGATCTGCCTGATCGCGCTGGTTGTGCCGTTTCCGGCCGGAAAAAGCGGGAATCCGACGCCGCCCCGCCGCGTTTCCTCCGTGAAATTCCGTCCGCCGCGCAGTCTGGCGGAAACCGAGTCGCAGGGAGGCGCGGAAATACGGACTTTGTACGCCTCCGACCTTTTCGCATCGTCACGAAACGAGCGTTTCCCGCAGCCCGGCCTGGCAACCAACTGGACCTATCAAACCAATACGCCGCTCAACGACCGCAGCCTGCCGGCGTTTCCCCGACCGGAGACCGCGGCGGCCTGCCCCGAAAAAACATCCATCAGCAGCCGCACGTCCTCCGGCGAAGCCGACTCCCTGCCGCTGACGAAAAAACAGAAAAAGACAACCGCCCCGCGGCAAAAACACGCCGAGTTCTCGATTGAACTTAAAGGCGAATTAAAGGACCGCTGTTCGGCAGCCGATCTGCTTGGCGCGCTCACTCCGCCGCAGGACAAAAAGCCGTGGACCTTTCAGGCGGAAATGCGCTTTGACAACCATGGCGCGGTTGAACATATTTTCGTCGAATCGGCCGACTGCCCGCCGGAACTTTACCGGGAAATCGCTCAAACACTTTTTCATTGCCGCCTGAACGGCGTCACGCAGTCCTGCGCCAGCGCCGTGATCATAAGCTATCCCGCCTATACCGCCGCCGCTCCCGCGCCTCCGCCGGCCCAATAATCCTCAAATTGAAACTTGAGTTTTATTGGGGATGAACTATTGTTCTTGCAGCATGGCCACTGGAAAAAAAATCGAAATAAAGACGGCAAAATGGGCCCCGGACGAGCCTGCGCCCGAGGTCACGGCCTTTTTGCAACGGCCGACTTTTGATCCGGAAGCCGAAAAATCGGCCAGGCTGATCCTGGATGCGGTGCGCAAAGAGGGCGATGACGCCGTGATCCGCTTCGCGCGCGAGTACGATTCCTCTCCCCTCGACGCTTCCACCATGCCGGTCAGCCAATTTGAACTCAACCAGGCGCGCGACCAGGTCGACAACAAATTCGTCGTGGCGGCCCGCGAGGCGCACAAGCGCATCCTGACATTCGCCAGGGCCGGAATGAAAAAAAACTGGTCCATTTCCTCGCCGAAAGGCGGAACGCTCGGCGAACAATTTTCCCCTTACGAACGCGTGGGCATTTACATTCCAGGCGGGCACGCGCCGCTTGTGTCGACCGCCCTGATGACGGTCACCCTGGCAAAGGCCGCAGGCGTTCCGGAAATTGCGGCCTGCTCGCCCGTGGGCAGTTCCGGCAAAATGAACGCTTTTTTGCTTGTCGCCCTTGAAATGGCCGGAGCAACCGAGATATACAAGATCGGCGGAATCCCGGCCATCGGCGCCATGGCCTACGGCACAAAAACAATAAGGAAGGTTCAGAAAATTGCCGGGCCCGGCGGACAATATGTGACTGCCGCCAAACGCCTGGTCTATGGGGATGTCGCGCTTGACCTGGTGGCCGGGCCGAGCGAAATAGCGGTTCTGGCCGATGATTCCGCGGCCCCGGAAGCGGTTGCCGCGGACCTGCTCTCGCAAGCCGAACACGGCACCGGCCTGGAAAAAGCGCTTCTGGTTACGCCCTCCTTTCGCCTGGTATCCGCCGTGCAGGACGAACTTTTGCGGCAGATGCAGTCTTTAAGCCGCAGGGACGCGATCGCCAGCGTGCTTAACCAGGGCACATTGCTGGTGACGACCGGCACGCTCGATTCAGGCATGGATTTGTGCAACCGCTTTGCCCCGGAACACCTAGAGATCATCGTGCAGGAGCCGCGCAACTGGCTGAAAAAGGTAAAAAATGCCGGCGCGGTGTTTGTGGGCGGCTGGTCGCCGGAATGCGTGGGCGATTACGTGGCCGGCCCCAGCCACGTCCTGCCGACCGGCGGCGCGGCGGCAATGTTTTCAGGTTTGACGGCCGACGATTTTCTGAAACGCACCAGCGTGATCGCCTTTACCCGGGCCGACCTTCTCAACACGCTCGACATCATAAGCGTCTTCGGCAATATCGAGGGAATGGACGCGCATACTCGCTCCGCGCTCATCCGTTTCAAAAAAATATGACTGCGCTTGTCAGAAAATGCATACAAAAAATGGCCGCCTATGTTCCGGGCGAACAGCCGTCCGACCCGGGCGTGATCAAGCTGAACACCAACGAGAACCCCTACCCGCCCTCGCCGGCGGTCATGCGCGCCCTGGGACAAATAAACGGCGACATGTTGCGCCGTTATCCGGACCCGGAGTGCAAGGCTCTGCGCTCGGCAATCGCGAAATTGCACGGCTGCTCCCCCGACCAGGTGTTTACCGGCAATGGCGGAGACGAACTCCTCGCCCTATGCTCGCGGACCTTTGTCGAAGACGATGGGACGATCGCCTATTTCGAGCCGTCGTATTCGCTTTATCCGGTGCTGGCGCGCATCCGCGACGTCCGCAGCCGCGCCGTTTGCCTGGACAAAGACTTTTCCTGGCCCGACACTCCGGAGCGGATCGCCTCGCGATGCAGCGCGAATCTTTTTTACATGACCAACCCCAATGCGCCGACCGGCCGGTTGTACCCCAAAAGAGACG
>Ga0074199_1001697_pt1 | contig 17279 bp, 10 predicted proteins | sample EPASupsiteSAE347_FD_64528 | JGI IMG/M metagenome (GOLD analysis project Ga0074199, IMG submission 64528) | Bioremediated contaminated groundwater from EPA Superfund site, New Mexico - Sample SAE3-47 | ecosystem: Environmental > Aquatic > Deep subsurface > Groundwater > Contaminated ...
CACGACACCTCCCCCCTCCTCGGTCCTCTCCAGACGGCCCTGGCCGGTGCCGTACCCGGGGCCAGGATCGACGTGCGGCCCCTGGAAACCGGGGCCATGGTCGGGATTCCCGTCCAGGTGCGCGTTTCGGGGAACGATATCGCGACGCTGCGTAAGCTCGCCGACGAGATTAGGGACGTCTTCCGGAAACTGCCCGAGGCCTCCGGGGTGCGGGACGATTGGGGAACGGAAAGCCTGAAGGTGAAGTACCGGATCGACTCCGACCGGGCCAATCTGGCGCGGGTATCCAATGCGGACATCGCCTTTTCTTCCGCCACGGCCGTCAGCGGGTTTCCCGTCGCCGCGCTCCGGGAAGGGCACCGCCAGATACCGGTCATCATGAGATTGCGCATGGACGAACGGGGACAGCTCGGCGATCTTAAGAATCTTTACATCTCCTCTTCCCAGGAGAAGTTCAAGGTTCCCCTCCGGCAGGTGGCGGATATCGGCTATGGCATGGAAGCGGAGAAAATAAGGCGGCGCGACCAGTTCCGGACAATCACCGTTTCCTGCTTCCCCGCGGAAGGATTCCTGGCGTCGGAGGTTATGGATAAGGCGCGGTCCGTACTTGCCAAGATCGGGGAACATATGCCGTCGGGATACAAAATGGAGATCGGCGGTGAAGAGGAGGAACAGGGGAAGGGTTTCAAGGAATTGACCACCGTGCTTGTCCCCTGCGTCTTTTCCATTTTCCTGGCCCTCGTTTTCCAGTTCAAGAGCGCCATCAAGCCTCTCCTTGTCTTCGCGGCCATACCATTCGGCATGGTGGGGGCCTATGCCGGGCTATATATCATGAACCTGCCCTTCGGTTTCATGGCCTTCCTGGGCATTATCAGCCTCGTGGGCGTCATCGTCAGCCATATCATCGTCCTTTTCGATTTTATCGAAGAGATGCGGGAGAAAGGCGAACCGCTTACAGAGGCGCTCCTGGACGCGGGAATTGTCCGTCTGCGGCCGGTCATGGTCACGGTCGGGGCCACGGTCTTCGGCCTGGTGCCCTTGGCCCTCCACGGCGGACCGCTTTGGGAACCGCTCTGCTATGCCCAGATCGGAGGCTTAAGTCTGGCGACGTTCATCACCCTCATCCTCGTGCCGGTCATCTACGCCATTGCCGTCCTCGATCTGAAGATCATCAAATGGGAAGCCTGAATTCCGGTTTGCCGAGAGCTTATTGAATCCGGTTTGAAAGTGCGCGGTTTTTTAAAATGCGTTTGAGAAATTGCTTTTGACACGTGTTATTCCATCACCTACTTCCATTCGCGAGTTCAAGCTGAGATCGAGAGCAGGCCAGACGGTATATTGGCCGATTATGCACGGATTGTGGAGTTATTGATGGAGTTTGGACCAAATTTGCGCATGCCGCATTCAAAGGCTATGGGTGACGGTCTTTTCGAATTGAGGCCCAGAGGTCGCGAAGGCATCGGAGCGTGAACTGAAGATATCCAGGAAAAGGATGAAGGAGGTGCAGAATGGATGAATTAAAATACGAACCTGTTTCCCATGACCATAAGGCTTTTCTCAAGAAAGCACAAAAACGGGAAGGATTCAGCAAAGCATACAATGATCTAGAAGAAGAATACACTCTTGTCCGTGAGATGTTGTCGGCACGTTCTAAGTCCGGTCTTACACAGGAAGCAGTTGCAGAGTTAATGGGAACAACAAAAAGCGCTGTTTCACGCTTGGAATCTGCTGGAAAGCATGCACCATCCTTAACAACCCTGAAAAAATATGCCCAAGCTGTTGGCTGCCATCTGAAAATCAAATTCATACCTAAATCCGATGCAAAAAGTCATGCAACCGGAAGCTTGAAAAAACAACGTGTCGGCTAGCCTGCGATCCGCAGATTCAAATACAACTGTGCACACCAGATTTTTTATCAGCGCATTGAATGCGGAATGAAACATCGCACTTTTGTTCATGATAATATTATCTGTGATAATATTTGACATATAATCAGTGGGCCGGTATATTCCGGCTGCTCAAATACACATCCCCACCTGAATTCTGTAAAAAAGGTCTGACCAGATGAATATTGATCAACTGAAACCCAACGTCATTGTTTACGGACCAATATTCCCCGAACCGGTGCAAGTGATCACGACCATACCGATGGGCGATTCCATCAAACTGATCGGGAAGGGGATGAAATCAGGAAAAGTTCATGAACCCATCCTAAGCCTTGATCAACTCGCGACATTGGAGGCCACCCCTGAACAGGAACCTTTCGATGGCGACCCGAAGCATTTCCGCCTGGGCATCGAAGCCCTGCGATTGGCCCTTGCCTATGAGTATGATCCTTACTTTACCCTTTCTATTGCCCGTGTCGATCCACTGCCCCACCAGTTGGAAGCCGTCTATGACTATTTCCTGAAGCTGCCCCGCATCCGTTTTCTACTGGCCGATGACCCCGGCGCCGGCAAGACAATCATGGCGGGGCTCCTCATTAAGGAACTCAAGATCCGCGGCCTTGTCAAACGCATCCTGATCGTGACGCCTGCCAATCTTTCCTTTCAGTGGCAGCGGGAACTCAAGGACAAATTCCGCGAAAACTTTGAAGTCATCCGGAGCGATATTCTGAGGGCCAACTACGGGTCCAATCCCTGGCAGGAAAAGAACTCAGTCATTACTTCCATATCCTGGGTGTCGCGCATTGAAGATGCCAAAGACAGCCTCCTGCGAAGCCATTGGGACCTCATCATCGTCGATGAAGCCCACAAGATGAGCGCCTACAGCGCGGACAAGAAGACCCTGGCATACCAGCTCGGCGAGGCCCTCTCGGAGATCACCGATCATTTCCTGCTGATGACCGCCACCCCCCACAAGGGCGACCCCGATAACTTTTGTCTGTTTCTGGAGCTCCTGGATAGGGACGTCTACGGCGACGTGAAGAGCCTCGAAGAGGCCATGCTGGTTCATGAGGCGCCCTTCTACCTGCGCCGCGTCAAGGAAGCACTGGTCACCTTCCCCGATCCTGATACCGGGCAGGTCAAGACACTCTTTACACGACGAACCGTTCGGACCATCGAATTTCAGATCGACGAAGAGGAGTGGGATTTCTACGACGCCCTCACCCGGTACGTGGAAGATCAATCCATCAAAGCGGCCGCCGATGATTCCGCCCGCGGTCGTGCCTTGGGATTCACCATGGCCATGCTGCAGCGGCGTTTCGCCTCCAGCATTCATGCCGTGCGGCGCACCCTGGAGCGGATGAAGGAAAAACGGGAAAAGATTCTGGCAGATCCGGAAGGCTATCGCCAGGAACAGATTTTCAAGAAGCTGCCTGAAGATTTTGACGATCTGCCCGAAGAAGAACGGCAGGAAATCATCTCGCAATTAGAAGACGTGGTCGCTTCCATCGATCCGGCTGCCCTGAAAGAAGAGATCCTTCAGCTCGGGAAACTCATCGTCCAGGCAAAGCACCTCGAAAATCGGGAGATCGAATCCAAACTGGTCAAACTGCGGGACGAGCTCATCAAACAGAATGTTTTCAACGATCCGCGGATGAAGCTCCTAATCTTCACAGAACATAAGGACACGCTTGACTTCCTGGTCGAAAAGCTGCGGGAATGGCGTCTGACCGTCACTCAGATTCATGGTGGCATGAAGATCGGCGACCGCGATATGCCGGGAACGAGAATCTACGCAGAGAAGGAATTTCGGGAAAACTGCCAGATCATGGTGGCTACGGAGGCGGCCGGCGAAGGCATCAACCTCCAGTTCTGCTGGTTCATGATCAACTATGACATTCCCTGGAATCCCATGCGGCTTGAACAGAGGATGGGACGCATCCACCGTTACGGCCAGGAAAAGGACTGCCTGGTTTTGAACTTCGTTTCCACCAACACACGTGAGGGCCGCGTCTTCCAAAAGCTCTTCGAACGGATCGGCAAGATCGAGGAGGACCTCGATCCAAAACGAACAGGAAAGATCTTCAATGTCCTGGGTGATGTGTTCCCGTCCAACATGCTGGAGCGTATGTTGAGAGATATGTACGCCCACAACCTCACTGAGGAAGTCATTAAGAACCGTATCATTCAGGATATCGACACGGAACGGTTCCGCAGCATCACCCAATCGACACTGGAAGGGTTGGCCAAGCGGGAACTCAATCTTTCCGCCATCGTCGGCAAATCCGCCGAGGCGAAGGAAAGACGGCTCGTCCCCGAGGTCATCGAGGATTTTTTTATCCAAGCGGCATCCATCACCGGCATTCATCCAAAAGAAACGGCCAAAGGCGGCCATGTCTACCGCATCGGGCGGGTGCCCCGTACCCTCTGGCCGATCGGTGAGCAGTTGGAACCGCAATTCGGCAAACTGGGACGGGAATATCGGCACATCGTTTTCGACAGGAAACGCCTCACTGACGACCCGACCCTGGAATGGGTCACGCCGGGACATCCCCTGTTTGAAGCGGTCCGCGAGGATGTTTTTTATCGGGTGCAAAGCGACCTGCGCCGTGGAACGGTCTATTATGATGTGCATCGCGCAGTGCCGGCAAGACTGGATGTGTTTTCTGCCGCCATCCGGGATGGGCGGGGCAACGTCCTCCATCGCCGTCTTTTTGTCGTACAAGCCGACACGAACGGCACGCTGACCATTCGCCAACCTACGATATTTCTGGACCTCAGCCCTGCACCGACGGCAACGCCAACGCCCGATGGTAAAGACCTGCCCTCACGGGATGCGGTTGAACAGGAACTCATCCAAAAAGTCCTAAATCAGTTTCTTGAAGAAATCGATTGTCAGAGGCGAAAAGAGACAGAAATTATCTCCCGTCACATTGAAATCAGCTTGGGTGAGCTGATTAACCGGCAGAATTTGCGTATGGCCGATCTCCTGGAAAGTCAGCAGGCGGGAGATACCAGCCCGCTTGTAGCCGCCAATATTAAAACAACGGAGGACCGTCTTTTTGAACTAAACGCCCGGCTTGAACGAAGGCGTGAGGAACTTCGGCAGGAACGGCATTGCACGATCACAGATATTCAGCACCTCGGCAGGGCATGGGTTTTGCCTCATCCGGAACGACAGACCCCTATGGGTCGTTTGTTCGTTCGCGACGATGAGATTGAAAAGATCGCCGTGCAAACAGTTATCGCCCATGAAGAAGCTCAGGGACGGCAGGTCATTAGTGTGGAGCAGGAAAACCGGGGGTTCGACCTCATCTCCAGAAGGCCCCACCCAGAAGATCCCCAAACCGCCATTGAAGTGCGCTTCATCGAGGTCAAAGGACGCTCCGCAATCGGCGAGGTCGCGCTGACTACGAACGAATACAAGACAGCCGAAAGGCTGAAAAAGGATTATTGGCTCTATGTGGTATATGACTGCGCCACGAAGCCTCAGATCCATCCCATCCAGGACCCCGTTCGCCTGGGGTGGGAACCCCTCGTAAAAATAGAGCACTACCACGTCGGCGCAAAGAAAATCCTGGAGAGTTGAGATTGACGATGGATATCGTGAGCATCATTATACGCACGGAAGCGCACGGAGCACGCAATAAAAGAGCAGGTGTTTTGACGATTGATTGTATTGTGTAGTTCTCATTGCTGATTGAACTATATCGCTGATGCGACTAAGGCTGTTGGAGGCAAATGATGAGTGACCCACGAACGAAACTTCAAGCGATGTTTAAGGAAGAAAACCGTTACGCCAATTTTGGTTCCGCCTTGGCTCAAATGCATATTCAAGGTTTTAGATGTCATTCTTCTACGCCTGTTGAACTTCAAAGCCCAATAACAGCTCTATGTGGTCTAAACGGAACAGGAAAATCGACGATATTGCAGTTAGCTGCGGCGGCTTACAGACCTCCTTCAGGTGCAAAACGTTTTTATGTGAGAGATTTTATCGTTGCAGGAAAGCTCGATACACCATTTACACTTGATGCTTCGGTACGTTATCAATATCTAAGAGATGAGTCTAAACTGCGCATGAGGATACGACGGCGTCAAGTAGTCACTGTTTCCAGAAGTCCATCGAAATGGACAGGATATAAAAGGCAACCTATTCGCCATGTTTTTTTTCAGGAATGGGCCTATATCTTCCGAGCGTGGAACAACGTGATTTTGTTGTTAGGAACGCCGAGAAGATCACAATTGACGATACCGTGCCGATTACATCAATCTCAAAAGAGACCATTTGTAAGATTCTCAGCTGCAGTTATGACCAAATCAATGAAAACAGTGTTTCATACCAGAATCGTAAGAGAAAAGTCATCACAGTAACCCGCTTCGGCAATAATTACTCAGAGGCAAACATGGGATGCGGCGAGGGCCGTGTGCAATATATCATCAGGGTTATGGAAACTCTGCCCGAAAAGAGTTTGGTGCTCCTTGAAGAACCTGAAACATCTTTACATCCTTCTGCTCAGGCAGAATTTGCAAGATTTCTTTTAGAAAATTGCATTGAGAAAAGGCATCAAATTATTCTGACAACACATAGTGAATTTATTCTGCAGATGTTGCCACCGGAATCGAGGGTTTTTTTGCATAGGACAGTTACAGGTATTGATTTGATTCCAGGATTGACTGCATCACAGGCTAAAAGCTTAATGGCCGGGGGGCATGTTAAAGCATTAGACGTCCTCGTTGAAGATAAATGTGCTAAACATATCTTAAATGAGCTGATCAGACGCATTGATCATAATTTCCTTAAATCTATAGCAATTCACCCTTTTGGCGATGAAAACTTGGTTGGTAAAACTGTTGCCAAGTTACAGGAAATAGGAATACCTATTGCGGCAGTAAGGGACGCTGATAAGAAGGGCAATTCAAGTCAAAATATTTTTAAATTGCCAGGCGCTCAAGCACCGGAGAAAGAAGTTTTTGCAAATACTGATGTTCGTAAACACTTGCTTTCAACATATGGGATACGCTTAAAAGATTTTATGGTTACCGTACAGAAGATCAATCATCACGAATGGTTTTCACGACTGGCCAATGAGCTTAGCCTCGATGAATCATCACTCATGTGTGAATTAGCGAGAATTTACGCGAGAGCCATTCCAGAACCCGAGGCATTCAGTCTAACGAATCAATTGAAGGCGGCAATAAAGAAATGAACCTTTATCCGAAACGACTCATCGAGGTTGATCTGCCGATCAAAAAGATCAGTGAGCATGCCCGGCGGGAAAAGAATCTTCGGAGCGGTCATCCCTGGCACCTGCACATCTGGTGGGCCAGGCGGCCATGGGGGGCCTGCCGGGCCGTCATGCTGGCGTCGCTGCTGCCCGATCCGGCCGATCCGAAATGCCCCCAAGCATTTATCAAGACGGCAACAGATATTCTAAGTCCTTTGGGTTACAAACCAAAATCGAATAACCAGGTTGATCTGCAACCGGCGCTGCTGCGATTTATTGGTGACTTTGCTGAATGGGAAATGGGGGCGTCCGAATCCTTCCGCTCGGCTGCCGTCCATCTGATTAAAGCGGCCTATCCGGAAAACCCACCGGTCGTTTTCGACTCCTTTGCGGGAAATGGCGCCATTCCCGGCGAGGCCCTGCGTCTGGGCTGTGAAAGCATCGCCTTGGACCTGAATCCTGTCGCTAATGTAGTGCTGCGAACTCTGTTGGAATCAGTTCCCCGGCAGGGGTATCCCCTGTTGGAGAAATTCCGCTCCGGAGCAGATTTCATCAAGAAGGAAGCGGAAAAGAGGCTGTCCCGCTATTACCCAAAGAAAGAGGGGAAGACGCCTATCGCCTGGCTGTGGGCGCGGACCGTAACCTGCGAGGGGCCGGGGTGCGGCGCCGTGATCCCGCTCATCTCTCAGACAACCATTGCCGGCGGGGCGCGAAAGGCCTGGATCGAGATCACGGGACAACAAGACAAAACCATCGACATCCACATCGGCAAAGGAAAGACCCTGCCCAAAGATCTCATCAAAACGGCGGGCGGCGGAGCCGCCGTCTGCCCGGTTTGCGGTTTTACAACGCAGAAAGCCAGTGTAAAAAGGCAGGGCAAGGCTAGTCTGATGAATCACCGCATCTTTGGAGTAACGGTACCCATCGGCGAACGGCAGGGGAAGACCTATTTCGACGTGAACAATGAGGATCGGAAGGCGGCGGAAACCGCAACAAAGGAATGGGAAGAGCTGGTCAACAAGGGGAAGGCAGTGGAGTTGACGGAGAAGTATCCTTATCATGATCCGCGTGCATTCACCGCCGGTCTTTACGGCATCTCCACGTGGGGTGATCTCTTTTCAGATCGTCAGAAACTGGCCCTTTACACCCTGGCTGACATCCTCCAGGATTATGCAACCAATCTGAAGAACGAAGGCCATGATGCGGCATTCATCAAAGATGTCATGACGACCCTGGCCTTGGGGATCAGCAATAGCGTCCATTACTGGACAACGATGAGTACATGGCTGGCGGAGCACATGATTTCCGCCTTCATCACCGGCAATGCCATTGCCATGCGCTGGGATTGGGCGGAAGGAAATCCATTGGTTCCATCCTATGTTGGCGGCCTTGATTATGCCTTCTCACAGGCGGAAGAAGGCATTGCCGCTGCTGTCCACCTCGGCAAAAGCGCCGCTACCGTCCTCCAGGGCAACGCCACTGCCGTCCCCCTCCCCGACGACGGTGCGGATCTGTTTTTCACCGATCCGCCCTACTATGACGTAGTTCCCTACGCCGATCTCTCCGATCTCTGCTACGTCTGGCTCAAGCGGTTTATCGGGTCCTATCATCCCGATCTTTTCAAAACCGAACTGACGCCAAAGGCCGATCAGATCGTCGTCAATCCCTATGCCCTAGAGGACGGCCGGGGGGAGCAGACGCCAGCAGCCTATCAGGAACGGATGACGGCGGCCTTCCGTGAGGGAAGGCGGATACTCCGACCCGATGGCATCGGGGCTATCGTATTCGCCCACAAGGGAACTGCCGCCTGGGAGGCGCTCCTTGGGGCAGTAATCGACGCCGGTTTCATCGTCACCGCCTCTTGGCCCATCGACACGGAACGGGCGTCGCGCATGCGGGCCAATCAATCGGCGGCGCTGGGATCGTCGGTCCATCTCATTGTTCGACCGCGCGAGGATCAGGAAGGCGCTTTGAAAACGAGTGACGTAGGCGACTGGCGGGATGTCCTGCAGGAACTCCCCAAACGCATCCACGCATGGATGCCGCGCCTCGCCGGTGAGGGCGTCGTGGGCGCCGACGCCGTCTTTGCCTGCCTGGGTCCGGCCCTGGAGATCTACTCCCGTTACCCGCGCGTCGAGAAGGCGAGTGGAGAAACCGTCCTCCTGCGGGAATACCTGGAGAACGTCTGGGCCGCCGTGGCACGGGAGGCCCTCGACATGATCTTTGCGGGGGCCGATGCGACGGGCTTTGAGGAAGACGCCCGCCTGACAGCCATGTGGCTTTGGACGCTCTCCACAGGCGGCAACGGCAATGGTGAGAATGGCGAGGATACTCAGGCGAGTACGGGCTATGTCCTGGAATACGATACGGCCCGGAAGATCGCCCAGGGGCTGGGGGCGCACTTGGAGCATTTGACGTCGACACTGGAAATCAAGGGGGACGTGGCCCGCCTCCTTCCCGTCACAGAGAGGTCGGCTTATCTCTTCAAAAAGGAAGGGGTAAAGACCACAGCGGCAAGGGGTAAAAAGAAGTCGGACCAGCAGGCGGCCTTTGATTTCATGGAAGAAATGACGGAGATCGAGGAAAGGGAAAGTATCGGGGCCATCGCCGCTCAGGATGCGGGGCGGACCGTCCTTGACCGGCTCCATCAGAGCATGCTCCTTTTTGCCGCGGGCCGTTCCGAGGCCCTCAAGCGATTTCTCGTCGAAGAAGGGATCGGGCGGGACCAGAGGCTATGGCGGCTGGCCCAGGCCCTTTCGGCATTGTATCCGGCGAACGTGGATGAGAAACGCTGGGTGGATGGCGTCTTGGCACGAAAGAAAGGATTGGGATTCTGATCTATGGAATACATTGTTTACTGTGATGAAAGCCGGCATGCCGGTATGGGGCACCATCCTTTCATGGCCATCGGCAGCATGTGGATGCCCCGTGCCGAAAAGCATGAACTGAACAACAAACTTAGAAAGTTATGCCGCTCTGTCAATCTTTATGGGGAAGTGAAATGGAGCAAGACCAGCCGGATCTGTCTTGAATCCTACAAGCAGTTGGTCGATTTCTTTTTTAATGAGGAGGCTCTGCGCTTCCGGGTCATTGTTGTAAATCAGAATAAACTGGATCTTGAGAAATATCACGATGGAGACGAGGAACTGGGATTTTACAAGTTTTACTACGAGTTATTAATCAAGTGGATTGAAGAGGGCAACGAATATCTCATCCTCCTGGATTTCAAAAAAAATAAGGGGGCGGATCGTCATAAGACCCTGAAGATAGTTATCGAAAACAAACTAAAAGGAAAAGCAGTCATTAAGGACCTGACCATTATCGATTCGTCGCAAACGCCGCTCAGCCAGCTCTGCGATTTGTTGACCGGCGCCGTTGCCGCCGATTGGTGTGGACTGAGCGAAGGCCGACCGAAGACCGATTTAGCGGCATACATTGCCGATAAGTGTGGCTATCCGTCTTTACGTACTGTATCGCCCTTGCCGGAACCTTGCAGCAAGTTCAATATCTTCAACATTCGCCTGAGCTGAAGGAGCGGAATGGTAATGGATCTGAAAAACCTGCTTGTCGATGTTGAGGGGCTCGACCTGCGTGCAAAGGTAGAAAAGGGACGCCTACTTTATAAAGAGATTTATTTACAGTTCGGAGTTTACGGTATTGTGAAGGCCCATGATGGTGAGGATGTCTTCTTCTGGGAAAAGCGATTTGAACATGCTTTTTTCACATCTAAAAATCGGGCAAGGCATCCGGACGACAAAAGCCGCCTTGCTTTTGACCGTATAGCAAGAATTAGATGGATCGAACATGTCATTTCAGGTCGAGTAGAGGGCACTTCTTGCTATAAAGCACAAGGCCCCGTACAGACAAAGCCGTTTACTAATCGCCTCTATGTCGTATCATCTGAATTATACGTCGTATGGCTGGAGCCAAGGAAAGAAGGAGGATGGCGCTTTTCGTCGGCTTATCCTGCCTCAGCGCAAGACATAAGGCAGTATTGTAAAAATGCAAAGAGGATCTGGAATTACCAAGAAAAAACCCCGTGATTGATATGGCTCACGGGGCAAGAAGCCGTGTCCAGCGCCTTAAGGCGTGGAGGGACTGCTTGTTTCCAAGCATCGGTTACTTTCTACAAGAGGCGACATGGGAAAGTCAAGGATTATTAAAACTAATTATTTCGTTAAGATATGTAATTTTGTTGATCTAAGGAGTCATCATGGCGAATCTGAAACCCTGGTTTAAGGTCGTAACCCCACGCGAGGACTTGCGTGAAGGCAGACCCCTGGATGCATCTGAATTTGCCGTCCATCTCGATCAGGTACGCGACGGCCGGGCGCCAGTGGATTACCAGAATCCGGAGAGGTTCTTTGAACGAACCTATCTGACACAAAGCCTGTCGGCCCTTGCGTCAGAGGTTGTCCGCCGGCTGTCGGGGATCAAGACGGAAACGTCGCCCATATTCAACATGACGACACAGTTCGGCGGGGGAAAAACCCATGCCCTCACCTTGCTCTATCACCTGGCAACGCGGGGAAACGAGGCAAGAAATTGGTCGGGCGTCACAGGTTTGCTTTCCAAGTCTGACGTCAAGAGTGTTCCCAAAGCGGCGACGGCGATCTTTGTCGGGACGGAGTTTGATTCTATAACCGGACGGGGTGGTAATGACGGAACGCCTCTACGGAAGACGCCTTGGGGAGAGATCGCTTTTCAGTTGGGAGGAATTGAAGGGTTTTCCACTGTCGCTGAACACGATGATAAGTTGATCGCTCCCGCCGGCGACGTCATCCGGAGTTTTCTTCCCAAAGGGACGCCTTGCCTCATTCTCCTCGATGAGCTGATGAATTACGTTAGCCGCAGTAGAAAAAGCGGTCTGGCGGCACAATTCTACGATTTCCTCCAGAACCTTTCCGAGACGATACGTGGCGAGGATAATGCCGTTCTGGCCGTTTCCATACCGGCGTCGGAAGGGGAAATGAACGCGGAAGATCAGGGCGATTATGGCCGCTTTAAAAAGCTGCTCGACAGGCTGGGCAAAGCCGTCATCATGGCAGCAGAGTCCGAAACGTCGGAGATCATCCGCCGCCGTCTCTTCGAGTGGGGCGGCCTGCCCGATGACGGCAAAAAAACGGTCAGCGAATATGCCGACTGGGTCATCGAACACAGGAACCAGGTCCCCAGTCTCTTTCCCGTCGATCACGCCCGGGATGTCTTTACCGCCACCTACCCTTTTCATCCGATGGTTCTGTCCGTCTTCGAGCGAAAGTGGCAGATGTTGCCACGGTTCCAGCAGACCCGAGGCGTCTTACGTCTGCTCGCCCTTTGGGTGTCGAGGGCCTATCAGGAAGGTTACAAGGGTGGGCATCGAGATCCCTTGATTACCCTGGGAACGGCACCGCTTGACGATCCCCTCTTCCGGGCGGCGGTCTTTGAGCAGTTGGGAGAATCGCGGTTGGAAGGTGCGGTGACGGCAGACATCTGCGGCAAGAAAGAATCTTTCGCGACGCAGATGGACAAGGAAGCTATAGAGGCAATCAAAAAGGCGCGCCTTCACAGGAAGGTCGCCACGACCATTTTCTTTGAGTCCAACGGCGGACAATTAAGGACCGAGGCGACAGTGCCGGAAATTCGACTGGGCGTCGCCGAAACCGATCTCGATATCGGGAATGTCGAAACCGTCTTGGAGACACTGGCAACCAGCTGCTACTTCCTGTCCGTTGAAAAGAATCGATATCGTTTCAGCTTCACCCCCAATCTAAACAAACTGCTTGCCGACCGGCGGGCGACGATTCAGGAACCGCAGATCAAGGAATCTGTGCGGTCAGAGGTGCAAAAGATCTTCAGCGACGGGAAAGGCGCAGAGCGGGTGTACTTCCCCGAAAAAAGCGGTCAGGTCCCGGACCGGCCTGCTTTAACGTTCGTAATCACGGCACCCGAACAGTCATTGCAGGACAATGGAAAACTGACACAGGCCATCGAGGCCATGACGAAGGAATACGGGGCATCCGCAAGGACATTTAAGAGCGCCTTGGTCTGGTGCGTCCCGGAAACGACGGTCATGCTCCGCGACGAAGCCAGAAAATTGCTGGCATGGGAAGCGATTGACGATGAGGCCGGCACACTGAAGCTCGATGAGGTACAAAAGCGGCAGCTTACGGAAAATTTGAAGAAAGCCCAGCGCGACTTGCGGGAATCGGTGTGGCGGACCTACAAAAACCTGCTGCTTCTGGATAAGGAAAATCGGATGCGAACGATTGACCTGGGCCTGGTCCATTCCAGCGCCGCGGAGAACATGGTGACCCTGGTCCTGAATCGCCTTCGCCAGGACGGGGATGTAGAGGACGGCATCAGCCCAAATTTCCTCATCCGCAACTGGCCGCCCGCCTTTACGGAATGGTCGACCAAATCTGTCCGGGATGCCTTTTTTGCCTCTCCACAGTTCCCCAAGTTGCTTAACGCGGATGTTGTGAAAGATACGATCGCCAGAGGCGTGAGCAACGGGCTTCTTGCCTATATCGGTAAAAAGGCGGACGAATATGATCCATTTATTTTCGGGGTTGATCTGAGTTCAAAGGATGTGGAAATCTCCGATGACATGTTCATCCTCGGAAAGGAAACCGCCGAGGCATTCAAGAAGAAAACATGTGCGGCGACACCCGAACAACCGGGGCTGGACATTAAAACAGGGGGAAAAATAGATACGCCGATTCCAAAGGAACCCGAAAAAATCCAGGAGAAGCCATTCCAGCCCCCCCCTGAACCACCCGTCACAACAAGATTGATCTGGTCTGGTGAAATCCCTCCGCAAAAATGGATGAATTTTTACACGAAGGTTCTTTCCAAATATGCCGTGGGCAACGAGATGAAAATAACACTGAACGTCGAGGTCAAACAGGCAGGCGGCATTTCATCACAGAAGATTGAGGAGACAAAGACAGCCCTGCGAGAACTGGGAATGGGGGATGATGTGAAGGCGGAGCGATGAATCAACTCCAGTGGTCAATCAATACTCCAAATTTTCCAGTGAAAGCCAGAAAGGACAGTCATGAGCGTTAATCAGAGCGGATACGAGGTTGATTTCATGCCTGTTGGTGGCGGTGAAAAAAGTGGGGATTCAATATGCCTAAGATTCGGGAATCTACTATCTGACCCTCCGGAACAAACGGTTTTTGTAATTGATGGCGGCTTTAAGGATTCGGGGAAAGCACTTGTCGACCATATTAAGAAATATTATAAAACCGACCACGTCAATGTAGTTGTGTCAACACATCCCGATTACGATCATGCATCTGGCCTTGAAATCGTCCTAAATGAAATGGACGTTGATTATTTGATGCTACACAAACCATGGGAACATACCGAAAATATTTCATATATGTTTGAAGACGGTCGCGTAACAGACGAAAGCGTGAAGCGTGTATTGCGTGAATCTCTGGCGGAATCTCGAACCTTGGAAACACTCGCAAAGAAGAAAGGAATTAACATTGTAGAGCCATTCTTTGGAGTTCACGGCTATAACACATTACGAGTATTGGGTCCTACAGAGGAATACTATGAAAGCCTTCTGCCAGGTTATCGCGGAACACCACAACCCAAGCAAGGTATTGGCACATTTGCACAATTTTTGAGGGAAGCAAAGGACACAGTCAAGACCATTATCGAAAACTGGGGTTTCGAGACTCTCAATGACACTGGGGAAACCAGCGCTGAAAACAATTCGAGTGCGATCCTACTCTTCACCATCGCGGGCGAATCTCTGTTATTTACCGCCGATGCAGGAATACCGGCCTTATCGCAAGCCGTTTTTCAGCTTCAACAGGAAAACTTTGACTTTTCGAAGCTCAAATTCATTCAAGTCCCACACCATGGGAGTCAGAGAAATATTGGCCCCTCCTTACTTGATATATTAATTGGGCCGAAATTATCTCAAGAGAAGAAAATAAAAACGGCATTTCTTTCCGTATCGCCTGGTGGCGCGCCCAAACACCCCGCCAAGAAAGTTACGAATGCGTTTCTCCGCCGCGGCACCCCTGTTCATGCCACATTGGGACAAGCAAAACGCCATTTTGCAAGAGCGCCAGACCGTGGCTGGAGTCAATCAACGGCCTTGCCTTTTTATCAGGAAGTCGAGGAATGAGGGGGGAGTTATGGGAACAGAGCCGGTCTATTTGAAGTACAAGAACAACAAATATCTCTGGCTTTTCATCGGCGTGAATACTGCCATATTCCTTTCCATCTCGATCGGGACACAGCTGAATTATTCCACCGTAGAACATTTTTGGCTAAAGGTTTCCGCAAAAGATGGACTTATCGCCATCTGCATACCCTTGGTAACAGTCGTGTTGAATGGGCTGCTCGGTGATATGGCAAAAGCAAGAATAGTTTTCTGGCGATGGCAAGATCCCTTGCCTGGCTGTCGTGCTTTTTCAGATCTAATGGATACTGATCCCCGAATTGACGTTAAGGCTCTCCATGCAAAATATGACGAGCTTCCAGAAACACCGAAGGAGCAGAATGCCCTGTGGTACAGGCTTTACAAGAAACATGCTGAATCGCTAACTGTATCCGAAGCACACAGGCTGTACCTCTTAAACAGAGACCTGACTGCGCTATCCGTACTCTTCGTTGTCTTTTTTTCTGCAGGAACAATTCTTTCTCAAATTGGTTGGAAGATTACTGGATTCTATTTTTTCGCCCTACTCGTGCAGTACTTAGTTCTTTCAGTTTCGGCAAAACATTATGGAACCCGATTTGTCCTAAATGTATTAGCAGTCGAATCACAGGGGTAATGAAATATCGAATCATTTTCATTGATTTCTCTTGAGCAGTTGAGTGGCGCGAGGGAATCTCACCCCCGCGCTCTCCGAGAACTGGACATGACAGTCTCCCGTCATCCAGCTCCTATTGTCCAGCCTTAGCTTGAGAGAGCTGCCAGTGGGCAAAAAGGCTAGCTTGCCTGTGCATTACGCACTGTAACCATTGACGTGCTCTATGCTTATACCTTCTCAATCTTCTATATTTCCGGGATGCCCACCGAACGAGAATATTATTCAGGTTTTGAAAGGTCCGGTAAAGGGCTGATTTGTAGAAGCGCCCGTAGTAGTTGATCCACCCCCGTAATACAGGGTTGATCCTCTGAGCCAGTTCATCCAGTGATTTGTCTGAGCGTCGGTGCAATTTCCATTGCCTCATGGTATCGCATATCGATTTTGCGGCTTTGTTGCTAATTGCAGGAGTGAAATTGACGAAAAATCTTCCCGAGCGTTCTTTTGCTCTCCGAGGCCGAAACGTATATCCCAAGAAATCAAACTTCTGTTCAGGATATTCTCCTCGCCTATTGGAATCCTTACAGTAAACAATCTTCGTCTTCTGCAAATTTAACTCCAACCCACATTCCGCAAATCGCCGTTCAATTGCTACACGAAGTCCTTCTGCTTCGACTTTGCTCCGACAGTGACAAATCCCGTCGTCAGCATATCGCTCGAAAGGAATCCAAGGATACTTCCTCTTCATCCACGTATCGAACGCGTAATGCAAAAAGAGATTCGCAAGCAGGGGACTGATCACTCCTCCTTGCGGCGTCCCTTTATCCCGATGAACCAGGCTGCCATCTTCCAATTGCACCGGGGCTTTCAACCATCTTTCGATGTATAGTAGCACCCATTTGCAATCGGCATGTTTCCTTACCGCCCGCATCAAAAGACCATGATCAAGATTGTCAAAGAAACCTTTAATGTCAAGGTCAAGAACCCAGTCGTATCGCCAGCACCGCTGACGTGCAACCCCTATGGACTCAATCGCAGACTTCTCTGGCCGATACCCATATGAATCCGGATGGAAATGCTCTTCCAAAATCGGCTCCAGGTATCGCTTGACTACCGTCTGGGCAATGCGGTCTGCAACCGTTGGTATTCCCAATGGCCGCGTTCCCCCATTGTCCTTTGGTATATCGACCCGTCGTACAGGTGGTGGAAAATAGCTGCCTGAAGACATCCGATTCCAGATCTTAAAAAGGTTATCTTTCAAATCCTCTTCAAACTCTGCAATGGATTGCCCATCTACTCCGGCTGCTCCTTGATTCGCCCTAACCCGCTTGTATGCCTCCCATAACTCCCACTTTGAAATACAAAACGGCTTTGCTCTATCCACAAGGCTCCGCCCATTTCTGGTTGAC
>Ga0074199_1001698_pt1 | contig 17277 bp, 10 predicted proteins | sample EPASupsiteSAE347_FD_64528 | JGI IMG/M metagenome (GOLD analysis project Ga0074199, IMG submission 64528) | Bioremediated contaminated groundwater from EPA Superfund site, New Mexico - Sample SAE3-47 | ecosystem: Environmental > Aquatic > Deep subsurface > Groundwater > Contaminated ...
CGGGCGACGATTTCAAAACGCGCGATATTCTTTTAACTGAAGCGATCGCAACTTTGATTGCCGGTCTCTGCGGCGGAGTCGCCCAATCAACGCCGTATATCGGCCATCCGGCTTATAAAGCCATGGGAAGCCGCGCCGGCTACACTCTTCTCACCGGCCTTTTCATCGGCCTGGGTGGAGTATTCGGTTATATTTCATTTTTTGTCGAGTTGATTCCGAAAGCCGTTTTGGCGCCGATCTTAATCTTCGTCGCCTTGGAAATAGTCTCGCAAGCATTCCTGGCTTGCCCGAAAGAGCACGCTCCGGCCGTGGCATTCGCGCATCTTCCCACGATCGCGAGGATGATGACGATTAAACTTGCCGACCCGGCGATAGTACCGATGGAACATTTCGCGAAGCTGTTGGAAAAATCCGAGAAAACATTGCCGGACATGTTGGTTACCGTGGCTCTCGGAAACGGGTTCATTTTAACGGCCATGCTGTGGGGCGGATTCGTCGCCGCTCTGATCGACAGGAAATTTCATCAAGCGATCACATATTTATTGATTTGCTCGGGTTTTACATTCTTCGGGATCATTCATTCGGCCGTTCCCGACGGGAACATGTACTTGCCGTGGAATTTAGACAAAGCTGTTTTCCGCGCAATTCCATATCAGTTCTCCGCGGCATATCTGGCGCTCGCAATACTCATCTTTTTTCTTTCTCAGACCAAGGAGGCAAAGGAAGCCCCGATCGCGAATTTCCCTCACTAAATTTCGGTAGTGTCCTAAATTAACTGAAAAATTCAACGCAGAGCCGCTGAGATGCAGAGAAAGCTCATGAAATTCATAATGATTTTCTTCCGTGTCTTCCGTAAAAAAAGTTGAAATATGACACCACCTAAATTTCTCGTCATTCAATAATTTTTACCACATAAGGGAAATCGGTTTATTCCATGAAATTTTTCTTATCCAACATAACCGCCGGAATCATTACGGCTTTCGTCATGCTCTGTTTCGGCATCAGTTATGGAACCATGGTTTTCAGCGATCCCGAATTAAGCCGATATGTTCCTTATGGGATTCACGCTTCCTTGATGAGCACTTGGGCTCTTTTGATAGTAAATTCGCTGTTGAGCTCATGCCCTTTTTCACTTGCGGGGCCCGACTCAAATTCGACGGTAGTACTCTCGCTCATCGGAACCACCCTGTTCTCTCAACTGGCGGCTCAAAATAAAAAGCCGGACGAAATCATACCGATCATTCTCTCCGTTTTTACCGTTTTGACGATTGGAATAGGAGTTTTGTCTTATTTGTTGGGAAGATTCAAACAAGGGCGAAACATGCGATTCATTCCCTATTCCGTAATAGGAGGGTTCCTCGGAGGAACGGGTGTTCTGGTTCTGCTCGGCGGTCTGAAAGTATTGCTCGGCAAATCCGTTTCCCCGGACGTATTAAGCAACCTTTCCTCCGCGCAGATTTTTTCCTGTCTCATTGCCTTGCTCATCTGTCTTGGAATGGTCTTGATTCCAAGAGTCAGCAAATTTTTTCTGACCATACCTTTTACCATTATCGGTGGAATCATATTCTTTTATGCTTGCCTGTGGCTTCAGGGTATACCTCTTGAGGTCGCGCGGGAAAAAGGCTTATTAGTTGCAGCCGCCAACTTTCAGCTTCCATTGTTCGGTCATTTGTCCGGTTTTACCGACGGATGCATATTGGCTATCCGGAATTTCTTTTTGCTTCTGCCGGTAGTCGTGATAGTCATAATAACCACGTTGATCAATTCCACCGGATTAGAGGTTGCCACGGAAAGCGACAGTGATTTCAACAAGGAACTTGAAAGCATCGGGGTAGGATTGATCGCAAGCGGATTTTTCGGAGGACTGGCCGGTCATCTCTCCGCAAGTCGTTCGATTTTACATGTAAAAACCGGTGCCACTTCCCGACTCGCCGGAATTTGCGCCGGCGTTTTATGCGGAACGATCGCTTTCCGCTTCCCCGATATCGTTCAATATTTTCCAAAGCCTGTTTTAGCCGGAATCCTTGTTGCCCTTGGATGTGAAATGATATCCAAGTGGATTTACGAACCGTTCATCAAGTCTTCAAAAAGCGAATTTCTATTGGTTTCGACAGCGGTTGTTTCATTCGTTTTTCTAGGAGCATTACCAGGCCTTCTTGTCAGTCTAACGATTACCGCTCTTGTTTTCATATTTGATTATGCAAGAATTCCATGCATCAGACGAAGTTTTTGCGCGGGAAATTATTTTTCCAATAAGGACAGGCCGATCGATGATATTTCAATTTTATTCACTGAAGGGAAAAAAGCCCGCATTGCCTGCTTGCAAGGTTTTATTTTTTTCGGTTCGGCAAATTCCCTTTTGGATATTTTCCGCGGTTATCTCGAAAAGGATCCGATAAGGTATTTTCTCATGGATTTCTCTTTTGTACAAGGAATCGATCCTTCCGCCACATACGGATTCAAGAAAATCATACATTTCGCGGATCGATATAAGGTTTCCATCGTTGTTACCGGGTTGAAATCTTCCATTTTAGAATCTCTATCACGGGCTGAATGCCTTCCGAAAAACGTTCGAATTGAAGAAGATCTTGACCGCGGCTTGGAATGGATCGAAGACAATCTCCTGGCCTTATCCGGGTCCGGTTGCCGAATAGGTTTAAAGGAGCTTGGCATGAACGATGCTCATAATTCATCCGGTCTGGTCACCGAAGCTTCATGCACTGCTTCCCCCATTATTCAAAGCGATAAGGAAGCATTTACAAGCATCTTTTCAGCCTATTTCCCGTCTGAATTATCAGCGATTCTTGTTGATTTTTGTGAAGCTAAGGAAATTTTGCAGGATGAGTTCCTGTTTAAAAAGGAAGAACCGGCGGATGGAATGTATTTCGTTGAGGAAGGACAATTCTCGGTTTGGATATCTCTTCCCGGGGGAGATATAAAGCGACTGAGGGCTTTTGGGCCCGGCTCCATCGTCGGAGAAATGTCTCTCTATTCTCAAGAAATGCGAACCGCCGACGTGAAAGCGGATACCTTTTGCCGGGTCAAAAAACTTTCCAAGGCAGATATCACCAAAATGGAGGCAAAACACCCGAAATTATCAAGCGCTCTCCAAACATTTATCATCAAAGTGTTGGCTTCTCGATTGGCGGCGGCCAACGAACAATTAAAATCCTTCGCTTGAAATCTATACAGGTCGATTTAAATCGAATTTCCCGAAAAATTTTTCAACAGTCGGCCTTTTTTAAGTGTATTATTAGTAAGGCCTTGTCAGCAAATAAGTGTAACGAATTTATGGGATTTTCGGTCATAAGAGCCTCTAAGAAAACAACCAGATGATCCGGTTATTTTCTAACAGGCTCTAAATGAATATTATCAGCAGTCGGGAGAAAATCATGAAGAGAATTTTCATTATCTTGGCACTGGTTTCTATTTCCTACGTTGCATCGGCGGGAATTCCCGACACGACGACACACAAATGGGGAGTAATGCAAGTTCCCGAGGATTACGGCAAACCCGACGGTAAAACGATAAAGATCTATTGGGAAAAACTCTGCTCGATTTCCTCCGATTCCCAAGCCATCGTCATGATAAACGGAGGCCCCGGTTGCACCCATGATTCTTTCCATCATTTGAATCAAAACGGAGGCTATGAAAAAGATTGGTTCGATGCTTTGCGAAGTCATTTCGATATCTATTATTTCGACCAACGCGGAACCGGACATTCGAGTCAGCTTACGCCCGCATTGGCGGCACAAAGCGATCTGACGCAGTATGGAACAGAAAATACCTGCCGTGATATGGAAGAACTACGCAAAACCATCATCAAGAAAGATAAAATCGCGGTTCTGGGTGAATCTTACGGCGGCATGGCGGCGCTTTCCTATACAGTCATGTACCCCGACTCCGTTTCAAATCTCATAGTTCATGACTCCTGTCCAAGCAATGATTATTATGTGCATATGCATAAAAATTTGTCCGATGGAATAGAAAAGCTGGATGCCGAAGTATTTCCAGGAATTAAGGTGAATTTTCAAAAGACACTTCAACGAATCGATGAGAGAGCGATTATAACCTCACCTCCGACCATTTTTGACCGCAATACCTTTTTGAATGCATGCCTCCCCTTAACCTACAACTTCCAATCTCAGGAATATCTTGCCATACTGGTCAAGGAATTAGCCGCCAATGGGCAATCTCAGATTTTGAACAATCTCGTCGCCGCCGGTTACATTATTCCGATCTCTCAGGTCAAATGGGATGATCCCAAATATGCATCCCTCTTCACGACTTTTTTGGTACAGGCACTTGAAATGCTTGATGAAAAAGCGATAGGAACCCTTGCAGCGGAACAACCTTGCGCGCCTTATAATCTGGAATGGTTGGATAAAGCTATATTGCGGGTTCGTCGCGATCTTCGAAAGGATTGCGCCCTGGATCGATTCACCCCTTACGATGTCACGAACCGGTTGTCGAGTATCCATGTTCCGACCCTTATGATAGTCGGAAAATACGATATGGTCACGCCGATGAAATATGCATCCGTTATTCAAAAAGGCATCGGGACATCCTGCAAGATGATGATCGTTGACGGAGCCGCTCATGGAGGCTTTATAGAACAGAGCGGCAGCGTGATTCCCGCCATCCAAAATTTCCTTCTGAGAACCGAATCTTCTCAAAAACCTCTATTTTCAATTCAAACAATTATCGCGCCAAAACGCGTAACCCGAACCTCATATCCCACAAAAGAAGAGATCATAAAAGCCTATCTCGAAGGCCTTAGGAGAATGTGATCAAGCCCCAAAAATAAAAGCCTGAATTAGGGATGATTTTCAATTTCATTTGTCGTGGTATAAGCTTCGTATTTATAGTTTTCCGACAGTCTGAACGCCGGGAATGAGTGGTCTGTTTCATTGCCACGATAGTTGTCAATAAAAAAAAGACAACCATCATAAAAAGAGTTGGCGAAAAGCAAATCCGGAAAAAGAAGAAGTAAGAGAACCAATAGTTTATTGATAGCTGCAAAATGAAAGCCAGATTTTCTGATACCCGAAAAAGCGCGCCATCCGGGCGCATTTCGGGTATCTACGCCATCCCCTGGGCGATATAGGGCGGATTAGTCGCCGGCGCCGTAATCCGGCCGAGTTTGAGGAGTTTTCGAAAGGCAGGACTCAATAATCACCTTACAACTCTTTTTTGGATTATTTTCATATCTCTAGCGCGTGAATCCATAGACAACTAATGCAATTAAAATAACGAGCAGTACCAGCAACATTTTCCAGGTCCCTTCAACAATTACGGTATCACCTTTTATGATAATCGGACAGTGCTTGAAGAAGATGCGGCATCCTTTTCCCGTAACCTGAGTCTGAACCACGTTTTCCGGCAAACATCGGAAAAATTCGCAACCTATGCTTCGGGCGATCAGCTCCGCTTTTTTATTCAACTCATCCAGATATTCCTTTTTCTTCGAGTCGCTGAAGAAGGTCTTGTTGCCCCGTAAATCGATCGCACAAATTTTGTATTCATACCAATTATTGCTTCGGCTGACATGACACATGCCGGAAACGGTAATCCCGGCGATATTTTGGTAAGCCAAAACCGGGTTGGTGCGTTCCCACGAAAGAAATTTGGAATAATGGTATACTGTTTTCTCCGCAGAATTCAAAATGTAATAGGAGTTCGATAATTTCAACAGAATCCAGCCGCATATGCTTACGGTAAGACAAAGTAAAAACCATTTTAAGTCCGAAGCGGTTCCGTGTTTTTGTAGGCTCATTACCAAGCAGGCCAAAGCCACCCAACCTCCCCAATAAAACATGCCGTAAAATATGCTCACTAAGCCGGTTTTCACATCGATTTTCAGATTTTCATTGACTGGAACTTGCGACGGGTTTGAGCTTGTTTGTTTTTGTCGTGGAGAAGTTTGATTAATGGAGTTCATCAAGCGCTCCTTCTGAATTTTTTATTACTACTCAACTGTATAATAACATAGGGTAAAGAGTTTGTATTACGGCAATTCCCGACAAAGCAGGTTGTACACTTCACAATCAGGGTAAACGCACTTAACTTCCGGGAAAAACCATGGATTTCATGGTATTTTCCAATTCCCGGGCGGAGCAACTATCACCCCGATGGCAGGAAATGAACCGGATCTCCAAATTTCGTGCGATTACCATGACCTCACAATATGGTTGTTGCGTACAAAAAGTTCGTTTGATATAATGCCTTCGCGTACATATCTTGTGCTCAAGTATTCGACTACTTAGAGAATCAATTGTTGAGCGGTTTGCGAAATTCGTGTGAACAAGGATCTTTTTAAATTGACGCTGATCCGGTAACATCAATTCGTGGAATTCAGATAGACATTATGACTTTTTATAACACAGCCGTCCGGATCAAAGCTACCAAAGGAGGTTTTATCCTTATGCGCACATATATCTTGATCGCGTTCATCCTGTTGTGTGTCCTTTCGCTCTCGGTGGGATGCGCGATGAAAGACTTCCACCCCGGGGAAATTTCGGACCAGGATTTACAATCCTACATGCCTGTCGAGACATCGTCCTCCACGATCGAAAAAGGAAATGCCGACGTACAATTTCGTATACTACTTCCCGACGATGCGACTACTTCGGTTCCTCCATCAGCGATGATTCGTGCGGCTTCTTCAGGCGCCACAACCGTCACTTTCGGTCTCAAGATAATCAATCTTGCCGATTCTAAAACCCCAGTGACTCAGGTCGTCAAAACGGTGCCGGTTGTGAACGGAACGGCAGAGACGTATTTCAGCGGTGTTCCAACGCGAACCGTTATCGGATTTTTTCACATCGAAGGCGGAAAGAAAGACAATTACACTGATTACCGCGGAGCCGGCGACTTGACACCGGGATCGAATACCGTTGATTTATCACCGTTGGAGTCGATGTTGAAACCCGACATGGTGGCAAATCTTCTCGAAAGGCTTGTTGCCTCGCAAACCGTGCAGGCAAGACTTTTCCAAAAGCTGGCTGCTGAAGCAGGAAATGTCGTGGATTATATCAGGCAATCAAGCCAGATTTCCTACGATAAAGCTTTTGAGACTTTTCTTGCTCAGCTTCCAACGACAATCGGAACGATGAAGATCTCCGCTAATGTTGTCGCGCCCGACAACGCTGTTTTTTCAACCTATCCTTCGACATCGATTCGCGCGGTCCCCAATTGTGCAATCTTTGCCGCCAGTCGGGCCAAACCGAGATATGTCGCTCGCGTAACCACGAATCCCGGTGGTTCCAATGAGGTTTCAACGACTACAAGCGAGCTTCAGGTGAGCGACGACAAAAAGATTCTTACCATCGACAACGTTTCAGTTGATGCACCGGTAGGCAAAAGCACCGTGTCGATAGAAATCCTTCCGGCTTCTTTCACGACGCAAACTGCTCCCGTGTTCAAAGGATACGATGTTCAAACCGCGAATGTTGGTCAAGACACGGCCTCAGCTCCGATTTTGGAAATCACACCTGCATCAACGGCTCAAGCCTTGGCTTTTGATCAATGGAAGATCAAGTCTGATGCATTCAACCAGACGATCGAAAACTTTCTGGAAAATAAACCCGACGTTTCGAGCCTGACGGATCGGATAAAAAACCAGCTTTCGACCGTTCTCACTGCCGATGCGGTTCCGGACAACACGTTTCAATGGAATACTCAGGTAACCGCACAAGCCAAAGATATCGCATCGAATACGCCGGTTATTCCAAGAAAAGGTCGAATCGTCGGAGATCTGACGGATGAAAGCACCGGTGCTCCGATCGCGGGCGCCTTGATTGGAATCGCCGGAACAACCATTTTCGCCGTAACCGACGAGAACGGCCATTTCGAAATTACCGATTTGGCTCCGGGGATCTACGATCTCGTCATCCAACGCGACGGTTATGCTCCGCGCACACAGGGCGGCGTTCAAGTCGACGCTGATCCGGTGACATCAATTCGCGGAATTCAGAAAAACATATTATGGAAAAAATGAGCTTAAAAGAAAGTGGAACGAATATGAAAAAACTCGGAATCATTTTAACCATCGTGGTCGCTTGTTTGGCTGTTACGGCTTGTAACAACGGCGGCGGCACGGCCGGGTCATCGGTTGTGTCGCAGACATCTACCGGACAAGGTGGGATTGTATCCGGAACACTTACCGGCGAAGGAAGCCTTGCCAACATACCGGTTTTCCTAATCGCCGAAGATCAAACACCGGTTCTTTCCGCTAATTCCTCGATTCACGCCGATATTGCCGGATCTTATTATTCAACGACTACCGATGACGAGGGAAAATTTATTTTTTCCGACGTCACCGAAGGAAATTACAACGTTGTGGCGCAACAAAGTCGTTTTCTAAGCGCTATTCAGCGAGACATAACCGTCGTTAGAGCGAATACGATCGCTCTAACGCTTAAACTTACCGCAACCGGCGACATCGCGGGCAAGGTAGTTCTTCCGCAAGGCTCCGATCCTCTCGGTGTCGTTGCTTTCGTGGCCGGAACTTCTTACGCCGCTTTCGCCGACACCGCGGGACAATACAAAATCGCCGGCATTCCGATCGGAACCTACACTCTCTCTTTTTCCGGGAAAGGTTTTGCCGTTCAAAGCGTCGCATCCGTAACGGTTTCCGCGGGAAAGACCACATCGGTCGCCGACGTAACTCTCCAATTCGGAGGAAGTTTCAACGTCGTCGTGTCGGGTTCGGAACGCCTGAAGGGTGGTATGCAAGCTACATATGAAGCCAAGGTTTTCGGCACGGCGGTGGGGCCTTTCACCTATGCCTGGACGGCAACAGCGGGAACTTTCCTCGTAACCAACGCGCAGAAAGTCGGTTGGACCGCCCCCACGCCGACAACCGGAATGGTCAATGTGGAATGCACCATCACCGATTCGGTGGGCGCTTTCGCTAAAGGAACTCTGGGAATTGAAGTATTGACGGCTGCCAACCAGACTCCCGAGTTGAAAATTCAAGGACCGACCGTGGTCAACATCGGCAGTGCCGCGCATTTTATCGCCCTCGGGAACGACCCCGAGAATGAGGTAATTACTTACCAGTGGCTGACGAATTCAGGCACCTATGCATCCCCCACCAGTCGCGAAACCGATTGGACGGCTCCGGGAACCACGGGGCCCCAAAACATCCAATGTAAAGCTACTGATGCCTCAGGCAACACCGTGACGACTACGATAACCGTGACTGTGCAGGATTACACGGTTGCTCCAACCAACCTGGCCAAAAGCGTGACTTTCGGCGGAAACGGCATCGATATGGCCAGCGCCCTGGACCGCAATGCCAACGGTGATCTGTTCGTGACCGGTTATACCTATTCTACGGATTGGCCCGATACCCGAACAGCTTCCTACGGCGATCGTGACGTATTCGTGATGAAGCTCGATGCCAATGCAACCCCGATATGGGCCGTCCGATTTGGAGGAATTTCCCTCGAAGACCCGAATGCGGTTCGGGCCATGCCTGATGGTGGGTGTGTCGTAGCGGGGTCCACCGATTGTGGTGTCTCCGGAGATTTCACAACCAACTCAAATGGAGGTCGAGATGCGTTCGTCGCGCGCTTTGCTTCCGACGGCAAGGTGCTATGGGTCAAGCGCTTAGGAACGAGCTACTTGGATGAAGCTGTATCGGTTCTGGTTACATCCCAGGGATCGGTAGTCGTCCTTTGGTATGAGGATGTCAGTGGAGTGAATCATTTTAACCTGTCCCGCTTAGATCAGAACGGGAATCTGGAAGCATCGTTGGCGGATATTATCAGCAGTGGCGGGGATTGGTCGGGTGCCGTAGTTCCGGCTGCGGACGGCAATTACTGGGTTGCCGCCAACAACGGCGTCCAAATCTCCCTCAACAAGGTTTCCGCCTCCTTCACATCGAGTTCAGGTATTCTTGGGACCCGATCGTTCAGCCCTTCAACGGGATCCACTCCCGCCCCATGGGATGTCGCCGGTACCCCGGACGGAGGAGCCCTCATCGTGGGAAGCACCGATTCTAAAACTACCGCAAGAAATTGGATAGCCATCAAAGCCGGACCAATTTCGACCACCTACGAATGGCGTGAAGTGGTCGGGGATTCCGGAGTTGATGATATAGCGGTTTCCGTGAAAGTCCCTTCCGACGGCAGGTACATCATCGGCGGATACGGAGTCGCCGCTACCGGGGGAAAAGGCGCCGGCGACGGCTGGATACGTTGTTACAACACCAGCGGAGGCTTGCTCTGGCAGAGCATATGGGGAGGTTCAGCGGAAGATCGAATCTTTGAAATCGCGCTCAACGGTGATAACGGCTACTACTTCGCGGGATATGCCGATTCGACGGATAAAGACCTGGCCACTCGCTCCACCGGCGGCAGCGATGTTTGGATCGGTAAAGTGACCTATTGATGACCGTCCCGATCATGAAAGTCGGATGTGTAATACCATTTACGCATGTATTACTCTCATTGCGAGGAGTGCAACGACGCGGTAATCTGATAAAAGCATGAAGGCAAAACTTGAATTGGTATAATTTAACAAAAAACAGAAGCTGGTAAAACAACCGCGGGCTTTCGAGCCTGCGGTTGTTTTTGGACTCAGTATTAGAGCTTTTCTTCCTTATTATAGGGCTGGCCAAGATCGTGCGGTGCAGTGGCTTTTCCGATAAATCCGGCCAGAATAACGAGAGTTAAAACGTAAGGGAACATTTGAATGATTTGGGTGGGAAGCTTAAATCCAAAGATCACCGGCTCCGAAATGAAGAATTCGAGAGCTTGCGCGGCGCCGAAAAACAGCGAAGCGATCAAAGCTCCGAAAGGATTCCACTTCCCCGTTATCATCGCGGCTAAAGCTATATATCCTCTTCCCGCCGACATGTCTTTTCGGAATGCTCCAACCAAGCTGAGCGACAGATACGAACCGGCTAAACCAGCCAGAAGGCCGGATATAAGAACGCCGAGAAATCGGTAGGTCGGAACGCTTATTCCCAAAGTGTCGGCGGCTTTTGCATGTTCGCCGACGGATCGAAGGCGTAAACCAAAGACCGTCTTAAAAAGGACTATATGCGTCACAAAAACAAGTATCAAACCTAAAATTATTAGGGGAGAGAAATCCAGAATCTTGAAGACCAGCGAAGTTTTATCAGACAATCCGATCATTGCGGAACAATTGGGAATTGTTTCAACACGTTCGGACGTTCCTCTCATTCCGAAAATGAGTTCGAGAAGAAATACGGTCAGACCGGAAGCAAGCATATTCAGGGCGACACCGGATACAACTTGGTTCGAATGGTACCGAACCGAAATAAAAGCGTGAATAAGGGAAAAGAGACCTGCGCAGACAATTCCGATCGCCAAGCCGATCCATGCCGATTTCGTATAGTGGCAACCTACGACGCCGAAAAACGCTCCGGTAAGCATCATTCCTTCAAGAGCGATGTTGACGACGCCGCAACGTTCGCTGAATATGCCGCCGACGGCTGTTATGAAAAGAGGCGTAGCCATCGAAAAAGTCGATATCAGAAAGCGGATAAGAAATTCCATCGTTAAACCTCCGCCTTCATTCGGAAGATATTGCGAACGATCTTGTCAGCGGCAATGAAGAAAATAATTACGGCTTGTACGATTACCACCAGTTCGACCGGGATACCTAATTCGCGGTTCATGAAAGAACCGCCGGCTTTCAGAAAACCGAATAACAGGGCGCTTAGTAGAATCGCCAACGGATGATTGTTGGCCAAAAGGGAAACCGCGATACCATCGAACCCATAGCCGACAAACGCCATATTGTTGTATTTGTGGTAAATTCCCAACACTCTTTCAGCACCTCCGATGCCTGCAAGAGCTCCAGATATCATCATCGCCAAAACTATTTGAAAGGCTATGTTGACTCCGCTGTATTCCGCGGCTTTTTCATTCAGACCAACCGATCGAATATTAAACCCGATGCTCGTTCGATATAGGAGAAACCAGATGAAAATCGCCGTCAGAATCGCCAAAATGAATCCGTAGTTTAGTCCGTGGCGTTCGGTAAAACAAGGCAGGAAACACGATTGCAGAATCTCCGAAGTCTGCGGATTCGGCCCTTCTTCCTTGATAGAGGGTATCATGACAAGCCATCCCAATAAGGAATAACCGATATAATTCAACATTATTGTACTGATGACTTCGTGGACATGAAATTTGGCCTTCAACCAGCCGGCAATGCTGCAATAAAAGCCTCCTGCCAATGCGGCGCCCATGAGTGCCAGTATAAGATGAACACCGACGGGCGCTCCGATCTTCAAGCCGATTATTGCCGCGACGAATCCGCCGACCATGAGCTGGCTTTCCCCGCCTATATTGAAGAGCCCGCATTGAAAAGCGACTGCTACCGCCAACCCCGTAAAAATAAGAGGGGTAGCATTCAAGAGAACGTTCAAAAAATTGGTTTGATTGCCCAACGTTCCGGAAAGCATCGCTCCCAAAGCTGAAATAGGTGATTCTCCAATGATAAAGATTGCGACACCCGACAATAGAAACGATATTAAAACGGCAAGAATCGGAATAAAAAATTCTTGCTGTTTCTTGGCGAATTTTGCGGCCAAACAAATTGCAAAACAGCCAAATACTAAAAATATAATCGGTGTCCAGTTCCAATATTCAAAGAAGATGTCCATGTTTCCGGGTCTGTCGAGAGAAACATTCATAACAAGGCGATTTCCTTGCGCTACTCGCTGCCATTTGCGATCTTTGAGTGTTTTAACGATCGCGGTTGGCATGGTAAACTCGTAAACCGCCGATAGATTTTTCAGAAGGTTTTCATCGAAATACTGCGGAATGCTCTGTCTTACCTGAATTCGATCGGAGAAAATGAGACTTTTTTGCACCATGATAACCCCGACGCAATCTTCCATGTCGGTGTAGGATCGCGACAACTTCATTCGACCGTCGGAAGTGTTTTCCTTCTTGATTTCCGAAACAGGTTCGCCGAAGAATTCATTTTGGGCGAATTTAATATTCGCCTCATCGGAAGGAACAAAAACATCTCTTTGCATCGAACCGTCGGATTTTATCAACGACACGACTCGAATTTCCTGTGTTGCAGCCTGAACTTGCCCCGGCCTACAAAATGACAAACAACAGATCAGAAAAAAAACAAATGATCCGTTGGAAATAACGCATCGGTATTTGCGTAAAAAATTCATATATTTTTGCTTCGATGAAACATCGCCGGTTTTCTTGAATACATCATTATTCTCAATAAATGAAGCAATGAAAGCCGGGATTGGAAATTTGAAATATTTATACATGCAAGCCCTCTGCTTGGGATGACTTTATGCCTGCCATCAATAATCCGACTTTTTCTTCGTTGGCTTCGTTGACCGGTATCGTTTCAATGATTCGTCCCTCATACATGACGGCAATTCTATCGGATAAATTAAAAATTTCCGATAACTCCGCTGATATAAGCAAAATTGCAACGCCTTTGTCTCTTAAGGCTATGATCTGATTGTGAATGAACTCTATGGCGCCGATATCTACTCCACGCGTTGGCTGAGAAATTAAAATTACCTGGGGATCTTTCGAAAACTCGCGTGCGACCACGACTTTTTGCTGATTTCCGCCGGAAAGATTTTGCAGTTTGACTTTATGAGAACCGCAGCGGATATCGAATTTCTTTATTTTTTCCAATGCGTTATCGGTGATGGCCTTGGTATCGATAAAACCGTTTTTGGAAAAAGGCAAATTTTGAATAAGACTTGTGACAAGATTATCTTCGATTGAAAATTTAAGTTGCAAACCGCGTTTGTGACGATCTTCGGGAATGTGAGCAAAACCGTTGTCATAGATATGTCGCGGCGTGGCATTGGTGATTTCCTTCACGCCGCCTTTGGAATCATGGAACGATACCTTTCCCCCGGTAGCTCGCCTGAGTCCGGCGAGGACTTCAATCAGCTCGGATTGCCCGTTCCCCTCGACGCCGGCGATTCCCAAAATTTCCCCCCGATTCACTTCGAATGAAATATTTCGCAATGCCTGTAAACCTTTGTCGTTTTTCGCTTGAAGGTCTTCAACGACTAAACCTTGTCCTTGAAGCTTGGGTGGCGCTTTTTCCACTGTTAGGGACACATCGCGTCCAACCATCATGCGCGCGATATCCCGCTCTTGCACTTCTTTGGTTTTGACCGTTCCGACGATTTTTCCCGCTCTGATAACGGTGATTTCATCAGTGATTTCCTTAATTTCCTTGATTTTATGACTGATAAAAATAATGGTGACTCCGTCATTTTTGAGATTTTGCATGATTTTTATGAGTTCGCGAACCTCTTGCGGAGTCAGTACTGCCGTCGGTTCATCAAGAATTAGAATTTGAGCTCCTCTGTAAAGAGTCTTAAGAATTTCAACCCTCTGAGCGAGTCCAACCGACATCTCTTCGATTTTCGCCGTCGGAGTGACCGCTAATCCATATTTTTGCTCAAGGCCCACTACCGTTTCTTGAGCTTTCACGGAATCAAGAAATATTCCGCGAACCGGTTCGCTTCCTAAAATGATATTCTCCGTTACGGTAAGAGGTCCGACAAGCATGAAGTGTTGATGCACCATGCCGATGCCGGCATTGATGGCATCCTTGGGCCCTCTAAATTTTACGGATTTCTCATAGATGAGAATTTCGCCTTCGTCCGGTTCCAATAGGCCATAGAGAATGTTCATCAATGTTGATTTTCCCGCGCCGTTTTCGCCTACCAACCCATGAATGGAACCGCGCTCAACCTGAAAAGAAATACCGTCGTTTGCGGTGACGTTCTTAAAACGTTTGGTGATCCCCTTCATTGCAAGGGCGAACATAATTATTCCCCTTTACCGGCTTTATTATTTTCAGCTTCTTGGGCCATATAGTCGGTTACTTGAGTTTTCCCGCTGATGATATCATCTTTTATTTGTTTCAAACGGTCTAAGGTTTCCAGTGGAATGAGGTTTTTCGTGAATTTGAATTCCGTGGTGTCGACTCCGCCCTCTTTCACGCCGAAATCGTGAATTCCACTCTTGAAATCACCTTCAATAAGCGATTTGATTGTGTTAAAAACCGCCACATTGCAACGTTTCACCATGGATGTCAGAACCGTTCCGGGTTCCAAACCGTCTTGGTCGGAATCAACACCGATGGCGTAAACTGCTTTTTCTTTGCAAGCCTTTATGACTCCGCCTCCGGTTCCCCCGGCGGCATGAAAAACAACATCGCAACCCTGTGTTATCAGTGAAAGCGTGATTTCTCTTCCCTTAACCGGATCGTTCCATGCGGAAGGATCGGTTCCCGTGTATTTTACGATTACTTCCGCGGAAGTATCAATATATTTCGCTCCTTCACGGTAACCCGTTTCAAATTTATGAATTAGAGGAATATCCATACCGCCTACGAATCCGATTTTTTTGGATTTGGACATCATTGCCCCCAATGCGCCTACCAAAAAGGAGCCTTCGTGTTCCTTGAATAAAAGGCATGCAACGTTTGGTAAATTCACGACTCCATCAATAATCGCGAACTTTTTGTCCGGGTATAATTTCGCGGCGTGAGCCAAACCGTCCTGCATCGCAAAACCAACTCCAACAATGAGGTCATAATCGTTTTGTGAAAACGCCGTCAAATGCTGCTCTTCTTCCAGCTTATTGGATGGTTGGCCGACGTCGCTTAAAATCTTAAGGCGCTTTTCAGCATCGAGAAGACCCAAGTATGCGGAATCATTAAAAGATTTGTCGCCCAATCCTCCCACGTCCACAACTAGTCCGACGCGAAATTTTCTCTTCTTATCGGGCTTGGGAGTTTGCGCAAAAGCGGAATGGAAAGACAAGAATATGAGGAATAAGGCTATCCATGAAAAATTGAATTTCAAGCAGAAACTTTTCATTATATGATCCCTAATCATGTTGAAATTATTTAATGTTGCCAAGCTACCGACTGAAATCATGAAGTCTTTGAAAAAACCCATTTACAAATAAGATTGCCGTTAGAGCCTCTGGAACTAAATAATGGAATTGAGATTGGAATTCCGATATCGGACAACACAGGCTGGAGAACTCCGGATATATGAGCGCGATCACCGGCCGCCAATTCCCAAAACGACGTTGTAAGGTTAGCCAAAAGAAGGATTCTTCCTGATCCGGAGACTATTATTTCATCATTCGTCGCATTTATCGTTAAAGACAACGATTTCGATGGATGATTGAATACCTCACGCTGAGTCGGCGGTTCAAGTGAAACATTTTCAAACTGAGTTTTAGCGATTAACCCAGGGATTTCAAATTCCACCCTGCATTTATGAAATGGTATAACGATGCGATCTTCACAAATCGTTTCAGCGTAGAACTGAACTTTTAAAGTCCAGTACATCGTATCGACATTGCCTTTTCTTTGTTGATGAACGCTTAGCTCCGCTTCCAGTACATCCAAGTTGGGAACGGTTTGCAACGGTGCGAGGATTTTGACGAGATCCGCTCTTGTGGCGGTTCTCGTTGAATTGTTTTCACGCCACGGAACTTCAAATTCCACGGGGCCGCCGTTTGGTTTCCCGTATACGGGATTTTTTATCACAAATGGAGCACGATCTGTTTCGAAAAGGAGTGCAACTACCGTTTTGCCACGTACTTGCAGATTATAGTTTGTCAAAGAAGGGTAGATTCCGTTAAACCGGTTCTTTACTATGCTGAACCATCGCGCCAATTCTTCAAAACGCGCTCCTGTAACTCCTTTTTTTTCGTCGACTCCGATCAGCCAAAGTATGGGCGACCCATGAGCGGCGTTTGCATGACCGGCGATCAAGCGGGCCGCTTTTTCAGGCGCAATCCAGTTTGCTTTCAATTCCACTCTTGAATCTTCATTAGGCCCGCCCGAAGCCACGGCATCAATTACGGTCAAAGCCCAGCTCTCAATTTTAAACGGTTTCATTACTTGTATTCCCGGATTGCTTGAGGGTTGAAATTATTTTCACGCATAAAAGCATGAAATTTAAATAAATAATATATCTTTTAAAATCATGACACAATTTTCACGACGTTTCAAGCATCACGAAAATATTGCATAAGCGTTGTCTTCATTTTCTCGTCCGCGTATGATTAAACGGATTGATCACTAATATCAAAAAAATAATCCATTTCAGAAAGCGATAGTAACGAGGAGTAAATGCATTCTGTAGACATAAAAATTTATCTCTATTAACAATTCTATGTTGACTTTAGGTTTGTAGGATGTTATATTAGCAGAACCCTCCCTAACCGAAGGGTACCGACGAAGCGAAGTCGGGAGTTCATTGAG
>Ga0074199_1001699_pt1 | contig 17267 bp, 15 predicted proteins | sample EPASupsiteSAE347_FD_64528 | JGI IMG/M metagenome (GOLD analysis project Ga0074199, IMG submission 64528) | Bioremediated contaminated groundwater from EPA Superfund site, New Mexico - Sample SAE3-47 | ecosystem: Environmental > Aquatic > Deep subsurface > Groundwater > Contaminated ...
TCGCGCGCCGCTTCAACTATCTTTACGGCGAGACCTTTCCCGTCCCGGACGTCCTCGTCTCCGAATACGGTTCGCTGGTCGGGACCGACGGCAACGCCAAAATGTCCAAAAGTCTCGGCAACGCCATCTTCCTTTCGGACGACGCCAGGACCGTACACAAGAAAGTCATGTCCATGTACACCGACCCCAATCGCATTTCCGCGGACATTCCCGGCACGGTCGAAGGCAATCCGGTGTTCCAGTACCACGATGCCTTCAACACGAACAAGGCCGAAATCGAAGACCTGAAAACCCGGTATCGCACAGGCAAGGTCGGCGATGTCGAAGTCAAGGAAAAACTCGTTCTCGCACTGAACGGATTCCTCGACCCCATCCGTGAACGCCGCGCCAAATACGAATCGGAATCGGGCCTCGCCGACGAAATCATCTATGACGGCACGATGCGCATGCGCGAAGAAGCGCGTGCCACGCTTTCAGCCGCCAAGAAGGCCATGGGCCTGGCCGCTGTCTGGAACCGGATTTCCCGCAAGGCCGAAGACGTCAAGAAAAAGCGCGCAAAGACCGAGTGACGGCGCGCACAGGGAGCGAAGCCATGAAATACGAAGAACTGCCCGTCCCGGAAGCCTATGAACTCCAGAACGCGGGCGGCCTCGTCCTCGTATGCACACGGGGGCAAGTCCGGGCGGAAGCTTCCGGCGCTTCATCAGGCGGCTCGGATTCCCTTTTCCGCTACGACCTGGCGCCCATAGCCTGGTGCTGCCCTTTGGACTATGCGCCCGTCTCGCGCCTTCTCCTGGTCTGCGACACGGGGCACAAAACCTACGAAGACCTCGTCAAATCAAACGAATTCGCGGTCGCCCTGCCGACGCCATCCCAGATCGACCTTGTGAACCGAACCGGCTCGGTTTCGGGCCGCGATGTCGACAAATACGCGAAATTCGGGATCAAGGCATTCGCGGCGCATACCATCGATGCGCAAGTTCCCGAAGGCGTCGCAGGCTGGCTCGAATGCCGTCTGCTCAAGGTAATCGTGGAAGGAACTTCCGCCGTCGTCATGGGCGAAGTGCTTTATGCCGCCGCCCGGAAGGATTTCTGGCGGGAGCGCATCCATTATGTCCGCGAAGGTTTGATGTTTGTGCCCGGAAAGGAATTCGCCCCGGAGCGATACTGAAGCCAGGAGCTACGTAGCGTCCTTGTTGCGTTCCTCGAGGAAGTCCGGACGCGGCGTCCAGACACGGGAGCGGTTGCGCCCCGTCCTTTTCGCCTCGAAGAGCGCCAGATCGGATTTGTCCACGAAATCGTTCATCTGGTCATCGGGTCCCGGTACGCCCGAAAAAACGCCTATGCTCACGGTCGGACAGTTTCCCGGTCCTTCGATGGAAATCGCGGGAATCCTTGTCCTGAGCCGTTCCGCGACCACCAGCGCTTCCCGGGTCGGGGTTTCCGGCAAGAGCACGAGGAATTCTTCGCCGCCGTAGCGCACAAGATAGTCGTCGTTCCTGAGATTGCTCGCGATCATGGCGGTGATCGCCTTGAGCACCTGATCCCCGCACGCATGCCCGAATGCATCGTTGACCGATTTGAAGTGATCGATGTCCAGCATCAATACGCCGAGAGGGCTTTCATCTTTTATCGCTTTCCGGAAAATATCCTGTCCGAGCGTCTCGAAACCGTAGCGGTTGCCCGCTCCGGTGAGCCTGTCGGTCCTGGCCTGTTCCCGCACTCTCGTGTGGACGCGCGCGTGTTCGACCGCCATGGCGATGTGTTCGGCGACTCCGGCCGCAATGCGAACGTGACGTTCGGTATAGAAACTGGGCTTGAAGCTGTCCAGCGCGAAAAGGCCGATCGTGCGGCCTTCGACGATGAGGGGAATACCCAGCCAGGACCGGATGGGATGGTCGCTTTCAGTCTGTATGAAGCCCGGAAAATCCTGTATCACATCGTTGCAGACCATCGGACGCCGCGAGCGGATCGCGCGTACGGCGGGATTGTCGATGTCGCGGGCGGGGAACACGAGATCCGGCACTACTTCCTTGTCGAATCCATAGTATCCGATCACGTGCAGATAGCCGGCTTCGAGCGATTGCACCGTCGCCCTGTCGAAAGGCAGTACCCGATGCAGATGGTCTATCACCCTCCGGATGGTTTCTTCGAAATCGAGACTTTTGTTGATGCCCATAATGAGGTCCCTCAGCGTCTCGATTTCGACGAGCCGGTCGCGAAGTTCTTCCTGTGCCTCATGGAGGCGGGAAACGTCGGTATCGTGGCCCAGGAACACCAGCGGCTTCCCCGCAGCGTCCCTGCCCAGGATTCTGTAGCTTACGGCCAGCCAGATATATTCGCCGTTCTTGTTTTTGAAACGATATTCGCCCCGATGCACATCGACCACACCGCTGTCGAGTTTTTCATGTGCGGCCTTAAGCGAAATGGAATCGTCCGGGTGCGCGAATTGCAGGTAGTTGTCCGACCATATGTCGTCCAGGGTATAGCCCATGTCGAGCCATACTTTGTCGGCGAAAGCCCGTTTCCCGCGATAGTCGATTATGAAAAAACCGTTCTCCGCCAAGGTATTGACCAAGCCCGGAGAGGAAAAAAGAGTATCGAGATCCTGGGCGCTTACCGTGTCCACGTTTTCAAGTGTGCCTATAAACCGTGATTTTGACAAGTCGACCTGTGCACGGGTAAATTCATTGCCCTGCACGCTCAAAATGACTCATGGGCCGACTCCCGCTATTTTACGTAAAGGACGACTACGATCACGCTATCAGGCACTGACGGAGCCCCTCCAGGACCGTCCGGGTCCCAGTCTCCCACGGCGCATCCGATGCCTATATTTGTCCAGTCGTCTGCCGTCACATTCGACAAACCGACCGATGTATCCATCCACGCCTCCACCGATGTCGCGGGGTCCGGTGTTCCTCCTGAAGCAGCTGCCGCCGAGTTCGCCGCCTGGCTGCAGATCGTGAAAGTGGAGTTGCTTTGGATCGAATCGACCAAGTTATCATCTTGATCGCATCTGCCTGCCGCCGCATATCTTCTTGCAAGCGCATCCAGCGACGTGTCGCGCACAAAATCCAGCAATGGGGGGACTTCCGCACCTCTGGCCTCATTGAGGGCAGTAAGAAAGTCCGCCTCCAGCGGAAGGTAGGTGCTTGGATAAAGACCGACTGTAATGTCGACTTCGCTCCCGAGTTCTACCGGATCGCCCGTTCCGCCCCCCGGTCCACCCGGCCCCCCACCCCCTCCAAGAATACCTTCCAGAAGATCGCAGGAAGTCATCATTGCGGCGAACGAAACAATAACCAGGAAGCACAAGCTGATCCGCGAAGCGCTACGTTTCATAAATCGTCCTCCACCGGCAGGGAAAACAAAGACGGGCGCCGATTCGGCCAGGGCGGAATCGGCGCGGAATCCTTTTCCCGCATAGAAGCATAATCCGGTCGCAATGAATCCGCCAGAGAAAACACCGGCGCACCTTGCTTTTCTGCCCCTTTCGGCTTGCCCCTCTCCATGCGGGGCGGGTATCCTGACCGGGCGGCACCAGATGAAGAAATACCTTGTCCTTGCAGGCAACATCGGCGCGGGAAAATCCACCCTCGTCGGGCTCCTCGCCGAACAGCTGGGATTTTCGCCCTACTACGAACCCGTAGCCGAAAATCCTTACCTGGTCGACTTCTACGCCGACATGAAGCGCTGGGCCTTTCACTCCCAGGTTTTTTTCCTCACAAGCAGAGCCCGTTCGCACCGCGAACTCTCAGGCGACCCCCGCTCGGTCGTACAGGACCGCTCGCTCTACGAAGACGCCGAAGTCTTCGCGCGAAACCTGCATGAACAGGGAGCGCTGAGCGCCCAGGAATGGGCCACCTACAGCGAACTGTACCGCACCCTCGCCTCGGTCCTGCCGCCGCCCGATCTCGTCGTCTACATCAGGGCTTCGGTGCCCACCCTCAAAAAACGCATCGCATGCCGCGGCCGCGAATTCGAGTCTTCCATCACCGACGAATACCTTTCCGGATTGAATACGCTATACGAACGCTGGATTGAAAATTTCGACCTCGCGCCCGTGCTGGTGATCCCCGGCGACAGGCTGGATTTCGTCGCCGAATCGCGCGCCCTGCGCGCAATCGTCCACACTGTGCGCGAACGGCTTCGCGACAGGCAGAATTCGCTTTTCCCCTGGGACATGTGACCGCGGCCGCCGCGGCAAAAAACCGATGCGTCCGGGACGCCACGCTTCGGTGAGCTTCGCGGCTTTGTTTGCCGGAGCGCCACGGTAGCTTTGTTTGCCGGAGCGCCGCGTTTTTCGCTACCTTATAGCACCAGGATGCCGGCCTGGCGGTCGGCAGGGAGGTAAAATATGGCCACAATCACTCTTAAAGGTTCCACCATTCATACTTCGGGCAGTCTTCCCGCGGTCGGCTCATCCGCCCCCGGCTTCAAGCTCACCCGCGACTCGCTCGCGGACGTCGCCCTCTCGGACTTCGCGGGCAAAGTAAAAGTTCTCAATATCGTACCCAGCCTCGATACCGGCGTATGTGCGGCGAGTGCCCGCGCTTTCAACAAAGCCGCCGATTCGCTCGGCGACGCCGTAGTGCTCACCATCAGCCGCGACCTGCCTTTTGCGCAGAAACGCTTCTGCGAAGCCGAAGGCATCAAGGCCGTCGTTACCCTCTCGGAACTTCGCAACCGCAAATTCGGCGCCGATTACGGGGTCGAAATCGTGGACGGCCCCATGGCCGGACTTCTTTCCCGCGCCGTCGTCGTGCTGGACAGAACCGACAAAGTCGTATACGTCGAGCAGGTTCCCGAAATCGGGCACGAGCCCGACTACGCTTCCGCGCTGGCCGCCGCGAAAAAAGCGCTCTGACCGGATCGGCCGCAGCGCCCGGGCGATTGGCCCAAAAACCCGGCCGCAAAACGCTCCAGCCCGCCCGGGCGATCGGAAAAATAAGAAGGCCTTCGTTCCGCATACGCGGGGCGAAGGCCTTTTTTTTGTCATCCGCGTCTATTCAAGCTCAGGAAAGGCCCGTGATCATTCCCGTCTCGGTGTCGATATCCATCCCTATGAAACCAGGCTTGGACGGCAGGCCGGGCATGGTGGTCATCTCGCCCGTGATCGGGTAGATGAAACCGGCTCCCGCCGCAAGCCGGAGATCGGTGACCGGGAAGGAGAAGCCCTTCGGCGCGCCCTTGAGCGCGGGATCGTGCGAAAGCGAATACTGCGTTTTCGCCATGCAGATCGGGAGCTTGTCGTAACCGAGGGCGGAGAATTTCTCGATGGCCGCTCTTGCCGGTTCCGAATAGGTGACCGTCGCCGCTCCGTACACTTCCGTCGCGATTTTCTCGATCTTTTCGGTGATCGAAAGCTCGAGCGGGTAGAGGAAATGCGGATCGGACTTGATTTCGCAGGCCTTTTCCACGGCGCGCGCGAGCTCCGCGGCGCCTTCGCCGCCCGAAGCCCAGTTTCTGGCCACCACCGCATCGCCCGCGCCCGCGGCGAGCGCCGCGTCGCGCACGATTTCCTGTTCGGCCGCCGTGTCGGTCGGGAAGGAATTGATGGCCACCACCGCGGGCAGGCCGAATTTCTTCACGATGTCGAGATGCGCTTTCAGGTTCGCTATGCCCGCCCTGACGAGCTCCAGGTTTTCCTGGGTGTAGGCCGAGGCGAGGGGTTTGCCGGGCGTGACCTTGGGACCGCCGCCATGCATCTTGAGAGCGCGCACGGTGGCCACCACCACAACCGCGTCCGGCATGAGGCCCGAGGCGCGGCATTTGATGTCGACGAATTTTTCGAAGCCCATGTCGGAGCCGAATCCGGACTCCGTCACCACATAGTCGCTCACCTGTGTGGCGATCATGTCGGCGAGGATCGAGGAATTCCCGTGGGCGATGTTGGCGAAGGGGCCGGCGTGCACGAAGGCCAGTTGTTCTTCCAGGGTCTGGAGAATATTGGGCTTGAGCGCGTCCTTCATGAGGATGGTCATCGCGCCCGCAACGCCCAGGTCTTCAGCGGTAATGGCCTTCCCCGACTTGTCCAGCGCCACTACGATGCGCCCGAGCCTGTCGCGCAGGTCGCGCAGACTTGTCGCGAGAGCGAGCACCGCCATGACTTCGGAGGCGACCGAAATATCGAAGCCGGTCTCGCGCAGGGGGCCGTTGTCCAGTCCGCCCATGCCGAGCAGCGTCTTGCGCAGGGTGCGGTCGTTCATGTCCATCACACGGCGCCAGAGCACATTGTACGGATCGATGTTGAGTTTCTTGAGACCCAGCTTTTCGAAATACGCTTCCGACCAGCGGCTCTCGTGATACATGCGCGCATCGAGTCCCGCCGCGCAGAGGTTGTGCGCCGCGGATACCGCGTGGATGTCGCCCGTCAGGTGGAGATTGAAATCGGCCATGGGAACGATCTGGCTGTAGCCGCCGCCCGCGGCGCCGCCCTTGATGCCGAATGTCGGCCCCATGGAAGGCTGACGGATCGCGGCTATCGCCTTTTTGCCGATATAGCCCAAACCCTGCGCGAGTCCCACCGTGGTCGTGGTTTTGCCTTCACCCAACGGAGTGGGCGTGATAGCCGTCACGTCGACATATTTCGCGCGCCGGGGGGCCGACTTGCGGTCGGTCAGGAATTCCAGGCGGACTTTGGCCTTGTCGTCGCCATAATGTTCGAGATACTGCGCGCCGATGCCGTATTTCGCGGCTATTTCCTCGATCGGTCTGACTGTGGCCGCCTGTGCGATATCGATATCGCTGGGCACGGGGCTTTTGCGGATTATGGACATGGCCTGCCTCCTGCACGGGTGTGCGGATAAACGGACGTTCAGATATACGGGTTCAAAAACTACTATATCCGGATCAGACGGTCAATCGAGACCGCGCCGCCAAAACGCCATCAGGCCCAACGCATGTACGAGCGCGCCACTGTCGCGCCTTCCCTCGACAGGATACCGAAACCGCCGCCCTCCGCATCGGGCGACCAGCTCGCTTCGAGAAGGTCGCCCTCCAGCACTTCCGCGAGAAAATCGACTTTCAGCCGCCGCAATTCGCCGCCGCCCCTCGCGTCGCGAGGCGTCGAGTCGCAGAGCCAATCGATGAGATGCCCATTGTTTACGTGGCCGTTGTGGTCGATGTGACGGGGAGACGCCCTCATCCGGAATGAAACGCGTTTCCCGGTATCGGGCGGATTCCCGACGCCCGGCGCAAGGTCGGCGAAGGGTCGGGGAATATCGAAAGCGAGACCGCCGGGGAAAACCCGCTCCGGACGCAAAGGGCGCCTGCTCGCAAAATCCACTATCAGGTAGGTATACACCGCCCCGGCCATGAGTTCGCCCGACGGCGAAACCATATCGATGCAGCGGAGGGCGAAGAGCCGCTCGAAGCCTATGGGCCAGGTGCGGACCAGGACCTCTTCGCCTTCGCGGGGCAGACGTTCAATGCGAGTATCGGTGCGGGAAAGCATCCAGGTACGGCCAGCGGCGAACATGTCGGCCATGCCGAGTCCGAGGTCGGTTGCGTGGTCGCCCGCGGCTTCCTGGAACCAGTTGGCGAGCGAAAGCGGCCTGAAGGGGCCGCCGTATCCGCAATCGTAACCCCTGACGCGATACGCAGTGACGAAAGGCTTGTCGGACATGATGTCTCGAATATAGCGACATCCCACGAGCCCGGAAAGCCGTGGTATACTCGACTCTGCTGTCCGGTGTCGCGCGCCCGGTTCCGGCGGGATCGGGCGCGCGGAACCGGCGTGGCCGGAAAAAGGAGCGCAAAATGTGCGGAATCGTCTCGATCGTCTATAAAGAAGAAAATCCCGACATGGGCAAGGAAGCCGAAGCCCTTTTGCGCAGGCTCGAATATCGCGGCTACGATTCCACGGGCGCCTCCTTCATCGGCGCGGACAGAAAGATATCCCTGTTCAAGAAAGTGGGGGCGCCTTCGCGCGTATGCCCGGCCCTGGGCATACCGGCCAAGTCAGGCCAGCGTTTCATCGGCCAGGTGCGCTGGGCGACGTACGGCGCCGTGTCCGACATAAACAGCCAGCCCCACCATGTCGCCTGCAAGGTCGAGATGGTTGGCGCCCATAACGGCAACATTTCCAATACCGACAGCCTCAAATCGTGGCTCTCGGCACGCGGGCACGCGGTCATTTCCGACAACGACGGCGAGATAATCGTCCACCTGGTCGAAGAATACTACGCTGCCGGTGTGGCGGGCGCCGACCTCGCGGAAATGCGCCGTGCCTACGCCGCATCGGGCCTGAAAGAAGGCGTCCATGATGGCGTCCTTCGCATGGTCGACGCCATCCGCAAGGCCGAAGCGCTCGCCGAAGGCTCCTATGCCGCCGCCCTGGCCGATCCCGAACTGCCGGGCATTTTCGCGATAAAATCGGGCTCTTCGCTCTACGCGGGGTTGGGCAGGGACGCCCGGGGCGATTTTATCGTCATCTCTTCGGACCTCACGTCCGTGCTGTCCAAAACCCGCGCTCTCATCCCCCTGGCCGAGGGTGAAGGGCTGTGGTTTACCGAAAAAGACTACCTCGTGTTCAGTCTGAAGGGTGCGCCCGCATTCTCCAGACCGCGGCTGAAACGCTCCAAGCTCTCGGTCAAGGACACCCAGCTCAACCCGCGCTACAGACACTACATGGAACAGGAAATCCTCGCCGCCCCCGAAAACATCGACCGCATCCTGCGATATTATTTCCGCGAGCCCGCCGACGAAACCCTGGGCGCGCTTTTCGAAGACCGCAAGGAAGAATGCAAGGAGAGCGCCGACGCGGTGGCCGATCTTTCGGAAAAATTCGGCCCCGAAGTCCTCGGAAAAGGGCTGGACGAAATCCTGGCCTCGCCCGGCTGGTCCGATCTGCGCGCCCGCGCCAAGGCCGCGGGAAGACTGCTTCCCGCCGCGGAAGCGGCCTTCGTGTCCGACGAAAACGAACTGCTCTCCGAACTCGCGCGCACCCGGCCCGGCGCCGTCGCGGATCTCGCTCTCCTCGATTCGGTATTCGTCTGGCGGAAACGCCGGTCGGTCCTGCGTTATCTGGGCGAACTGAAATCGGCCCTGGCCGAGACCCGGCGCTCGGGAGGCCGGATCTATTTCGTCGCATCGGGCACTTCGTACCATGCCGCCCTGATCGCCGCGTATTTCTTCGACGGACTCTCAGGCATTCCAATTTACCCCTGCAATCCGGGCACATTCAGATCGATGTATTCGTCCTGCCTCACTTCGAACGATTTCGTGCTCGGAATCACGCAGTCGGGGGAAACGAAGGATCTGGTCGACATTTTCCAGGAAGTACGGGAAAAGGCGCCGGGGATACGGCGCGCATGCCTCGTCAACAACGAAAACAGCCGCATTCCCCAGGAACTTTCGGATTTCTACCTCCCCATTCTCTGCGGACCGGAAATCGCCGTCGCCGCCACAAAGTCCTTCCTGAACCAGATTATCATCCTCTACCTTGTCGCGGCCGGTTTTTCACTGCCCGAGCGCGAAGTCAAGGAAAAAGTGGCCGCCGCGAAGCGCCTCATCGCCGAAACCCTGGAAACCACGATGGGCGATATCGAGAGCACCGCCGCGCACCTGTTCGCCCGCCCTTCGATCCATATTCTCGGTACCGGCCTCATCGGTCTCGCCCGCGAGGGTGCGCTGAAAATCCGCGAAGTCGTCCTGAACCACACCGAGGGCTATGACGCCGCCGAATTCAAGCATGGTCCCAACACCATCCTGGGCCGCAACACGATTTTCTCGCTCGACGATCTGGAAAAGGCGCTGGACGCATATCGGGCCAAAGCCAGGGCGGAGCCCGCCCTGCTCGACGAAACCGCGGCCGAAGTCCTGAAACGCGCACCCGGACTCACCGAAAGCCTGTTCAGAAATTATCCCCTCGTATTTGTCTGCCCGCCCGACGAGCGCGACGTGCGCATCACGGTGAGCCAGATTCATACGCACAAGATCCGGGGCGCGGACATCGTCCTCATCGCCGAGCGCCGTCAGGACCTCGCACTGGCGGCCGAAGGTCGGCCCATGGGCGACGCCAGGTATTGGTCGAAATTCCTGGAAATTCCGCACACGGGCGACCGTTTCCTTTTCGTGTTCGCCGCGGCGGTGACCCTGCAATTCCTGGCCTACCGCATGTCGGTGCGCAAGATGGAATGGCTCGACGGCCTGGGTGTGGCGGAACACGGCGTGCATCCGGATGCGCCCAAGAACGTGTCCAAGTCCATCACGGTCGATTGAACCGGAGTTGCCTGTCGACAGCTGCGGTCAGTCCTTCAGGAAGAGCGCGGCGCCCATCGCGGTCGCATACTGGGCCAATTCCGGCACGATGAACTTGACTCCGTAAACCGGATAGAGCGCGCCCAGGATTTCGCGGGCCATCGGAATCTGCATCGTGTTGCCCACGATCACGATCGCAGTGTCGCCTTCGGCCCGGGCGGCGAGGATTGCCAGCATCCCCACGGTCTGGAACACCATGTTCACTATGCCCGCCGCGTAGTCTTCGGGGCTTGGCCTGTCCGCCATTTTGCCGAAGTTGGAAGCTGTCGCGTTGGGCGGCAGGGTACCGACCGCCCCGGACGAGATGTCGGATATCGTAAGGTCGACATTTTCAACGCAACCCTTGGAGGCGGCGAGCGCGAAGTTGTCGAAATCGCTGATGCCCGCGAGAGCTTTGCCCAGGCCGAGAATGGTGCCGCCGCCCACGCCGGAGCCGCCCACGTGCCTCGCAAGCCTGCCCTCCGCATGTACGATGGCCGTGCCCGTGCCCACCGACACCACAAGCGCCCTTTTGGCTCCCGAAAGTTCGAGCCCGCCCAGTCCTACCGCCTGGAATTCTTCGACATGTTCCACTTTGATGCCGAGAATGTCTTTGTCGATGAAGGTCGAACCCACGCCCGTAACGGCGAGGCGGTCTATGTCGCTCATTTTCTTGCCGGCCACGGCGAGAAATTTGCCGATGGCTCCGGCGGCCGAAGCCACCGGATCGCTGGCCTTTACCGTCGCGTACGCAATCGTGCCGTCGCGGCCCAGACCGACGATCTTGGTCGTCGTACCGCCGATATCGATGCCTACAATCATTTTACTACCCCTTCGGCGGCGAATTCGCGCATGAAATTCTCCAGAGTCGGACGCAAAGCGGGATCCCCGGCGGCGTTGCGCAAAATAGCCTCCAGATACCCGGCGGGCTCGCCCGTGTCCAGACGCTCGCCCGAGATCCGTTTGAACGCGACTTTCCCCATCCCGATCATCCTGTCGAGGGCATAGGTGTGGTAATATTCGCCCTTTTCGTGCTTCGCAAAGCCTTCTTCGAGCATTTCGAAAAATTCCGGCGTGTAGAGATAGCGGCCGATGGAGACCTCATGGCTCGGCTCGGACCCGCGCGCGGGTTTTTCGACGAAGCCGCGCACGCTCACGCCGTCGGATCCGGGATCGACCACGCCGTACCGGGACACGTCGCCGGGTTCGTAAATCGTCGCGAGAACGCATTTACCGGTTTTTTCGTACATGTCGACAAGCTGCCCCGCGAGAGGAGGCGAACCGATGTGCAGATCGTCGGGATACGCCACTACGCAGGGCTCATCGCCCACGATGTTCTTTACCTGAAGCAGGGCGTGGCCGGTGCCGCGCATTTCAGCCTGCCGGACGAAGGCGATGCGCGCATCGGGCGGCGCTATCAAAGCCAGCCTGTCGGTCCTGCCTTCGCGCCGGAATACGTCTTCCAGCTCGATGTCGCGGTCGAAATAATCTTCGAGCGCCTTTTTGCGCCTCGACGAGATGATGATTATATCGCGGATGCCCGATGCGACGAATTCGTCCGCTATCCACGCGATGCTGGGCTTGAGCCCTACGGGCAGAAGTTCCTTGGCGACGGTCTTTGTCGCCGGCAGGAAGCGGGTGCCGTATCCGGCTGCCACGATGACGCCTTTCATGCCTCAGATAGTAATCTCCCGCGAGTCGGTCCGGCAAGGCGCGGGAGGCCAGAGGGAGGCCAGAGGATCAGAGGGGGGGGCGACGCTATACGTTACCTCTTTGGTCTGGTATTCTCCCCCCATGGTCAATACCGTAGACATCAGGTCCAAGAAGTGGGCTTTTATCGTCAATCCGGTAGCGGGAGCGGGCTATGCCGCCTCCTACGAACCCGAAGTCAGGCGCAAAGCGGCGGAGAACGGGCTCGACGCGGAGTTTTTTCGCACCGAGGGTCCCGGACATGCGCGCAAACTCGCCGCGGATCTCGTGTCGCGCGGCAGCGAAGTCATCGCGATAGTCGGAGGCGACGGGACGATGTCCGAAGCCGCCCAGGGTATGGCCGGCAGCGATGCGATCCTGGTTCCCATTTCGGCGGGTACCGGCAACGATTTCGTCACGATCACCGGCTTTTCGGAGCACTTTTCGGAAATGGACTGGGAAGCCCTCATGCGCGGCGAAATCGCCCGCATGGATCTGGGCGTCTGCAACGGACGCCGTTTCATCAACGGCATGGGTTTCGGTTTCGACGCGGCGGTGGCGGCGGCCAACTATTCCGAGGACGGTGCGGTAAAACAGGGCGGCAAGAACAAGTATTTCATGCATATCCTCGTAAACCTGCTCTTCTATCGCGAAGGGCTGATCCGATACCTGCCCGACGGCCGCATCGAAGGCAAGAACGGCAGATCCCGGGATTTTTCCGACTATGCCTTCCTCAATACGATCGCGCTGGGGCGCCGCATGGCCGGCGGATTCCATCTTACCCCCGACGCGCTCGCCGACGACGGGCTTCTGGATTTCTGCAGGATCGAACGCTTGAGCGTGCCGGAACGCCTGCGCTACATGGCCGCCGTCATGAAGAAAAAGCATATGGGTTTGCCCAAGACCCACATGTCGAGACTGGAAAACCTGACGGTCGAATTCGAACGCGAAGCGCCCTATCACGTCGACGGTGAACTTTTCTACGCCGTACACCTCGACATAGGCATCGAAAAAGGTGCGCTGCGCATCGCGATCGATCCGTCACGCACCGACGCGTTCGATTCCGGTTCCCGAAAGCGCCCGACGCAATAAGCCAACTGACGCAACTAGCGCAATAAGCGCAGCGTCAGCGCCCCAGCCAGCCTCCGTCCACCGCGACCGTAAAACCGTTCACGTATTCGGCCGCGGGCGACGCCAGAAAGAGCACCGCGCCGGCTACGTCCTCGGGCTTGCCCCAGCGCCCCGCGGGGATACGGCCGAGGATTTCGGCCGAGCGGCCCGGATCGGCGCGCAGGGCTTCGGTGTTGTCGGTGACCATGTAGCCCGGCGCGACCGCGTTCACGTTGATGCCGAATTTCGCCCACTCGTTGGACAGCAGCATGGTAAGTCCGCGCAGACCGCTTTTCGCCGCGGTATAGGACGGAATCCTGATTCCGCCCTGGAACGACAGAAGCGATGCGATGTTGACGATCTTCCCGCCGCCGCCCTGCGCCATGAAGCGTTTCGCGGCGGCCTGGCAGAGGAAAAAGGCGCTCTTGAGGTTGACGTCCATCACCGTGTCCCAGTCGGCTTCGGTGAAATCGACCGCGTCGTTGCGCAGGATCGTACCCGCATTGTTGACGAGGATATCGACCCTGCCGAAGGCCGCCGCCGCGGCGTCGACGATGCCCGCCGCGCGCGACGTATCGCTCAAGTCCGCCGCGATGTGCGCATAGCGCCTGCCCGCCGCCGCCACCGCCTTGGCCGTAACGGGAGCGTCGGGCGAACGCGAACTGCCGAATATGTCCGCTCCCGCCTGCGCGAGGGCTATGGCGATGGCTCTCCCCAGCCCCTTGTCCGCGCCCGTGACGACGGCGACTTTGCCGTTCAACGTGAATCGATCGAGTATTCCGGCCATGACTTCCGCCTTTCGTATCTCAGAAAATATCTGACGGATCGATACCGTCCATATCGTCGAAGGTCTGGTTTTCGCCGGCCATCGCCCAGATGAACGTGTAGGGGCCGGTACCGACGCCGGAGTGGATCGACCACGAAGGCGAAATCACCGCCTGTTCATTGGCCACCACGAGGTGCCTCGTCTCGTCGCCCTGCCCGTGCAGGTGGAACACGCGCGTCGACGGGTCCATTCCGAAATACAGATAGACTTCCATGCGGCGCTCATGCGTGTGGGGAGGCCATGTATTCCACACCGAACCCGGTTCGAGAACCGTCATGCCCATGACGAGCTGGCACGAAGCGCATACCGCGGGATGCACATACTGACGGATGGTCCTTACGTTGCACGATTCGGCGGCGCCGACCTTCCGCGGATTGGCGGCGGCCGCCGCTATCTTCACGGTGGGGCAGACCGCATGGGCGGGCGCGCTCACCAGATAGAATTTCGCGGGCGCGGCGGGGTCGTGGCTTTCGAACGAGACGCGCGTTTCGCCCTTGCCTACGTACATGCCGTCATTGGGCGCGAGTTCGAACGAAGCGTTCGACAGGATCACGCGTCCGGGTCCGCCGATATTGATGATTCCGAGCTCACGCCGTTCGAGGAAGGTCCCGGTCCCGAATTCCTTGCCGCCCTCCAGCGAAAGTTGCGCCGTGGTCGGAACCGCTCCGCCGAACACCATCCGGTCGACGTGGGTATAGGTCAGCAGGATTTCTCCCGGCGAAAACAACCGCTCCACCAGAAAATTGTCGCGTAAGGCAGCGGTGTCGTACATCGCGACATCGTCGGGATGATTGCCGTAACGGATATCCAGGTTCATCGAACGCTCCTGTCGCGCGCCGCGGAAAAGCTCATGCGGCACACCGAATTTTGCCGGATTTATCTCGGAAAATCGTCCCGCTGGGGCGTGAACACATCGAGAAGCCTGCCCCTGGCGACGCATTTCACGCCGTGTTTAGGCCCATTTGCGGGGATGTACACGGAATCGCCGGGATTAAGCCGCTTCGTCGCGCCGTCCAGCGTGAAATCGAACGCACCTTCGAGGCAATACGTGATCTGCTCGTGGGGGTGTCCGTGCGGAGCGCCTTCGCCGCCGGTTTCGAAGCGCATTTCGACCAGCATCATGGATCCTCCGTGCGCCTTGATCTTGCGGGAGGTCACGCCTTTCGCCAGATCGATCGATGCGATATCCGCGTCGAAAAAAAACGAACCGTCCATGCGATCCTCCGTGAATGGTTTCCGTTTTGGATAATAGCACGCGCTCCCGAATCGTTCAATGAAACGCGAATCGCCCAACCGGAGCGCGAGTCTCAAGGGGGCTTGACTCGGCCCCCGCCCCGGACGCTACAATCCGCGAAACCGCCTGAAAGGAGGCCTGGGCAATGGTACAGTACAATCATGCATATTCCTGCAGCGCTACCGTCAGCGCCTAGGCCGGACCCGGGAAAGCTTCACCCCCTTTTTCGCGGTTATTCCGCCTAGCCGAGACGAACGCCTAAAATCGTATCCAGTTCCAGCTCCGTGTGGAGGCGAACCGGATGCGGGAGCATCGGGCTCGGAAGGTACCCATCCCCTCCGATCGAACCCCTATCCCGGCATGACCGGGATTCCTGACCCGGCAAATGAAAGAAACCGATTAGTCCGGGATGAGCTTGACCATAACGGCTTATTCCGGACGTTCCAACAGGTTTTCAATTGCCGGGTCGGTAAAGTCCGCCTGTTTTCGGGCGGAGCGAGTCGAATCATGCATACTACCGACGGGAGCAAGACTTCCGGACATCTTTTCCAGGGACTGCGCAAGCGCGCCACAGGCCTTTTCGGCGTGTACCGCGGCCTGCCCGCCCCCCTGTATACCCTTTTCTGGGCCACCGTAATCAACTCGGTGGGCACATTCGTGTTCCCCTTTCTCACCCTCTTCCTGACCACAAGACAGGGCATGAGCCAGAGCGACGCGGGAAAATTCATGTTTCTGATCTCCATCATGTATATCCCCGGCAACTTCATCGGCGGGAAAATTTCCGACCGCTGGGGCCGCAAGAAAGTGATGGTGATCGCGCAGGTCATATCGGCGCTTCTCTACATCCCCTGCGGATTCACGGCCCTCGGGAAAGCGGTGCCCTGGCTGATCCTCGCCAGCGTCTTTTTCGACGGTATAACCGACCCCGCGAGGTCGGCCATGATGACCGATCTGACCACGCCCGAAAACCGGCGGAGCGCATATTCCTTCACGTACCTGGGTCACAATCTGGGCTTCGCCCTCGGATCGCTCATCGCAGGATTCCTCTTCGAATCCGCGCCCGGCTGGCTCTTCTGGGGCAATGCGATCGCAGTCCTGGCGGCCACCGTCATGGTCGGCTTCAAGGTGCCGGAGACCAAACCCACGCGCGAACAGATCGAGGCGAGCTACGGCTCCGGGTCCACGGAGGAGGCGCATCGCGGCAACCTGGCCTCGGCACTGCTGTCGCGGCCTTTCCTCATCGTCTTCACCATGATCACGACATGGTACGGATTCGTATATGCCCAGCACCGTTTCGCCCTGCCCCTGCAGGCCCGCGAAACTTTCGGCCCTCAGGGGTCCGCCATTTTCGGCACGCTGATGACGATGAACGCCATGCTCGTGATCCTGCTTTCGACACCCATACTCGCCCTGACGCGCAAATGGAAACCCATCAACGCAGTGGCGCTCTCCGGCGTTTTCTTCGCGATCGGATTCGGCATGATCGGCATCGCCGATTCCGTTGCCCTTTTGTACCTGTCGACCTTCCTCTGGACTATGGGCGAGATCGTGAACGCCACCAACGAGGATGCCTATGTGTCCAACCACACACCCATGTCGCACCGGGGGCGGTTCCGGGCGGTGCTTCCCCTGATAGGCGGTATAGGATGGACTATCAGTCCGCCCGTCATCGGCGGTTTCACGGAGCGCTTCGGATTGAAGGCGGCCTGGCCGCTTGTCGGTATCGTGGCCGCCCTGGCGGCCACCGCGCTCTGGATTCTCGGCAAGGTCGAGGAGAAGGTAAAACGCACGGCAACGGCCAAAGCCGCCGCAGCCGCCGCTGCGGGAAAGTAAAATAGCCTGTTGCCGCCGCGGCTGCGGCGGCAACAGGCTATTTTCGTCGCGGCGATTTCCTCGGTTGCGACCGAAACCGCGGCGGCGCGACTCGCGACATTCGGGGTTTACAATTGAAGCTTGGTCGCACGGATGCCGATGAGATATACTACTGACTTGGCAATTGAGCCAATTTCAAAAGTCGGTTGCTTTTGAAATTGGCTCAATTGCCCGGGAAGTAAAGCGATCGGGCAACGGCAGAAAACGCCGCGGGGCGTCCGTCAATCGCCATCCGGAAAGATGGGGATTTTCGGAGGCCCCGCAAGGCCCGCGGAAGCGTGCGGCGGGGGAGAT
>Ga0074199_1001700_pt1 | contig 17238 bp, 17 predicted proteins | sample EPASupsiteSAE347_FD_64528 | JGI IMG/M metagenome (GOLD analysis project Ga0074199, IMG submission 64528) | Bioremediated contaminated groundwater from EPA Superfund site, New Mexico - Sample SAE3-47 | ecosystem: Environmental > Aquatic > Deep subsurface > Groundwater > Contaminated ...
GCAATCCTTTGGATTGCTGACCACAGGCCTGTTTGTTCCCCTGGCCATGGTGTTTCCGTTTGTGTTTGCCTTCTATCTCTGGCTGGGGATTCTTGAGGACATCGGCTATTTACCCCGGCTGGCCGTGCTTCTGGACCGGCTTATGCACAAACTGGGATTGCACGGTTGGGCTATTATTCCGAACCTGCTTGGTCTGGGATGCAATGTGCCTGCGATTTTGGCGACGCGTATTCTGGAAGACAGGCGCGAACGGCTGATTGCCTGCACGCTGGTCAGCATTGCTTTGCCATGCGCCGCCCTCCAGGCAATGATATGGGCTCTGGTGGGGAATCCGGCCAGAGGAGGCGGAATCGGACATGTCCTGATAGTTTATGGTGTGCTGTTCGCATCCTGGCTGTTGATCGGATGGCTTCTCGCCAAGATACTTCCGGGAACGAGTCCGGAACTTCTCATGGAAATTCCGCCTTATCGTCGTCCGTATTGGCCGACTGTGCTGAAGAATCTCCGTTTGCGGGTTGCAGGATTTTTGCGGGAAGCCATGCCAATAGTCTTAATTGGAGTTCTGATCGTAAATATTCTTTACTGGTTTAAAGTTTTTGACGCACTTGCTTCGCTTACAGCGCCGGTAATGACCAGGTTTTTAGGATTGCCCAAGGAGGCCATTGTTGCTGTTGCCGTGGGTTTTTTCCGAAAAGATATGGCTATGGGACTGCTGGCCACCATGGATTTGACGATTAAACAGCTTGTTGTTGCCAGCACTGTTCTGGCAATGTTTTTCCCCTGCATTGCAACTTTTATCGTGCTGATCAAGGAAATCGGATGGCGCGGCATGGCTTTTTCCATTCTGGTCATGATCGTTTCTTCGATGCTTGCAGGCAGTATATTGAATGCGGTTCTCTAATGATCATACTTCGAGAGCGTAACTGTCTATCTTATCCTGGCAACCAGCATGATGGTGCCAATATGATTCTTGGCTACATGCTTCAGCAGAGCGCAAAGGGGAGGGAATGACAATACTTCAGGCGTTTGTGCTGGGTATAGTTCAAGGGCTGGCTGAATTCCTTCCCATTTCATCATCGGCGCATTTGATTCTGGTGCCTTGGTTATTCGGCTGGCAAGATCCGGGACTTGGCTTTGATGTTATGCTCCACTGGGGCACGCTTGCTGCTGTCCTTGTATATTTCCAGCATGATTGGCGTCTACTGATTCAAGGCTTCTGGCGTTCCCTGTTCCGATCAACCCGCGATCTACAGAATAACCTTTACCAACGAATGGCATGGTTGCTGGTGATCGCCAGCGTTCCAGGAGCTATCATCGGCAAACTCTTTGAAGAGCAAGCGGAGGGCGCTTTTAGGAATCCGATGCTAATCGCGGTGACTGCCAGCGGGTTTGGGTTGATCTTGCTGGTCGCAGACCAGATTGGCCGCAAGCAAAAGCGACTCGATGGAATCCGGTGGTGGGAAGCACTGCTAATTGGTTTCAGTCAGGCGCTGGCGATTATTCCCGGTGTCTCCCGCAGCGGCAGCACCATAGCGGCCGGGCTTGGTCTGGGCTTCCAGCGTGAGGAAGCGGCGCGTTTTAGTTTTCTGATGTCCACGCCAATCATTTTCGGAGCCGGGTTGGTTAATATCAGATATCTCAACGAAGAAGCGGATCTCGCGGCACTAGCGGTTGGCTTCTTGGCCTCAGCGGTTTTTGGTTTTTTATCCATCAGATACCTGCTCCGGTATGTATCCAAACACGACTTCAAGATTTTTGTATGGTATCGGATTGCTCTTGCAGTTGTTATTTTAATAGTTTTCCTTATGCGGGTAAGATAAAATTACCTGCTAACTTGAGTCAACTCGTCGCTATCAGGATGAAAAAATCATCTTGCAGTTCAAATATAACGGTGATAGATTTCATATCAAAACCAGAAAGACAGACAATGTCATTAATCCGTTTCAGCGTATCGCTTGATCAGGCATTGGTGGAGAAATTCGACAGGAAGATTCGCGACGAGCGTTGCCCGACCCGCTCCAAGGCGGTCGGCGACCTCATCCGCAAGACTTTTGTCGAGGAAGAATGGCTTCGGGGAGAGGAAGTGGCCGGGGCAATCGTGCTGGTGTATGATCATCATAAACCGGATTTGCTCCGCAAGCTGACCGATCTCCAGCATGATAGCCATAATGTGATCCTTTCAACGCAACATATTCACCTAGACCACGACAACTGCCTCGAAATTATCGCCGTCCTGGGCAAGCCTATCAAGATAGACGCTGTTGTAAAACGTCTTAAGGCTGTCAAAGGCCTGAAGCACGTCTCGTTCGCCTCCGGCACCACCGGCAAACACCTGTCCTGATCTGGACGGTTTGCCCTGTTCCACGCTCTTTATAATCGTCATTATTTTTTACTTGTATAATATTACGTTTTATGAAATCGTGCTACTCAATCAGCGAAACGCTAAACATATCCCAAAGGAGGTGAGTTCTCATGTGTAAAAAATGCGGATGCGGTGCGCCAAAAAAGGCGGTCAAGAAGTCAAATTCGGACGGCAAGAATAAAAGAAATGGAAAGAAGTAGATCGCCCGTGACTTGGCGATTTGTCTTTCTGCCCGATAAGTATGGCAAAGCTCGCGAAAAGTGTAAAAAACAAAATCCTTTCTCTTGACCAGATGCTTATCGAACGGCGGCGCTTGCAACAAGCGGGACTGTCCCTGGTTTTTACCAACGGGTGTTTTGACATCCTGCATGTGGGACATGTCGATTACCTCGTCTTTGCACGCAACCAGGGCGATGCGCTGGTGGTGGGACTGAATTCAGACGTCTCCGTCAAACGCAACAAAGGTCCTAAACGCCCCATTAACAACGAGGCTGATCGCGCCCTGTTGCTGGCGGCGCTGGAGGCGGTCGATTATGTCGTAATCTTTGATGAAGACAGGCCAGAGGCAATCGTGGAAACGCTTCTGCCTGACGTACTGGTCAAAGGAGAAGATTGGGCGCACTGCGTCAGCGGACGTGAGGCAGTAGAGCGCAATGGCGGACGCGTGGTGCTGGCCCGGAAGGTGCAAGGCCAGTCCACTACGAACATTATCGCCCGCATCCTGGAGGCGGGGAAAGCATGAAGAAACAGATCATCGTTACGGGCGGAGCCGGTTTTATCGGCAGCAACCTGATAGAGGCGCTCAATAAACGCGGCGAAAATCATATTCTTATCGTGGATGATCTGGGCATTGATGACAAATGGTGCAACCTGGTCGGATTGAATTACGCGGATTACATGGAGAAAAATGATTTCCGCTCCCGGTTGCATAACAATTCGCTGGAAAAAGCCGACACGGTATTCCATCTTGGCGCCTGCAGTTCCACGACCGAACGCAATGCCGCTTTTCTGGCGGACAACAATTACCGTTTCTCTTGCGAATTATGCGAATGGTGTCTGCGGCGCAATACGCGTTTTATCTATGCCTCCAGCGCCGCGACCTATGGCGACGGTTCCGAAGGCTGCAGCGATGATATCGGTAAAATAACCCGCCTGAAACCTCTCAATATGTACGGCTATTCCAAGCACATGTTCGACCTCTGGGCTTTAAAGCAAGGCCTGCTGGATAAAATTGCGGGAATAAAATATTTCAACGTTTATGGACCGCGTGAAGCGCATAAAGGCGACATGCGCTCCATGATCCATAAGGCATTCTGTCAGATTCGCGAAACAGGCAAGGTGTGCCTCTTTAAATCGCATCGTCCGGATTACCGCGACGGCGAACAACTCCGAGATTTTCTGTATGTAAGGGATGCGGTGACAGTAACCATGTTCTTTGCGGATAACAGGAACATAAACGGAATCTTCAATTGTGGCAGCGGCAAAAAACGCACTTGGCTGGATCTGGCCAGTGCGGTTTTCACCGCCATGCGGCGTGAGCCGCAAATTGAATTCATTGATATGCCGGAAGTTTTGCGTGAAAAATACCAATACGATACCGAAGCCGATGTCTCCCGGTTGCGTAAGGCGGGTTATACGGCCCAATTTGCATCTCTTGAGCAGGGCGTCCTGGATTATATCGAATATTTGCAAGCCGGCGGTCAATAAATCGTTGTCGGAAAGGAAAGAGAAATATGCCATGGTTTTATAAAGAACAGCCCATAATTCCCAAAGAAGATATGCTTGAACTTGTGTGCCGCGCTGCCGGTGAAGCGCGCTCGCGGATATGCGCCGACCCGAAAAGGGTTTTACTCCTGCCGCCGGACATTACCCGGGCGCACAGTGGCGCCGGCTGGATTACAGAGGAATTTTACCGGATTTTTTCAAAAACAGCGGAAGTGCATGTGATCCCGACCCTGGGACAGCATGTGCCCCACACGCCGGAGCAGAATAAATGGATGTTTGGTTCCATTCCTGAAGAACGAATTCACGCCCATGACTGGCGTAATGGTTCAAAGACCATCGGCGAAGTCCCCGCCGCTTTTGTCGATAAAATATCCGGCGGCAAGGCCGACTGGCCGATCCCGGTCTCGCTCAATTCTTCCCTGCTGGAGGACAAATGGGACTTGATCGTGAATATCGGGCATGTTGTGCCCCACGAGGTGCTCGGATTCGCCAATCATAACAAGAATTATTTTATCGGGCTGGGCGGCAAGCCGATGATCTGCGCTTCCCACATGATGGCGGCTTGTTGCGGCATTGAAAACAATCTCGGCCGCCTCATAACTCCATTACGCGCCTGTTACAGCAAGGCCGAAGAAGATTATCTGGCGCACCTTCCGGACTTTTATTTCATGGTGGTCATGGCTTACGACGCGGGAGACAACTTAAGCCATACCGGTGTTTACGTTGGCGATGATGTTGAAACCTATCTTGCGGCGGCACGCGCCTCGCAAAAGCAGAACATCACGATTGTCTCGCCGCTTAAAAAAGTCGTGGCCGTGATGCAGGGCGACGAATTCCACAGCACATGGGTGGCAAACAAGGCAATTTACCGTACCCGCATGGCAATGGCGGACGGCGGGGAATTGTTGATTATCGCCCCAGGACTCCGCCGTTTCGGCGAACAGCCGGAGGTGGACACTATCATTCGCAAATACGGATACAGCGGCACGGAACGGATCATGAGATTGTGGCGCGAGTGCCCGGCCGATGGAGATCTCCGGGATTTGACGCATGCCACAGCCCACTTGGTTCATGGTTCATCCGAGGGCCGTTTCACCATCACCTATGCGCCTGGCCATCTTTCCGGGGATGAAATCCGCAGCGTCGGTTTTCAATATATGGATTTGCATTCCGCCTTGCACCGGTATAATCCTGAACGCATGCATAATGGCTTTAATATTATGCCGGACGGTGAAAAAGTATTTTACATCAAAACACCGTCCGCGGGTCTCTGGTCAACGAAAGAAAAACTTGAATGAAAAAATCTTTTCTGATCACCGGTGGAGCCGGATTCCTCGGCATCAATCTTGTCCGCTATTTGCTGGCCAGGCAACAACGTGTGACAGTTCTTGATATCGCTCAGTTCGATTATCACGATGTCAATGCCCAGGTGCGTGCGTTTCGCGGCGATATCCGCAAACGTGAAGACGTGCAGATAGCCATGGAAGGGGTGGATATTGTTGTTCATGCCGCCGCCGCTCTGCCGCTTTATAAACCGGCTGATATTTATTCCACTGATGTTGAAGGAACACAAAGGGCTCTTGAGGAGGCCGCACGCCAAAAGGTTGAACGTTTTATTCATGTTTCCTCCACCGCTGTATACGGTATTCCCGACCATCATCCGCTTGTTGAAACCGACGCTCTTCAAGGAGTTGGACCATATGGAGAGGCAAAGGTGCTGGCTGAAACGCTCTGCGAAGAATCCCGCAATGACGGGATGTGTCTGCCGATCCTGCGTCCGAAATCGTTCATCGGGCCGGAACGTTTGGGCGTGTTTGCCATGCTTTACGAATGGGCCAGGGACGGCCATAATTTCCCCATCCTGGGGAAAGGCAACAACCCGTATCAATATCTGGACGTGGAAGACCTGTGCGAAGCGATCTGGCTCTGTGCCACATTGCCGGGGCAAGTTGTCAACGACACATTCAACATCGGTGCAAGGGAGTTTGGAACGCCGCGTTCGGATTTTCAGGTCGTGCTTGATGAAGCCGGATATGGCAAGCGGGTCGTGTCTTTGCCTGAGCGTCCGGTGATTCTAACCCTGCGCCTGCTGGAACTGATGCGTTTATCTCCGTTGTATAAGTGGATTTACGAGACCGTCGGCAAGGAATCGTTTGTTTCCATCGAAAAAGCGGAAAAGAAACTTGGGTTTACTCCGAAATATTCCAATCGCGATGCCTTGATCAGGAACTACCGCTGGTATCTTGCAAATGCCGGCCGATTGACCAGAGCATCATCGGGCGTCACCCATCGCGTTCCCTGGAGCCAGGGCATATTGAAACTGGCCAAAGCGTTTTTCTGATCATGCCATGATATTGTCATTATCGGCGCGGGCGTTGTCGGGCTGGCCATTGCCTGGCAATTATCGTCCCATAAAAAAGAGATCGTAGTTCTGGAACGACATGATAGTTTTGGCCGCGAAACCTCTTCGCGCAACAGCGAGGTGACTCATGCCGGAATGTATTATCCCGCGGATTCATTGAAGGCAAAATTATGCGCGGAAGGCAACCGCCTGATACATGAGTTCAGCGTCCTTGCGCTTGCCGTGGGGTTTCTGGCTTCGGCGGTTTGCGGCTTTCTGGCCATCAAGTATCTGCTCCGGTATGTGGCCAGGCATGACTTTAAAATATTCGTCTGGTACCGGATTGCGCTGGCGCTCCTGATTCCGATTATCCTCTATTTTTGCGCGAAATGAGATTCATCAGTACAGGTATGGTCGGCGCGGTTTCGCCGTCCGGGTTGCTTTGCTGACTTCCAGTGTCGGCATTGGTTTGCCTTGGTCATCGCGAAGCGCGAATTGGCCTTCAGCGCGAATCCATGTGTCGTTGGGCCAATCCGCAGGCACTTCGCCAATCAGCAGAATGGCCGCCGGCATCGCGTCAGCGGCACAACAAGTGATCACAAAACGGAACAGCACGCAGGCGTTGTCCCCGAACCGTTTTTTAATATCCGGCGCGCGATGGATCATACCCACCACGGCGAGCCGCCGATCCTTGTATGCGCGCGGCATCCGGCAAAGATCGGCAAGTGTAACCTCCCTGACCCGCTCGGTGTTGAGCATGGATATATCCAAGGACGTATTTGTACTCATCAACGTCTTTTCGCCGGGGTCAGCGGATAATCCCGTCCAGCGGCGCTGGAAGGCATTGGAGCCGAGCGAAGTTCCGCGCGCGATGGGCAGATAGGCCAGTGGGATCATCAGGATAAGCAGGTGAATAGTTTCATTCAAACCAAAATGCAGTTCGCGGTCTAATTGCCCCATTTCGGCGAACAGGAACCCTATGAGCACCAGCAATCCCACGGCGAGCAATCCTCCGAATTCAGGACGCAGGAAGGTCTGGTATCCTTGACCCGGTAATAATCCGATGAGCGCGTAAAACCACGCACCGAACAGAAGCGTGCGCCCGTAACGGGACAGCAGATGGGTTATATATTTCATGTCCCGCGCCCCCATATCATTTCCAATATCGCCGTCACCATGAACACAGAGAACAGAATCAATCCGGCCAGAACAATAATTGCGCGCCGGTGAAACAGCGTCCGATACATCAACAACAGCTTGAGGTCAAACATCGGGCCGGTGAGCATGAATGCCATTTGCGCGGGCAATGACAGGAGTCCGCGAAACGAGGCTGCTATAAAGGCGTCCGCTTCCGAGCAGAGGTTGAGCAGAATGGCGAGGAGCATCATTAAGAAAGACGGCAGAAGCGGGAGCGAGGCGCAATTCAGAAACAGGCGGCGATCCACGACGGTCTGGGCCAGCGCGGCGATGGCAGCGCCGACCACGAGATAATGCGCGACCGCGGAAAAGTCATTGGATGCATGTCGGATAGCCGCAAAGATGCGGCGCGGTAGTTTCTTGTGAGCCTCATGCGCGCCTTGACCATGCGCATGGCCACAAGCGCACGAATGAGCATGATGGTCGTGAGCTTCCAAAAACGCCGGACGACTCGTGAATAGGCGCCCCATGATCAATCCCACGACTGTGGCGATGGCATATCCCGCCGCCAAACGAATGCCCGGCACGACCCAGTTGAATTTATAAGCCAGAAGCGTGGATGCGCCCACGATGGGGTTGACGATTGAGCCGCCAAGCAGATAAGCCACGGCGGCGGACAGGGGCAGTCCTTTGCGAACCAGCCGCCGGACCACGGGTACGATGGCGCATTCGCACACGGGGAACACAAGCCCAAGCGCCGCCGCGGTGCAGACTATCGCCCAAGGACGCCGGGGCAGGCGCGCCGTGAATTTTTCCCGGCTGACAAACTCCTCAATAAGTCCGCCCACGAGCGATCCTATGAGCATGAACGGCAGAGCTTCCAGGATGATACTTACGAACACCAGGGCAAACATCCGCATACCAGCGTCGTCGCGGATCAGGAACGGAAGTATCAGCGCCGCAAGCGCCAGCAGTAAAATTGATATTTTGCCCCAGGGCAGAGGACGGAACGCGGGTTCTTCAGGAATACGATCGTTCCATGAACTGAATCGGACATCCTTTGCCCAATCAAGAGTTCCCTGAGGTTTTTCCGGCTCGGTTTCGGACGCGTGCGGCGCATTCGTAATACCAAAAGGATTCATTGAGAGAGGCGCCTCCTTGCCATGGCGACAACGTAACTGACGATGAACCACAGAAAGCCGCAGAGCACCACTGTAGGTCCGGTCGCGGTGCGCGCCCAGTCCTGCGCCGAGATCAGAAGACCCGCCACAGCCGAGGTGACACTGACAAGCATGGCCCACCAGAACATGGCGCCGATGGAACGGGCGAAGTTACGTGCGGCGGCGGCCGGCACGATCAGAAGCGCCGTAACGAGCAGGACGCCGACCGCCCATACTGAAAACATTACAACCAGGGACAGCAACCCGGCAAACATGTATTGATAAAAGGCAACACGCACACAATGCGCCTTGGCTACCACAGTGTTCAGACTGATGTATAACAGTCGATTATAGCTCAAGAATTGAAAGGCCATAATTACAAGGAATAGAATAGCCAGGCTGACTACTTCGGTATCGGCAATCGTAAGAATATCGCCATAAAGAAAACGTTGCAGATCACGAGCCACGTTTCGGTTACGGCTGACTATCGCCAGGCCGAACGCCATGACTGCGGCGAAGATCACCCCAATGACGGTGTCGGAAGACAACGAACTGTGTCTTTTCATGGCCATAATCGCCAGGCCCACAACGAGGCCGAAAAGCGGCATGGTCCAATTGGGACTGATGGCGAAAATCAGACCCATTGCGACTCCGGCGAAGGCTGAATGGCTGATGGCATCGGCGAAGAATGCCATCCTGAAATTGATCACATGAACACCCATGGCTGCGGTCATGGGCGCGATCAGCAAAAGTCCGATCATAGCCTGTTGCATAAACCGGGCGCGAAGACATTCAAACGGCAGAAAATGATAAAGCAGGTCATACAATGGAGACAGGTCAATCACGCTTGGCCTCCTTGCAACACAACGCCGAACACGCCGTCTGCTTGTCCGGCATGGCATGGGCATCGGCCAATCCCATATGCAAACCGAATACTGCCGACATGTTTTCGGGAGTCAGCACCTCATGGGGAAAACCTTCAGCCGCCACGCGGCGATTAAGCAGGATGACGTGCGTGGCGTGATGGGTTACGGTGGCCAGATCGTGGCTCACCATAAGCTGGGTAAATCCGCGTTCCCGGCGCAGGCGCTCCAGCAGCTCACAGAGCAGATATTCCCCCTGGACGTCCACACCGGCAGCCGGCTCGTCAAGGACAAGCAGGTCCGGTTCCTGTTGAAGCGCCAGTGCAAGCAAAACCCGCTGGAGTTCACCGCCGGAGAGCGCGCCGATCAGGCGTCGTTCCAAAGCGTCAGCCCGAACTTCCGATAACAAGGCGCGCGCCCGCTCCCGGGGCGACGCCCGCACCCCCATCCACAAGGGAATTTGCTGAGTCCCCATGACAAGAAAATCCATGATTGTCATAGGCAGGCCGCGATCAAACTGGAGGCGTTGAGGAACATATCCGATGCGTGGAGAGCGACCCCGGGACGTGTCGGAAATCAGGATGTTTCCCCAATATGGCACTTGTCCCAGGAGAGCCATGAGCATGGTGGTCTTGCCCGCGCCGTTGGGTCCGACAATGGCGGCGCAGCCGCCCCGGGGGACAGAGGCGGACACGTTGTCCAGAATCAGAACACCGCCCAGCCTGACGGTGACATGTTTGAACGTCACCGCCATGCTGGCCATCGGCGCCTCAATATTATTATTAAGGGGTATCTCCTTGACTGCCGTAACCACAATATATAGCATGGATTATTGCAAACATAACTCAATATATAGTTGTTACGGCACCTATGGAGATAGGCCTTTTATTATTTGGTTCCGAGCGTGGCACGCAGAGTCTCCATGTTTTTGCGCATGACCGTCTCATAATAGTCCACCGGCGCATTCTCGGGACCCGTGGCGACCGGATCAAGAATAGCAGTCGGAATGCCGGTCTCCTTTGCGATGGTTTGCCCAACCTTGGCCGGATACTGCGGTTCGGTAAAGACAGCGCCGGCCTTTTTATCGCGAACTGTCTTTACAATATCAAGTATCTCCGCCGCAGACGGTTCCTGCCCGGCGTGCGCCTGGACAACGGCTACGATCTCAAGCCCTATATCGCGGGAAAGATAGTCAAAGACACCATGCTGGGTTACGATCCGGTTGTTCTTCAGGGTCTTGCCAAGCGCAGAGAACTCATCCGCCAACCGGTTCATGCGCGCGGCATAGGCCTCGGCGTTTTGGGCGTATAATGCGGCGTCTTCCGGATCAGCTTTAGAAAGACCGGCGGCTATATTTGCCGCTAATCTAGCCACCATGCGCGGGCTGGCAAACAGGTGCGGATTGGTTCCGGTATGATGATGCTCGTGTTCCGCATCGCCATGTCCTGGGTGGTGTTCATCTTTTACAAGTGTATCATGCCCGGCATGTTCCTTGTCGCCGCTCTCAACGTGATGTTCGTGTTCTGCCTCATGGTGTGCGTCTTCATCCTTGTATTCAAGCAGGTTTTTGATGCCTTCCGAACTGTCAACGATCACGATACCGGAATTAGCATTTTTTACAGGCGCACCGAGGAATTCTTCCAGCCCCAGGCCATTGACCACCAATACCTTGGCCCCGGCGAGTTTCTGCATGTCCTGCGGCGTCAAGGCGTAGTCATGCGGACAGCCCAACGAAGCAGGGAGCATCAACTGCACGTCCACTCCTTTCCGTCCCTGCGTCACATTTCGAGTGATCTGATACATCGGGAACGTCGCGCAAAGAATTTGCTTCCTGGCCGATGTTTCTGGAGCGTTTTCTCCCCATGCAATAGAGAATGCAAAGAGTATTAAAACGATTGAACTAAAAAAATACGATCTCATTTCCGATTCCTTTCCATTTAATTGCAATACTAATGGTTATTATTTTTCCATGACATTACCGACTCCTGGCAACATACCTTCCAATCGCAATAAGCAACAATGTCAACCCAAGGGCGCAAACAATAGCGGCGCCGGTCGGAAGATCCAGCAGGTAGGAGCAATACAATCCAACAACACTGGAAACTGTTGCCACGATCCAGCCGACTGCAATTTGAGCAGGCAGTGAAGTTACAAGCAGCCTGGCAGAGACGGCTGGAATGATTAAATACGAAAAGACCAGCAGAACTCCGCCAATCCGCACGAAACTGGTTACGACTACGCCGAAGAGTACATAAAAGAGAAAATCCCAGAACCATAAACGCAAGCTTTGAGGACGTCCTTCTTTCGGGTTAAAAGAGAGGAGCATAAATTGACGCCGGAAGATGATATGAACAACGCCTACGGCCACAAATATGGCAAAGGTGTGAAGAACCCCGCCTGGCCGCACCAGCAACATCTCGCCGACCAGCGTGCGCCTCAGTTCTTCGTTGCCTTCCGGACTGTGACTCAGCAACAAAAGTCCGGCCGCTGCCGCAATCACATATATAATTCCGATGAAGGCCTCCTGCGGAACATTCCTGTCGCTGGAACGTGTCAGCGTGAGCACGGCCGCTCCGATGAATGTGAAGCCGGCTGACCAGGCGATGGTTTGCCAATCGTGCGCGTCATGTCCCAGGACAATGGCCAGACATATTCCCATGGCCGCCACCTGCGCCAGCGCCAGGTCGACAAAAATAATCTCGCGCCGCACAACGTGCAGTCCCATGTATACCAGAATGCCCGGCAACAGGAGACAGGCCAGAAACGGCCACAGCATAATTGAAAATGCTTCGCTCATGGTTTGTGTTCCTCCGCTGACCTTTCTTTGCTTAATGCAGTGGCAAGTGTGTTGACAAGGTAGTCAATCATTTCAACGTATCCGGCTTCCGTGCCTTGAACGCCGCCGGGATACTGAGTGAACTCCAGAATGGTTGCGCCGGTTTTCTCGGACACGGTACCAGTTTCCCGTCAAGGCGCTTGTTGAAGGCATCAAGTCTTTGACGGTAAACGGCGCTATGCTCCTGGTCAAGAGTGCTGAAGGCATCGCAGATGCGCTCAGCCGCATGGTGGGCATTTACAGGGTCTGTCATGAAATGCGGATTCCCCAGCGCGTGTATATCGCCCTTGGAACGATCCAATGTTGTCGGAACTTCCATCTCATTTATTTGCTGTTGAATCAGAACTTGTGCGCGGCATGTGCGCCAAGCATAAACTCCAACTGCAACCATACGGCATCAGCGTCTTGCGCGTATTCGCGCCAGTCGTGGTTGTATTGCAACCGTATTTTACTGAACTCGCTGGGATACCAGGTCACATTCGGGGAAACCCGGGTTGTCGTGGCGCGTTCTTCGTTGGCTTCTTCGCTGGCGCTTTTGCTGCCGGTTACATACTCGCCGCGCAGTCCGGTAGTCCAGCAACGGATAAACCCCCATTGCGCCTGGGAATACAACCCCCAGTCATGCAATGTTTCCGAGGGCAAGCCGGCCCTCGTCAACGCCCGCTTCAAAGTCTCGCGCCAGGATTTCAGTCTGCCAGGTGACAAACGGCCAACCGCCATCGGCATGCGACGATTTCCACTTCCAGAACGTGTCCAGTCCATAAATCAAAATTCTTGCCTCATTGCCGGTATCGTTCGGACCGACTGCGGCCGAGGCGCCCAGCACAAGGGTCTGGAAAACATTCCCAGCATGATTTCCGTGTAGTTTGGCGTGGGGACAAGCCAGGAAAGCCGCATTCCATTCTGCCGCAGGCCGTCCTCGCCGAACATCCGGTTGAGGACCAATGGCTGGTCCACAAAGTCCAATGCGTGAGGATGCTGAGTATTCTGCCGACCAAATTCCACGAAAAACCGGCCTGGCTTGACCTGCAGACCATACGGCAGATTGGAAGAAAGCGCATAGGCCTCTTCCAGCTCCAAGTCGGTTGTGTCCTCAAAATCTGTCATGAAAACTACGTCTGCAAACGCCTTGAAATAAGGATCAACAGCTCCGTCAAGCGCAAGTTCCGCGTTGCGGATGGAAAATCCCCTCTGGGCCGGATCGTGGCAGCCGGGCTCAATTTCCTTCGCGTCCGGCACGGATGACCAGCCGGCATTGAATAGAACGTCAAAACTGACGTTCATATAAGCGGAACCGGCGCGGCCCAGCGTCAAAACGGGCGGATTTTGTTTGTCCTCGGCCACTTTCTTTTCCAGGGCGTTCATGCGCAAACGCAGTTCTTTAAGCGCTTCAAGCGCGTTGGTTGTTGTTTCCTCATTAGCCGCAAAATTTGCGCAGGGGGCCAATATAATGATAATCACAAATAGACATAATAAAGTCTTCAAAAATCCTCCTTCGGGCTTGTCAAGCCCTTCACTTGAAATGTTGGTCAATGGATACAATGCGGACCGATAAGCCGGCATTGCGTGAAATCTCGATTAGATGGCGCAGCCGGAGGCTGCTGCCCTACATTTTCGGAATGGATCGTCAAACGGTAGGGTGCGAGCGTCCCGCTCCGCCGTATTTCAAGCTTTCGGAGTACCGCGCGCGAAATGAAGACTGCAAAATGTCCGGACGGACGGAAAGTCTGTCGGGAGGCTGATTGTTTCGCTGATCGAAATTGCCGCAATAAGGGATTTCCCGTTCCGAAATCCGGTTTCCCCCGATTATCTTTTTTTTCGCGCCTGATATTTTTTTTTACAAATCAAATGAACGACTCTGCCGACATGAGAAAAAGAGGAGGAGATTTTATGCGCACGTTAATTAAATCGATTTCGCGTATCGCGGCGGCCGCGCTTTTGCTCGCCGCGCCGGCGGAACTCCTGGCGCAAAGCGCGCCCGTCACCAGCCGCAACGCGGCCGGCTATATTAAATTGACGGTGGAACCCTGGACGCTCTGCCAGGTCCATTATCCGCTGAACGGCATGGACGGCCTGCCGGTCACGGTCAACGATCTCATGGCCGATCTGCCGAACGGCTCGGCCGTTTTTTTCTGGGACGCGGAAAACCAGACTTATCCCCCGGGCGAGGCCATGGAGGTGAAACTGCTCGGCAACTGGATACCGGGCACCAATAATCTGTGCGGCCGGACTTTCTGGCTCCAGGTCGGCAACAGCGGCGCCGGCAGCTTTTCGATTTACCTGCGCGGTGAAATTCCGGATGCCTGGAGCCTGCCGGTGGCCACGAACGTCCTCGCCCCGCTGGGACCGAACACCTTCAGCCTCCTGGGTTACGCCTATCCGCGCGAGATTCACTGGACCAATACGACCGTGGCAACAAGCGCGCAGGACGGCAGCGTGCTCGCGATTTACAGCGCGGCCCTGGAAAAGTTCGAAACTTCGGTCAAAAACAACGGCGCCTGGAGCTCGGATTTCATCCTGCGGCCCGGGCAGGGTTTTTGGCTGCACGCGCGCGGCGTGACGAACTGGATCGAAGTCAAACCATATTTGTATCCATGAAGAAATGTCAATAATTCCGGCTGGAGACGGCCTGACCTCAGGCCGATAAGAACGGGGTGTGGTCACCCCGTCTCCGAACCATGAAGGAGAAAAAAATGAAGAGAGCAATCAAATTGTCAGTCATTATGAGCGCGTTGCTTGCCTCGTGTCTGAGCGCATCCGCTACGATCAACGTGCAGTGGCGGGCCTCCAACGGCCTTTACGATCCGGCCACTTCAGGCGCCGACGCCAACCTGCCGCGCGGCTCCTGCGTGGAGTTGTATTATACCCCGGCCTCGAACTACGCCAATGCCGTGCTCCTGGCGCGGGAATACACGACCCTCACGGGCTGTTTCAACTTCGGGCCGCGCGAGTTCGGCACCGGCACCGACTATGAAGGCGGCTATCTGTTCGTCAAGGTATATAACAGCGCCACGCCGACCTGGCGCAACGCGGTTTTGATCAGCTCGTTCGCGGACATGTCGGTCAGTCCCTTGCCGGATGCTTCCACGCCGGTCACGGTGGACGTGGCCAACCTGAATTTGATGGCGCTGGCCTGGCGCCGCAATTTTGCGGCCGGCAACAATGCCCGCGGCGATTATGACGGCGACGGCCTGATGGACATCATTGTTTACAATCAAACCACGGGTTACTGGCTGGTTTGCCTCTCCGGCAGCGGCTACCAGACGATCAGCGGAATATTCGGCGGGCCGGGCTACATACCCGCGCCGGGCGACTATGACGGCGACCGGGTGACGGAACTTGTCGTTTACGAGGAAGCCACCGGCTATTGGTATAACCATACTTTCGGCGGGGTCAATGCCCAACTCGGCGGTCCGGAATGCGGGCCTGACTGCCGGCCGGTGCAGGGCGATTATGACGGAGACGGCAAAACCGATCCGGCCTGCTATTCCGAAACCAACGGCCATTGGCATTTCTCGGCTTCCAGCAACCAATATGCGTTCTTCGAACTGGAGTTCGGCGGGCCCGGTTATAAATCGGTGGCGGCCGATTATGACGGCGACGGAATCAACGACCCGGTCCTTTACCAGGAAAACGGGGGCGTCTGGGACGGCCTGCTTTCGTCCCATGGTTATGCCGAGATTTCGGCCGCTTTTGGCGCCCCGGGCATGAGCGCCGTGCCGGGCGACTATGACGGCGACGGCTTGGCGGACCCGGCCCTCTATCAGGAAGCGTCGGGCACATGGGTCGCGGCGCTTTCCGGCGACAATTACGGCACAACGGTCGCCACAGGTTTCGGCGGGGCGGGATTTACTCCGGCTCCGGCGGATTATGACGGCGACGGCCTGTGCGATCCGGCCGTGTATCAAACAAGCACCGGTATGTGGCTTGCCGCGCTCTCTGCCCATAACTACGTGGTGGCCAATATAGCGGTCGGCGGGTCCGGCTACATGCCGGTCCGTTAATCATTAATCCATGAGGCAATAAAAACAAAGAATTGTCAAGGGTTGACCCCAAAGATGAAAAATAAATTTGTTGGCATCATGTTCGTCCTTGCGCTTTTATTGCCCGCCTGCGTTTCGGCGGTGACGATCAATCTGGTTGACGACGATGGCGCGCCGGTGAACGGCTTTCGGTGGCTGGCCGAAGAAGACACCACCACCGTGACCGTTCCCGGCGCTGCTGTGTCCGACAGCATCTCGCTCGTCATCCATAAAAGCTATGCGCCGGCCGTCACGAACGGCCGGGCGGCCGGTTCCTCGGCCGAGATTGATCTGCCAGCCGGCCGCCATATCATATCCATTATGCCCGACAGCGGCTACACCCTGGGCGCGGCCATAGTCACGAACAACCAGGCCAGCGCCACGATCGTCGTGCACGCCCACCCCGTGCCCACGGCCCAGATTTCCATCCTGGTGTTCGAGGACCATAATCCCATCAATAATATATTCGACGCGGAAGAAACAGGGCTGGCCGGATTCAAAATCATGATCGGCGACGCCACCAGCGGCGGCACGCTTTCCACCGACGCCTTCGGCAATCCGCTCGGCACCACCTACATGCAGGACGGCGACGGCAATTATATGACCGACGCAAACGGCGATTATATTGTCCAGATGATGGGCAGCGGCGTCATAACCACCGGCACCAACGGCGAGGCGCTGGTGCGCTTCCTGGCGCCGGGCAAATACGGCATACAAATCGTGCCGCCGGCCGGAACGAACTGGGTGCAGACTTCCACCATCGAAGGCACGCCCACGATCGACGCCTGGGTC
>Ga0074199_1001701_pt1 | contig 17232 bp, 9 predicted proteins | sample EPASupsiteSAE347_FD_64528 | JGI IMG/M metagenome (GOLD analysis project Ga0074199, IMG submission 64528) | Bioremediated contaminated groundwater from EPA Superfund site, New Mexico - Sample SAE3-47 | ecosystem: Environmental > Aquatic > Deep subsurface > Groundwater > Contaminated ...
CGTCGTTGCCTCCGTGACCCAGGCTGTACAGGGCGGCGGAGAGAAGCTGAAGACGGCGGAAAAGCTTGCCGGCGGTCCCCAGGGGGACCCGGTAAAAAATCCAGGAGGCCGCGACCTCAAAGACCAGTCCCAGGAAGAGACCGATGAGAGGCGCCAGGAAAATAAAAAGAAGCATTATCGTCCATCCGGAGGGGATGATCGCGCCAAAGCCCGCCCGGGCGATGGCGGCGCCGGCGTAGCCGCCGATCAGCGCATGGGAGGAACTGGTGGGAATCCCGAAATACCAAGTGATGATATTCCACGCAATCGTCCCGAGCAGGCCCGAAAAAATAACCGTCAGATTGACGGCGTTAAGATCGATCATTCCTTTCCCTATGGTTTTGGCGACGGCGGTTCCGAACACTAAAAAAGCGATGAAATTGAAAGCGGCCGCCCAGATCACGGCCTGTCTCGGCGTAAGGACCCGGGTGGAAACCACCGTGGCTATAGAGTTGGCGGCATCGTGAAATCCGTTGGTAAAATCAAAAGCCAGCGCCAGGAACAGGCAGATGACGGCAAAAATATCCATGGTGCTCATGTGGCTTATTTCTATGAGGAATTCAATTCCTCCCCCTTCTCAGTATGGACGGGACAGCGCCGTAAAGAAAGGAATATAAGGAAAAAAAGAGAAGTTTAGTAATAGTTTACATACTATACGCGCACAGGCAGCGGGTAAGTTGCGCGTTCATAATGGTAAGGAGGTAGGTTATGTGGGAACCATTTACTGAGCGGGCCCGGCGATCCATAGTGTTGGCGCAGGAAGAGGCCGCCCGCCTCGGCAACAATTACATCGGGACGGAGCACCTGCTCCTGGGCATCATCAGCGAGGGCGAGAGCGTAGCCGCCAAGGTGCTGGAGCGTCTCGGAATCAATCTCCTCAGGGTTCGGACCGAGGTGGAGGCCATCGTCGGCAAGGGCGGGCAGACCACCCAGCAGGAAGTGGTCTTCACTCCGCGGGCCAAGCGCGTAATCGAGCTGGCCTTCGAGGAGGCCAAGACTCTGAATCATAATTACATCGGGACGGAGCACCTGCTCCTCGGTCTGGTGCGCGAAGGAGAGGGCGTCGCCGCCAGGGTACTCAATAACCTGGAAGTCGATCCTCAGAAGGTGCGGAGCGAGATCGTCCAGTTCCTCGGGCTGGAGGCGGCCTCGACTCCTCAGAAGGAGAAGACCAAGACGCCCACCCTCGATCAGTATGGACGCGACCTGACCCAGATGGCGCGGGAGAACAAGCTGGACCCGGTCATAGGGAGAGAAAACGAGATCGAGCGGGTCATCCAGATCCTGGTCCGGAGGACCAAGAACAATCCGGCCCTTCTCGGGGAGCCCGGCGTCGGCAAGACGGCCATCGTGGAGAGTCTGGCCCAGAGGATCGCCAGGAACGAAATTCCGGAACTCCTGGCGGACAAGAGGGTCATCTCACTTGATCTGGCCGGCCTGGTGGCCGGGACCAAGTATCGCGGGGAGTTCGAGGAGCGCCTCAAGCGGGTCATGGACGAGATCCGGGCCGCCTCCGGAGAAATAATCCTCTTTGTGGACGAATTGCACACCATCGTGGGAGCCGGGGCCGCCGAAGGGGCCATAGACGCCTCTAATATACTCAAGCCCTCCCTCTCGCGGGGGGAGCTCCAGTGTATCGGAGCCACCACGCTGGACGAATATCGTAAATATATCGAGAAGGATGCGGCCCTCGAGCGCCGGTTCCAGCCGGTGAACGTCCCCGAGCCGACCGTGGCCCAGACGATAGACATCCTCAAGGGTCTTCGCGACCGCTATGAGGCTCACCACAAGGTGCGAATCACCGACGAGGCCCTGGTCATGGCCGCCAAGCTGGCGGATCGGTATATCAGCGACCGCTTTCTCCCCGACAAGGCGATAGACGTGATGGACGAGGCCGCCTCAAGGGTGCGCCTGCGCTCAACCCAGCCGCCGCTGGAACTGCGGGAGGTGGAGGCTGAGCTAAAGCAGGTGCGGCAGGAAAAAGAGGCGGTCATCTCGGCCCAGGATTACGAGAAAGCCGCGCTCCTCAGGGACAAGGAGGAGAAGATCCGCCGTAAAAAAGAGGAAAAGACCAAGGAGTGGCAGGAAAAGCGGACCAAGACCGGCGATCCCGACAATACGGTCAACGAGGAGGAGGTCGCCCGGATCGTCTCCTCCTGGACCAAGATCCCGGTCACCAAGCTGGCCGAGGCCGAATCCTCCAAGCTGCTTAACATGGAAGAGTCGCTGCACAAGCGGGTCATCGGACAGGACGAGGCCATAAGGATGATCTCCAAGGCGGTCCGGCGCGCCAGGGCCGGCCTTAAGGATCCCAAGCGGCCCATAGGCTCCTTTCTCTTCCTGGGGCCGACCGGAGTGGGCAAGACCGAGCTGGCCAGGACGCTGGCGGAATTCCTCTTCGACGATGAGGACGCGATGGTCCGAATCGACATGTCCGAATACATGGAAAAATTCGCCGTCTCCCGCCTGGTGGGCGCCCCTCCCGGATACGTGGGTTTTGAGGAAGGCGGACAGCTCACCGAAGCGGTGCGCAGAAAGCCCTACGCCGTCATCCTGCTCGACGAAATTGAGAAGGCGCATCCCGATGTCTTCAACATCCTCCTCCAGGTACTGGAAGACGGCCGCCTGACGGATTCACAGGGCCGCATCGTGGATTTCAAAAACGTAGTCATCACGATGACCTCAAATATCGGCGTGGCCGGCCTCGCCCCGGACACCGAAATGGGCTTCAGGAAGCAGAAGGATGAAGGCTCTTCGGATGCCAAGTACGAGCGGATGAAAACCAAGATCATGGAGGAAGTAAAGAAGGTCTTCAAGCCGGAGTTTCTCAACCGACTCGATGAGTCCGTCGTTTTCCACGCCTTAAGCGAGCAGGAAGTCAAGCAGATCGTCGATCTTATGCTCTCCCGCGTCGCCAAGGAAGTCGAGGCGCAGGATCGCAAGATGATCGCCACCGAGGCCGCCAAGGAGCTCCTGGCCAAGGAAGGCTTTGATCCGCAGTTCGGGGCCAGGCCTCTCAGGCGGGCCATCCAGCGCCGGGTGGAGGACCCACTGGCCGAGGATTTCATCCGCAACCGCTTCAAAGAGCATGATACGGTCATTATTGACGCGAAAGACGGAAACATCGTCTTCAGGAGCCAGGAAGAAGACGCCGCCGTCCCCGCAAAACCGGAAAAGAAAGCTGACGGTTGACTGCTGACACCTTTAAGATGAAGAAAAAAACACGGTACATCTGCCAGGATTGCGGCTCAGTGGCCGTAAAGTGGCTGGGGCGCTGCCCGGATTGCTCCGGCTGGAACACTTTTGTAGAGGAGATGGTCCCGGACAAACGCTCTCCCGAGAATTTCTCCGGGATGGAGAGTCCCAGGAAACTTGGGGAGATCCTGCCTTCAGATGAAAACCGCCTTCCCTGCGGGATCGCGGAACTGGACCGGGTGTTGGGGGGCGGCCTGGTGGCCGGCTCCATCGTGCTCATCGGGGGGACACCGGGCATCGGAAAATCCACCCTCCTCCTTCAGGCGGCCGGCCTTCTTTCAAACCGCTACGGCCCGGTGCTCTATGTCTCCGGGGAAGAATCGCTTCAGCAGACCAGGCTCAGGGCCGACCGCCTGGACGTTGCGGCGCCTTCCCTCTTCATTCTGGCCGAGATCAACCTCGAGGTCATCCTCGAACACACCCTCAAACTCAAACCCAGGCTCCTCATCGTAGATTCCATCCAGACCGTCTACCGGCCCGATCTTCCCTCGGCGCCGGGCAGCGTCGCCCAGGTGAGAGAGTGCGCGGCCCGGCTCATGCGGATGGCCAAGCAGGAAAACATCTCCGTCCTGGTGGTGGGACACGTGACCAAAGACGGCGCCATTGCGGGCCCCCGGGTACTGGAGCATATCGTGGACTCGGTCCTCTACTTCGAAGGAGAGGCCTACCAGAATTACCGCATGCTCCGGGCCATCAAGAACCGCTTCGGCTCCACCAACGAGGTCGGAATTTTCGAAATGACCGGAAGCGGATTGCACGAAGTCGAAAATCCTTCGGAACTCTTCCTCGCCCAGCGGCCGCAGGCGGTGGCCGGATCGGCCATCGTCCCCATCCTTGAGGGAACTAGGCCGCTCCTGGTCGAGATTCAGGCACTCGTCTCCCGCTCGGCTTTCGGGATGCCCATCCGGCGAAGCATGGGCATAGATGTAAACCGCCTGGCCCTTCTTCTGGCGGTGCTTGAGCGCCGGGGAGGTCTCTCGCTGGCCGATCGGGATGTCTTTGTGAACGTGGTGGGGGGGGTCAAGATCGAGGAGACCGCCTCGGATCTGGGCGCCATCCTGGCGGTGGCCTCAAGCCTCCTGGACATTCCCCTCCCGGGCACAGATGTTTTTCTCGGGGAAGTGGGACTGGCAGGAGAGATCAGATCGGTCACCCAGGCGGAACTGAGGCTCTCCGAGTCGGCCCGCCTCGGCTTCGATCGATGCATTCTCTCCCGCCATAATCTGGATAAGAGCTTCGTCCTTGGCGGCGGCAGGATAAAAACCGAGGGAATCGACGACATCCGGGACGCCCTGCGCGTGACCGGTTTAGATAAAAAAGTCCAGCCGTCGGCCAGGGAATCTTTCAGGGAGCCGCTTCCCTTTTAACGCTCCCACTCATATCAACGGAAGGAAGGAGGTGAAAAAAAATGGCGCGATTTATCAGGGCTCTGTTCTATGTCATCATGACGGTCTTCGGCATCCTCCTGGGATATAAACTGGCCGGTCTCATCAGAGATCAGCTTTTTTCAAGCCTGACCCTTGAGCAGCAGCAGATCTCGTTCTTTGCCACCGGGTGCGTAATAACCCTACTTAGTATTGTGCTCTCGCCGCTCCTGGCTAATCTATTCATGCGTATTACCAGCCGGGTTGCGGAATATTTTCAGAAAATTTCTTTCCCTGAAATGATAATGGGAACGATTGGACTCATCATCGGACTTATTGTATCAAGCCTGGTGGATCTGGTTCTAAGCAAGGTCCCCCTGAAGGACATTCCGACCATAGGGGAATTTCTGGCAGCATTTATCTACCTGCTGGTGACCATCTTCATCTGTTACCTGGGAATCTTTATAACCACCAGGGTTATCTACAATCCTGGCACTGGAGACATGCTGGGGCGCGGCGGCCTGTTCGGCGGCAAGAAGCGGTCGTCAGCCAAGGTGCTCGACACCAGCGTTATCATCGACGGCCGTTTTGCCGAGATCTATAAATCGGGCTTTGTCGAGGGAGAGATCCTGGTGCCCAGGTTCGTCCTCGATGAAATGCAGCAGATCGCCGATTCAGCCGATGCATTGCGGCGCAACCGCGGCCGACGGGGGCTGGACATGCTGACCGCCCTTCAGAAAGAGGTGCCGATTCGGATCGTGGAGAAAGATTATCCCGGGGGCGCCACCGATGCCCGACTGGTGAAGCTCTGCCAGGATGCAGGGGCCGTCCTGGTGACTACTGATTTTAATCTGAACAAGGTGGCCCAGCTCCAGGGCGTCAAAGTGCTGAATGTCAACGAGCTGGCCAACGCCTTGAAGCCGGTCTTCATTCCCGGAGAGGAGATCTCCCTGCATGTCATCCGGGAAGGCAAAGAGCCCGGCCAGGGGTTGTCATATCTTGACGACGGCACCATGGTCGTCATCGAGGATGGAAAGAGGCATATCGGGAGGAAAATCACGGTGGAAGTGACCAGCGTTCTTCAGACAATGGCCGGCAAGATGGTTTTTGCCAGAACTGTTTAACTAGGTGAGACAAAGGAGGACTAAATGAGAATTTCAGCTATTATTGCGGCTGCGGGCCGGGGCAAGAGGGTGGCTCAGGGAAACAAGCTCCTTATCTCCATAGGGGGCAAACCGGTTCTGGCCTGGACGCTGGAAGCATTTGAGAATCATCCCCTGGTGGAAGAGATCGTCCTGATGACGACGCGTGAGGATATTTCCGCCATCGGGGACCTGGTAAAAAAATACCGTTTCAACAAGGTGGGACAGATCCTGCCCGGAGGAGAGGAAAGACAGGATTCGGTCCATTCCGGGCTGGCGTATCTGGAGGGAGCGGAACTGGTGGCCGTACACGACGGCGCCCGCCCCCTGGTGAGCCGGGAGATACTGGATCGTGTCTTCGAGGCCTGCCGGGAAGAATTGGAAGCCGATAAAGCCATGGCGGCGGCCAAGGGCGTCGAGCGCGAACTGGAAGTTGAGGGAGTCAAGGTGACTTCGCTCTACCCCTCCGGTTACAAGGGCGGCCCCCGCTTCGGCGGCGCCATCCTAGCTCTTCCCGCCCATGAAACCGTAAAGAAGGTGGAGAGAGAAAATTATATCTCCACCACTCTCAACCGTGACGAAATCTGGATGGCCCACACGCCTCAGGTCTTCATTTATGATGTACTTCTCGAAGCGCATAAGAAAGCCCGGGCGGCCGGATTTTACGCCACGGACGACGCCGCCCTGGTGGAACGCCTGGGATATAGGGTCAAGGTCGTCATGAGTTCGGCTGAGAACATTAAAATCACGACGACCGAAGACGTCGAAATGGCCGAGATTCTCCTTAAGCACCGCCTGAGAAGCGCTTCTTAAGCAAGATATGGACGGCGCAAACGAAATCCCTGAATACCGGAGCGGGATCGGATTTGATGTCCACCGCCTGGTTCCCGGACGGAAGCTGATCCTGGGCGGAATCGAGATCCCCTTTGAAAGAGGCCTTCTGGGGCATTCGGACGCCGACGTCCTGACGCACGCCGTCATGGACGCCCTCCTGGGGGCCCTGGGGGAAGGGGACATCGGAATGCACTTTCCGGATTCCGATCCAAAGTACAAGGGCATTTCAAGCCTTAAGCTTCTGGAGGAAGTGCGGGAAATCATGTCCGGAAGAGAAGCCTGCCTGGCACACCTGGATGCGCTCGTAATCTGCCAGGAGCCTAAACTGGCCTCATTTTTTCCGCAGATGAAAAAGAGCCTCGCCGGGGTGCTTAAAACGGGAGAATCCAAATTGAACCTCAAGGCCACCACGACCGAAGGTCTTGGCTTTACCGGGAGGGGGGAAGGCATAGCCGCCCAGGCTATTGCCACGCTTTCATTTCCATCCACACGAATAAATCTCCCGGCCATTCCGGGATAACCTGAGAGGTATGAATAAAATGAAGTTTAACAGGATTGCCCAATACATATTTTTTCCGGCGATCGTCCTGAGTCTCCTCCTGATGAGCGTCTCAAGGGGTAATGGAGCCGAAACCGGGAACCTTGTCATTCCTAAAGGCACTATTTTCTGCGTGAAGCTCCTGGATTCCCTGAATTCCAATATCAACAAAAAGGGAGACCAGGTGCGCCTGGAGGTGACCGAAGACGTTCTGGTCAAAGGCGTGGTGGTGATTCCCAAGGGTTCGAGAGACATGGGCACGGTAGGAGAGGTGCACCGCCCCGGCTTGTTCCGGGCGCAGGGTTTTATCAAGATCACCGCCGGCTCCTTCAAAGCGATTAATAATGTGGACGTTCCCGTCCAGATCGGAAAGGCCGCACAGGGCGCTCCCAGCAATACCGAGAAACTTCTCAGCGCCTTGATCCCGACCGTTAACACTGCCACCGGATCCGGAAGCGGGTCGGGAACAACGTCTTTCGATCCCGCAACGAACACGGGAAGCGGTAGCTGGTCTTCCAGCAGCACCTCGTTTTCATTCGGCTTGAATCCAGGCTGCCTGATTCCCGGACATGAAGCTCATATCGATGCGGGCGCCACCCTCTACGTCAATACGACCCAGGATGTGGACCTGGGCATCAAAGCCGACCAGGTCACCGGGTCCGGCGCAGCAGTTGTCAAGGGAACGACCGCCGCAGAGACCCCGGCATCAAGCGGGGACCCGGGCGCCGTGAAAGCCGCTGACCCGCCGGCGGCTCCGGCCGGCACGACCAGCCCGAAGCCTGCTTTCACTCTGGGAAACATCCTCGTCTGCAGGGGAATAAGCGATGCCGGCGACCCCGTCGGGGTCAACGCCGCTTTCACCGATGATGTTAAATCTTTAAGCATCTGGTGCGATTTCGCCAATGCCGAATCGGACACCCTTCTTGAAAGCAAGTGGTATTGTGAAGACCAATTTGTAAGAACCAAGCAGCTTTTCATAGATGTGGACAAGGCCGTTCGCGCCACTTCGGGAACGATCTATTCAAGCGTTCCATTCCAAAATGGCAAATGGAGAGTGGACATTCTTCTCAACGGCCAGGTTTTGAAAAGCACCGAGTTTGTCATCCGGTAAATTTTATTGAATATCAAGCAATAAGCAAGGGAGTTGTAAAAATGGAAATGGTTGCGGCAGCCGAATCAAGGGCTTCCACGGACTTTATCCGCGCGATCATCGCGAAGGATCTGGAGACCGGTAAATGGGGAGGGCGCGTGGCCACCCGGTTCCCGCCGGAACCAAACGGCTACCTGCATATCGGGCACGCCAAGTCCATATGTCTTAATTTCGGCATCGCCGCCGAAAACAAGATGGGCGTCTGCCACCTTAGATTTGACGACACCAACCCCGTCAAGGAAGAAACCGAGTATATTGAATCGATCAAGGAAGATGTGCGATGGCTTGGATTTAACTGGGGCGAGCACCTCTATTTCGCCTCGGACTATTTTGAGCAGATGTACCAGTGGGCCGTCCAGTTGATCAAGGACGGCAAGGCGTACGTCTGCGATCTGAACGCGGACGAGGTCCGGGAGTCCCGGGGAACCCTGACACAGCCCGGCCAGGAAAGCCCCTATCGCAACCGCTCTGTCGAGGAAAACCTGGACTTATTTGAGCGCATGCGGGCCGGCGAGTTGCCGGACGGTTCCCGAACACTGAGGGCTAAAATCGACATGGCGTCACCCAACCTGAACATGCGGGATCCCGTCATGTACCGCATTCTCCACGCAACCCATCCCCACACTGGCGACAAGTGGTGCCTCTACCCAATGTACGACTGGGCCCACGGCCTGGAAGATTCCATCGAAAGAATAACCCATTCCATCTGCACCCTTGAATTTGAAGTCCACCGCCCGCTGTACGACTGGTACCTGGACGCCCTGGGCATCTATCATCCGCAGCAAATCGAATTCGCACGGCTTAACCTGAACTACACCGTAATGAGCAAACGGCGACTTCTCCAGCTGGTGCAGGAAGGACTTGTCAACGGGTGGGACGATCCGCGGATGCCGACCATCTCGGGCCTGCGCAGGCGGGGCTACACCCCGGAATCCATCCGTGCTTTCTGCCAGTCGATCGGAGTGGCCAAGGCCGACAGCACCGTTGACATCTCCATGCTCGAACACAGTGTGCGCGATGATTTGAACAAACGCGCCCCTCGCAGGATGGGCGTCCTGCGCCCCCTTCGGGTGGTTCTCGAAAACTACCCCGAAGGCCGGGTCGAAGAACTGGAAGCAATCAACAATCCTGAAGACTCCTCCCAGGGAACGAGGAAAGTCCCGTTCTCGAAGGTGCTGTACATCGAGCAGGACGATTTCATGGAGGAGCCGCCCAAAAAGTTTTTCCGACTGGCCCCGGGCCGGGAAGTGCGCCTGAGATGCGGCTATTTCATAACCTGCAGGGAGGCCGTCAAAGACGGCTCCGGAAATGTGGTCGAACTCCGTTGCACCTACGACCCGGAAACAAGGAGCGGCAACGCCCCGGACGGGCGCAACGTCAAGGCCACCATCCACTGGGTTTCAGCCGCTCACGCGATCCCGGCGGAAGTCCGCCTCTATGATCACCTGTTCACCAGGGAGAACCCCGACGATGTGGCGGAAGGGGCTGACTTTCGATCTAACTTGAATCCGAACTCACTGGAGAGCGTGACCTCGGCCCGCCTGGAGCCCGCTCTTGCCGGTGCCAAACCGGGAGAACGTTTCCAGTTCGAGCGGCTGGGCTACTTCTGCGTCGATCCGGATTCTTCCGGGGACAAACCCGTCTTCAACAGGACCGTGACCCTCCGCGATACCTGGGCCAGAATCCAGAAATCCCAATAAAATACGGGCATTTAAGACGCGGAAGATTATGCCAATCCGTGTTTCCGAAGATGTTTTAGGGCTTTGGTGTAGGTGTCGTCGGATCGCATCTCAAGATACACAAAAATGACTTCCCTCTCTGGTGGCAACTCTTCCCAGAGATCGGGCCTTTCTTCGGAAATTGCATAGAGTATTCTCAGCTTTCCGGCTTTGAACCTTCGTATGTTGGAAAATCCATGTTTGAGGATGGGATGCTGAAGAGCAGAAGATTGAATAATGTCTTCCTTCTCCTCAATCCATGAGCGGGTTCGACTATCAAAATCTTCGAGTGCTTTAAGATAGAGTTGGTGATAACGCTTTTTGCAACGGCAGATTGTCTTCTTCCTCCGCGTCGTCAATCTCGTCAAGCAAATCGATCAGAGCGAAATACTCCGCTTCGTTCTCAATGGAAAGTTCTGCCGTGTAGATTGGTTCATTCGGCTCGGAGTGCCGCCAGGCCGGCAATTCATGTGAACGTTCGGAGAGAGCGGTCGCCGTCAAGCTTCCGTAGGTGCTTACCACAGAGGAAACGATTTCGTCCATACCACCTTCAACAATAGCCTCTTTAATGGGGCTGTAAGTGAACTGCTTCTTTTTCTCTAATTCGGAGAAAATTGAAATCAAATCAGTCTTTTTCTCCCAGCATAGTCCTTCGCCTTCAGACAAAACTTCATCGAAAAAGGCGATAACAGGGCCATTCGGCAATCTGACGAAATAAAGACCGGTGAATGACGCCTCGTATTTCTTGAAATACTCAATCTCGGAAAAAAGAATCAGCTTGGCAAGCTTTGTTTTGTTCGATTTTCCGATCTTGTTCAAGATGGCCAGAATGAGCTGTCGAAGTTTTTCCTTCCGGTTCTCCATGGTACTCCCCCCGCTTGCATTCTATCATTTTTCAAGCCCTATTACAAGGGGCCGTCTCCTTTGATCCTCCTGTCCGGCCAAAAAAGAGCCGGTCGGCCGGTTCCAGATTGACAATGCCTGCTATAGTGTCATTGGCCACCGATTTTGACCACCTAGACAGAGGTTTGACCCAAATTATGAAAAGAACATGGATATCAGCCAGAAGTGCTACTCCAAAAGCCTAATACTATCATTTTGTTTTGCAAAAACGCCTTTTTTTATGAGTTGAGCCAAGATATGGGTTAGATGTTTGCGTATTCGGTTGCCTACTTGCATAAAGCCGAATACTCGAGTAACTTCAGAGAAAAGGGCATCCGGCGAGATGCTCATCCCTGCTTCGACTATGTAGCACATCGCAAGCCCTATTTCTGTTTGAGATATCTCTTCTACTTGACGAAGGGTTTCAGGATCCCCCTCAACCGGAACCCGTAACTTCGTTTCAAAATCTGGATCTGTAGGCCAGAGAAAGTCCTTTACTTTTTTTATTTGCCCTTTATTGATCGCTAACCTAATTGCCTCATCCACGGCTCCCTGGATTCTTTTGCCAACTTTCGTTAACCCCCATCCTTGGGCCATACGATGGGCAACCAGCTTCACGTGTACGGGACCCTCTCGTTCAACTATCTTTTCGACGAGAATCGCTTGCTCCGAACGGCATTGGGGCAGATGAAAAGGGACTTCAGTCCCAGGTTGTAAGCTGAAACGATACACTTCATAAGGCTCGGTACAAGAAAGCTCATTTGGTGAGTTTTTTTCGTGATTATTCTCCTCTACTTTCACGCCAGGGGAAGGAATGTTTTCACCAGTTTCTTGAGAGTTGTTTGGAATGATATTGCAGCTCGTTTCTACAAAAGCAGCTTTTCCCGCTTCGCCAATAACGGCTCTTAATCGCTCGATTTCCGTGTCTCGTCGGTTGACCCAATCCGGCGACCAGATACGATGGATGCGCCAACCCAAGTGCTCCAGCACTTCCTGTCTTAAGCGATCTTTGTCCCTGGCAGCATATGAAGAGTGGTAACTGGCGCCATCACATTCAACACCCAATAGAAATCGCCCTGGCATGGCAGGATCCACGATCCCAAGGTCTATGCGAAAGCCACTGCAACCCACCTGGGGGACGACATTGTAGCCAATATTTCGAATTACCTGAGCAACATCCCGCTCCAAAGGAGACTCAAAATCGCCTCCAGGGGCAGTAGAGAATGCCAAGGCACTTTCGCCCCGCTCTGCATAGTCCAGATAACGATGAAGCATGCGCACGCCATCCGCCTGGGTAGCGCCAAGATCTATATCTACAGATCGAATGGAGCTCACAAGAACCACTTTTTCCCTCGCACGCGTGACCGCAACGTTCAACCTGCGTTGGCCACCGGGCTGATTAAGCGGCCCGAAATTCATAGTCATGCGTCCCGTTCTGTCTTTTCCATAGCCCACACTGAAAATTATGACATCCCGTTCGTCTCCCTGAACATTTTCGAGGTTCTTGACAAAAAACTCATCAATTCGGTCGCCTTTAAAATAACGTTCCATCTCCTGATTTTCCTTTAAACGGAGCTCAAGTTCATCCAAAATTGTCTCCATCTGCGCTTGACTAAAGGCAATGACGCCCAGGGATTTGTTTGTTTCGTGCTGTTGAAAATGCTTAAAAATCAAGTCAGCGACAACCCTTGCTTCTGGTAGATTATTTCGCTTTCCGCCACGATCATAGACGCCGTTCTCCACATATACAAACTTAATACCGAGGTCTTCATGATCTTTAAAGCAAGAAGGAAAAGTCACAAGGCGGTTGTCGTAAAAGTTGTTATTTGAAAATGTGATGAGAGATTCGTGACGACTGCGATAATGCCACTTGAGAAATCCCTCGTGCATATTCATAGCGATGCAATCATCAAGCACGCTTTCCAGTGGTTCAAACTCTTCTCCATCTTCAAGATGTTCTTCATCATATTCCTCGGACATGCCTGATTGGAAGAAACTTGTGGGAGGAAGTTGTTTGTTATCTCCACAAACGAGGAGCTTGGCTCCTCGGTAGATGGCTCCCACTGCATCTTCCGTGCAAATCTGAGAAGCTTCGTCGAATATGACTAAGTCGAACTTCATCTCCGGTCCCAAAAATTGGCTTACCGAAAGAGGACTCATGAGAAGGCATGGTTTAAGTCTTGAAATAAGAAGGGGCATCTTCTCAAACAACTTTCTAATCGGGAGGTGCCTTCTCTGTTTGAGTGCCTCATGTTTTAATAGACCGATCTCAGATCCCCCAGGTATGTATTCTGCTTGGAGCTTGTTCTTATTAGCTTCGGCAATTACTCGATGGGAACCCACCATCCAGTGAAGACGGTCTAGTTCGCGGAACTCCAAAATAAGATTTTCGTGATCCTGACTTCTAAATACAGCAAGTGCGGGTTCTTGCTCAAATACGTATTCGACCCATTTATGAAAAACTGCGCGTTGCACGACTTGCGGGATGATTTCTTTTTCAGGCAAGAGGGCTTGTAGCTGAATAAAAAGATCGCTTAAACCCATATCTTTTAAGTCTCTTCGTATGGACTGGAAATCAACCCAATCCCTAATTTCGTCCAAACGGTTGATCATAGATGTGAGATGGCTTGCAATTTGGGGGAACGGATGTAGGCGTAAGGGCAAATCATCGATGTTAAGAGTTCCTTCAAAGAGAGCCTCAAAATTTTTGAAATTCTCCTGGAATTGCTGAAGCAAATTATCGAAGACTTCTGAATTTAGCCTTTGAGATGGGTTGTTAGTTACCTTGGCAATAAATTTCTGGGACATTTCGCGATCGCCAAAGTGACGGCGCACGCGGGCAACCCAGTCCAATCCGGCCAGCACGTTCACCCAGTTGGTTTCCATCCCGCAGAAGTGCTCTCCATAAACCTCTTTTAGGCGAGCATTTTCCTTTTCAAAAATAGTGCAAAGCTCATTAAGTTTAAGAACCATGTCAAGGTCGGATAGCAAATCATTTAAAGTATCCGGAAGACCTCTAAGGGTGGCTCTGGAAATCTTTTCAAGTAATTCCGCCAGGTGTTTAGATTCCTTGGCAAGAGATTCTACCCATTCTCTAAGCCTTTGCAAAGGTGTTAAATCCAAGGGGAAAGATACTGAAGGAAGGCGCATCTCAGACATCACAAGACCTATTAACTGCTTCGCAAAGGCTTGTGATTCCGTGAGGCTATTGCGAAGGCAAAAAGCCGCATCTTTTGCTTCAACCGATATCAAGCCATCTAATGAAAGTTGAGAAAGCAGCTTCTCCGGGAGAGGATTGCATCCCGCCAGATTCATTGCCTCTCTGGCGAAGGCAAGAGCCCGTTCAATCCTTTCAAAATCAGTATCATATCCCCGATAGTAAGCCCCTACAAGACCATGAACATAAAGAGCCTCGTTATCCAGTGCGATTTTGAGCTTCTTCGCATCCCTTGCTAGAATAAGGTCATCACGCACCGTTGCCGGAAGCTTATAATCTAAATGACAGCGAGCAATTGCCTTCCGGTCACGGTAAAAGCTCGGCAGTGCCCAACGAAAAGCGGTTTTATATCTACCTGATAACTCTTCAATAAGACGATCCAAGTCAAGTTCGAACACATTCTCGTTATAGCTTTTTAACAGTTTTTCCCGGGTAGAGCAGTAGGAATAATATGCCGCTCGAATACGGGGGATTTCTTCCGTGACTTTTCGATGCGATTGCCCATTCAGCCATTTAAAATCAGGCTTGTCCTCAACCCCACATAAATCCACCAAGCGCACGAGATCCGCCAGCCTCTTGATTGTCAGATCCTTCGCGGGAAGTCCGAGACATTGAAGTATCTCCATGCCTTTTGATTCCCACTCAGAAATCCGATTGCAAAAGTCTTCGGCCCAATTGACAATTGTTCGCGCTTTAATAAGAAGTGTATTATCCTCCTTTGGATTTAACAAAAGAAGGGCTGCAGTATCCTGATAGGCTTTTTCAACCTGCTCTCGTAACGATGAAGAGAGATTGAGGAAAGCCCGGCCATGATGGGTAAGCAAATTTTTACGCATATTTTGATATGTCTGAGTCAGTTTTTGCAGTGCCTTAGCTTCTAAAATTATCTGGTCTAGAACAGGAGTCGTGAACCATGAAGGAACGGGGCAGAGATTTTCTGTTAGAAGCCGTAGCGTCCCAGCCAACCAATAGCAGTCCTGGAAAGAATCTGGGGCAGGCAGCACTCCAATCTCCTCTGCTGATTTTGAGCTTTCGCGAAGTCGTCCGATAGAGTCAAGGCATTTTTCCAGGACCTGCTGATAATTTGTCTTTGTTACTGCCGTGTAAGTAATTGCTTTACAACCCCTCCATGGAAAAGCCGGGCCTTCCTGAGCAATACGCCAAATAGTTTGGAGGCGGCTCGCTGTTTCATTAATCCGAGCCATCTTGCCGGGATTGAGGGTCATAATATCCGTGCATTCAAAGGCAATAAGTGGAACGCTATGGAGTTCAGATAATTCGGCAAGAACCTCAAAAGTGCTTCTTTCAAGCGATTTATGCTTCACATGAAGAGCATGAACGTAATCGCCTAGCTGTTGTCGTCTTCTAAGTAATGTTTTCAGTTCATATGCAGATAGAACTTTCTTTGGCTCTAACCTTTCGTTCAAGCTCCGATATAGTTCCTGCACAACATCGCGCTTGTTGGACCGGTGACTGTGGACCTCTAGGCAAAAGTGATTTAGATGGGCTTCTCTCAAGCGCTTGAATACAACTTCCAGTGCAGCCATTTTTTCGCTGACGAAAAGAACTGTTTTTCCCAATGCAATAAACTCTGCAATGACGTTCGTAATGGTCTGGCTCTTGCCCGTACCTGGCGGACCATGGAGAACAAAATCAGCGCCTCGTTTAACGCCCTCGATGCAAGCAAGTTGGCTGCTGTCGGCGTCCACAATTAGGAAACTCGCTTTCGGGTCGTGCCATAGGTGTAATTCCTCTGTTTTCAGCTCGGGGCCATCACTAATGCCCATGTCGAGGTCATTATTCTTCTTTTCCCCAGCAAGGCCACGGATGACAGGGTGGGTATTGATGATTTGACCATTGGCGCTGAGGTCCCGATAGATAACCAGCTTGTTAAATGAGAAAAGACCTAACCATGTTTCAAGATCCACTGACCATCCCCGACGTTTAACGCTTTTATTGATTTTGTCAAGATATTTTAAAAGGCTTGTCTCCTCAAAATTTTCAGGGATTGGTGGCAACTCGATTTTAAAATCTTTGGACAATTTGACATCAAGCGCAGGATTGAGGACTGCATCCTCCTCGATCGGTCGCAACTCAAACGGCTGATGGGCCGATTCTCGAACAAGCTCGGCCGGAACGAGAAGAAGAGGTGAGCGGATGGGCTCGCTATTTTCGATTTCCTGCCAATTCAACATGCCGAAAGCGAGGTGCAGAATGCGAACTCCCCGCTCCTCGAAGTCTGTCCGGGAACGTCGGTGCAAGTTCTTTAAAATTCGCACAAACTCCGCTGGGTCCCTAATATTACAGACAAGTTCATCCATTTTACAAGATGATGAGACCGAAATCTCGACAAAGATTCTTTCCGGCGATAAAAATTGAACTTCTTTCTTACCGTCTTGCTCTTTCTCAATACCAACCAGAGCCTTTGGCGAGGCAATGCTTTTTTCAGGAGTCTGCACCCAGAAATGCTGCTTATGCTCTTTGAGTACAAATCTTTCAAACACCTGCTCAGGTTCGGGACCATTTATCTTTAAAGTTGATGAACGGCCCGGCCTAAAATAGAGCAGTCGATTGCGCCGTGAAAGATCGACTAACTTGCGCTTCCATTCTTCAATGCTTTGCATCATGGCGTTCTAAATTCCCCTAGATTGTTTCCTTGCTGGTGCTCTTCCTTGGGATAACTTTATCGGAGTCTTCGGCGAAGCCTTTGACATTCGGGATTAACATTCATGACACCTTACTTAATTTTTGACGACATCGATCAATAGACGGAAGGGTGTCAAACCTCTGGCCAGGGGGGGCAAAGTCGGTGGCCAATGACATCCAAGGGGGAATTCAAGAATTTTTCCCTGTTCTCCTTCCGTTCTGAACGCGGGGGAAATTCCACGGCGGTTACCTGCTATCCCACCTCGTTGCCAAGGCAAAAGTATCGGCTGAGAGTAACTTATGCTCATGAGGAACGCCCGATATATGCCGGTGCAAAAGGCTTGCGAGGAGATGCTGTCAGACGCAAAGTTGCATACCCCCGTTTCATTGACAATTCATAATGCTTCTTTGAAGCTAATGGCAAAAAAGATTTCATTCTTCTTTTCC
>Ga0074199_1001705_pt1 | contig 17172 bp, 13 predicted proteins | sample EPASupsiteSAE347_FD_64528 | JGI IMG/M metagenome (GOLD analysis project Ga0074199, IMG submission 64528) | Bioremediated contaminated groundwater from EPA Superfund site, New Mexico - Sample SAE3-47 | ecosystem: Environmental > Aquatic > Deep subsurface > Groundwater > Contaminated ...
CATCGGCAGCGTCAGGCGATCGTCGCAGGGGTCGAGCCATGGAGCCGACAGTCCCGAGGCTTCGTTTCCGAGGACCAGAGCGAGCCGTTCCGGCGCTTCATAACGCCGCAGGTCGATCGCCTGCCGGTCGAGGACGCAGGCCGCAGTACGGAAACCTCTGGCGCGCAGGGCGGAAAAGGTTTCCTGCGGGTCGTCCGAAAGACGCGCCCATGGGAGCGACAGGCTCGCTCCCATGGAAACCCGCAAAACCCGCCGCGAAAAAGGGTCGGGTACCTTTGGACCGATGAGTACGGCGCCGCATCCCAGAGCGGCTGCATTCCTGAAACATGCGCCCAGGTTTTCGGGGTCGACGAGTTCCGGGAGTACGAGAACCCGGGAGCGGGCGGGAAGAATCCCAGGATCCTTGGGAGCTGCGGTGGCTTTCAAGGCCGCGACGAGCCCCGCATCGAGGGCATGTCCGGGGCTTATCGCCTCAGGCCTGCGGGCGCGTACCAGGACACCGCGGTGAAAGGGGTAGCCTGCGATTTCGGCGAGTTCACGCTCCGGAAGGATTCGGACGAGGTCGCTCGCGGTGGCGTCCGGCGCGAAGGTCGCCCTGGCCCAGACTTCACGGGCGGGAACGCATGCGACATCGACGATCGCGAGGCCGGCGCTACGTGCGCGTTCCGCAAGAAACGCTCCTTCAAGCAGGATTTCTCCGTCCCTTTCCATCGGGTCGAGTGTACACGCGGCGGCATCGAACAGGCTATACTCGGGTCATGCAGTTTTCTTCCCGCTGCGATTTTTCCGTCCAGGACAATGACCTCGCACTGGCCAGGAGGGACCGCATGTCTTCCGGCCTGCCGGTATATGACTTGTCCGCGAGCAATCCCACCAGAGTGGGACTCGTACACGATCCTGCGCTGCTTGCCGCGGCTTTCGGCGAAGCGGCGAACGCGCGCTATTTTCCCGACCCGCGGGGAATTCCCGCCGCCCGCCGGGCGGTCGCCGATCATGTGAACGCCCGGGGCGGAGTCATCGATCCGGACAGGCTCTATCTCTGCGCCTCGACTTCCGAAGGCTACGGCTGGCTTTTCAAACTGCTCTGCGATCCTGGAGACGCGGTTCTGGTGCCGCGGCCGGGATACCCTCTTTTCGACCATCTGGCCGGGCTCGAAAGCGTCCGGACGCTGGGATATCCCCTCGAATATGTCCATCCCTCCGGGTGGCGCATCGACGTCGAACATATCGAAGCCGCACTGCGGCAGCCGGGCGGCGACCGGATCAGGGCTGTCGTACTGATCAATCCGAACAATCCCACGGGGTCATATGTCGCGCGGGCGGAGCGCGAAAAAATCGTCGGGATATGCGCGGAACACGGAATCGCCCTCATAGTCGACGAAGTATTTTTCGGTTTTCCCCTGGAACCCCGAGCCGACAGGGCTTCCTTCCTTGGAGAATCCCGGGTGCCCTGTTTTGTCCTGGACGGCCTGTCGAAGCGGCTCTGTCTGCCCCAGGCCAAACTCGGATGGATCGCGCTTTCCGGCCCGGAGCGCGGGATGGAAGATGCCGCCGCCAGACTGGACATTATCGCCGACGCGTATCTTTCCGCGGGCACTCCGGTCATGAACGCGCTTCCCGCGCTTTTTGCCGCCGAAGCGGCCATCGTAGCGAAGGTGACGGAAAGGATTCACGCGAGCATGAAAGCGTACCGCAATGCGCTCGATTGGCCGGGTTCGCCGCACCGCATACTGCGCTGCGAAGGGGGCTGGACCGCGCTCGTCGAGAGCCCGCGTTATCTTCCGGAAGAAGATATCGCGCTGCGTCTCCTGCGCGAGGAAGGACTGTCCGTGCAACCGGGGTATTTCTTCGACATGGAACACGAACCGCATTTCGCGTTCAGCCTCATTCTGGAGCCGGAAAAGGCATTCGAATGGGCGGGAATGTACAGGCGGTTTTTCGATCGCCTCGCGGCTGAAAGCTGAACCGGAGATTGCCGGACCGGCGCATCATTGAAAGGAATACCGCGCCCACAGTGTTGTCCGACAGACGGAATGGACGTATAGTTGCGCGACATCCAGTTGCGCGACATCACCCGATGACGGGCGAATGCCTGCCGAAGGACGGAGGGACTGAATGAGCGCACACATTATCGACGGAAAGGCCGTCGCCGAAGAAATCCGGGGAGAAATCAAGGCGAAGGCGCAGAAGCTCGCCGCGCGGGGCGTTGTGCCCGGACTCGGTGTGATTCTCGTGGGGTTCGATCCGGCTTCCGTCTCCTATGTAACCGCAAAGGAAAAAGCCTGTGCCGAAAACGGGCTGGCCAGCTTTGAACGCCGCCTGCCGGCCGAAACCAGCCAGGAAGAGCTTTTGGCCATCGTCCGGGAGTTCAACGCCGATTCCCGGGTGCACGGCATTCTCGTACAACTACCCTTGCCGAAACACATCGACGAGCGTGCCGTGATCGCCACGATCGCGCCCGAAAAGGACGTCGACGGATTCACTCCCGTAAATGTGGGGCGGATGGTTCTCGACGAACCCTGCTATCTGCCCTGTACGCCGGCGGGCGTGATCGAGCTCATCCGCCGTTCCGGAGTACCAACCAATGGAGCGCGCGCCGTCGTGGTCGGCCGCTCGAACATCGTGGGCAAACCCCTCATGAATCTTCTCGTACGAAAATCCGTGAACGCGACCGTGACAGTCTGCCATACCGGAACGAAGGATCTTGCGGCGCATGTGCGCGACGCCGACATCGTGATCGCCTGCGCGGGAAAACCCGGCCTCGTGACCGCCGACATGCTCAAGCCGGGCGCCTGCGTGATCGATGTGGGCGTAAATAGGGTCGAGGATCCTTCCGCTGCGCGCGGCTACCGTCTCCGGGGAGACGTCGATTTCGAAGCCGCCTCGAAAGTTGCGGGCTGGATAACGCCGGTCCCGGGAGGGGTGGGGCCGATGACCATCACCATGCTGCTCGCCAATACCGTCGATGCGGCCTCGCGGATATCGGGCATCGGAATCTGATCATGGTCGATGTACAGTCGATGCGTGACGAGCGCCGCATTCCCATCAAAAAAGTGGGGGTCAAAGGGGTCCGTTACCCCATAGTCCTGAAGGACAAGGCCGAACGTGTCCAGCACACCACTGCGACGGCCAATCTCTATGCGGACCTTCCCCATGAATTCAAGGGCACGCACATGAGCCGGTTCATCGAAGTGTTCGAAAACCACCGCACCGATCTTTCCATGCCGGCCTTTCTCGATATGCTGGGCGAGATCAGGGCCGAACTCGATGCGGAAACGGCCTATGCCGATCTGCATTTCCCGTATTTCATCCGCAAGAAAGCTCCCGTTTCCGGTCAGGAATCCTTCATGAGCTACGATTGCAGCTATGAAGGCAAAGTCTCCGCCTCCGGGCACTCCTTCATTGTCGGCGTAACCGTGCCCGTACAGACTGTCTGCCCCTGTTCCAAGGCGATTTCCGAACATGGTGCGCATAACCAGCGCGGGCTCGTGACCCTCAAGGTGTCGCTGGGACCTTTCTTCTGGATAGAGGATCTCGTCACGATCGTGGAGAGTTCCGCCTCGAGCGATCTGTACACCATCCTCAAGAGGGAAGACGAAAAGTACGTCACGGAACGCGCTTACGAAAGGCCGAGATTCGTTGAGGACCTCGTGCGCGAAGTCTATGTGAAAGTGGAAGCTTTGGGGAAATTCCCCCGTTTTTCGGTCGAGGCGGAGAATTTCGAGAGCATCCATAACCACTCGGCCTACGCATTCGCGGAAAAGACCTGAACGCGCCGTAACCATTGCGGTGTTTTGCGGTATCCTTTACGTTGAACTCATAATTTCGTACACTCATGGTGAGGTGAACGCAATGTCCGAAAACTATCCGGTCCCATCCAAAGACCTGAGCGAAAAAGGAACCAAAGGAATAATGTCTGCGGGAGCCGGACTGGGGCTTCTCGGCGTGAATGCCCTTCTCGGTGTGCCCGTAGTGGGCGGGATCCTGTCCGTCGGCCTTGTGGTGCTGGGCGCTATCGGCCTCTTCGGCAAGAGCAGGACCGACAAGGTATCGGGAACCATCCTGACAGCCGCCGGCGGGCTCGGTATCGCATCGATCTTCATGCGCGGTTTTACCGGAAATATCCTTTCCCTGGGCGGTCTCGGGCTCTTCGTATACGGGCTCATGAATATCGGGGGATTCGTATCGGGGCTCAGAAAAAAGTCGAAATGACCTATCTCATAGAGACGTATGGCTGCCAGATGAACAAGGCCGAGTCGGCCGCCATGGAGTCCGTCCTTCGCGAAAAGGGATGGGAAGTTTCGGGCGATTCGAAGCCCGACCTGGTGCTGATCAATACCTGTTCCGTCCGCGCCACCGCCGAAAACAGGGCCTGGGCGCGCATTTCCCAACACGCCGCCGAAAAGCGGCACCGGCCCTTGTCCATCGTGGTGACGGGCTGCATGGCGGAACAGGGGCGGGCAACGATCCGCGAGCGTATTCCCGAAGTCGATTATGTCCTCGGAACCTTTCAGAAGCAGTCTTTCGGCGCAGTGCTGGATGCGATCCTGCAGGGCCGACGGGTCGAAGAGATAGACGAGACGCCCGCTTTCGTGTTTGCGCCTTCCCATTACGAACCGGGCGAATTCAGGGCTTTCGTTCCGATCATGCACGGCTGCGACAATTTCTGTTCCTACTGCATCGTGCCGTACCTGCGCGGCAGGGAAATATCCAGATCGCCCGAGGCTATCCTCGCCGAACTCGACAATCTCGAAAAGGCGGGCGTGCGCGAAGTCACGCTGCTGGGACAGAACGTCAATTCCTACAAATGGGAAGATCCCTCAGGCCCTCTGGACTTTCCCGGACTCCTCAAGCGCATCGCCCTGCATCTTAAGTCGGGCGGTGGCGGAATCGGCTGGATACGATTTCTCACAAGCCATCCCAAGGATTTGTCCGATGAACTCATAGCCGTCCTCGCTTCGGAGCCGCTCTATTGCAGACATGTACATCTCTGTGTGCAGTCCGGCTCCGATCCCGTGCTCGCGGCGATGAACCGAAAATATGACAGAGCCTATTACCTCGCCCTGGTGGATCGCATGAAAGCGTCCATACCGGGCCTGTCGCTCTCCTCCGATATTCTCGTGGGATTCCCCGGCGAGACGGAGGAGGATGTCGAGGCTACTCTCGATCTCATGCGCCGCGTCGGATTCACGTACTCCTTCATGTATTACTTCAATCCTCGCGAAGGCACTCCCGCGGTCAACATGCCGGGAAAAGTTTCCGATAAGGTAAAAAAGGCGAGACTCGCCCGCGTGATCGAAGTCCAGAAAGAAATTACCGCCGGATTGATGAATTCGCGGATCGGAGCGGTCGACGAAGTGCTCATCGAGGGTATTTCCCGCAAATCGCGTCGTGAAGTGCTCGCCCGCACCCAGCGGGACGAAATGGTCGTGTTCGAGGCCGATGCCGGACGTGTGGGCCAATTTGCCCGCGTTCGTCTGACCGGTCTGTCCGGCAACACCTTCAGGGCGGTGGAAGAGGATGCGGAGAGAGCCTAAGGCACCCGGGGCTCCGGGAATTCGGGAAGTTTCCTGTCCCGGCACAGGTACCGGGACAAGTGCCCGGCCGCGCGCGCTACGCAACGCTACGCGCGGGGCTACGCGTAGGGCTTCGCGCGACGCTTCACGCAGGGCTTCGCGCGTCGCGCGCGTCGCGGCGCTGCTGTTTTTTTGTGCTGCGGCATTGATTCATGCGCAAAGTACCGGGAAAACTTCCCCGCCGCCTAAGGCCGCACAATCGGTTCCGCAACCGGCCGCGCCGACGGTAGTCTACGGCAGCGTAACGGTCGCCCAGGCAAAACAGGCATTGGCGAAATTGCAGGGAAGCGCTTCGTTCGCGGTCAGCCTCAAGGCATATTCTGCGGCTTTTCCTCCGGCGGAAGGCGGCGCCCTCCTCGTCGAACAGGCGCCGAAAGCGCCTGTCGCCGATCGCCCGGCGCTTTTCGCGGAAGCGGGCGGCCTGTTCCTGCTGGCGGGGAGGCTGGTCGAGGCGGCAGGCGCGTTCAGGACCGCGGCCGACGCGGCTGCGATCGCCGGAGCTGCGGCTACGGCCGCCGGCGCGGGATCGGCCATCAACGCCGATGCGTTCGCCGAATCCCGCGAACTCTGGCTCCTGAAAGCGGCGCGCTGCCGTCTCGCGCTCGGAGAAACGCAAGCGGCGCGCGAATTGTCCGCCTTCGTCGTGGCGGGAGCGCGCGCGAAGCCGTCCCTGGATCGGGCGGCGCTCATTTCGTCCTGGGCTTTCCTCATGGAAGGCATGCCCCGCGAAGCGTTTTCGCTCGCCCGGGATATCGCTGCCGGCGCGAAAAAAGGCTCGGCCGATCGTCGGGAAGCGCTTTTTTTGCAGTGGCTCGCCGCTTCCGCTCCCGCTTCGCCCATGTCGATGCTGGTGAGCGACTTGCCCTCTCCCGGCGATCCGGCCGTGTTCAAAACCGCGCTTTCTGCCGAGTATCCGGATTCCGCCGAAGCGGCCGTGGCCGCGCTCAAGGTTCCGCAGGCGCCCGTTCCCTGGCTGGCTCTTTCGATTTTCCCGCAGCCCGCGGATACGGCGGGGAAACCGGTCGCGCCGGGCGGTTCGGGAAAAGCGGGTTCAGGCGCCGTTCCCGGCGCCGTTTCCGGCGCCGGGAACGGCGCGGGTTCGGCTGGGGGCACGGCCAAAGAAGGAACGGTGACGGACCTCCAGGCGGGCTGGTTTTCGCGGAAGGAAAACGCCGAAGGATTGACCGCGACACTCAAGGCGAAAGGCTTTAAAGCAAGAGTGGAAGCCCAGAAGTCTGCGGCGGGAGAGGATCGCTGGGCGGTCCTAGTGGAATCCGAGGGCGATTGGTCCAAAATGCAGGCCCGGCTCAAGGATGCGGGGTACGAGTCCTATCCCACCGACTGAAGTTTTTCCATTCTGTCTTCGGAAATCTTCCGCAATTCGATTTCGGGAGCATACAGAAGAGTCGCATCTTGGGATTTCAGTACGACCGGCCTGAGCCGTATGCGGTCGGGACCGCTTTGGACGGCGGGCACGAGCACGATATATCGCAACGGAGCTTGCGGCACTCCATTCCCGTCCACGGGGAGCAGATCGAGGATAAGGTCCGTTCCGAAGCCGAAAAGGGAAAATCCTCCCGAACGATGTTCCCAGGCTCCTCCCGAGCGGAACCGCGTGCCTTCGAACGCAAGTACCTTACCGTCGGAACTCATCCAATACCCTGCGACAAAATCGGACCGGACCGGCTTCATCTGCTGCCGATTGTCTTCGGTGATGTCCGCGCCTGACGGGGCTGTCCCGCGATCGGCAGCGCCAAGTCTGACATAGTCGCCGTTCCAGATGTTTCTGTCGCCCAGGCGGAGAACCTGCTCATCGAGCACACGGATGCGGAGCCGGTCGGGGCCCGTCAATTGAATATCTACCAGGCGCAGGAGTTCGGGCAGGGATTCGTTCACGGTCGCGGCCAGAAGGCCCGAAGTGCTTGGGCTCGAGGCCGACCATTTCCATACTTGGTTCGCTTCATCGGACTGAAAGGAAATCCTGCCCGAATCGGAATCGAAGTCGATACGCGGCCTCTGCTCACCGCCCGGAGCGATCCACACGCCATCGATATATGCCTTGAAATCCTCGGCATCTCCCGTCAGAATTTTCGATCTCAGATCGCGTTCGATTTCGGCGCCGGGGACCGATTCGCTTTCGCCGGGCCGGTATCGCCTTGCGGAAGGGCTCCACCGGTAGACTGTTTTGACCCTGTCCAGCGGATTTTCCGCGTCCTGCACGGCTCGATATACCGAGATGGACAAAGAAAGACTGGCGCCGGCCTTCGCCTCTTCCGTGGATTTTAAATCGGCTTCATCGATTTCGATGCTCTCGGCCGCTTCGGAGAAAATCGATTCGAAAGCTTGCCCGTTGCGTCCGTATGTTCGCTTGAACACCGTGAGGGTCTGCCGCCCGGATGCGTCGGGGCCGAAGCAGAGAAGTTCCGATCCCCCGTCGCCCACGAGATCCTTTACCTGAATCGCGAAGGAAACCGGTTTGTCCGCCAGAGTATCTCCGCTCCAGAGCCGAAACCACGTGCCGTTTTCGGGCTGGAAATCCGCCACGACGACACGTATCGCTTCGCCGGGAGAACCGGGCTTCCTTACCGTCAGGACCTGTTCGAGGTCTTCGTCGTCATCGAGATTTATGTCGATCGTATCCAGTACCTGTTCGCCGGGATCAGGCGCGATGCGCGCCTGGGTTCTGGAATTTCCGGAATCGCCCGACGGATCCGATCCCGGCTCGCCTGATGCGACGACTGCACTGCGTCCCGCCACCGGAAGCGCGGCGGCGAGAGTTTCCGCGCGGGTTTTTGAAAAAAAATAAAGAGCGAAGCCGAGGGCTGCGACACAGCCAATCGCGAAAAGCGTCCCGGCGATACGTTTCATGACACTAAAGTACCCTTTCGCTTTGTTTCTGTGTAGCCCGCGATATGTCGCCCTTCCGGGTGCGATGCAGGGATCGCTTGCCCCGACGCTGATCCGTGAGTAGCATAGTGCCATGGCCCGTTCCCGAAAAATGCCGCGCGCGATCGAAGTTCTCGTGGCGGCGGTGCTCGTCCTCGTCATTGCACTTGTATGGATCATGGCGCTTCGGGAAGACGAGAGGCGCGGGCTTCTGGCCGAATACGAAGCATTCAGGGCTTCCGCAGGCCTCGCCGAAGAGCTCCGGCGCGATCCGGAAGCGGTACTGTCCGAAGATACGCGCATTCTTGGATATGGATTGTATGATCTGTCCGGTGCCGCGGTCCGGCGGATGGGAAGCGCTCCCGAGAGGCTCGATGCGCTTCCGGACCTGGAACCGTATAGTGGAGAGGCGGAGAGCGCCGCTTTTCCCGGCGGCATCGATACCCGAATTTCCGACAAAGGCAAATCATATATCCTGTATCGGTTTCTCGGCCCGCAGAGCGTCGCCAGAGGCATGATGCAGCAAGGCACGGGTTCGGGCTCGGGTAGGGGCATGGGCATGGGCTGGCGCTGGCAGACCATGCCCGGGCAGACCGTTCCCGGGCAGGTTTTGCCGGGACAGTCTTCCGTGGACGGACAGGGCAGCCTCCCGTCGACGGCGGGGCAGGCCGGCCAAGCCGTCACGGGACAGGCGGGGCAGGCGGGACAGGCCTATCAGCTATGGATGGAATATGACGTAGCCGGCGCCCTTGCGGAACGAACCCTTGATATCGTTGTGGCTATAGCCGTCACCCTGGTCGTTGTGGCGCTCTATCTTGTCCTGCTTTCACTGTTTCGCAGAAACGAGCGGTTCCGCGACCGCGAAGCCGCCACGAGGGAATTGATCCAGTTGGGCGAAGCGGCGCGTACTCTGGTGCACGAAATCAAGAATCCGCTCGGCATCCTGCGCATACAGAATGCCGGCATACGGAAAAAAGCGGCCGACCTTTCGACAGGAACGGATGCAGCCGCATCAGGCGCGACCATCGTCGAATCCACCGGCCTGGTCGACAGGGAAATTTCCCGGCTCGCCGACCTGGCCGACAGGATCAGGGAATTTCTCAAAACGGGCAATGGCACGGTGGAACAGGTCGACCTGGGTGAATTTGTCGCTGGCTTCGCCGCCCGGTATGCCATGCTCGGGCACAGTGACGGCTTGACCCTTTCTCTGCCCGAACATTGCGCGGGCGCTTTCGTGCGCATCGATCCGGAACGCCTGACGCTTGCCCTGGACAACCTCGTGCGGAATGCCCGGGAGGCCAACGCTGAAGCGGGAAAGGCCGATACTCCCGTGCGGCTGTCGCTCGCCAGGAAAGGGAAGGAATGGGTGATAGCGGTATCCGATTCCGGGAAGGGCATTCCGCCCGAAGACGCTCCCAGAATTTTCGAGCCTTTCTTTACGACAAAAGAAAAAGGATCCGGTATAGGTCTCGCCTTGGCGAAACGCATCGCCGAAAACGCGGGAGGAGACTTGAAGTTCGAATCAATCCGCCAAAGTGGCAGCGTTTTTGAATTTTCGCTTCCGGCGGCACGGGATGGAAAAGCGGGAGTAGTACATATTTGAGCGCCCAATGGGCACCAGTTGATCACTAAGTGTTCAACCAGTGCTCATTGGGCGCTCAATCAGTGCCCAACTGGTGCTCGTTGCGGAGGCACACAGCTTCCGCGGCCGGTCATGGAATCGCTTCGAACACTTTCCTGATGATGGCGACAGCTTCCTTCAGTTCCTCTTCCGTGATGACCAGTGGCGGGGCGAAACGGATAATGTTGCCGTGGGTCTGTTTGGCCAGGAGTCCTGAATCCCTCAAAGCGAGGCATACGTTCCATGCCTCGAAGCCTTCCTCGAACACTACCGCGTTCAGAAGACCTTTGCCTCTGACGAGTTTCATTTTTAGACAGCGGATGGCCCCGACTTCCTTCCGGAAAATCGCGCCCAATCTTTCGGCATTTTCCTCCAGCTTTTCGTCCTCGAGCACTTCGATGGCGGCGATACCGACGGCGCCTGCGAGCGGATTGCCGCCGAAGGTGGATCCGTGCGTGCCGGGAGTGAACACATCCATGACGCGTTTGTCGGCTACTATGGCCGAAATGGGCATGACGCCGCCGCCCAGCGCCTTGCCGAGGCACATGATGTCGGGTCTGGCGTCTTCATGCTGCCAGGCAAAGCGTTTGCCCGTGCGGCAGAATCCGGTCTGGATTTCGTCGGCGATGAAAAGCACGTTGTGTTTGGTGCATATGCCGCGGACGGACTTCAGGTAGCCTTCGGGCGGCACGACTACACCCGCTTCGCCCTGGATGGGCTCTATGATCACCGCCACCGTGTCGCTCGTGATGGAGGATTCGATGGCGGCCGCATCGGCATAGGGAACACGGATAAAACCGGGCACATAAGGACCGTAATTCACGGTGGAGTCCGGATCATTGGACATGGTTATCACGGCGATCGTGCGGCCATGGAAGTTGCCTTCCGCGCAGATTATCTGCTGTTTGCCGTTGGGCACTTTCTTTACTTCGGCTCCCCAGCGGCGCGCGGCCTTGAGCGCTGTTTCCACGGCTTCGGCGCCCGTGTTCATGGGCAAGGCCGATTCGTATCCGGTGAAGTCGCAGAGCTTTTTCAGGAAAAGACCCATCTTGTCGTTATGGAAGGCGCGGGAAGTCAGCGTAACTTTGTCGAGCTGCTCTTTCGCCGCCCGTACGATGTGCGGGTGCAGATGTCCCTGGTTGACGGCGGAATACGCCGACAGGAAATCGAAATAGGTTTTGCCCTCCGGGTCGACAACCTTGCAGCCTTTGGCTTCGGAAATGACGACGGGAAGGGGATGGTAATTGTGAGCGCCATACCGCTCGTCCAGGGCGATATAGTCCTGGGACTTCATGAAGAGACCTCCTTGGGGGATACCGGACCCCGGAATAAAGCACGCATAAGGGCGACCTGGCCGGGGCGGCGAGAAAATCCAGTATATCCCGCAAAGGGGGAATGCGCCACAAAAATCGGCTAATGGCCCATTATGTAAATAAATATCATTGATTCATGCATAATGATGCAATCATGTCGCCGGCGTTCAGGCGAAATCGTAACGAATCGCGGATCGCTCGGCGTGGCGTTCGAGGGCCAATGCTATGAGCCTGTCGAGCAGTTCGGGATAGGGCAGGCCACCCGAGGCGCACATGCGCGGATACATTGAAATGCCGGTAAATCCCGGTATCGTATTCGCTTCGTTCAGAAGAACTTCGCCGGTCTTTTTGTCGACGAAAAAATCGATCCTGGCCATGCCCGACATTTCGCATACCCGGTATGCGGCCAGCGCGATTTCGCGGACTCGCGTTGCCTGCATGGGGCTCAAGGGGGCGGGAACAAGGAGTCGCGCGCCGTCCGGGTCCTGGTATTTGGCATCGTAATCGTAGAACTCGTGCGTGGAAGCCACTTCTCCGGGAGGGAACGCGACGGGTTCGGCGTTGCCCAGGACCGCGCATTCGATTTCATGCGCTTCGACGAAAGGCTCGACCAATGCTTTCGAATCCCATTCCAGGGCGCTTTTCAGAGCGTTTTCGAGATTTTCCGGCCCCGAAACCTTGGAAGCCCCGACCGAGGAACCGGCGCATGCCGGTTTGACGAATACCGGCCAACCGAACCGCGCCTCGACTTTGCGCCGCAGGGCGGGGAACCGGTCGCCCGCGAGATCGCCGGGATGCACCGCAATGAAGTCGACTACGGGAAGCCCCGCGTGCATCCAGAGTTCTTTGGCTATTTCCTTGTCCATTCCGATGGCGGAGGCCAGAACGCCGCCGCCTACATAGGGAAGCCCGGCGGTTTCGAGGAGGCCCTGTATGGTACCGTCTTCGCCGAAGCTGCCGTGCAATACCGGAAAGACGACGTCGCATGGCAGCGGCGACACTGTCCCATCCGGGCCCTCGCGGACCAGACCCGAGCCGGGGGCGACGAAAATCCTGTCGCCCCGCCTGATCGGCGGAAGGGGAGTCATGTCGGAAGCGGCCGCATCCGCGGGTACCGGGGCTGGAGCCGAAGCCGGGGCTGGGGCGGGGACGGGGACGCGGGGCGCAAGGGCGATATCGTTCTGCAGAAGCCAACGGCCGTCTTTGGTGATTCCGATGGGGATGACTTCATAGCGCGATCGGTCGAGGTGCTTCAGGATACTGGCCGCCGAGACAAGGGAGACTTCGTGTTCTCCCGATTTTCCGCCATAAAGAACGGCTATTTTCAACATTGGATGTTTCCTTTCCGGTATCCGGATTCGGCCAGCGCCGCGATGGCTTCGGCTTCTTCGTCGTAAGGTGTCGCGCGATTCTTGTAGATGATCGAATTTTCATGCCCTTTGCCGAGCAGAACGACCGAATCTCCCGATCGCGCCAGCGAAAAAGCCTTACGGATCGCGGAGGGGCGGGAGGGGATCAGGTGGAGTCGCTCGCCTCGGACAAGCTCCGGGCAGCCTGCGGCGATTTCCTCGAGCAGGGCCATCGGATCTTCCCCCCGCGGATCTTCGTCGGCGAGTATGACTACGTCGCAGTGATCCGCTGCGATCCGCCCTTGCTGCGGCCGCTTTTCGCGGTCGCGCTCGCCGCCCGATCCGAACACGCAGAACAGCTTTCCTTTCGTGCTTTTGCGCAGCCCCGGCAGCACGGCCAGAAAAGAAGAAGGTGTATGCGCATAGTCGATGATCACATCGAAAGGCTGGCCGCGATCGATTTTCTGCATTCTGCCCCTGACGGGCCGGAGCCGCGGCAGAAGCGGAATGAACTCGGTCCACGAAGAGCCGGACGTTGCCGAGGCGGCCAGGCATGCGGCCAGCGCGTTCGCCACATTGAATGAGCCGGGAACACGAAGGAAGGCGTTCACGCGCACTGTGGCCTTGCCTGGGCCCGGTGCCGGGCCGACGGCGGCGAAGGTAATGCCTTCCTGAGTCTGGACGATGTCTTCGGCGTGAAGGTCGGCGACCGTGGAGGCCGATGAAATAGTGGTCGATGAAGTAGAGCCCGATGAATACGACAGGACGGGTTTGGCCGTGGCGGCGTGAAAATAGGAGGCGGAAGGATCGTCGGCATTGACGATGCCCGCCGAAGGAACTACAAGCTTCGTGCCGGAAATGACCTTGACGTGCGTGTGCGCATCCAGGGCGCGAAAAAGGTTGGCTTTGTCGTTGCGGTAGTTTTCCCAGGTGCCGTGGAATTCGAGGTGTTCATGGGTAACGTTCGTCATGACGCCCACGTCGAATGCCACATCCGCAAGCCGGGACGTGCGCGGCGAGAGTCCGTGGCTCGACGATTCCACGACCGCGTATTCGAGGCCCGAATCGCGCATGTCCGCGAGCATGCCTTGTACGGACGTAGCCTCTGGCGTTGTCTGATGTTCGGGATTGGGTCTTTCGCCCCTGCCGGTATCCGACATCACTGTGGAGAAAAATCCGGCTTTTCTTCCCGACATGTTGAGAAGCTGCCAGAGAAAATAGACTGTCGTACTCTTGCCTTCGGTACCCGTGACACCGATCACCCTGAGCGAATCGGAGGGGCGATCGAAAAATGCCGCCGCCGCCGGGGACATGACTGTCCGGGCATCGGCGACCCGCAGATACGTCGCGCCTTTCCGGTATTCGCGCGGCTCCCTTTCGCAGACTACCGCCGTAGCGCCGGAATCCAGGGCTTTGTCGATGAACTCATGCCCGTCGGTATGCAGTCCGGGCAGGGCGAAAAATAAAAACCCCGGTCGTATCGAGCGCGAATCATACGCGAGTCCCGCGATTTCGAGATCGAGACTGCCGTGTACCGAGTAGGATCCGATGGCTGCGGCGATGCAGGAGAGGAGCTTGCTCATTTCGTCCAGAGGATAGCACCGCCGGGCTCACGTCATCAATCGGAGAACGGGCGGAAGAGACCTCAGTCCAGGACGACCTTTAAGCCTGCGTAATAGATAAAGGGAATCAAATCAGCGCCAAGCTCGCTGCCCATGAGACCGATGGCCCCGGCTCCGATCCGGAAGGCGCGCCGCTTGCCCAGGGCGAGCCATGCCGATACTTCGGGGAGCAGGACGTCCATTTGGCCGAACCAGACGTCCTCGCCCACCGCGGCAAATCCGAAATAATACCCGCCCAGACCCGCTTCGACTGCGAGGGGGCCCAGCGCGAGTTCGACGAGGAGGTTTGGATAGCCTCCGGTCGCGATAATGGCGCTGTGCAGTTTTACGCCCGCGGCGATTTTGATGATCGCCAGATCGGCCTGCAGGTAAAGTCCCGCGGTCGGAATCGGAATGATGCCGGTTTCCGAAAAGGTATCCTCGAGAAAAGCGTCGCCCGAAGCCGATCCCGAAAGGTAGCCGATGCCCAGAGGAGCTTCGGCTCCCAGTTCGAGCCTGAATTGTCCGAACGCCGCAGGAGCGGAAACAGCGAGCAGTATCGCGGCGACAAAAAATAGTCTTTTCATATACGCTCCTATATGCCTTCTGTCTCTTGCACACCCGGAAACGATGCGGAAACGATGCCGAAACAGTACGGAAACGATGCCGAAACGAAAAACCGGCTGACAAAGGGACCGAAGACAGTCACAATGATGTCATCTACTCAAGTATAGATTGTTGACCTGGTTTGTCAAAAAACAGGAGGCGGGACGATGTATAGAGCCAGGGTTGAGGCGTGGTTTGCCGCGGCACATCGTTTGACCCACTACAACGGGAAATGCGAGCGCCTTCACGGGCATAACTATAGGGTCAGGCTTTGGGTTTCAGGCGCGCATCTGGGCGAAGGGGGCATGCTTGTCGATTTCGGCGCGCTGAAATCGACGCTGGGCAAGGTGCTCGCGGGGCTGGATCACTCCGATCTCAACGAAATCGCCGAATTCCGCCAGGACCCGAGCGCGGAGAGGATAGCCGAATACATTTTCCGTGCGGTGAAAACCGAAGCGCCGGATCTGCCGGTGTCCGCGGTCGACGTATTCGAGACCGACGTCAATATGGCGCGCTACGAGCCGGAGCCGAAGATCTGATCCGGCCGCCGCTTCCGGTTTCAGTTCGGTCCCACCACCCGCACGGAACCGTCCGCGTACGACAGAACTTCGTTTTTCAGCCATGTACCGAGCATCGCCTTTTCGCCGACGACAAGCTTGAGAATATCGGTTTCACCTGCGACCGAGTATTCGGCTTTTCGCAGTATGCGTCTGCCCGACGCCGACGCCGACGCGGTGAGGCGAATTCCGCCGTCCCGCCCGGTGGTTTTCGCGTGCGCGACGCCCGCTTTTTCCAGCCATGGCGACAGGGATTCCATGGCCGCTTTTCCGTTTCCATGGGGCAATTCCAGTGACAGTTCCACCCAACGCCAGGCCACGGCATCGTATTCCTTCGGGTCGAGGACAGAGACGACCTCGCGCAATTTTCCCTCGTCCGGTCCGGACAGCATGATCGCCGCGGCTCCCCATCGTCCCCAGCCTTGCGGCAACAGGTCCGCAAAAGGGGTTCCGGGCACAAAGGCGAGTTCTTCCACTGCGAAGACAAAACGCTCGGAGCCGGGCTTAAGCGCCGAAATTCTGCGCAAAATCCAGGACCGGCGGTATTCTTCGCTCGCATAGGCGAGTTCCGGCGGAATTTCGATGACGGCCCGGATGCGGCTGAATGTCGCTTTTGCGGCCAAAAGTCGGCTTGTCCGCTCGATCAGCGCCTGCGGAACGTGTCGCGGCGGAGAATGGCGCAGCATGTCCGCGCGGTCCGCGGTTTCGCCGCAGGCGTCGCAATCGGAACACTGTCCGCCGAGGCAGGATAAGCGATCGACTTCCGATCGCGCTTCCTCGTAATGCCGGCGCAGGATTTCATGGCGGATTTCCGGTTCCTGGAATTCCAGAGGAGGCCGCCAGTCGGCCGGTTTTTCTCCTGTATAGGCATCGTCGGGCAGCCCGAGCGAACGAAGATAGCCCCTCATCGACGGCCATATTTCTGCCGGAAGCGATGCATCGTACACGAATCCCTTTTCCGGCAGGCGTACGAGCCAGTCGAGCAGGGCGCCGCGATCCATGGCCAGGCATTGGTCGACGCAATACTCTTCGAAATCCGAAGCCTGTCGATATTCGATTCCGGCTTTCCAGCAGGCTTCGCCGATTCGCGCCGACAGGCGTTTCAGAGTCTGTTCATCGAACGTGAGGGGAGCGAACTGCAGTGGAGTGAATGGTAGCCTGACCAGGAAGCCTGCGGAGGTGATAAAACGCACGCTGGGGGCGCGCGCTGCGCGTAATTCGCTCAATTTCGCCGCGAAGGCTTCGAATTCTTTGAGATCGGCTTCGGTCTCGGTTCCCGCAATAATGTAGAAAAGCTTGATCTCTTTCACGCCGGGAACCAGCAATGCTTCCACGCAGGCTTCGAGGTCGGTTTCGGTGAGTCCCTTGCGGTAATAGGCGCGCATCCGGTCCGAAATCCCTTCGATGCCGAGAGTGAAACTTTTCTTGCCTCCTGCCATTTCGAGTCGGGCGAGGCCGGGGCTGCGCGCGAGTATGTCCAGGCGCTGACTCATGAAAGATACGCGCCGGAATATGCGATTCAGCTCGAAGATCAGTGACTCTATATCTTCATGCGTATTGAAGTTGAAACTGTATACATCGAGTGTGTCCGCGCCCGTGTCGCGCCGCAGACGCCTGGCGGCATCGAGCACCCGGTCGAGGGGCAGTTCGCGGTAGGGTCTTC
>Ga0074199_1001706_pt1 | contig 17156 bp, 20 predicted proteins | sample EPASupsiteSAE347_FD_64528 | JGI IMG/M metagenome (GOLD analysis project Ga0074199, IMG submission 64528) | Bioremediated contaminated groundwater from EPA Superfund site, New Mexico - Sample SAE3-47 | ecosystem: Environmental > Aquatic > Deep subsurface > Groundwater > Contaminated ...
GCAGAATTCACAACGCAGGTTACAACCGGCAGTGCCGATTGAAAATATACGGCTTCCCGGTAAAAAATGGTAAAGCGGTTTTTTCTCAATTGGATCGATATGAACCGCGATCGGCCGTCCCCAGACCAGCGAGAACAACTGTCCGGCTTCGTTATAGCGCACCCGGCAGACCCCGCTTTTACCAATTTTTATCCGGCAACCCCGCGGGCAAAGAAAACACCGGACATCCCCGTCCTTTAAAGAATGCCACCAACGCGCCGTATGCATATTACCCTGTTTCTGAGATTTCCGATCGTTCACGCTTGAAACTAAGCAATTGCCGCTTGTTTGTCAACGGTGGAATTACTTTTAACCGGTACTTAACGCGCTTTTGACCGAAAAAGATTTACAAATTAAATGTAAACTTCCGGTGATTTGCGGCGTTATACATTGGAAAATAGTGAATAGTTAAATAAATTCCGGCCGTTATGGTAAAAGTAAGCACAAAAACTAAAAAGTCATCGACCTTCGTAAAGGTCCTCTCTTTCAGCAAAATCAACTACGTCATCTTTGCTATTGGGATCGCTGTGATCTTTGCCGGCTATTATTTCATGGCCAGCGGCGCTACCTACAGTTTTCGTTCACTGACGGTGGCACCTATCACGCTCCTGATCGGTTATCTGGTGATCATCCCGGTTGCGATCTTATATCGTAAAAAAGGGAACACCCCTCCGAAAGAGAATTGACGAACTAATTAAATTTTAATTCATAATCCTGTTTCACTTGGAAACGGGATTTTTAGAACTGCTATTTGGATTTTCCGAAGCCGGTTTGTCCGTGCTGTTTTTGGAGGGAGACGAGATTTCCTTTCCCCGTGTCTTCGGAGTGCTTTTTGTCTCTTTCTTCCCGCCGTAATCATTCACATAAAAACCGGAACCTTTAAAAATCAACCCGGTGCCGCCGCTGATCTTGCGATGAACAGCGGTCTGGCCACATTTTGGGCAAATTTTCAACGGTTCCTCGCTCATGCGCTGGAATTTTTCAAATTCCGCGCCGCACTTTTTGCAGTAATATTCGTAAGTCGGCATGTTATTTCGATTCTATTTTTTCAGGCAAGATTACAGATAATGGCTGTGACATTGACGACGTCATCGACACTGCAGCCTCTCGACAAATCGTTCATCGGTTTTTTCAAACCCTGAATGATCGGCCCGACCGCCTCGCAACCGCCGATGCGCTGGGCTAATTTATAACCGATATTCCCGGCGTTCAGATCCGGGAAGATCAGAACATTGGCGTGGCCGGCGACTATACTGCCGGGTGCTTTTTTCGCGCCGACTTTCGGCACGATAGCCGCATCGGCCTGCAATTCACCGTCGATTTTCAGGTCGGGATATTTTTGGTGTACGATAGCAGTTGCCCGGATGACTTTATCGGCTAATTCATGTTTGGCGCTCCCTTTAGTGGAAAAAGAGAGCATCGCGACCACCGGTTCGGTTTTGACAACTTTACGATGAGTATTGGCCGTGGCTATTGCAATGTCAGCCAACTGTTCCGCAGTCGGGTTGGGCATGACCGCGCAGTCCGCAAAACTCCAGATTTTCTGTTCGTCCGCGGTGATCATGATTATGTCACTGGAAACGGTCGGCGTGGCCGGATCGGTTCCGATGATATGCAGTGCGGCTTTTAAAACGTCACCGGTCGTCGTATCCGCACCGGAGACGCAACCGTCAGCAAAACCTTTTTCCACCAGCATCGCGCCAAAATAGGTCGGATTGAGCATGATCGTTCGGGCATTCTCGACGGTCATCCCTTTATGTTTACGTTTTTCGTAATAAGTCTCGCAGAATTCCAGGTATTTTTCGAACTGCGACGGATCGATGATCCGAACTGCTGAAAGATCACAGTTCAATTCCTGAGCATGTGAATTGATTTTGAGCGGATCGCCGACTAAGATTACGCGGGCAATCTCTTCCTTATGCAGAATTTCTGCGGCTTGTATAATCCTTTCATCATGCGCTTCCGGCAGAACGATAATTTTATGACATTTCTTGGCCTGAAGCCGGATTTCTTCGAGTAATTTCATTTCTATCTCCTGATCTTTTGCAACAGCGCCGCCTGCACGTTGACCGGCACAAAAGCGCTGATATCCCCACCGAAGCGGGCCAGTTCCCGCACCATCGAGGAACTCAGATACGTATAATCTTCATGTGGCACCAGAAAGACCGTGTCGATTTTTTCATTGAGATGACGGTTCATTAAAGCCATCTGGAATTCATAATCGAAATCGGAAAGGGCGCGCAGCCCGCGGATAATGACATCCGCGCCGACTTTCCGGGCGTAATCGACAACCATACCGTCGAAACTATCCATCTTGATATTGGGAATTTCTTTTGTGCAGTCCCGGATCAACACCACTCGTTCTTCGGCTGTGAATAGCGGAACCTTCTGCAAATTTCTGGCAACTGCGATATAAACCAGATCGAACAGCGAAGCTGCTCGTTTGAGAACATCTAAGTGCCCGTTGGTAACGGGATCAAAACTGCCGGGATATATTGCGATTTTCATTTATACTCTGATAAAATTCAAATTGGTATCGCCGCTCTTTCGCACTGAGACTTCGGCTGGTTTGAAAAATTCCGGTATCTGAAATTTGCTGTCGGTTTCCAGCACAATTTGCGTATCCAAAGCCAGTCCGCTAAAGGCCTGGAGTAGTTCAGCATAATAAGGATACCTGTATGGCGGATCAGCCAGGATCAGGTCACAGACGGGCCTGGTATTCAGATATTTTAAGACATCGGAGCGAATAACTTCAGCTTTTGGTTCCAAACCAAATTCGGCTAAGTTCCGACGAATTAGTGTCACATTTTGGGAATCGTTTTCCACAAAAGTACAATAAGCCGCCCCGCGCGAAAGGGCTTCGAGTCCCAGATTGCCGGTTCCGGCAAAGAGATCGACGGCTCGCAGGTCAGATACATCGCCAAGTATCGAAAACAGAGCCGATTTCACCCGATCCTGTGTTGGACGAATAGCAAGTTTTTTACTGTAATGTATTGATCGGCTTTTAAAAGAACCGGCGATGATCCGCACCATTTCACATCTTTTGGGGAAATAAAACCGAATTCAGGGAAAAGTCGATACTGCCGTAATCTCTTCCCGGGCTCAATGAAATCTGTTCGATGCTCAGATTAAGGTCAAGAGCCAGTAAATCCCGCAATAAACTGGAAAAACCGGACAGCGAAGCATTCCCGCTAATTTCCGCCAATCGCGGCTGAGAGCCTGGTGGTTCGGTGATACTTAGCGGTGATAATGTTACCTGGTTACGCTTACCGATTGCCCAAAGTGTTTGCGACAGTTCAACATCGTTCTGGAAACGAATGTTTCTCATCGGGACAGGTATTTGATTGTGGAGTTTCAGGATTGCCATAATTTGAACCGACGGAGCCGCGACCGACGCCATCCGTTCGATATAAAATACATCCGGCGGGAAAAGTCCCGGTATATTCTCGACCGCAATTTTTATGCGCCGGGCCTCTTCTTCGCTATTGACGTAAATCAGGAAACTGATTTTTTCAGATTTCATTTTCAGGTATTGGAGCCGATAACTGGCCGGGATAGCACCGATCACCTGCGCCAGTATTTGACTGCGGCCGGTACCGGATAAAATTTGCCGAATGTAGATTTCTTCAACCTGATTGATAATTTGCTGAGCAACAGGTTGGTGAGCGACTGGTCGTTGAGTTACGGGTTGCTGAACCGGTTGTCTGACTTCCGGCACATTAGCGGCCGGGGATTGATTTACAGGTTGACCATATTCAGGGGCCGGAGTCTCTGTTATCACCGGGCTCGGTTCCACTGCAACAGGTTGCTCTTCAACCGGAAAAGCATCCTGGGTTTCAGCGGGTATGACGATCGCCGGCATTGGCGTTTTCAAATATTTGTTATAAGCCCAGTAGCCACCATAACCAATAATCGCAAAAACAATTAAGTAACTAAATAATTTGACTAAACGCCGACGGATCGGGCGTTGGGTCAGATTCTCAATTGCCTTTTCTTTATCGACTTCCTCCAATTTTTCGGGCGGTAAAGAGACATGTCTCGGTACAAATTCCTCGGCCTCGGCCTGTTCCAGCATTTGCAGATTGGCTTCAACCGATTTAAAAATATCATCGTCAAAATCCGGCATTTCAAGCGGCATTTCATCATGGGGCCCTTCCGGAAGCTGATCGTTAACTGGTGCAGGAGGTACAGACGGAGAAGGAGGAGCAGCCGATGGACTTAGCGTAAATATGTCATTATGGCTTCCGGGAGTCAATTTGTTATCAGATTCATCCTGTAAGCCGGGTTTGGTTGCGAGGTTAATTTTTATCATTATTCGCCCTCAGGTAAGAAACGGAATAACAATCCCAAAACATCTAAAAATTGACTAACGGCGCCGGTTCCTTCGCCATCATCTTTGTACAGATCAACCGGCTTAATATTATCGAACGGATCGATACATTTCAGGTTGCTGATGTCGTAGGACAAGACCATATTATAAAATTCGGAATCGATATCGTGTGCGAAGAAGTAAAGATTATCGACCGAATCTATCACCTCACTGCTGAAATTTCGGAGATCATTGATCTGGGAAACAACCTTTTCGCCATCCTCACCCGGATTGGAATTCACCAGAATGCTGTAATCGGAGTGATCGCCCAGTTTGAATTCAATGTACTGGTTGAATTCATCGGATTTAATGATTATCAGGGTATGGCGATCTTCATCGACGCGCCAAACGCCCCATTTTTCTCCATTTTTCCCTTTATAAAGTCTTTCGAGCGCTGTCGCAACGCTGAAAATATTAAGATCGAATACCTTAATGTTAAAACCAGCCGGCTGACAGGCACGGTTCAATACGCGGCCCAATTCTTTGTAATAAGACACAGTCAGATAGTCACGCTTCGATTCATATTCACGCTGTTTGAGCGGATAATGTTGAATAAACTTCTGGTCGAAATGTTCGCCAAGGCGCTGTTTTTCATTCCAATCGAGAATCTCGGCAACCTTGTCCGGCTCAAGGCCAAGATCAATCGGATTTACAGAGAGACTAAACCAGCTGGATGGAACGGATAATGCCACAAAACGATCCGGAACCGGCAAAACGCTTCGGATATCCAAAAAGATAGTTTCAAGTTTGGCGGCAAAATCAGGACTTTTTAATATAGCTGGTTCGAATTTAAACGGCAGAGGTTTCTTGGACATAACTTCGATGGAAAACGAATCATCATTTTTGATTAGTTGTCCATATCGGACAAAATTCTCGGACAGGCTTATAGCCAGCATCTTATATTGTTCTCCCGATTAGTCGGTTAATTATTTCCAACTAGGTTCGTCGTTCTCAATATATCCGTGTGTAGAGTCGATAAAAGCAAAAACCACGAAACGCGGTTCGCGGATATTTTTTTTAATCGGATCTTGAATCTTAATGCCTTCTTCTGTTTTCGTGATCTGATAAGTTGTATCAAGCAGTGGTCGTATGGCAAAATCTTTCTTCAGATAATAGCGCCGGTAGTAGGTATTATTGGCGACACGTCTACTGATTTCCGTATCGAGAATACTTTTAAAATTCGGATCTGATTTAACTTCTTTCAAACGGGATGACATTACGTAAACAGTATCAAAGGTCATTAATTCCGTATTCCACTTCAGGATTTTGACAGTGGTATCGATCAGCGTATCCGACATCTGATATTTTAATGCAAAACATGTATCAAAAGACTCATGGAAATTCTTCGGGACATCGAGTTTAAATCGACCTTCAGGTATCCTGATGATTTGTTGACCGAAGAAATTACTGTCAGCCCTGGTACTGTCACGCGCCGCAGTAATAATTTTCATCGCCAAAATCGGATCAGACTGATATGTTCCGGCCATCTGATTATAGTATTTTTCGACATTGTTGAGAATTGCCATCCGCTTGTGGCTTAAATTGCGAATTGCATCTTCTTCTTTCCAGATTACAGATGGGATGCAGATAACCGCAATTAATATCAAAGCCAGAAAACCGGCAACGATATTCAATATTTTCACAAGAGTCGGTTTATATTCCGGAATCAGCTGACGATCTTCTGATTTGACATTTACCTTTACGCTACTCAAGAGTTACATCTCCTTTAATTCGTTCAAATGTCTTGTTACCGATGCCTTTAATTTTTAAAAGTTCTTCTATGTTCGAGAACTTCCCGACCTGGGTGCGATACGCCAGAATATTTTCAGCGGTTACCGGTCCGATTTTGGGTAAAAGCATCAAATCCTGTTTGGTGGCAGTATTCAAATTTATTTTATGCTGAAGTGTGACTTTGGATTTCGAGATAGCCGGTTGATCTGCCCGTCGCTGGATTTCGGTATATTCCGAATCAACCTGACCGGCCTGGTTGCGAAATGTATCCGCCTCGGCTGATTGTTGAAGGCTTTTTTCATATCTAACGCGACTGATCCTCGTCTTGTACAGATGAATGGTCGCACCGACCAGGAAACATGCGACCAGAAACTGAATCACTACTTTTTCCTGGCGGGTCAAATTTAGCATTTTTCATAAAAATTAAAAATCTTTTATAACTCCATCGTAATCGGAATCTAAAAGAATTCAACGAATCTTACTATAACGATTTTCGGGCTTGAACTTTTTTACTTCTGATTTTAATAACTCACGATATATTTCAAGTTCTTTTAGACTGGCTTTTTCGGGAATATCAATCTGAATCCTGACAATCATATCACCACGTCCGGAATGTTGCAGGTGCGGAAGTCCCTTATGTTTGAGACGCAACATCTTGCCGGGTTGTGTTCCGGATGGAATGGATAAATTTACCCGTCCGTTGAGGGTTGGAACTTCGATTTCTGCTCCCAGAACCGCTTCGGCCGGTGCGACATGCAGGTCGATATAAATGTCATCTTCATTCCGGACAAAGTATTCATGTTGTCTTTCTTCAAAGATCACGATCAAATCGCCACGTGAACCTTTCCTGATTCCGGCGTTGCCTTCATCATGCATCGTCAAATAATTACCGGTCGTAACTCCCGGCGGAACTTTGACGGTCAATTCCTTTGTGTCCTGAACTCGTCCGTCACCGCCGCATTGCTGGCAACGGTGTTCGGCGATGACGCCTTCGCCATTGCAATTCGAGCATGGACGAACGTTGACCACCTGGCCGAAGAAAGAACGGGCCACTTCGCGCACCTCACCACTTCCCCGGCAAACGGGGCAGGTAACGACCGAAGTGCCCGGTTTAGCACCGCTTCCGGAGCATGCCGGACAAACTTCCTGTCGCTTGATTTTGACTTTTTTACTTACGCCGGTGTTAATCTCTTCCAGACTGAGCGGCATTTTGATTTTCAGATCATTGCCGCGGCGGTTATCGTTTGGTGAACGTTGCCGTCCGCCGCCGAAAAAGTCTTCAAAGCCGCCGAATCCGCTGAAATGTCCACCGAATATATCGCCAAACATGGAGAAAATATCGTCCATATTCATGTTTTGACCGCCGCTGAATCCGTTCGATCCTCTCAATCCGGCCTGGCCATACTGATCGTAGATCCGGCGCTTTTCGGTATCTGACAGCACCGAATAAGCCTCGGCGGCCTCTTTGAATTTATTTTCGGCTTCCTTGTTGCCCGGATTGCGATCCGGATGATATTGCATGGCGATTTTACGATAAGCTTTTTTTAACTCTTCGGCCGAGTCGTCACGTTTGACGCCCAGGATTTCATAGTAATCTTTTGGCATTATTTACTGACTACAACTTTCGCATGTCTTAATACATGATTCTTAAATTTATACCCCTTCTCATACTCTTCGAGTACGATTTCCGGGGCGACTTCGTTTTCTTCTCTGGCCATCACGGCATGGTGAAAATACGGATCGAAAGGCTGATTGACTGATTCAATCGGCTCCACACCGAGATTCTGCAACGTCTTCTGAAACTTACGGTATATCAATTCCAATCCTTCGCGCAGAGATTGTTCTCCATTCTCTTTGATATTACTGCAGGCGCGTTCCAGATCATCCAGAACCGGCAGGATATTCCGTAATACTTCTTCGCCGGCATATTCGATGATATCACCGAACTCCTTCTCGCGCCGTTTGCGATAATTGTCAAGTTCAGCCGCCAGTCGCAGGTATTTTTCATTCGCTTCAGTCAGAGCTTTGCTCTGAGCGGTAATTTTATCTTCCAGTTCCCCGATCTTCTGCTTCGATTTCTCTTGTTCATCCGGACATATTTCGGTTGTTTTAGGTACATTCTTTTTTTTCTCGGACGAATGCTCACTGTGTCCTTTATTTTTCAAAATCATTCACTCCTATGGTTAGCCTTTCAAATACCGATCCTGTTAAACTACAGAATCGCGCTTTGCCCTGCAATTCCGGTACCAATTAATACCTGGGTGAAATGCCAGTCAAAAATGCGGTCAATCCGGCCAATTATAAAATTCGTTCGGACTTTCTGGCAAATTGATTTTTGTTTAAGCAATCGACAGGATCTTTTGACGGTCTGAAAAGCTCGAAATATTTTAATCACAACTTCAATTATCATAACGGCGGAATTTAGTTTTTATTGAAGGTCAATCCAAGCAAAATGACACCCGGCGACTGGTGCTTTTAATAGTAAAATGTAAAATAAAAACGCCCGGTTCTATACCAGAAATTTACGGATCGCACGCAGACTGCCGACCAATCCCATCAGACTGCCCAGCAAAATCAGGCCGCCGTAAAAGCGGTAACTGACTATCGCACGGTATTCGATCAAGTCCTGCAAATAATTATTCACGAAATGAAAACTTAGCCCGATAACGACGGCTGCCAGAAAAGCGCCGATTATTCCTTCCAGCGTTCCTTCTATCAGAAACGGCGCTCTAACAAAGTTATTTGTAGCACCCACCAGTTTCATGGTGGAGATGACTTCCCGGCGCGAAAAAATCGTCATTTTAATGGAATTGGAGGCCAGAATTATCGAAATCAATGTAAGAAGTGCAAAAGCCGTAATAACGGAGAAAAAGATCAGACGCTGGTATTTTTCTAGCAGGCGCAGGAAATTCTTGCGGTACTTGACCTCATCCACGATGGCCGAGCGCCTGATCCGGGCGGCAACCCTTTCGACGCTGGCCAGATTTCGGGATGGCGGCTTCAGACTCAAAGTAAATGAGGGTGGCAGTGGATTGTAATCGAGTATGTTAAATATATCTTCACCGAATTCCAGACGGAATTTTGTCGCGGCGCTATCGGTCGAAATGTAGACGATCTGCTCGATATCCTTAATATCACCCAGTTCGCGTGCAAAATTCTCCAGATCGTTCAGACTGGCATCGCGTTGGACAAAAACAGTGATGTCAAACTGTGAACGGATGTTTTCGACCAGGACTAAAGTATCGCGGGCACCGACATAACCGAACCCGATCAGGACTAACGACAGGGCAATGATAATGATCGAAAACGCTCCGGCGTAATTGGAACGAATTAATCCCCGAAATCCCTCTTTGATCAGAAACCAGAAAACTATCATACCGGATTAACGATCTCCCCTTCGTGAACTTGAATCAGACGCGCATTGGAAACCCGCGGAATGAGAGAATAATTGTGCGTAGCGACTATGACCGCCGTTCCTTTCTGATTAATCTTAGTCAAAAGGCTCATCAGATCGGACGAGACCCGCGGATCTAAATTACCGGTCGGTTCGTCGGCCAGCAAAACTACCGGTTCCTTGACTAATGCCCGGGCAATCGCGACTCGCTGTTGTTCGCCGCCGGAAAGTTCCCCCGGACGATAGTAAATGCGGTGCCCCAGCCCGACTTGATTCAGGACATTATAGACACGGGTCTTGATCTCTTTTGTTTTATAATGCGAAACATACAGGCTGAGCGCCACATTTTGATATACATTGCGGTCGTCCAGCAGACGGAAATCCTGAAAGATCATACCGACTTTACGTCGCAGAAACGGTATCTCGCTCGGACGGACTTTGGAACTGTCAAAGTTCCGGATGACGACTTTGCCTTTTTCCGGAAAAAGATCCATATAGATGAGCCGCAACAAGGTCGATTTGCCGGCGCCGGACGAACCGGTGATAAAAACGAACTCGCCTTCGTTAATCGATAGATTGATATTCTTGATCCCGGCGTCTTTTCCGAATGTGCAGCTGGCGTTGAAAAAAGTTATCATATGATCTTCGTTAAATTCCCGGACAATTTACGCGTCGGGGCACAATTAGTCAACGTCGTTTATGCCGAACCAATTTTATCTTGATAAAAATATCGTTTGTCAACTTTCTCTTGAAATCCTCTCCCGCTATGAATAATTTGCATTGGGTTTTAAAAATGGAGTACCGGTTGAAAAAATTACATCAGTGTCTTGTCGTCCTTAGTCTGAGCATCGGGTGCTTTGCCACCACCGGTCCGCGCTTTGACGATTATTTCCTTGATCAGACCATGCGTCTTGATTTCTATTTCACCGGCACTAAAACCAAAAATATATTCAGTCTGGATGCAGTTTACGCAAGTCCAGCGTGGGCCGGAAGTCAGACAAACCTGATCGATACGCTCGATCTCGGACATCATATCATCCGCATTTATGACGCGGAAAGTCAAACGCTGCTTTACTCGCACGGCTTCAGCAGTATTTTCAATGAATGGCAATCGACTGACGAAGCCGGACAGGAAGTTTTACGAACATTTCCTTTCTCGCTCCTGATCCCGTTCCCACGGCGTGAAATTATCGTCACGCTGGCTTCGCGCAACCGGCAGAATCAATTCGTTCAGCAGTTTAAAACCACGATCGCGCCCGACTCGCGTTTTATCAACAGGGATATGCCCGGAAATGATTACCGGTTGAGAAAGTTAATTTATAACGGCCCTTCCAGCCGCAAGATCGATCTGTTGATTTTGCCGGAGGGTTATACGAAAGTGGAGATGCGCCAATTTCGCGAGAGATGCCGCCACTTTCTGTCTGTGCTGTTCGGCGTCAGTCCGTTTAAAGAACAAGCCGATAAATTCAACGTCTGGATGCTGGAAGTTCCTTCGGTTGAATTGGGTATCGACAATCCGCGTGAAAATATCTTCGTGTGCAGCGCTTTCGATCTGACCTATAACTCATTGGATCTCGACCGCTATGTTCTGGCGTTCGATAATCGCCGCCTGCGTGACATCGCCGCCCGGGCTCCGTACGATCAGATCATTTTCATTTTTAATTCCAATAAATACGGCGGCGGCGGAATCTTCAACCTGTTCGCAACCTGTTACAGCACCGCCGAAAAACCGGAACAGAGCAGTTGGCCGGACTATGTTTTCGTGCATGAATTCGGCCATGCTTTCGCCGGTCTGGCAGACGAGTACTACACATCAAGCACACCATATAACGAGTTGTATCCGGCGGGAGTCGAGCCCTGGGAACCAAATATCACGGCCCTGCTGACTCCGTTAAAATTGAAATGGCAAAACCTGGTCACTCCCGGCATTCCGTTGCCGACTCCCTGGAATAAAGCCGCTTACGACCAGGCCGCTAAAGACAAGTCGCCGGAACTGGAGCAAATCCTGAAAAATCAAAAATATTATAGAATGGTTGGGGCATTCCAGGGAGCCGGATATGCGTCCGAAGGTTTATATCGTCCCTGCGCGGACTGCATCATGTTTTCGCGGCATCAGATTGCTTTCTGCCCGGTCTGCCAGGCCGCGATTCTGAAGATGATCCAATTCTGCTCCGAATGAAAATATCGACTAATCATTAACCGAAATTGATATTATGAAACCGTTAAATACCAAAATCCTTTTAATCATTCTGCTGTGCATCGGTATTCCGGTGTTCGCACAGGAAATTACCTGGTACAACGGTTCTGATTTTCCCGTCGAAGGACGCGCCTGGGAAAATAGATCTCAACCTTATAATCGCCTGACGGTTTCCGCGGAAACCGTCGTCCGGCCGGAAGTCTGGCGGCTTGGGCAAAATTCGGCCGGCTTGATACTCTCGTTCAAGACCGATTCACCTGAAATTCATCTGCGCTGGAAAGCACGATTTAATAATCACATGCCGCATATGACCGACCTCGGCATTAAAGGTTTCGATCTCTATTGCTGGTCGGAAAAAGATCAGGAATGGCGCTGGGCTGGTTCGGCCAAAGGCTGGAACGATGGACCGAATTTTAAGGCTAAAGTCGCCACCCAGATGGACCGCGCACCGAAATTTTTCCGGCTCTATCTGCCGTTGTACGATGCTCCCGACTCACTCGAGATCGGCATTGTTTCCGGCGCGACAATCAGACCTTATCTTCACCAATATAAAATCGCCAAGCCGATCGTTTTCTACGGAACATCGATCACCCAGGGCGGCTGCGCATCGCGACCGGGTCTGGCTTATCCGGCCATTATCGGACGCGATCTGAATGTGAAAACCATCAATCTCGGCTTTTCCGGCAACGGCAACATGGAATTGACTCTCGCTAACTTGCTGGCAGAGATCGACGCCGCCTGTTACGTTCTCGATTGCCTGCCTAACATGACGCCGGAAATGGTGGCCGGGCGAGTCGTGCCGTTCGTGAATTTTCTGAGGCAGGCGCATCCAACCACACCGATCATTTTAGTTTCGACCGTACAAGCGGCTAATGCCTGGCTCGCCGATTCTACACGGATTCTGCTCGATCAGAAAAACGATAACCTGCTGGCGGCTTACGAAATCCTGCAAAAAACTCAAAAATCGCCGCTATACCTGATCCGTCCGGAGGCGCTGAAATTTCCGGATAACGAAGGCACGGTCGATGGCGTTCATTTGAACGATTTGGGCTTTGGGCGTATAGCCGATTGTCTGACGCCAACCATCAAGAAAGCATTAAAAATTCGGTAAAACATGCCGACGTTATCCGCTGAAGAAATAAAATTGCGCGCTGCCAACCTGTATAAGTTGCTCGATCCCTGCCAGCTTTGTCCGCGACTCTGTCAGGCAAAACGATTGCACGGCGCGACCGGATTCTGCCAAATCGGCGATTCCGCCGTAATGTCGAGCGCGTTAGCCCATTTCGGTGAAGAGCCGCCGATTACCGGTCGGGGCGGTTCCGGGACGATTTTCCTGTCGTCCTGCAATGCCGCCTGTATTTTTTGCCAGAATTACCAGATCAGCCATGAGCGTGTCGGTCGGCCGATCACACCAGAGCGACTTGCGCAGGAATTTCTGCGCCTGCAGGCCGCCGGTTGTGAAAACATCAACTGGGTGACTCCGACGCCGCATTTGCCGTTCTTAGTCGAAGCCCTGGCGCTGGCGGTCGAAAACGGTCTGACTTTACCAGTTGTCTACAACACCAACGGCTACGACCGCGTGGAAGTGCTCCGACTTCTCGATGGTGTCGTCGATATTTACCTGCCGGATTTGAAATATGGTGAAGATGTCTGGGCGGAGGAATACTCGGAATTACAGAATTACTTTGCAGTGAATGTCGCGGCTGTGCGTGAAATGTACCGTCAGGTTGGTCTGCTAATTGTCAATGAAAACGGTGTCGCGGAAAAAGGACTGCTCGTCCGCCACCTCGTCCTGCCTGGCGGTCGCAGTTGCAGCGCCCGAATTTTTCGCGCATTGGCGGAGATCGATCCGCAGATTCCGGTCAGTCTCATGGCGCAATACCACCCTTGTTATCAAGCCATTGACCATCCGGTGCTCGGCCGGCGCATCATTCGCCAGGAATATGCAAAGACCATTGATGATTTTGAAAATGCCGGATTGATCAACGCCTATATGCAGGACTTCCCGAAGCTGGAAAAAGAGGACCTTTTCTTCCCTGATTTCAACGACGACTGCCAGATAATTTTCGATCATAAAGACAACCGGATCAAATAAATTCACCGATGCAGATTTATCGGGTTAATAAACTCTACAATTCGCCTTACCCGGATTCAATCCACTTCCGGAAGGGCGAGCATGTCACTATCGGACAGGAATATTCTGATGATCCTGATTGGAAGGGCTGGATCTGGTGCACCGGCGCCAGCGGTCAACACGCCTGGGTACCGAAACAATTCATCACCGTTGATGACAATCAGGGGATTTTCTTAAAAGAATATGACGCCAGGGAATTGAACCTTAAGGTCGGTGAAATGCTCCGGATCAGTGAAATTATCGGTGGATTCGGAATGGCGGAAAAAGCCGACGGTCAACACGGCTGGGCGCCACTTAATCACCTTGAGTTAATTTCAGAGTCAAACGATAGCACCGGCAATTGAATGAAAAAGAATTTCAGACTCTACGGTCAATCACCTTATAATATCGCAGTGTTACATGGCGGCCCGGGGGCACCCGGTGAAATGGCCCCGGTAGCGCATAAACTCGCCCGAACCTGCGGCGTTTTGGAGCCGCTTCAGACCGCTGATTCCGTCACTGGCCAGGTCGCCGAACTGCACGCTGTTTTATCGAAAAACGCTTCCCTGCCCGTGACTTTGGTCGGCTTTTCGTGGGGCGCCTGGCTGGCGATTTTCCTGACCGCCCGATATCCGACGCTCGTAAAAAAGCTGATCCTGCTCGGTTGCCCGCCATTAGAACCGCATCACACAGTCGGGATAAACGACACCCGGTTGAAACGATTGAATCGAAACGAACGGACGATGCTCGATTCCGCGTTTCAGATTATCAATGATCCGTCAACACAGAACAAGTCTGAAATTTTCGGGCGGATAAGCACTTTGCTGACCAAAGCCGACACCTTCGATCCGCTCGAAAGCGAACCGGACGTAATTGAATTTCAGGCCGAAATTTACCGAAAAGTCTGGACAGAGGCTGCGCAGTTACGCCAGACCGGCCAATTGCTCGCCGAAGTTCGACGAATCACCTGCCCGGTCACAGCCATCCATGGCGATTATGATCCGCACCCGGCCGATGCGATCCGACTTACTTTTCCACAGTTGCTTAATGACTTCCGCTTTGTCCTGCTGGAACAGTGCGGACATCGCCCCTGGCTCGAAAAGCAGGCTTGTGACCGGTTCTTCGATATACTTATAACGGAAATAACCGTTTAGAATCCTGCTTCCCCGAACTTATCCGACATAATTAATCCATTACCGTACAACAAATTAATTGACATTTATTGGCGCTGGAATGTATATTGTCAATGAGAGTAATCGAAAAATGTCTGAAGGAGGCCCAAAATGAAACGATTTTTCATAAGTCTGCTGATTGCACTCTTTATTGGCTCTGCCATTGGGAAGGCTTCTGCCCCGCTGATAACGATTCCCGGCAATAATCTGAATTTTATTCTTCCTGATCAACATATTTACCATGAAGTGATGTCTACCGCCTTTATATGCTGGGAAAATCAGACCGATTCGCTATCGACGATTTACATTAAACAAGTATATCCACAAATCGGAGAAGACATCCCCATTTACCGGGATACAGCCTACTCGGGTCTGCCTCAATTAGTCTACTTATATGACAAAAACAATTATGGAATTGGTTGGCTTAACAGTTTCGGCAATTACTGGAGGATACTTTACCGGAATTTCTATAACGACTCATTAGGGCAGATCACGACTATATGTGATTCTCTTAATGAAAAAGAAAAATTCTCAATGAATAATACGCGTATCGCCTATATTGACAGCGGACTTTTATATATAAAATCGTTCCTTCCAAATACAGACGGATATAATTTCCCATTTCTGGTCGATAGCGGCGTATGCAGTAGCCCGGAATTGACCGGTTATGATGATAAGTACTTTACGTCAATTATTTATGTAAAAGAACAAAACGGTAATTCTAATATCTTCAATGCCGAATACAATTATTATAAGAACCCAGACTGGTCGATCAGACAGGTTTCGTTCGGTGTAAATGATATAAATCCACAGTGGGGTCTTAGTTATACGGAAGACATTGTTTATCAGTCAAACATTGATGGATTCTGGCGAATTCAACCCGAAAATTTATTAAATCTACCTGACAGTTTATCTTATAACTGTACCAATCCCTTTTTTTTCTGGTATGATATTCCGATTAAAAAGGCTTTCGGAACTACCACCCCTTACTTTGTATTATTCGATTCCGATTCAATTCCCGGTAACCGTGAAATCTTCTGGAAATCTGCCTGGTGGTATTCAGAATGGTCGCCAGAACTGATTAATCTATCGAACGTTGAAGGTGATGACCGTAAGCCACAGGTTATCGCAACATTTGATTCCCTGCTCTATTTCTGGGAACACGAAACTGACGGAAAAACCGACATCTGGTGGTATAAAAATGAATATAATCCACAAGGTGGGGCGATTAGCCCATCTGTACTAAATCCAAATAAGTTTACGTTGGATGGCAACTATCCCAATCCGTTCAACCCATCTACCTATATCCGGCTGAAGGTTGATTCCGGGATTAACCAGGTTCTAACCGTAAATATCTATGACCTGAAAGGCGCTCTTGTCCGCACGATTCCATACCGGATCAACGGCGCTGGCAATTACAATATTCCCTGGGATGGAAGAGCCAATGACCGCCGCGATTTGCCGGCCGGCATTTATCTGTACCAGGTCAGACTGAACGGCCAAACGATGCACGGGAAAATGGTGATGGTGAAATGAACGGAACACGCATGCAAACCCCTTTTAACAGAACGTACTACCGATCAGGCCGATTAATCAAATTTCTTTCGATTCTCTCTGTTTTATTTTTTCTGCCGAATTATTTGGCTGGTATTACTTTTAAAGTAATGTATCTGCCGCAGGGTCATGTCATCGATGCAATTTCCGGCTATGGCTACAATCCAAGCGCTCTGGCAACACCAACAACTCTCGGATGTTCAAATCCGGCAGCTTTAGTAGATTTACAACGAGGTCTTGGGCTTTCGTATCAATATGATACTAAAATAGCACCGGCATGGTTAGATATTATCGGCTATCAGCGTAAAATTGATCCCATCCCGCAATCGGTTGGTTTGTCAGTACCAATAAAAAATCTGCATCTGGGTTTGGCCATGAACCAGATATACACCGCAGAAACATTATATGATAATCTTACTGCAACACTTATAACGCAGAACGCACAAGGATATATCGACACAGTAGGAATTACTACCTTTGAGAAAAATGAAAACACTATCCTATATTCGTTAATAACCACTTACGATTTCAACCAACTTTTTCATAGCAATCAATCAATATACTTCGGGTTCCAGGTTAATTATTAC
>Ga0074199_1001707_pt1 | contig 17118 bp, 12 predicted proteins | sample EPASupsiteSAE347_FD_64528 | JGI IMG/M metagenome (GOLD analysis project Ga0074199, IMG submission 64528) | Bioremediated contaminated groundwater from EPA Superfund site, New Mexico - Sample SAE3-47 | ecosystem: Environmental > Aquatic > Deep subsurface > Groundwater > Contaminated ...
CCAATCGCGCTGAATAAACGAAAACGGTAACCGATAGCCAATTTTTTTAGCTTCAGTTAATTGGTTATTTTTACGATACTGTCCATAATAATAGGCACGAAAAAAGAGATCGCCAAAGTAGGAGACCCAAAATGGAAACTCGTACAATTCGCGTACCCGACTCCACTGGCACCAAAAGCGCACATCACGCGCCAACAGTAATCCAGAAAGCTCAAAAAGTGATTCTTCAGGCTTAACTAACAAATCAAGCCACTGATCCAAAAACACTTCTCGGTTTACTCCCAAAACACTCGCGTAGTTGAGCAACAAGATTGCCTGTTCAAGCGTAAGCGTATCTACCCGTTTAAAAAGCGGTTTTATAAACTGCTGGCAACGTTTTTGCTGCTCTTGTGGATAGAGCGCAAGAAGATCGTGCATGGCGACTTGTGTAATTTTTTCCGGCAACGTAACAGTCGCAACTGACGATCCCTTAAGCGCCTGTTGCGCAAAAAAAATGATATAATTTTCGCCCTGATAGTGCTCAACAAACACAGCAAGCTGCGCTCCTGCTTTAGGCGACAGCTGACTCGTGTCTCCAAGCCAATAACGTGACGAGTGCCCCAAAAAGCTGGTCGACAACTGCAAAAGCTGCTCTCCAATTGGTGCAGTACTCAAATCAAGCACAACAGGGTTAGAATCACCTATACGCACTAATTTTTGCAAAAGCGCGTGTACAAAAAGCGCCGGGTATACCTCGCCCCGCAGAATAATTACTCTGGACTCTTTAAATAACGCAAACGGATCGCTAATAAACTGCTTAAATAACATGCATATAGTTTAGCTCAACTTTGATTTATTTAACAGTAAAAGCTAACTACCAGCAGAGCATTTGGCTATACACGCCTGTTTTGCGCCGTTATCAAAACTATATGTAGTCTCACAATCTTGCCTACACCCAGCGCGTAAGAAAAATATGAGAGCTAAACCAACAAGCGCTATAACAACAACCAATATTCCTAGCTTTTGCATAGCAACCTCTATTCCACATATTTTTTTCATAATAAACTCCTCTTATTATCAAGATACGCGCATACAACTTACAAACACAAGCTTTGCCCAATATACCTCAGGGCAAACGCATGAGAAAGCCTTTTGTAAAGCACACTTTAGGATTGCCGGCGCGGGAGCGCCGGAGAATGGGGTGGGGGCTGCGCCCCCATAAATACCCCCTCATCATAACGTAATAGGATATACAAACCATAAATTGCTCTGTTTTTTAAAAATCCTTTTTGCATAAGGGTTCTTCATGCAATCGCCCTAAATATACCTACAATTACGCATAACACCGCAAGCACAAAAAACGCCCCTATTATTTATTATTTTTTTGACAAAACTTGTTTTTATTGATAGTATTAATAATATTTATTACTTGTATAATATTAAAGAACATTTTAATTATAGGGGTATTTTCATGAATCGGCAGCTATTTTTTCCTGCATGTTTTGTCCTATTTTTTACATCCATTACGTACAGCATGGATCATGGGCACCAATGTCCTATTTGCCACGAGATGATCGAAAGCGCGCTGCTCCAAGACCGCGAAGCAGTTGTCGATTCACGGCAACTTTTCAGTTGTAATCATGCAACACTGTGTCATGCAAGCTGCATGGCCAATTTTATACGATCAAACACAATAGCACAGTGCCCTGTGTGCCAACAAGAACTTCGAACACGCATCAGCCATCTGGTTCCCGCTGAAATAGCAGCCGCACTTTCAGCAATCAACCATCCTGTAGTGCGAGAATCAGTATTTGGTGAACAATCGCCCGTGCTGGGACCCGCAACCAGCAGAATATTTGCTAGACGCATTGCGGCGATAGAACAACAATACGAACCAATTAGGTGGCCATCTGATCGATCTACAAATGGCGAAGAACAACGTTAATTAGAGGATTTATCTTATGAAAAACATAAAAAAATTTGGATTTTTAATCAGCCAATTGATAAGCAGCACGACTTTGCCCGTAACTTTGAGTATAAGTGATAGAGCCGCGATCAGTGAAAGATATCAAGAACGATACCAACTGCTCGACCTTTCCAATTTGGCTATAAACGCAATTGATGGTACCGTTTTTGAGTTCATTCATGCACAGTGGCCCAACCTAAGATCACTCAATTTAAGCAATAATCCACTGGAAGCTCTACCCCAAGAAATCGGGTTATTACAAAATTTAAAAGAGCTCTATATTAACAACACGACACTATCTTTTTTGCCAGCAGAAATTGGTAATCTTGAGCAGTTACGCATACTTTTATTAAGCAATAACGCACATTTGACCATATTGCCAGAGCAGCTTGGATTGCTTGTGCATTTACGCATACTGAGCCTTGGCAACACGCCATTAACCGCGCTCCCACACAGTATAAGAAACTTACAAGACTTACAAACGCTAGATCTGAGCCACACATTACTAGCCGAATTAGACCCGCAAATTGGTGCTCTTGTCAATGTACAAGAACTCAATTTGGTCGGCACTCGATTGACCGAGTTTCCAACCGCAATTCTTCAGCTCACCGAGCTCAAAACACTTATGCTACACCACACGGCAATAGCAACCCTACCACAAGAAATCAGTCGACTTAGACAACTCAAAATGCTGGGACTCGCTCATACATTAATCGCCAGGATGCCTGAAGAAATCGGCTTACTCTCGCATCTTCAATTACTTGATCTTATGCACACACCAATCACCGAATTACCGGCAACAATAAGACATTTGCAAAATTTGCGCCATCTCTGGCTGGCCGAATAAAATTATTCAATACGCGCACAGATTTCGCGCACACCAGCAAAAGCAAGTTCACGCATTTCGTCAAATTTTTGCCACGAGATAGCTCCAGTCTCAGCAGTACCTTGAATTTCGACAATGGAATTATCGCGTGTAAGCACAAAGTTAAAGTCGCCCCCTATCCCATTGTCTTCTTGCGCATCAAGGTCGAGCAAAACCATTTCACCATGATCCTCAAGACCAACCGACACTGCAGCCACCTGCGTTGTTAAAATAGATTCGGCGATAACTTCAGCTTCTAACCAACGCGTGTTGGCAAAATTAAGTGCCGCCTGAGCAGCACATATAGCCGCACAACGCGTACTACCATCCGCTTGCAACACATCACAGTCAATAGTAATCGTATGCTCACCAAACGTTTGAAGATTAACCACACAGCGCAACACACGACCGATCAACCGCGATATCTCAACGACACGCCCATTACGCTTGCCCAGCACCGCTTCGCGCGGACTGCGCGTCGGTGTCGAAGCAGGCAATAGCGCATATTCCGCCGTCAACCAACCTACCCCCTTGCCACGCATAAAAGACGGAACATCTTTGCTACGCGTCACCGCACATAAAATCTTTGTTTTTCCCTGCTCAAAAAGCACCGAACCATCGGCATACTCAAAAATATGGGGCGTAATACGTATCTGACGCAACTGATCAGGCCGCCGGCCATCAGCACGCGTCATCGCGAAGAACCTTCAGGTGCAAGGCGAATGCGGCCGCTTGCTGGGTCATAATCAAGAACTTTGACCACTAATTCTGAGCCTATTGGATATTCTTTGTCCAGATAACGTTGTTTGTTCTTTTCAATAGCAGAAATATGGACCAGGCCAACTTGCCCAGGCACCAATTCAACAAACACCCCAAAATCAGCCAAACGACTTACCTTACCCTTAAATACCGCACCAATATCTATTTGTCCTGAAACAACTTTGACCCAAGAAATAGCTTTTTCCAGATCAGCTTCAGGTCCACCAAAAATATTAACTTTGCCATCAGCTTCGATGTCTATAGTTGTATTTGTCGTTGTGGTAATTTCGCGAATAACTTTACCACCTGTTCCAATAACCGCCCCAATTTTATCAGGATCAATATTAAACGAAATAATTTTCGGCACCAAAGGTGAAAGTTCAGGACGCGGTGCCGCAAGAATTTTTTTCATTTCTTCAAGAATGTGTAAACGCCCTTCACGCGCCTGCACAAGCGCCTTTTCAAACACCTGGCGAGGAAGCCCTTCTTTATGCTTAATATCCATCTGAACAGCGGTTATGCCGTGAGCGGTACCCGCAACTTTAAAATCCATGAGGCCAAATTGATCTTCAAACCCTGAGATGTCGGTAAGCGCTTGAAACGCACCAGTACTGCTTTTAAGCAGCCCCATAGCAACACCACTCACCATATCTTTAATCGGAATGCCGCCATCCATAAGCGCCAACGTCGACCCACACACAGTCGCCATCGAACTAGAACCATCAGACGATAGTATATCAGTCACCACGCGAATGGTATACGGAAAGTCACTCTTTTCTGGCAAAACAGCAGAAAGCGCAGTTGCAGCCAAATTGCCGTGACCAACATCACGACGGCTAGGACCACGCATTGGACGCACTTCACCAACTGAAAATGACGGGAAGTTATAATGCAAGATAAAACTTTTACCACTCTCTTCTTCAATCAACATTTCAGTACGCGGCTCATCTTGCGCACTACCAAGAGTTGCCGTTGTCAATGCTTGCGTTCCACCACGCTTAAACAACGATGAACCATGCGCAAAAGGCAACAATCCAACACCAATAGAGATGGAGCGCACATGATTAAATGCACGACCATCTATACGTTTACCCTGCACAAACACAAGATCTGTAACTTTTGCTTTAAGTAGATCGTCAAATAAATACTCTATAAAGCTTTCCGAAATCTTTGCTGCTTCCAGCTCAGTACGATACTGATCGAAAAAACCGTCTTTGACCAATGACATCGCCTCACCGCGCTCAATCTTGTCAGCTTTGCACAGCGACTTTACACGATCATCAGTCAAATATTCATGTACACGATTTTTCCAGCCGTCCCAATCAAGTGCAAGCTCATGCGGCTCTTTTTTAATATCAAGTGAAGCAACAATTTCTTTTTGCCAGTCTACCTGATCTTTAATAACCTTGTGCCCAACAAAAAGCGCATCAACAAATTCTTTTTCTGATAGCGATTGAGCACGCCCTTCAACCATACAAATACCATCAGCTGTTCCTGCAACCAAAAGACATACATCGGCTTTTTTACGCACTTCATGCACCGGATCAACAATCCATTGCCCATCAACACGCACCAGCTCAACAGCGCCCACTGGCCCCCAGAATGGTATCGGAGAAACCGACAGAGCAATCGATGTAGCCAGAAGCGCTAAACTTGTTGGTAAATTTTGCTGATCATACGAAAGAAGTAGATTATACACCTGAACCTGATTAAAAAACTTATCAGGAAACAGCGGCCGAATCGCACGATCGATAAGACGCGCGGTCAAGACTTCTTTATCAGTCCACTTACCCTCACGCTTAAAATAACCACCAGGAATCTTGCCTGCAGCAGCAAATTGTTCACGATAATCTACCGTAAGCGGCAAAAAACCAGGAAATTCCTTTGCTGGCTCCTGAACTACGGTTGACAATACAATAGTGCCACCCTTTTGCAACCATGCAGCACCATCAGCTTGCTGCGCATAACTTCCTATATCAACACGGTAGCCATACGCGGGATGAGTAAATTCTTTCGACATATACACGCCTTATCGCCCTAACTTATTTACGTAAACCAAGTTCTTTGATGAGCTCTTTATAGGTATCACCACAACAATCTCGGAGATATTCCAAAAATCGCTTACGCTGATTGACCATTTTAAGAAGTCCTCGCTGTGAGCTAAAATCTTTTGGATTTTGCTGACAATGTGACTGCAATTCTTTAATCTCCGACGTAAGTCGCACCACTTGAACTTCAACCGAACCGGTGTCCTGTTCGTGTTGTTTAAACTTTTCAACAACTACTAATGTTTTTTTCTTAGCCATATACGTTTTTAGATCCTCGTTTTATCCATCTACTGTTTTAGTGGTAGGCGCGAGCGGGATCGGACCGCTGACCCCTGCTACGTCAAAGCAGTGCTCTACCGCTGAGCTACGCGCCTACGAACATTTTTTATTGGGCCTCTTCTCGTTCTTGCATCGTCGCAGCTTTTTCGATCTCAGAAAGATCTTCACCGATATAACGATCGCGGAACGATCTAATGCCCGTACCGGCTGGTATTAACTTACCGATACTTACGTTTTCTTTCAAGCCATACAGATGATCTACTGCACCTTTAACCGCAGCTTCAGCCAAAATACGCGTTGTTTCTTGGAAGGAAGCTGCAGAAATAAAGCTTTCCGTATCTAAGGATGCCATAGTTATACCCATAAGTATAGGTTTACCCACTGCAACCCGCTTACCCTCTTGCTTGAGCGCCTGATTCATCATCTTAAATTGGATCTTGTCAATTTTATCACCAACTAAAAATTCAGAATCACCTGTATCAACAATACGCACTTTTCTCATCATTTGATGCACAATAACTTCAATATGACGATCATCAATATCAATACCGTGCAATCGATAAATAATTTGAATTTGGTTTACCAAATAACGCTGCAAATCAACCGGCCCCAAGATACGCAATATATCATGCAAAACAGGCTCACCAGAAGTAAGCGCATCACCCGCTGATACATGCTCACCATTACTGATATTCAACTGCTGACCACGCGGCACAAAATAATCAAACTTATTTTTACCAGACGAGACGGTCAACTTAACCATACCACGATGCAAACCACCGATAGCAACTTCACCGTCAATATCAGATATAATCGCCGGATCTTTGCTCACCCGCGCTTCAAACAATTCTGCAATACGCGGCAAGCCACCAGTCGTAATATCTTTTGCTTTAGTTGCCGCCTGCGGAATCTTTACCAAAACATCGGCAACTGATACGCGCTGGCCCTGATTGACTACCAACATTGACGATGATGGCAAGTAGTAGAACGCTATCTCAGTATCATTATCATCGACAATACTAATCGCAGGCTGGTAGCGATCGCCCTTTGAATCAAGAACAACACGATGCACCGTTCCCGTTGCATCATCTAGACGATCCTGCATGGTAACGCTATCAACCAGATCAACATACCGCACGATACCAGATTTTTCAGTTAAAATAACTTTATTATCTGTATCATGCTCAAAAAGTTTTGCACCTTTTTTTACTGAAGCACCATCTTGCACAAATAATTGGGAACCATACGGCACTGCATGATCTTGCAATTCACGTCCATCAATTGACAGTAAGATCAAATGTGCCTTACGACTCATAATCATATCAACGCCATCACGATTTTTCATCAATCGAGCATTACGCAATTGTATAACCCCATCGTTTTTGGCATAGAAAATAGGCTGCTCAAGAAAACCACTCACTGTACCACCAACGTGGAACGTTCTCATCGTAAGCTGCGTACCAGGTTCACCAATAGATTGCGCTGCGATAATACCAACAGCCTCGCCAACAGACGCCAGCTGGCCACGTGATAAATCCATGCCATAACAATGAGCACAAATTCCTCGGCGCGCCTGACACATCATAGGGGAACGAACCTTTATTTTCAAAACAGCCGATTCCGCAATACGTGTCTCCAAAACTTTATCAACCAACGTATCTCGCGGCGCAATAATCTCACCGCTTACCGGATCTCTCAAATCTTCAGCCAACATGCGCCCATAAACTCTTCGCGAAACAGGACTAATAGTCTCACCCGGTTCTTTTAAATCTTCTACTTCAACATAACCAAGCGATTTACAATCCTGCATAGTTACCACAACATCTTGACCCGCATCAACTAATCGCCTGGTCAAGTATCCTGAGTTTGCTGTTTTAAGCGCGGTATCTGCCTGCCCCTTGCGCGCACCGTGCGTCGAAATAAAGTATTCAAAAACGCTCAACCCTTCTTTAAAATTACTCTTAATAGGCGTTTCCATAATTTCGCCAGAAGGCTTTTGCATCAATCCGCGCATACCAACCAACTGCTTTACCTGTTCTTGGGTACCTTTTGCACCTGAGTCAAGCATCATGAACACTGCATTAAATGGCAGTAGGTTATTATCTGCATTAAGCGAACTTTTTTCGTCCTGAATTTCCATCTCGCGACGCATTTCACCAGCAATGTCTGCTGTTGTTTGTCGCCAAATACTCACCACTTTATTGTGACGTTCACCATTGGTAATAGCACCATCACGATAAAGACACTCAATCCGCTGCACTTCTTTTTCAGATTTTTGTAAAATATCTACCTTCTTGGCGGGAACAAGAAGATCTTTAATACCAAATGATGAACCAGAGATAGTCGAGTAATAAAATCCATACTTCTTGACACGATCAAGCATGTCAACAGTTTTGTCACAACCAAAATTATAATAAATACGCTCAATCAAACGAGCAACATCGCCCTTTTTAAGAACCCGATTAACCCACTCAAACTTTGCACCTGCAGGCAACGCTGTATAAAACAGCACACGCCCCACCGTTGTGGTGATAATTTCTTTTTCCAAACGCAACTTGATTACTGCATGCAACGCAGCAGAACCAGATTGAAACGCCGCAATAACTTCATCAGTCGTTGCAAATACCGTGTGTGCACCAGACAAACCGTGGCGCAGCTTGGTCATATAGTAAATACCAAGCACCATATCTTGTGATGGTACCGTAAGAGGCCGACCATTGGCAGGAGATAACAAATTTTTACTCGAAAGAATCAGTTCGCGTGCTTCTGCTTGCGCCTTCAGACTTAATGGTATATGAACCGCCATCTGGTCACCATCAAAGTCTGCGTTGAATGCGGAGCAGACGAGTGGATGAATCGAAATGGCTTTGCCTTCTACCAATATAGGATAAAAAGCCTGGATACCAAGACGGTGCAGTGTCGGTGCACGGTTAAGAATCACCGGACGATCTTTTACCACCTCTTCCAGCACATCCCATACTACATCAAGCCCCTCTTCAACCAAGCGTTTTGCAGCTTTCAAGTTTGGCGCAAATTCGCACCGTACAAGCTCAGCAAGTACGTACGGCTTAAACAATTCAAGCGCCATAATTTTAGGCAAACCACATTGATCAAGACGCAATTCAGGATCAACAACAATAACCGAGCGACCCGAGTAGTCAACGCGCTTACCAAGCAAGTTTTGTCTAAAGCGCCCCTGCTTACCACGCAACATCTCACTTAATGACTTGAGTGGCCGCTTGTTTGAACCACGTACCGGCTGGCCACGACGACCATTATCAATAAGTGCATCAACAGATTCCTGAAGCATACGCTTTTCGTTTTTGATAATAACCGATGGCGCCTCAATCTCGATTAAACGACGCAAGCGAATATTACGATTAAGCACACGACGATATAATTCATTAAGATCTGAACTTGCAAAACGACCACCTTCAAGCGGTACCAACGGACGCAAGTCTGGCGGTAATACCGGCAGCACATCAAGCACCATTAAATCGGGAGTCAATCCCGCATTTTGCAAATCAAGAAGTGCTTTTAATCTTCGCACAATCTTGTGACGAAGCGCAACTGAGGTAGTTTTTTCACATTCAGCACGCAGAAATTTAATTTCAGTTTCTAAGTCAACTTTGCGCAATACTTCACGCAACGCATAGGCACCCATATCGGCAATAAAATCTTCATCCTCAGGATGTGCCGCACGATACGCTTCGTAATCAGCTGTCGACAACACGGTTTTGAAAGGATATGGCGATTTCCCTTGATGAATCACAAAATACGCATCAAAATAAACCACCCGCTCCAAATCTTTAACCGATAAATCTAAAATAATACTCAAGAAGCTTGGGATACCCTTGAGATACCAAATATGAACAACCGGCGTAACAAGTTCGACATGTCCCATACGTTCACGACGAACACGTGCCTGGATAACCTCTACGCCACATTTTTCACAAGTTACCCCACGATGTTTCATGCGCTTATATTTACCGCAGTTACATTCCCAATCCTTTACCGGACCAAAGATACGCGCACAAAAGAGCCCATCTTTTTCAGGTTTAAGGGTACGATAATTTATCGTTTCGATCTTTTTAACTTCGCCATACGATAAAGAACGTATTTTTTCAGCTGAAGCCAGCGAAAGTCGCAATGCATTAAACTGTGCAGCATTAACATACTCTTTAAATCGCGCAAGCATTTGACTATTCACTGATTTCCTCCCTGCTTCCCTTAAACAGATCGACCTGTAACGCCAAACTTTGGAGCTCTTTAATTAACACATTAAATGATTCAGGCAACCCTGGATCTGGAATTTCTCGTCCATCACCACGCACAATCGTTTCATACACTTTGTGACGTCCCATCACATCATCCGACTTATACGTCAACATCTCTTGTAACGTATATGCCGCACCATATGCTTCGAGCGCCCATACTTCCATCTCACCAAATCGCTGTCCACCAAATTGCGCTTTACCTCCCAATGGCTGCTGGGTAACGAGCGAGTACGGACCAACAGATCGCGCGTGCAACTTATCATCGACCATATGATTTAATTTCATCATATAGATCGCACCAATCGTAACGGGCTGATGGAAATATTCTCCCGTACGCCCATCACGTATGCGATAGTCACCCGAAGTATTCAATTCCAGTTTTTTCAAAAGTGGTTGAATATCATCACTGAATGAAGCACCATCAAAGACTGGTGTTGCAAAGCACAGCCCTCGTCGCTGGGTTTGATCGGCAAGTTCGCCTAAAGCGCGCTTACCATAAGTTGATTCATAGCTATCGATAAACTTTTTCCCATACCATGTTTCAAGATAGTCATGCACCTGTTGTTGACCTTCTTGCACTATTGCATGTGCCATCTTGCGTCCCGCTTCAACACCAGCAAACCCAAGAACTACTTCCAAGATTTGCCCAATGTTCATACGCGAAGGAACACCGATTGGATTAAGCACAATATCAATGGTACGTCCATCATCAAGATATGGCATATCTTCACGCGGCACAATAACGGAAACAACACCTTTGTTGCCATGACGACCGGCCAGCTTGTCACCAACTTGTACATGCCGCTTTGACGCAACATATACTTTAATCATCTTGATAACGCCAGATGGCAAGACGTCGCCCTTTTTGAGATCATTAATACGCTCTTTTTTCAGCGTTTCCAAAATAGAAAGCTGCGTCTGATATGACTGCGACAGACGCTTAATTTTCGCATTTACTGCATCGTCAATCGTCATAACAACCAGCAATTTATCAACAGCTAAATCTTTGAGCGCATCAACATTAAACGTACTCTTATTTTTAAGCAACTTTTGCGCCGTACGAGCAGCAGGCTTAGCTCCCTTAAGAAGTGCAATCGCTTTGTCTGCAATCATAGCACCCAACAACATTACATGGCGGTCGTGATCATCAGCTATTTTGATAGACTGAACCGCAACCACATCCTTGTAACGCTTGTCTTTTCTAATACCACTGCGTGAAAACACGCGTACGTCAACAACCGTACCTTCTATGCCAGGCGGTACACGCAAAGAAGTATCACGCACTTCACGCGATTTTTCACCAAAAATGGCACGCAATAACTTTTCTTCAGGAGAATACTGCACGTCACCTTTGAGCGTAACCTTACCAACAAGAATATCGCCCGGACGCACACGCGAACCAATTCTGATAACCCCGTCTTCATCAAGCGCCGAAAGTGCCTTCTCGCTCACGTTTGGAATATCACGCGTAATTTCTTCCGGCCCAAGCTTGGTATCACGCGCCTCGACTTTATATTCATCAATATGCACTGAAGTAAGCACATCATCAGAAACAAGACGTTTATTAAGCACGATAGCATCTTCGAAATTATAACCATGCCACGGCATAAACGCCACAAGCAAATTAGAACCCAATGAAAGCTCGCCGCTCTTAATAGCTGCACCATTGGTAATAATCTGTCCAGCACTTACGTGATCACCAACATTAACAACCGGCGTTTGATGAATCCATGTACTGTAACTTGACCGTTCAAATTTTCTCAAATGGTACACATCAATACCATTGGCAAGCCACGCATCAAGCGTACTAAATTCGTCCTCATCTGCACGCACAACAATTTTTTCAGACGAAACATACTCAACAACACCAGCATGCTTTACCTGAACCACGGCGCCAGAAGCTTTACAAACATCGGTTTCCATGCCCGTACCAACAACAGGAACCTGACAACAAACAAGCGGCACCGCTTGACGTTGCATATTGGCACCCATCAACGCACGACTTGCGTCATCATGCTCCAAAAACGGAATCAGGGCAGCAGCAACAGATACCAACTGCTTTGGCGACATATCAATATATTCAACCGTATCGGCAGATGTATATAAGAAATTTCCGTCGTAACGCGCCAACACGTTATCGCCTTCAATCTTAGTCCCCGATTTGTCGACAGCATCAGCCTGTGCAATAAACTTATTTGATTCCTCAAATGCATCCAAAAACACTACTTCGTCTAAAATTTTGCCATTTTTGACTGGTCGATATGCTGATTCAATAAAGCCAAGATCATTAACCATCGCATAGGTAGCAAGCGAAGAAATCAAACCGATGGTTTGACCTTCAGGTGTTTCTATTGGGCAAATACGCCCATAGTGCGAAGTGTGTACGTCGCGAACTTCGTACGTAGCGCGATCCTTCGTAACACCACCGGGACCAAGCGCTGAAAGACGTCGTTTATGCGCCAACTCAGAAAGTGGATTTGTTTGATCCATAAACTGTGATAACTGACCAGTACCAAAGAACTCACGCAACACAGCAGATAATGGCTTTACATTGAGCAAATCTTGCGGCATAAGCGATGCTTGCAAATCATGTACGCGGAATCGCTCGCGAGCAATGCGCTCAATACGAGAAAAACCGATATAAAATTGGGTACTCAAAAGTTCACCGACTAAACGAACACGACGATTACCTAAATGATCGATATCATCAAGCTCTCCTTCGCCTCGCTCACGCATATTCACCAAATAGCGCATAGTACCAACAATATCATCAAGCGTAAGCACGGTGAGGTTGGCATCAACGGCAAGTCCTAATTTGCGATTCATACGCAAACGACCAACACGGGTCAAGTCATAGGTGCGCGGTGAAAAAAACATGGTCTGCAACCGCTGTACAATATCTTTCATTGAAACGCTGTCGCCCGGCCACACTTTTTGATGAAGTTCTTTAAGCGCCTGCTCTTTGGTCATACATTGGTCATGTGCAAGCGTTAATGCAATGGTTGGCTGAAACGCATACCCCATAGATGCAATAATTTCAAAATTGAGCCCGTTCTTGTCTTTGAAAACTTCAAAAGTTTCTTCAGTAAACAGTTCTCCCTGCGTAGCCAAAACTTCACCAGTCTGCGAATCAATACTGTCTTTTGCAAAAACGCGATCTAACAATAATTCTTTTTTAATCGTCAAGCGCGTAACACCTTCAGAACGAAGCTGACGAACCGTTTCTTTGGTGAGGCGACGTCCAACAAACTGTTCTTCAAGTTTTTTAGAAAGCATCCCTACTTCAATACGCTGTCCAACAAGAGAGTCTTCAAGCTTTTTGTAAAACACTCCCTTTTCAACAACAATTACTTCGGCGTCATAAAAACGCGCTATAATTTCATCACGAGCAACACCAAGCGCTTGTAAAAATGTCGTTGCAAGTAACTTCTTCTTTTTATCTATGCGTACGTATAGCAAATCATTGGCATCAAACTCGAAGTCTATCCACGAGCCACGCATAGGAATAATGCGCGCCAAATAGTATGGCCTCCCACGCACATCGCTTGCCTTTTTGCTTCGCGAAAACACAACACCTGGCGAACGATGCATCTGACTAACCACAACACGATCAACTCCATTAATCAAGAATGTTGCTTGATTACCCAGTTTAAAACGACCATCCTCCTCATAAAGATCTGCCATAACCGGAACATCGGCAAGAAAAATATCTTGCTCTTTAATATCACGAATTGAGCGCGAACCGTCGGGAACTTCGTTCCATCCAACCAACTGCACCACAACGCGCAATGGCAAAGCAAACGTCTGCTCACTCGATCGACACTCATCCATAGTCATAGGCAATTTGAGCCGCACACGCGTCAAACATACCGGACACGCTTTGTAACGCGCACTCCCTACTTTATTACACTTTGGACAGCGAAAGTCAGCACTTAAGCTCGAACACCCCGTCGAATCACACGCAGAACATGTCCAGGTATAACGATGGGAAATACCCACCAGTTTGCCGCACGTACACGACCAATCACCAAGCTGATAGTTTACATATTCAAGCGACATTTTGCCGTCATAATCTATCGGAAAAATATCGCGCAATACTTTTTCAAGACCAATCGGTGCGCGTTCGTTCGGCAAATAATCGAGTTGCACAAAATCATTAAATGATTTCGATTGCACCTCGATCAAATTTGGCACCGCAACGGCACTTTTAAGCCTACCAAATACCCGACGAAAAATCTGCTTACTCGGATCTAAGTAAGACATCAAGTGGTACCTCCCATGATCTAACAACTAAACGTAGCGCTTAAGACAACTCAACCTTTGCCCCAGCCTTCTCCAATTCATCCTTCATCTTCATTGCTTCTTCTTTTGGAGCAGATTCCGCTATTACAACAGGAGTATTTTCTACTTTTTCTTTAGCTTCAACTATACTTAATCCCGATACAATAGTACGCAGCGCCTTGATAACTTTCATTTTCTCAGCACCAGAATCTGTGAGCGTTACTTTATATTCTGCTTTTTCTTCGGCAGCAGCCTGCGCAGCAGCTGGAGCGGCAGCGGACGGAGCAGACATCATCGCCGCAGCAGAAACACCAAATTCTTCCTCGAGCTTTTTAATAAGCTCGGCCAATTCTTTCACCGGTAATTCGGCGATTTGTTTAACAATTTCTTCCATACCCTTAGCCATGGTTTTTCTCCACAAATATTAATCGGTTATCTCTATACTTCTGTGTATTCGTATTATGATACGCTTTCTTCTTTCGGTTCACCTTGTGAATCCTGTGACGAAAGCTTCTTATGAATAAGACTCAACACCATGACCAGCTTGGCCATAGGCGCCAACATAGCACCAAGCACCTGCGCACGCAAAACATCGCGCGAAGGAAGCAATGCCAATGTCTTAATCGCTTCTGCATCAATAATTTCATTTTCTACGTAGCCGGCAATAATAGCAAGCCGTTCGTTTTGCTTAGAAAACTCATAAAGAACCTTTGCTACAGCCGTTGGCTCGCTTGAGACAAAAACAATACCACGTTGTTCTCGTAAAAATTGCTCAACACCACCCAATGCCGGAACAGCCGCCACCGCACGCTTAGTCAAGCGCATCTTGGCAACTTTAAGCTGAGCCTTATGCTCACGAAGTTTCGATCGTAAATCTGAAATCGCATTAACCGACAAACCGCTGTAACCTATGACATAGGTTGCCGCAGACGACACAAATTGCTTATGCAGATTATCAATTAACGATTCTTTTTGCTGACGATTCATCGTATATAACCTTACACCTTAAACGCATCATCTATAGTCACATCAAACCCTGGTCCCATTGTGGACGAAAGCGTAGCTTGCTTAATAAAGCGCCCCTTAGCAGCTGCTGGTCGCGATGAAACAAGCGACTTCATAAATGATTCATAATTTTCGCGAAGCTTTTCTGGCGCAAACGATAATTTGCCGATTGGCACATGCACCGAGCCACCTTTGTCGTTCTTAAAAAAAGTCTTACCCTGCTTGAGCTCTTTAATCACCTTGCCAACTTCAAACGTCACGGTGCCAACTTTTTTGTTTGGCAAAAGACCGCGTGGCCCTAATACTTTTGCAAGCTTGCCAACTGCGCCCATAAGATCGGGCGTCGATACGGCAAAATCAAAATCCATCCACCCTTTTTCTATTTTATCAATCAAATCATCGGCACCAACTACATCTGCCCCAGCCGCCTGCGCCTCATCTGCGTGGGTACCTTTTGCAAAAACAATCACGCGAGCCATCTTGCCAAGACCATGGGGAAAACTTACGGAACCACGCACTGACTGTTCTGTTTTTCCGGCATCAATACCCAAATTGACATCTACGCGCACCGTTTCATCAAACTTCGCGTACGCCGCATTTTTCATATTTACAAGAGCATCATTTATAGAAAGCGCTTGACGCACCCCAACTTTTTCAAGCGCAGCCCTGTATTTTTTTCCTCGTGCTGACATAGATTAATCCTTTACCTCAATGCCCATACTGCGCGCAGTTCCTGCAATAATCTTTTTTGCCTGCTCAACATCAAACGCATTCAGGTCAACCATCTTAATTTTTGCTATTTCTTCAACATCTTTCCATGCAATGCGCCCAATAGCCTGCGTATGCACCGATGCGCCCTTCTCAACTTTGGCTCGCTTTTTAATCAATTCAGAAGCTGGCGGCGTCTTAGTTATAAACGTAAATGTTTTATCTTCATAAACGGTAATCACCACCGGAACCGTTTCACCTTTTCTTGCAGCCGTTTGCGCATTAAACTTTTTGCAAAAATCCATAATGTTGACATTGTGCTGCCCGAGCGATGAACCAACCGGAGGAGCTGGCGTCGCAGCACCTGCAGCAATTTGCAATTTTATTAACGCTTTAATTCGCTTTGCCATACTTGTAACCTACTACCGTTTAACTTGATCAAAACTCAACTCTACCGGCGTCATCCGGCCAAAAATACTTACCATAACCGTGAGCCGCTCATTTTCCTTGTCAACAGCTTCAATGATGCCAACGAACCCAGCAAATGCACCACCAGTAATATCAACCTCGCTGCCAACAGCAAACTCAGGAGCCTCACTTTTAACAACAACCTCACCACGTATCGTTCGCAAAACACGCTCTACTTCTTTTTCGGTAAGAGGAACGGGCGGCATGCCACCTAAAAATTTAATGACGCGAGGCGTCTTGGATACGAGCAAAAAAGCCTCAGGCGCATCGCCCATTTCAACAAGCATATACCCCGGAAAAAGCCGCTGATCCTTCGCTTCTTGAGCGGAGAAAAAATCTTTAACCTGTGCGGAAGGAATCATGATCTCGCCAAAAAGATCCACCATTTCCTTATCTTTAATATTACGCTCAATATCAGTTTTAACCTGATCTTCGTAACCCGCATATACCTGGATAACGTACCACCGTTTCATCGCCCTACGC
>Ga0074199_1001708_pt1 | contig 17104 bp, 12 predicted proteins | sample EPASupsiteSAE347_FD_64528 | JGI IMG/M metagenome (GOLD analysis project Ga0074199, IMG submission 64528) | Bioremediated contaminated groundwater from EPA Superfund site, New Mexico - Sample SAE3-47 | ecosystem: Environmental > Aquatic > Deep subsurface > Groundwater > Contaminated ...
GCGCGCTGACTATGGCCGATGGGACGCTCATAAACGCCGGAAGCGCCAGGATAGCCCTGAACGCGGACGAGGATATCACCCTGGGAGGTCTGCTGACGACAAACACCTCAACCACCGCGGTCGTTCTGACCAGCACGGAGGGCGGTATTGTCGACGGCGGGGACACCGACGTAGATGTGGTGGCTGCCTCCGGCCGGCTTGTGATCGATACTGTTACCGGGGTCGGCGTTTCCAATGCTATTGACACCACGATCGCTTCTCTGGACGTTGATAACAGCACCAGCGGAGCAATAAAGATCAATGAAACCAACGCGTTGACCGTGGTCAAGGCTGTGCAGGCAACTACCGGGGACATCAATATAGTTTCCGGCGGCACCATGACCATCGATTCCGCCGGTTCTCTGGCTAACGCGGTAAGCACGCTCTTGACCGGAACGATCCTCTTGGACGCCAACGGGGCCGCTTCCGACATAGTCGTCAACGACGGGATATCCAGCGCAAGCGGGGCGATCACCTTGACCGCGGATAACGACGTGATCTTCGCCGCAGAAGGCGATATCGCCTCAACCAGCGGCAACGTCACGGTCACGGCGGACGCCGATAACGGCGGGACGGCCAGCGGCGCATTGACTATGAACGACGCTACATTGATCAACGCCGGCAGCGGCAGCATAGCTTTGAACGCCGACGAAGACATCACCCTCGGAGGTCTGCTGACGACAAACACCTCAACCACCGCGGTCGTTCTGACCAGCACGGAGGGCGGTATTGTTGACGGCGGGGATACCTACGTCGATGTTGTGGCTGCTTCCGGAAGACTGGTGATAGATTCTACAACCGGTGTGGGCGTCTCCAATGCCATCGATACCACGGTAGGCTCTCTGGACATCGATAATTCCACCTCCGGTATGATAAATATCAACGAAACCGACGCCGTTACTGTGGCAAAGGCTGTACAGGCTACTACCGGGGACATACTTATAGTTTCCGGCGGGACGCTGACCGTGGATTCGGCCGGTTCTCCTGTGAACGCGGTGAGCACGCTGACCGCCAGTACGATCACGCTGGACGCCAATGGGGCCGCTTCCAATATCGTAGTTAACGACGGGATATCCAGCGCCTCCGGGGCGATCACCTTGACCGCGGATAACAATGTAATCTTCGCCGCAGAAGGCGATATCACCTCAACCAGCGGCAACGTCACGGTCACGGCCGACGCCGATAACGGCGCAAACGGCGCCATCACTATGGCCGACGGAGCGCTGATAAACTCCGGTTCAGCCAGGATCGATATGAACGCCTACGGAGATATAACGCTGGGTGGCTTGATCACGACCAACGCAGGTGACGATGCTGTTACCGTTACCTCCACTGCCGGCGGTATAATCGACGGCGGGGACAGTCATATAGAAATCACCGCCAATTCCATAGGCGCCATAGTGGACCTGGATGCGGCCACCGGCATAGGCAGCGACAATCCGCTGGAGATAAAGATATACTCTCTTGAGGCGGATAACTCCACTTCCGGGAACATAAAAATAAATGAGAGCGATTCCATACTCTTAAGTACCGTGGTAAACCATGCGCCGGGCTCTATTGAAGTAGAGGCGGGAGGTACCATTACCACCAATACGCTTAGCGCCCTGAACGGTGCGGTCAATCTGAATTCTACCGGAGGCGACCTGATCGATGTGGAAGGCGGTTTGTTGACCGCATCCACCACTACTGAACTGCGCGCGAGCGGACTTATCGGGACTATAGAGAATCCTTATGACGTGAATATAACCTCCGGCGGTCTCTGGGTCTGGGCCGGTTCACAGAACCGGGAAGTATCCGCCAACCTGCGCGGCATAGTGGTCAGTAATGACGATACCGAGAGGGTGGAGATATTTACGCCCGCGCCTCCGGGATTGGTGCTTCTGGACAGCCGTTTGATGGGCGGCGCCAATTACGGCAGCGGCAGCGCTAACGGCAGTATCTTAAGCAGAGGATACGGTTATCTTGATCTCTTCAGGAGCGATGTGACCGATTCCGCATATGCCCGCGCTCTTGAAGAACCGTGGGGATATAAACTGCTTCTGCCTTGGTCTTTACCGAGCGGGGCGAAGATCGACAATGATTTCTTGAGCGATACCCCGATGATAATCGACGCCAGCCTGTTGAATCTGCCGGTGTTGTATATGGATATTAGCAAATCTATGGATTATTATGTGATCAGATCGATAAAATAAGGTTGTGCAAAAGGAGGATCGGTAAAAATGAAAAAGAGTTTATTAGCGGCGGCAGCTTTGATGATCATCGGCGGGATAGGGCATTCGGCTATAGCGGCTTCAACGGACAGTAAGCCCGCGGCTGCGGATAAGACGGCACAGATCAAGCCCAGGGAAGTAAAGGTGGACAGGAACTATGACGGGGTCATTGACCGTATAGAATATTATGATGCCAAAGGCACCGTTTTGCGGGTAGAAACCGATACTAATAGCGACGGTAAAATGGATGAATGGGTGTATTACGAGAATGGCGTACCCGTCAAGGGAGAGAAAGACACAAACGGCGACGGCAAAGCCGACAGGGCGATGGTTTACGACGCGCAAGGGAATCTGATCCGCGTTGAAGCCGATGTTAACGGTGACGGCAAGATCGACGAATGGGTATATTATGACGGCGGAAAACCGGTAAAGGCGGAGAAAGACAGCAACAAGGACGGCAAGCCGGATACCTGGGTTTCGTATTAAATTTACCTGCCTTTTTTGTATACAAAGGGCCGGCATAACAGCCGGCCCTTTGTATGATTCCTGCAACTCCTCTTATCTTCCTTCGCAGGAAAACACGAGTGTCAATCCATGGAGGAAGAGTGCGTTGTTAAATAAGTTCTTTAGACAGCGCACAGAGTCGGCCACTTCTCTTTAAAAAGCCGTGGAACCCATAAGTTTTGCTTTAAGACAGGATATTTGTTATAATGTGTTGTGTTAAAATTCTTTCAATAAAGTTCGTTTAGTTTGCCATTGATGTTTGGGCGAACTCGTCGGAATGACGGATGCGGGAAGTATGGAAATAAGATGATGTTGATTCGTTCCCAGGATTGAGCCGTGGATTAGTACTTACACAACGCAATTAAGTTTTTTTAGAACCCAGAACCTAAAACCTAAAACCCAGAACCTGTTTTCAGGAATTTAATATGCCAGAATTAAGAAAAGACCCGATCATCGGCAGATGGGTGATAATTTCCACAGAGCGCGCCAGGCGGCCGGAGCAATTCGCCGCCAGGGAGAGTTTCCTGCCGCAGGAGGAAGCCTGTCCGTTTTGCGAAGGCCGTGAGGCGGAGACCCCGCCGGAGATTTACGCTTTGCGCGGCCACGGCACGCATCCTAATTCACCCGGGTGGGACTTGCGCGTGGTCTCCAGCATATCGCCTTTTTTAAGGGTCGAGGGGACTCTCGAACGCCGCGGGCACGGGCTGTATGACGTGATGAACGGCATCGGCGCCCATGAACGGATCATTGAGACCAACCGACATATCGCGAATATGGCCGATTTGCCGAAAGAGCAGATAGCTAAGGTTATTTCCGCCTATATCGCCAGAATAAACGATCTGGAGAAGGACCAGCGGCTGAAATACGTGCTGGTCTTTAAAAATTACGGCTGGAGCGCCGGGGCGGGGAATATCAGTCATACCCGCTCTCAGCTGATCGCCACGCCGGTGAATCCTAAACGCGTCAAAGAGGAACTTACCGGCGCCAGGCAGTATTATGATTATCACGAAAGATGTATTTTTTGCGATATCATCAGGCAGGAAACCCAGGGAGGTTCGCGCGTAATCCTCGACGAGGGGGATTTCCTGGTCATCACTCCTTTCGCGGCCCGTTTTCCTTTCGAGGTCTGGATCTTGCCCAAGAAACACAGCCCTGATTTTACCTCATTGCAGCAGAATGAACGCGACGCTCTGGCGGGCGTATTGAAAAAAACCCTTTTAAAGATCAAGAAAGGGTTGAACGATCCCCCGTATAATTACGTGATACATACCGCTCCTTTTCGCAGGCAGAAAACCGGATACTGGAGAACTATAGATAACGATTACCATTGGCATATCGAGATAATGCCCAGGCTGACGCGTATCGCCGGTTTTGAATGGGGCACGGGGTTTTATATCTGTCCGATATCCCCGGAGGATTCGGCGTCGTTCTTAAGAGGGGTGGAGTCGTAAAATGGCTGAATTACGCAGGGATCCGATAACCGGAAGATGGATAATCGTGCAGACGGAACATCCCGATACCCCGAAGGATTATGTTTATGAGCCGAACATAATCAAAGGTGAGGGGGACTGCCCGTTCTGCTACGGCAGTGAATCGATGACGCCCCCGGAAATAGAAGTCTGCCGGGAACCTTCCACAAATCCAAATACCCCCGGCTGGGGAGTGAGAGTGGTGGCGAACCGGTTCCCGGCGCTCCAGATCGAAGGGGACATCGGCAGGCGCGGCAGCGGAATGTATGATCTCTCCAACGGCGTGGGCGCCCATGAAGTCTTAATAGAAACTCCGTATCATTTTAAGGATTTTCCCGATTTGACCGACCAGGAAGTGGCTGCGGTCTTTTCCATGGCGATCAGAAGGTCTTTGGACCTGATGCGCGACAAACGCTTTAAATATATTATGATCTTCAAGAATTACGGCTACGAAGCCGGCGCGTCCATCGAGCACCCGCACAGCCAGATAATAGCCCTGCCGATGGTGCCGAAGAACGTGATGGAGGAGATCAAGGGGGCGCAGAGTTATTTCGATTACCGCGAGCGCTGTCTGTTCTGCGATATCCTTCTGCAGGAGAAAGAAGAGAAAAAGCGCATCGTCGCCGAGAATGATCATTTTCTGGCGTTTTGCCCGTATGTTTCGCGGTTTCCTTTCGAAATCTGGGTCATTCCTAAAGTGCACAACGGTTATTTCTGCAATATGCCCGACAACGAACGCCTGCCGCTGGCTTCGGTTATGCGCACTCTGGTGACAAAGATAAAAAAAGTCTTTCCAAATATGGCATATAACTTTATAATACATTCTTCACCCGTTAACGGGGATTCCAGCGGCAGGGAAGATTATCATTGGCATATCGAGTTTATTCCTAAATTGACCAGGGTCGCCGGGTTTGAATGGGGCACGGGATTCTATATGATCCCCACCTCTTCGGAGGACGCGGCGGCGTATTTGAACGAAGAAGATAAAGTTAGAACAATAAATAAAGAAATAACTCAGCAGGACGTGTGAACAGAAGGAGGAAAAGGCAATGGCAGTGAAAGTGGGAATTAACGGGTTCGGCAGGATCGGCAGACTGGTTTACAGGGCAGCTCTGCAAAAGAAATCCACTAAGTTCGATTTTGTCGCGGTGAACGATCTTCCGGTCGGCACCAAGACGCTGGCGCATATGCTTAAATATGATTCTACTTTCGGCACACTTGACGCCGAAATAGAAGCCAAGGAAGATTCTTTGGTAATTAACGGGAAGACGGTAAAGGTGCTCAGCGCCAAGAGTCCCGCGGAGATCCCCTGGAAGGACTATGGAGTGGAAGTTGTGGTTGAATCCACGGGTGTATTCACCGAGAGGGAGAAATGCATCGGGCATATCGAAAAGGGCGGGGCCAAGAAGATAGTGATCTCCGCGCCTGCCAAGGGCGAGGATATCACCATCGTGCTCGGTGTCAACGAAGCCAAATACGACGCCGCGAAGCATAATATCATTTCGAACGCCTCCTGCACTACCAATTGCCTCGCTCCGATGGCGAAGGTGCTTATGGAGAATTTCGGGATCGTCAACGGGTTGATGACCACCATCCATTCTTATACGAATGACCAGCGTATCCTGGATCTGGCGCATAAGGACCTGCGCCGCGCCAGGGCCGCAGCGGTATCGATGATACCTACCTCTACCGGGGCCGCCAAGGCTATCGGAGCGGTCATTCCTGAATTAAAGGGTAAGATGGACGGCTTGGCGATCCGGGTGCCTACTCCGGACGTGTCTATGACCGATCTGACCTGCAATCTTGAGAAAGATGCGACGGTAGAGACACTGAATGCCGCGTTCAAGAAGGCCTCTGAAGGTTCCTTAAAAGGGATACTGAAGTATCTGGACGAACCGCTGGTCTCTAAGGATTTTTGCGGATCGACTTATTCCTGTATCCTTGATTCGGAATTGACCAAGGTCATAGCCGGCAAGTTCGTCAAGGTAATGGGCTGGTATGACAACGAATGGGCCTATTCCTGCAGGGTAGTGGACCTGGTGGACTATATCGTTGCCAAAGGGTTGTAACTCCAAGGAAATATTTGTAACGTAGGGCCGTAGTCGTTGACTACGGCCCTACTGTTTCTCAAAAGTAATTGGTTATTTCCCAGCGTCAATATACCGTAGAGAAAACAGTAACCTGGAGAATTGTTTCCCGATACGAAACTGCGTAAACTGATTATTCTTATCTAATTGGTAGGCAGGTGGTTACCAATTTGTTAACTGAAGCAAAATGAAGTTTTTGGGGATTGAAAGTTATTTTGCATATATGGTAAACTTATCATGAAGGGGGAAAATTTTTTTAACCACTTCTGAAAGCGTTTAAAAAAGTATTCTGAGAATTTGATATGCAGAGAACTGAATTTGTTTTCAATTATGGGGGTAATTGAAAACAGCCTGGTGTTTACCGGGTAGGAAGCTTGATAAGGGTCGTCAAGATTCAGTATACAAGCTTCTTGGTTTAGATCTTCGGAGGGGTTGTAAAAAAAGGGGGGGCGATGAAAAACATTTTAATAATTTTTACGATTGTTTTATCGACGATCTGCTTGCCGTTAAGCAGTGCTATGCCCTGGGGAACCTCCGGGTTCAGCACAGGTTCATTCTCGACAATCTCTGCGTCTTCAGATGGGGGAACATACAGTTCCGGTTGGAGCAGTCCAAGTTCGTGGGGTTGGGAAGCCGGGGACGGGGGCAGTTGGTCAAGATTATCCGATGTACAAAGCGCGACAGCTATAATCAATAGCAGTGATCTTGTTTCGGTTAATACCGATTCTTTCGCCAATATTTACGGGAGTTTCAGCAGTACCTCCGTTTTTCGTTCTGAAACCATCGATCTTGGGACATTTGAAGGAGTAGGGAAAGTATCGGAAATCCTTACTTATCAGGATATTACTTTTAGCACACCCTCATTTTATTCCGGAACGATAACTACAAAGGAGTATCAAGATACGACCACCAAGGAAACGACCACTACCGCTGTTTCTCAGGTGATGACACCCACAGGAAGCGGTATAGCCGATACCAGCACCGGCTGGAAAGCGGTGGTGGAACTCGGAAAAGATACGGAGATACCGGCAGAAACAAGTTCGACGGTGTTTCAGGATAAACTTGATTCTCTTCAGAATACAGACGGAGAGAAATTTATGGTTTTCGGCAGTCAAGGGGATCCTATTAAAGCTTACGCTTTGTCTGATGATCTCGGGAACGTTGATTTCGCTGCGCAGTTAGAATCGGCCTTAACGGCGACCGAGCGTCCGGTGGACTTAAGTTTGTGTCCTATCAGCGGTATGAGCCTGGAAACATATACGCTTACCGAAGGGACAGATCTTCAAGTCAGTAAAGAATTGCTTAGTGAAAATACCCGGACGGAAACAACTACCGCATACGATCAAATTATTCTCGGCACTACATCCACCCAGACGTTACTGACCGGTATTTCATTCGATGTGGATAAAATAGAGGAAACCAAAACTATCGGGACTCCTGTATTGCCTGTTTCTTCGTCCGGATCCGGGGATTCGAGCGGGAGCAATGACCGTTATGCGGTACATGTGAGCAATGATAACGGCATTACTACAGGACTTTATTATTTGGGTACGGATGAAGTTCAAAAAGTAGATGATCGCGGGCTTGAAGTTTCAAAGCTGCCGGATGTCGGCCATGTTTCAATCGTAGACACTAAAACCAATGAGGTTTATTCTGGAATCGCGGGAACTCCGGAAGCCAATAAGGAAGCTACCGATGCTTTTACAGCGGAAGTTACAGCCTCGAATGCGCTTCAAAACGAGAGATTGGGATTAACCGCCTCGAAGAGCGATTTTAGTGCCGCGACCGCTAAAGACGTGCACGATTCTTTAACCGGAGAGATTCCGTCACGGGCAATAGACGGAAGTACGACAGTGGGTACCGGCACTACTACGGTTAACAACAATCCTTCCGGATTGGGAGTGATCCCTGCTTCTTCGGTTAAATCAAGTTCCGGATCAGACGGCGGCGGTACTGGAGCCAAGGAATTAAGCAGCGGCAGTAAAGCCGTAAGTTCGGCCACAACAAGCGGTGCTCCTTCCAGTTCAGATACAAGCGCAAAATCCGGATCAACCTGGGATTCAGTAAAGAGCACTCTTAGCTCGATAGGAAAGGCGATCGGCCTTTAATTTTCAGGTAGAAAGTAGAACATAATAACAAAACTGTGATCCGTCGGGGGACCGGATAACGTATTATCCCGGACGGTTGGGATAACTTCTCAACTGCCCGGGATTTTATGCAATAAATATTTACAATATAACAAATCACTTGTGTTTCAATTATAGTGTCTTTGCCGACGGGATATAATTATGAGATAGGAATCTCGTTTTCGTCACTCTGAAGCCCGGAGGGCTGAAGAGTCTCGACGAACAAAGATTCTTCCCCCTCACTTCGTTCAGGCTCAGAATGACGAAATTTGGACAGCAATGATAACAAATAGACCGGGGGCTTGAAAGTTGCGGTATATATGTGTTACTATTTTAATATAAGTGCATACGATGAATAGCGGGGATATATATAAATACGGGTTCAAACGGGAGGGTGTATATGCGTAAAATAGCTGTCTTGTTAGCCGCGGTAGTATTTCTTCTCCCTTTTTCCTTTGTTTTCGCTTCCGCCGATTATGACGGCGAATCCGCCTCCGATTATGTTATGGAAACTTCTTCAGGAGTTTCGATGGTTCCCCCTGCGTCCCAATCGGATGAAATCTCGCTTGATTCTGTATTGGCTTTGCAGAACGGAACTTTCAGCAGTGATGTGTCGACCGCCGATTGTTACGCGGCTTTTGAAGAATGGGGATTTGTGCCGGACCAGCGTGTCTTGGAATCGGCGGTATTTTACGCGTCAGCCTGGGCGTTGGAAACGTACGATGTGGATTTAGATTATGCTGTTGTTACCGTAGGACAAACCGCCGATAATTCCGCGGTTTCTATTACCCAGGACAGCGGGGGGAACGTTGAGGTGCGATTCGATGCCGATTTCCTGCGGGAATATGAAATGAACGGCAAACGGGACAATACACTCGATTCCGTGATCGAAGGATATCAGGATGCTGCGACAACCGCCGTAGAAGAAGCCGTAACCGCTCTTTATAATGACGGAGAGGGCGTTAAGGAGGTAGAAGGTACGGCATTATTGCAGCTTAACGTGCCTGAAGAGGAGGCTTCTGCCGGTTTAAGTATTTCTACGGAGAATTTGCCGGATAAATTTGTGCAGGAACTTCAGATTACGGCTGCTGCTTTTGCGGTAGAAAATGGACTTTACAGCCTGGAGAACAGCGCGGCCGAATATTTCTCAACCGGCAGCAATCCTTATAAAGGGATCACATACTCTTTTGCTTCGTTTGCGGATAATGTTAACTTTAGTTACGCTAATTTAAGCAATGTCAAAGGAAGTTCCGGAGTGGGATTTAATACTTCCAATGGGACAGTGGCTGTTGACCCGACCTACGCCGTTGATATGCTGAACGCTTTCCATAACGGCTATGCCGCTGAATCGGTCGCGTCATACGCGGAAGGGCTTTATTCTTCCTGGATGACCACTGTGGGAACGGCGAATAACTCCGGGAAAACGGCTGCAGTGGAAGAATGAGCGAATAGTGGCCGCGGTTATCTTTCTCCCCTTGTTGTAATTACGCGGGGAAACCGTGGGGCTATAAAGGTAAACCCGGGTGGCTGAAATAGGCTTTTAGCCGTCCGGGTTTTTTTCTGCTACTCGAGCGAAATTTCTCCGAAGCAATCCCTCTCTTTATACCTTTCTTTTCACCACGCGCATTCATCACCAGACTTAAGCTTAGCTTTTCTGGGTAGGAGAATCAAATCGTGAACCAGCATCCGGAATCAGTCTTTTATGCTTTCTGTGGTTGATTTTTCTACGTGCCGTTATATAATAAACAAATGGCGCATGTGTATAAGCTGGGATGTTTCAAGGATTACAGCGATCCGCGCGATATTCCAATGGGTTTGCTTTTACCTATTGTCAAAGTGCCGCCGCGCGTTGATCTCACGGCTTTAATGACGCCTGTGCGCAACCAGGGCGAAGAGGGCACTTGCGTCGCTTTTGCCGGCACAGTCGGTGTGAAAGAGTTCCTTGACGGTAAAGAGTACAGCAAATATATCCCGCTTTCTCCCCGGTATGTTTACTACAATTGCAAGAAATTGGACGGGATCCCGGAAAGCGAAGGAACTTATCCCAGGGTGGCGATGAAAGTGCTTCTTAATAAAGGCGCCTGCCTGGAGTCTTCCTGGCCTTACAAACCGTACCAAATAGACAAGCCTAAGAAAAACGCCGGGGTGCAGGCGTTGAAATACCGTATTAAAGCTTACGCCCGTTTAAAAAGCATCGCGGAGATGAAAAAAAGCTTGATCCTAAACGGGCCTTTTCTTGCCGGTATGCTGGTTTTTTCCGGATGGCTTTCTGAAAAGACCGCCCGTGACGGAAAAGTGCCTATGCCGCAAAAAAGAGAAGAAGAATTAGGCGGGCATGCAATATGCGTATGCGGTTATGACGATAAGGTTAAATTATTTAAATTCAAGAATTCCTGGGGTAAGGGATGGGGTGCCGCGGGATACGGGTATTTGAAATACGATTATGTCGGGCAATATTGCCTCGACGCATGGTCGGCCACGGATCTGATCGAGAACCCCAAGAAGCTTGCCGCTGCGATGGGAAATATCCGGACTAAAACCGGGTAACGGCCAAGGTAATGAAGCCGGTATCGTTAAGATAGGTAATATGAGCCATACGCAAAAACTCCGGAATTGTTCCTTACTGTTTAAATTCTAACTGAATTTATCTAATGACAAAAATATCTAAAATTAAATCAAAAAACGCACCTTCCTTTAGCCGTTACGCAGTTTTGCTTGCCGGAGGACAGGGAAGCCGTTTCTGGCCGTTAAGCAGGACATTGGAACCGAAACAATTCCTTCCTCTTTCCGGTCCGAACAGCCTGTTTGAAGAAACGATCCTGCGTTTAAAGAAGATTATTCCCGCGAAAAATATATATACGGTAACCTCCAGGCTTTATTTTCACCAGATAGAGCAGATCACCCGTCTTCACGGCATCCCGGCGGAGAATATAATCTGCGAGCCCGACGGGAAGAATACCGCGCCTTCCATCGCCCTGGCCTGCCGCCTGATAAGCCTGCGCGATCCCCTCGGCGAAGTGGCGGTCTTGCCCTGTGATCACCTGATAAAAAATACGAAGATATTCAAGGATCTGCTCGATATTTCATTCAAATGCTGTTCTTGCGGAAAGATCATTGTTTTCGGGATATCTCCGTCAAGGCCGGCAACCGGCTACGGCTATATAAAAGAAGCTTTGTCTCCGTTAAAACCTGATTTGAAAGAATGTTCCGCTATCCGTCTGACCGCGACCGAGAAGAAACTTTTTAGAGGGGTGGAGAGGTTCTGTGAAAAACCCGGACTGAAAACCGCTGAAATGTTCCTGAAGGAAGGCGGATATTACTGGAACAGCGGAATGTTTGTCGCTTCAGTGGAGGTTTTTATGCGGGAATTCTTACAACATCTGCCGGAATTATATTCCGCGGTCCATTGTATCGACGGTATCTCCGCCATCGACACCTCCTGGCCGAAAATAAAACCCATCGCTTTTGATTACGGCGTTCTGGAAAAGACCGATTCATTACTTATGGTCCGGGCGCCAGTAGAGCTTGGCTGGTCCGATCTCGGCAGTTGGCAGGCCTGGGATGAAACGATTCCCAAGGATCACCGCGGAAATAGTATTCCCAAAGGAGTGCTGGATTTCGAAAGCCGCGATACAACCGTTGTCCCGGACAAAAGGCTGATCGCGACCTTGTCCCTGGACAATATTGTGGTGGTCGATACCCCGGATGCTTTACTTGTCGCCAGGAAAGACAAGAGCGAGGAAGTCAAGAAGGTGGTTGATGCCCTGAAAAACAGCAGCAGGCAGGAGCATTACAGTCACGCTAAGGTTAAAAGGCCCTGGGGGAGTTTCACTGTGCTGGAGCATTTACCCGGATTCAAAATAAAGCTTGTGGAAGTCCAGGCAGGCCATTCTCTTAGCTTACAGCTGCACCGTCAGCGTAGCGAACACTGGATAGTGGTGGAAGGGACGGCGGAAATAACAAGGGGTGAGAATACTTTTATCCTTCAGGCCAATGAAAGCACATATATTCCCGTGGGGTGTACCCATCGCTTATCGAACTCCGGGAAATCTGTTCTTAAACTTGTAGAAGTGCAGACCGGCGATTATCTCGAAGAGGATGATATTGAGCGGTTGCATGACAGGTACAGTCGGAAATAGCCGCTTATTATTTCAGTTTTAGGCGAATATTTATCTCAAAAGCGATAGAAAATTCTTGCTTTAACGGTACATTGAGATATAATTGCTAAAAACAATGTTTTATTTAATAGGATTGTTTTTGCTTATATTATAAATGTTGGAGGTTTCAATGAAAAAGAAGGCGTTGATTACCGGGATTGACGGTCAGGACGGTTCATATTTAGCGGAGTTTCTCCTGCAGAACGACTATGAAGTGCATGGAATTGTCAGGCGGGTGGCATTGGAAGATCCAGGGCATCATTTTGGCAGGATTAAGCATATTCTTGATAAGATCAATCTGCATGCCGCTTCTCTGGAAAGCTATCCGAGTTTGTTTAAAGTAGCTACGCAGGTAAGACCGGATGAGTGTTATCATCTTGCTGCACAAAGCTTTGTGAGTTATTCATTTGAGGATGAGTTCTCGACCATCCATACTAATATAGACGGTACGCATTATATGCTTGCCGCAATCAAAGAATCCGTCCCTAAATGCAAATTTTACTTCGCCGGAAGCAGCGAGATGTTCGGTAAAGTCAGGGAAACGCCTCAGACTGAACTCACTCCGTTTCATCCCAGGTCTCCTTACGGAATATCAAAAGTAGCTGGTTTTGAGCTGACGCGAAACTATCGTGAAGCATACGGGATGTTCGCTTCCAACGGTATTTTATTCAATCATGAATCGCCGAGAAGAGGATATGAATTTGTCACGCGAAAAATCACCAACGCTGTCGCGGAAATTAAATTCGGATTAGCTAAAGAACTTAAACTCGGGAATCTTGAGGCAAAACGTGATTGGGGTTTTGCGGGAGATTATATAAAGGCGATGTGGCTGATGTTGCAGCATAAACAGCCGGATGATTTCGTCGTAGCAACCGGAGAGACTTATTCCGTGCAGGAATTTGTGGAATTGGCGTTTGAATACGCCGGATTAAACTGGAAAAATCATGTGGTCATCGATAAGAATCTTTATCGTCCGGCTGAAGTGAATTTACTTAAAGGCGATTACAGCAAGGCGAAAAGAGAGTTAGGCTGGGCTCCCCAGGTAAAGTTCAAAGACCTGGTGCGTATGATGGTGGAATCAGATATCAATAATATTAAAAGCCGTTTTCAGCAACCGGAAACTGTGAATGCCACAAGATAAACGGCCGTTTTGGGATCATCGCGCGGATGTCGAAATCCGTTGGGGGGGAAATTTAACGGGTAACAAAACAGCCAGAGGTAAGAAATGAAAGAATTAAAGTTTGGCAGGAGCGTAGTTTCAAGCGAAGGTCCGGCGTACGTCATCGCCGAGATAGGGCATAACCATCAAGGAAATCTTAAAGTGGCGATCGATATGGTCAAAATCGCCGCACAGGCCGGAGCCAACGCCGTCAAATTCCAGAAACGTAATAATAAAAAACTTTACACCAAGGCGATGTATAACAAGCCTTACGATAATGAGGACAGTTTCGGGCTTACTTACGGGGAACACCGTGAATTCCTGGAGTTTGAGCGGGATGAATACAAGGCCCTTAAGAAATGCGCTGATGATAATAATGTGGAGTTTATGTGCACCGCTTTCGATGAAGACAGCGCTGACTTCCTGGAGGAACTGGGAGTCGCGAGTTATAAGCTGGCATCGGGGGATTTGACCAATATTCCGTTGATAAAGTATGTGGCAAAATTGAATAAACCGATATTTCTTTCCACTGGGGCTGCAACTTTGGATGAAGTACGTCTGGCGTATGAAACGGTGCTTAAATATCATAATAAGCTATGCTTATTACATACTACCTGTACTTATCCGACGGATTACAGCGATCTGCATATGAGGGTGATTCAGACCCTGAAAAAAGAATTCCCGGAAGCGCTTATCGGCTATTCCGGGCATGACAATGGAATTTTAGCCGCGATACTGGCGTATATGCTGGGCGCCACCGTGATTGAAAAACACTTTACAATTAATCATGCCTGGAAGGGGACGGACCATAAATTTTCCCTTGAGCCGGAAGGCTTGCGCAAGCAGGTGCGGGATTTAAGCAGGCTTCTGGAAGCCCTCGGCGAACCGCAGAAAATTGTCCGCGACATTGAAGCGGGAGCAAAAGCCAAGATGGGTAAAAGTATTTATACCAGCAGGCCGATGTCCGCAGGCGAACGGATAACCGCGGATTCCGTTTGTATGAAATCCCCGGCCGGCGGTATGCAGCCATATCAGCTTGATGCCGTTATAGGGAAAATATTAAACGTAAACCTTCCTGAAGAAGCCTTGATTTTACCGGATCATTTGCATAATGAACAGCCCAAAAAAGATAAAAAGTCCGCGCATAAAGTTTCTTAACACCCTTAAAAAGATCCGTTTTGCCGTTTTCGATTTTGACGGTGTTTTTACGGATAACCGGGTCTTGGTTTCCGAAGACGGAAGGGAAGCGGTGTTTTGTTCGCGAGGTGACGGATTAGGCCTGGGAATGCTTAAAAAAGCAGGCGTTCAGATAATGGTGCTTTCCACGGAAGTTAATCCTGTAGTCGGCGCCCGTTGCCGTAAGTTGAGCATAGATTGCCTGCAGGGGTGCGCGGATAAAGGCAAAAAATTGCGGGAAGAATGCCGTAAACGCCGTATACCGCTTGAAAATGTTTCTTTTACCGGTAATGACGTTAACGACAGGGATTGCCTGGCAATGGCCGGATTACCGATATGCGTGGCGGACTCCCATCCCGATGTGCTGAAATACGCGAAGTACGTTACCAGGACAAAAGGGGGGAAAGGGGCGGTCCGCGAGATTTGTGATTTACTTTTGCGCAGCAGGGAGAAATATGAATAAATATCTGGAAAATACCTTTGGCCTGAAAGGCAAAACCGCGATTGTCACCGGAGCAGGAGGACAACTGGGTGGCGAATTCGTTCGCGCACTGCTTAATGCCGGCGCGAAAGTTGCCGCGTTTGACTTGAATCCGGAAAGCCCGAAAGCGAAATTAAGCGGGATTCGATCCAGGAATCTGTTGCTGGTAAAAGCGGATATTACCGATAAAGTTTCCCTGGAAGCGGGTTTGAAGACGACTATCGCCCGACTGGGTAGTCCGTCCGTGATGGTGAATAATGCCGCCATAGACGCTCCTCCCAACGGGGACCAGCGCAATACAGGGCCGTTTGAGACTTATCCCCAGGAAGCGTGGGACGCAATGATGAATGTCAATTTGAAAGGGATGTTTTTTTGTTGCCAGATAATCGGCGGGCATATGGCAAAACATAATAAGGGCAGTATCATCAATATATCTTCAATTTACGGCCTTCTTTCTCCCGACCAGCGCATTTACGAATACAAAAAACCCCGTTTTTTTAAACCGGTGGCGTATTCGGTAACCAAGTCCGGGGTATTGAACTTTACGCGTTATCTGGCAGTTTATTGGGCGAAGAAAAATGTGAGGGTAAATACAATGACCCTGGCCGGGGTTTTCAATAATCAGGACAGCCAATTCTTGAAGAATTATACGCCTAAAGTTCCGCTTGGCCGTATGGCCGGACAAAACGAATACAACGCGGCTTTAATTTATCTGGCGTCGGACGCGTCTTCATATATGACTGGTTCAAATATGGTAATAGACGGCGGTTTTACCGCCTGGTAATCCGCTTTTTAATTATTACTGACAAGTAGATTACGCCTGAGTTTGCAATCATACCGAGAATACGCATCTAAATACTGCGATTGCCGATTTCCCGGAAGTGATTGTTTTTTCGCATATTAAGAGTTTTTTACTAAAATATGAGGATATTACCATGGCAGATATGAAAGAACCGCCGAAATTTTCCAATCTGATCTCCGGTTGTCTCACTCCTCCTGAATCCGGAAAATACTTTCAAAATGTCAATCCAGCCGACACGCGCGACATTATCGGATTATTCCCGGATTCGTCTTATTCCGATGTTAATTCTGCGGTTTCCGCAGCCGCGGCGGCATTCGCGCAATGGAACGAAACCCCCGCGCCTAAACGGGCGGAATCGATCTTTGCAGCTGCGGAGTTATTGAAAAAAAACCAGAAAGCGCTTGCGGAAGTTATCGTGCGAGAAATGGGCAAGACTTTGCCGGAGGCAATGGGCGATATTCAGTCCAGTATTGATGTCGCGCAATTCTCGGCAGGGGAAGGCCGACGGCTTTACGGACAAACGACATCTTCGGCCCTGCATAGGCGCTGGGCACTTACAAAAAGATGCCCTGTCGGGGTTTGCGGGTTGATTACCGCCTGGAATGCGCCGATGGCGATTGTGACCTGGAAACTTTTCCCCGCGCTTATTTGCGGCAATACCGTAGTGTTAAAACCTTCCGAGGATACTCCGTTAACCGCGCATCTTCTGGGAGGATTGTTGAAAGAAGCCGGTTTCCCGGACGGCGTCGTGAATATTGTCTATGGTTCCGGCCCGGAATCTGGGGAGGCGCTGGTAAAGCATCCGGAGGTAAAGCTGGTTTCTTTTACCGGGTCTTCAAAAGTTGGGATGATGATTTCAGCGGAGTGCGGCAGGCAGATGAAGCGTTGTTCCCT
>Ga0074199_1001711_pt1 | contig 17080 bp, 13 predicted proteins | sample EPASupsiteSAE347_FD_64528 | JGI IMG/M metagenome (GOLD analysis project Ga0074199, IMG submission 64528) | Bioremediated contaminated groundwater from EPA Superfund site, New Mexico - Sample SAE3-47 | ecosystem: Environmental > Aquatic > Deep subsurface > Groundwater > Contaminated ...
GGCTTTGAATTCATCCGAATGTTGTTTCCGTTTCTGTACCATTGCTTTTCTCCCGTTTTTATGGACAATCTTTATATCAGGTTTTTACCTTAACCACCTGTCCAAAAAACGGGGGGAACTTCAATGGATGTGTTCAGAGGCCATAGCCTCGGCTTCTTCTCCCCGAAGCGTTACTTCTGGAGGAACCACCACAACAATCTCGTTAATGCGCAAGAATGAAAGTTCGTCTGGGTTGTTCGATCCGATCGGAATCCTTTCGTAGGGTCCTTCAGCATCGTTGTTGACGATGAAGGCTGGAATGCGTTCTATGGCAAGACGCGCTGTCACCGCATAATCATACACGTGCCCGATCGCGACGAGAGCATGATTGGCTGTGCACAGGATTACAGGAAGGCCAGACTCAACATATCTGTATGTGATATCCGCGAGTTTGGCCGTTTGTTGCATATGTTTTTGTCTCCACTGCTGATCCTGTGGCGCGGCAGGATCGACAGGAAAGATTTTATCGATGTGGACCGAACACTGTTCGATGTTCTGGCGGGCATAGACAACTGCTGAGTAGCCCATGCCGGCGAGTGCGTCAAGCATCTGACCGAGGTCCAGCCCCCATTCAGCGGGTAAAGGTCGTCCAAGCGCCCTTGTGCTTTTGGCCAAGTGGTTGATTTCGCCGGGCAGAAACTCTCGGTAACCGAAACGCTGACTCATATATCGCGCTAACATCCAGAGCGAAGCCTGGGCACAGGCACCCACCTGTGTGTCTTGTTGGATGAAGGGCATGGCATCAATTATGAACGACTCTCCAACAATGTGGGCACTGAAACGGGCCTTGCAGCAGACGAATTCGGCATGCGGGTGCCGGATGAATGGCCTCAGAATTGTTCTTCCGATCTTCTGCAGATCGGTAGGGCGAAGGACGACAAATCCCAAGTATTGATCCCGAGACTTGACAAGATCGAGAACTGACGTGTTCTCAGGGATATCCTCGGCAAAGAAGTGCAACCGTGTGCACCGTTGAGGATATACTCTGAACGCGCGACTGTAAAAAGCCGAGAATTCATCCTGGTAGTCCTTGTCAACGTAGTTATCTTCAATTACCACGGTTCTGGCACCGTGCTTGTAGAGGATGGCGAGAAGCGCTTTTAGGGGTTTGATACTTCCGCCATAAGGAAACAAACGAGATTCTAGATCTTTCCATGCAGCTTGATCGCTGAGTTTCCTGATAGCATAGGTTTTGTTCATGACAACAAAAAGGCCGTCACATATGCGTGGCGGCCTTCCTTCTCGCTTCTGCATGGTTGATGACTACACAAAGACTTTTCGCGCCGCCTGAGATCTCGAAGCAGCACGCGCCTTTTCGAAAGCTTCTGCCTGCCGGGAAACTTTCTCGATCACCCGATCCCAGTGAGCCTCCCAGTTGAATTTCTTTAACTGACTCTGAATCTTTTCTGCCGTGATGCTTCCTACCGGTTTCTTTTCGATTGTCGCATTCATGTCGAATCTCCAAGGTTTCGGATGCTACTATTCTCGCTCTTCAACTGAAAAGAGTGCGCATTATGCAAAACGCTGGATCGCCATGCAACAGCAAACCGTTGCCAAGGGATAAAGTATGAATGATGCTATAGAGGTATCTGACCTATCGCTCACGTTACTGTGTGCGTGTGCGGTGCGGGTCAAGTTCATTGGTAATGAGGATGCCACAGTCGCTGGAACTTGTCAATGACCATTTTTGTATTTGTCCTTTTTTGTATGTATTTTGATCGTCTCACCTATTTGTCATCCAACACCTCCCTAGGCATAGATCACGAACCCGGGCAATCAAAACTTCGATCACTCTACCCCCACTTATTCTTGATGTAGTGCCAAGTATTCTCGTTGTCCAAGTCGCTTATCTTCGGCCCTTCCCGAATAAAGAATTTCTTCTGCACCTTGGACCTGACGGCATCGGGCCAAATTCGCCGCAAGGGTGGGGGGATAGTCTTTCAAGAAAATGGAATTAGGCTCCGACCAGGCTACGCCGGAGCGCTACACCCAAGCGAGAGCGAGACGACTTATTCTGTAGCCGGGGTCGCTGACCCCGGATGTTCCGAATCCGCTTTTCATCGCTCGCGGCTACTTACCGGAGGCCTTTTTTTCAAGGACATCCTTGATCTTCTGCAACAGCTCGTTGTTTTTTATCGGTTTCTCGACGAATTCTTCGACCGGCAACCAGGCATCGTCCCGGTCATTATTCGAAAATGTGCCGGCATAAACTCCTTTTTCATTGATCGCCGAAAGCATGATGATCGGGATGGACGCCGTGGCCTGGTTGTTCTTGATTTGCCGGGCAATATCGAAGCCGGCGCTGGGATTCTGAGGGAAGATGACGTCCAGAATCACCAAGTCGGGCTTGTGGGCGATAAGATTCTCGATGACATTTTCCTCGTCATATTGGGCCGCCACTTCATAGCCATGGGCCTTGAGAACAATGCTCATGGCTTCAACGATATTCCGGTCGTCGTCAATGATATATATTGCTTTCATTGTTTTGCCCTCTTGCGATACAATGCCTTTTATTCGTATGGCAATATAGCATTTCCGCTGTTTTATTGATAGCCTTTTTTAATCCGGATTAATATCACACGAAAGGCAATGCATTAGGCGGCTGACGCCGCAACTATGCCGTTCTATCGAACGGCCGCTACACCAAATTGGTGTAGTCGCGGTTCGGTAGAACCGCAAGATTGTCCGCCTCTGGCGGGAAATTCCTATACGTTAGATTCACCGCACAATGAAAACCGAAGTCATTGCCATCATCGGCGCCGGCAAGGGCGGGACCGCGATTCTCGAAACGCTGTTGAAAATGCCGAGCGTCGTGACGAAACACGTTTGCGACGTTAATCCTTCCGCTCCGGGAATTGCCCTGGCGCGAAAGCACGGGATTCAATGCCACACGCAGATGACCGCCATCTGCCAGGATAAGGAAATCGACCTGATTTTTGAAGTGACCGGCCGCAAGGAAATATTCGCCCATGTTCTTGCGCAAAAGCAGGAAAATACAAGGGTGATCGGCTCGGAAGACGCCCGCATTATTTTCCACCTGCTCGATTTACAGCAGGAAGTCTCCGACCGCCTGGAAGATTACAACCTCATTCTCGAGCGGCGCGTCTTGGAAAGAACGGCGGAGCAGGAAAAGGCCAACGCGGAACTCGAGCGCAAAATCATCGAATATGAAATGCTCAACGAGAAGTTGCAGCAGATCAATAACGAAAAAACCAAATATCTGATGCATGCCACCCATCAGCTCAAGGCGCCGTTTGCCGCCATTCAGAGTTACACCGACCTGATCCTGGAAGGTTATACGGGCGCAATCCCGAAAACGACGCTGGCGATTGTCGAAAAAATCAATAAGCGATGCATTCTCCTGAGCGATTCCATCAAGAACATGCTGGAACTGGCCAACCTGAAATCGCTGGTCAAGGAAAACATCCAAATGAGCGTCTGCCCCCTCGAGGGCATCATATCCTCGGTGGTCAAGCATCTTGCGGCCCTGGCTGCCTCCCGCGAGATTAAGATATCCCTGCCGGCAACGCTCGATAATATCGCCGTAAAGTGCAATCGGAACCAGATTCTTATTTTGCTTTCCAACCTCCTGGAAAACGCGATTTATTATTCGCCCAACGGCTCGACTATTTCGATTGCCGTCAAAGCCGAGCCGGCCGCGCTCGTTAAAATATCGGTCGTGGACCACGGCATCGGCATAGACGGGAAACATCTGCGCCGTATTTTCGAAGAATATTTCCGGGCCAATCAGGCCGTGGCCGTCAATGAACGCGGCACCGGCCTGGGCTTGGCCATTGCCATGGAAATAGCCGGGATTCACGGCGCTAAAATCGAGGTTGAAAGCACCCTGGGAAAAGGTTCTGTTTTTTCGTTTCATCTCAAAACCGCCAAAAAAACAGAGGCTCATAACACCTGATTCCATTGTTTTTTTAGGTGAAGCGAGGAATTGGGAATGATAATCTTTTTGATGCCATCGGCGAAGTTGACTTCATCCGGTAAATTGTGTATTTTATCATATATGAAATCGCTCATCAAAGCGCTTACAGTCGTTTTCATGATCGTTGCGATCATAGCTCCCATCGCGACGACCATGGATTGCGCAGACGCCGAGTGCGCTACGAGCACCGCAAATTGCACATGCACATGCACGTGCGCGTGCCATCCCGTGCCGTCCCTCATCTGCCACGAAACGAGTTGGATAACGCCCCAAAGGTTTGAAGGTCTGTTGTCGCTCAGTTCTTCTTGTTCGGGAGCCTTCCTGGCAACCGATATCTTCCGTCCGCCGATCTCCATCTAAGGGCGCTCCGCCCGTTCCCGTCATTTGGTTATGCCTGCCCTATGTGCCGGCGCCAATGACGTTTCTCTCTTGTCGCACCTCCAAAGAGGCCGACGTCATTTTTTTGTCAATCAATCGGAGGAATCATGAAGCAGAAATTGGATTACCTACACGCATATCTCCACGTCGTGCTCGCGCTTGCCATGGCGGGCACGGGCATGCAGGCGTATGCGGAGAGCAATGGCGGAAGTGCATGGCCCGCCATGCGCGCATTGGGCCGGGATATTCCGGCCAATCGAGGCGAACTGGCGCCTGAAAACCAGACGCTCCACGCTCAGTCGCAATGCGAACCGGACGGGATTTTAACGCTTCGGCAGGCGCTTGAATTGGCGCTGATGCAAAGCCCGGAATTGGCGGCATCGTCGCACGGGGTTCTGGCCGCGGAGGGGAAGGTCCGGCAAGCCGGGGCGTTGCCGAACCCGGAAATGGAGGTCCTGGCGGAGGAGTTTGGCGGGTCGGAATCAAGACAAGGGTACGACGCCGCGAAAACAACCGTATGGCTGAGCCAGTCCGTGGAACTGGGCGGGAAACGTGGTAAACGCCAACGCGCGGCTCAGTCGGAAGCGCGACTGGCCGGATGGGAATACGAGGCAAAACGACTGGACGTGCTCACTCTAACCAAAAAGGCGTTCGTGGATGTTCTCGCGGCACAGGGACAACTCGCGTTGGCGGAGTCTCTGCTGGTTTTGGCAGAGGATGTGCGCAAGGCCGCGGCGGAACGAGTGAAGTCCGGAAAAGTTCCGCCCCTTGAGGAAACGAAAGCGGGCGTCGAAGTGGCCACCACCCGAATCGCGCGGGATCGGGCCAAGCGGGAGTTGGATACGGCGCGGAAACGCCTGGCGGCATCGTGGGGTGGGACGATACCCGTGTTCAAGGAAGCGGGCGGCGACTTGGACGCTGTCAGGGATGTCCCTCCTATCGAGAAGTTCGCTGCTTTATTAGGCGACACGCCGGAAGTCGCGCGTTGGAACGATGAAGTGGCTTTGGGCAAGGAATCGTTGGCCATGGCCAAGGCGCAGCGCATACCGAATATCGACGTAATCGCCGGTATCAGCCGCTTTGAGGACGATGGCAGCTATGCCGGAAACGCAGGGCTTTCGCTGCCTCTGCCGTTGTTCGATCGCAACGCCGGCGGCATTCTCGCGGCGACGCACCAGGCCACCCGCGCCGAATACGAACAAAGCGCCGCCCGTTTGCGCGCGACAACGGATCTGGTTGAAGCACATAACCGGCTTGAAACGGCGCGGGCAGAGGCGCTCACGATCAAGGCGGAGCTGCTCCCGGGCGCTCAGCAAGCTTTCGATGCGGCCCAGACCGGCTATCGCGAGGGGAAATTCAGTCATTTGGAGGTGCTGGACACGCAAAGGACGCTCAGCGAAGCGAAGACCAGTTATATTGACGTTCTGGCGACCTATCACAAGGCCATGGCGGACGTGGAACGATTGACGGGGACCCCACTGAACACAATTCAATAACCAACACACGGAGACATATGATGAAGATGAACAAAGACGCATGGACAATCACTGGCGGGCTTTGCGCCTTGCTGGCAGTTTTGGCAATGACAAGCGGATGCGGCAAGGAGAAGGCTGACAAGCCTGCCACATCGGCCGTGGAAACGGGCCGCGAAGATCGCGGGGATGATGCTGGACACGGCCACGCCGAGGGAGCGGCTACCATACCGGCGGCATCAATTGAGGAACGCGTGTCGGTGAAATGTTCGCATGGTGTGCCGACCTATCAGTGCGCCGAATGCCGCTACGAAGCCGGCGTAGTTAAACTGGACGCCAGTCTCCTGAAGCGGGAAGACGGCGCTGGGCTGGTGCGAACGCAGGCGGTGGCGCGGACCAAGATGTCTGAGGCATTGCCGACCACCGGGGAAGTGGCGCTGAATGAGAATGCGGCAGTCCATATCAGTCCCCGGATCGCCGGCATCATCGAGTCCGTGTCGGCGGATATCGGAGCGCGTGTTAAAGCTGGCGACACCTTGCTCACCTTGGCCAGTGTGGAACTCGGCAAAACCCTGGTGGAATACGAGCGTAACCGGACCCTTAGCGAGCTGTCCGAGAAGATTTTTACACGCGAAACGAAGCTCAGGGATCAAAAGGTGGGCTCCGGACAGGACGTGATCGCCGCGCAGATGACTTTCGAACAGCACCGGGCCGACTTGAAGGCATCCGAGCAGACACTGCACGTGCTGGGGCTGACGGAAGCCGACTTGGCTGGCATGCGCGAGCCTGCGCATGGCGTGGAAGCCGGTCGCCTGCCCGTTCGAGCCCCGATCACCGGCACGATCATTGAGAAACACGCGGTGGCCGGTGAAATGGCGGAGCCCGGAAAAGACCTGATGCTGCTTTCCGATCTGACCACGGTCTGGATCTGGGCCAACGTGCATGCGCGCGATCTGGCGCGCCTGCTTGAAGCCGAGAAACGCGGGCCTGTTGCGGTCGAGATCACAGTGGCCGCCTTCCCCAACCGGCCGTTCAACGGAGTACTCGACTACGTGGGCGCGACCATGAACGAACAAACCCGCACGGTTAAAGTACGCGCTACGGTCAAGAATCCCGACCTGGAGCTGCGACCGGGAATGTTCTGCGAAGCGGCTATCTCCCTTGCCAATGGGCAAACGAAAGATGTCTTAGCTGTGCCGCGAACTGCCGTGTTTTCGGACGAGGGCAAGTCTTTCGTCTTCAAGCACTGGAAGGACGACTTCTTTATAAGGCAGGATGTACAGACAGGCCGTGAGTTCTTTGGCGCAGTTGAAATTCGTAAAGGACTTCAGACGGGCGATGTGATTGTGACCGATGGGTCCTTCCTGCTCAAGTCGGATATTTTACGTGAAAAGATGGGCGCCGGTTGCGCCGACTAATGAAAGGATCTTGTTATGTTTGAAAAATTTATTCGGTTAGTTCTGCACCAGAGAATGCTGATCATGCTCGGTACGATTGTCCTGACAGTTCTCGGGGTGCTGGCATGGAAAAATCTCCCGATTGACGCATTTCCTGACGTTACAAACGTACAGGTTATGATACTCACCAAGGCGCCGGGCCTGGCTGCGATTGATGTTGAAGAGCGGGTGAGCTACCCGATCGAGCAGGTCATGGGCGGGTTGCCCAGGGTAAAGCAGGTTCGGTCGCTGTCCAAGGCCGAGCTCTCGCAGGTCGTGATTGTGTTCGAGGATGGCGCCGACACTTACTGGACGCGCCAGGTCGTGTTCGAGCGTCTTGCCCTTGCCCGCGAACGCCTGCCGCCTGGCATTGATCCGGAACTCGGCCCTATCAGCACGGGCTTGGGTGAGATCCTGCAATACACGGTCGAGAGCGGGAAGCACGATGCCATGGAGCTGCGCACGATTCAGGATTGGCTGATCGCTCCCCGGCTGAAGCCGATAGCCGGCGTCAACGAGGTAAACAGTTTCGGGGGGTATGTGAAGCAGTACCAGGTGATGGTATCTCCGGAACAGTTGCTCAAGTATGGTTTGACGGCAAATGCTGTTGTCGAAGCGGTGGAGCGCAACAATGCCAACGCTGCCGGAGGCATCCTCGTCCGTGGATGGGAACAGTTCTACCTGCGTGGCGTCGGGTTGTTGAAGGATCTGCCTGACATCGGGAGCATTGTGATAAAAGCGGAAGATGGAGCGCCGGTTTACCTGCGCGATGTTGCCGACATTGTCATTGGCGCCGAGCCGCGACAGGGCGCCGTCACGCGCGATGCGAAGGGTGAGGTGGTCGCCGGCATGATCATCATGCTTAAAGGCGAGAACTCACAAGACGTGGTAAGCCGTGTGAAGGCCGCCATCGGTAAGCTGGATGGCGCACTGCCGGAAGGTGTTCGCGTAAATATATTCTACGACCGCACCTCGCTGATCGACGCATGCATCCGCACAGTTGTCAACGCTACGCTGGAAGGCGGCATCTTCGTGATCCTGGTGCTTTTCCTGTTTGTGGCCGAACTGCGCACGGCCCTCGTTGTCGTGTTTTCCCTGCCGTTCACGTTCCTGATCAGCTTCATCATAATGGGTTGGGCCGGCATGAGTTCGAATCTTATGAGCCTTGGCGGCCTGGCCTTTTCCGTGGGCATGGTAGTCGACGCTTCGATCGTGGTAGTGGAGAATATCCGGCGTCATTTTGCGGAAAGACATGAAGGCAATGACAGGCAGCAGATTACGGTGGGCGCGGTTGTCGAGGTGGCGCGCCCCGTGGCGTTCTCGGTGTTGATTATCGTGGTTATCCTGGTGCCGCTGTTCACGCTGCAGGGGATCGAAGGCAAGATGTTCGCCCCCATGGCGCTTACCATGTCGATCGCTTTGTTTGTGTCACTGGTTGTGGCCCTGACTGTGGTTCCAGTCCTGTCCGCGTCTTTCTTGAAACTCGCTCCGGAAAAGGAGTTTGGATTTATTCGCCGGTTCCACGAAGGATATCTAAGGGTGTTGGACCGTGCGATCAAAAGGCCTGGTATCACCATTGGGGCCGCCCTCGCCGTATTGCTTGCCGCGCTGGCGCTGGTGCCTTTGATCGGAACCGAGTTCATGCCTCCGCTGGATGAAGGCGCCATCGCCATTAACGTGGTGCGCCTGCCTAATGCTTCGCTGGATGGTTCGGCGCAAGTGGCCGGGCTGATAGAACAGCGTCTGCAGAAATTCCCCGAGATCGAAACAGTGATTAGTAAAACCGGAAGGGCCGAGATATCGGAGGACCCCATGGGGCCGGAGCAAACGGATGTGTTTATCATGCTGAAACCGCGCCGCCGGTGGAAGAGCGAACGCAACAAAACCGAGCTCGTTGAGGCGATCCAGCAGGATTTATCCATGATACCCGGGCTTCGCCTCTCTTTCTCTCAGCCAATTGCCTTGAGGGTTAACGAACTTATTTCCGGCGTGAAAAGCGATTTGGCTGTCAAGGTGTTTGGGCCAGAGCTTGAGGTTCTCAAGCGGTTTGCAGATCGTATTGCACCGGCCATGCAGTCCGTAAGGGGCGCCCAGGATGTGAGGGTGGAGCAGATATCCGGGATGGACCAGATCAATGTTGTCATTAACCGGGGTGCTGTTGCGCGTTACGGGATCAACGTGGCCGACGTAAATGATGCAATCGAGACGGCCGTGGCCGGCAAAGTGGCCGGGACCCTCATCGAAGGGCAACGCCGGTTTGCGATTGTTGTCCGGTTTCATGAAGCGGCACGCGCGGATATCCCGCAGATCGAACGATTGCTGATCCCGGCGCCCAACGGTGTCCGCGTTCCGCTTGCACAGCTTGCCGAGATCCAGTTTGTCGAGGCGCCTGCGCAGATAAGTCGCGAGAACGCTATTCGCAGGGTGGTAGTTGAGGCCAATGTGCGCGGCCGGGATCTGGGCGGATTCGTCCGCGACGTGCAGGCGCGTATTGCGCCCCTGGTAAAGGAACTGCCCGCAGGTTACTTCGTGGATTATGGCGGTCAGTTTGAAAACCAGCAGAGGGCCATGCGCCAGCTCTCGATTGTGCTTCCGATTGCGCTTTTGCTCATTCTGGTGTTTCTCTACATGGCGCTGAATTCCGTCGCCAATTCGCTCCTGGTGCTGTTGAACCTTCCGTTTGCCCTGATTGGTGGCGTGATCACCGTCGTGATCTTCCGGATGCCGCTTTCTGTTTCGGCGGCCGTTGCCTTCATTGTGCTGCTTGGGATTGCTGTTCAGAACGGCGTCATCCTGGTGGCATTTTTCCGGCAGCTGCGCGAGCGCGGCCGGTCGGTTGCCGAAACTGTTCGCGAGGGGTGCGACCTGAGGTTCCGTCCGCTGCTTATGACGGCGCTGACAAGCTTCATCGGGCATTTGCCTATGTTATACGCCACAGGTTCTGGGGCGGACATTCAGAAACCGCTGGCGGTTGTAGTCATGGGCGGGTTGATCACATCGACTGTTCTGACGCTGATTGTATTGCCGACTTTTTATTACCTGTTGAACCAAAGAAAGGAGCAGTCCGGATAATATAAAATAACGGAGACAAGAAAAGAAACGATAGCGAACGGAGATCGGAGGGAGAAATTTATGAAGATTCCGATGTTCGTCGTGGGGCTGGGAATGGTGTTGTGTCTGTTGTCTGCCTGCGGCAAAAAGCAGAATTCGCCGCGGATCGTCTGCGATTGGGACGGCAAAGTCGTTCCCACCGCTTTCACCTTCGCCGAGTTCAAGCAGGCACTCGCCACCGAACACGGGCAGGTGGAAGCGACCGGATAACAAGTGCAATCATTGCCGCGTCTCTTTGAGAACAACAAGCAATGATCCGCGTGGAGCCGTGCATTCTGCAGAAGGCAAAGCACGCCTGCTATCCCAGGAGCGGAGTTGGCAGTGAAAGACGCTCCCGTGACTTCTTTTTAATATTTGCTTTAATTTTGCGGGGCGAGTGCGTAATATCGGGCTCTTTTGATTGCGCGGCTTGGCATTGTTGCCAAACTTCGTTATGAGAGAAACTTGTCAAAGAATGATTGTCATTCCCATGAAAATGGGAATCCAGATTCAGATAAATTAGGCCCCGAGGAACGGGGCGACTTTTTCATGTAGCCGCGGCGGTGACGCCGTGGCTGCTGGCCGGACCCACGCCCTCACCCAGGCTCCGCCGGAGCGCTTCGCCGAGGCGAGCGGGCGCGGCTACTCGGATTGAAATTCCTATGCATATATTTAGGACTGGATTCCCGCGTACGCGGGAATGACAGATCGAAAAGTCGTCGAAATCGCAATTATTCTGCAAGTAATTAACCGTAAATTATTAACCTTTCTCGGATGACGGGAAGTTTCTGGAGAGAAGATAATGTCGTCAAAGAACATAAAACTGAACCAATGGGTTGCGGAAATCCAGAAATTGTGCGAGCCGGAATCCGTCTGCTGGTGCGATGGGTCGAAGGCTGAATATGGCCGGATGATCGAAATCATGCTTCAATCCGGCATGGCCACTCCTCTGAAAAAACGCCCCGACAGTTATCTGTTCCGCTCCGACCCTTCGGATGTCGCGCGCGTCGAGGATCGCACCTTCATCGCCTCCCAGAACAAGGAGGACGCGGGTCCCACAAACAATTGGATGGCGCCGGATGAGCTTAAAACCATCATGCGCAATCTTTACAAGGGTTGCATGAAGGGCAGAACCTTGTTTGTCATTCCCTTCAGCATGGGGCCGATCGGGTCCCCGATAGCCAAAATCGGGGTTGAAATAACCGATAGCCCTTATGTCGTCGCAAATATGCATATCATGACGCGCGTGGGCCGGAAGGTCCTCGATGTTCTGGGGGCCGACGGCGAATTCATTCCCTGCCTCCATTCCGTGGGCAAGCCGCTGGCCGATGGCGAAAGCGACAACAACCTGTGGCCCTGCGCCCCGATCGATAAAAAATTCATCTCGCATTTCCCGGAAGAAAACGCCATTTGGTCTTTCGGATCGGGCTATGGCGGCAACGCCTTGCTCGGCAAAAAGTGCCTTGCCTTGCGGATTGCCTCGGCAATTGCGCGTCGAGAGGGCTGGATGGCCGAACATATGCTGATCCTGCGCCTGAGCAATCCCGCGGGCCGCAAGTTCCATATCGCCGCCGCCTTTCCCTCGGCCTGCGGCAAAACGAACCTGGCCATGCTCCAGCCGACTATTCCGGGATGGAAGTGCGAATGTATCGGCGATGACATTGCCTGGATGAAGCAAGGGCCGGATGGAAAACTGCGGGCGATAAATCCCGAGGCCGGATTCTTCGGGGTCGCTCCGGGAACCAGCTTGAAATCAAACCCGATGGCCATGGCGACAATTCGGGCAAACGCGATTTTCACGAACTGCGTCCTGACGGACGACGGGGATATCTGGTGGGAAGATATGGGCGTGCCATGTGCGCATGGCATAGACTGGAAGGGGCGGGAATGGACTCCGGCAAAAGGAGAGAAGGGCGCTCATCCCAACGCCCGTTTCACGGCGCCGGCCAGCCAGTGTCCCGTTATTTGTCCCGACTGGGAAGACCCGGCGGGCGTTCCTATTGACATATTCGTTTTCGGCGGACGCCGCGCTTCGCTCGTTCCCCTCGTGATCCAGGCGTTCGACTGGGACCATGGCGTTTACCTTGGCGCGACATCCGCATCCGAGCCGACCGCGGCGGCCCTTGATGTTAAAAGCAAAATTCGCAGGGACCCTTTTGCCATGCTCCCCTTTTGCGGCTATAACATGGGCGATTACTGGAATCATTGGTTTGCAATGGGCGACAAACTCGGTCAAAACGCACCCAAAATATTTTACGTCAACTGGTTCCGTAAAACAGCCGATGGGAAGTGGCTATGGCCCGGCTTCGGGGAAAACAGCCGCGTCCTCAAATGGATGTGCGAGCGGGTTGAAGGCAAAGCCGGGGCCATTGAAACCCCTGTCGGCCTGATGCCGTCAAAGGATGATTTGGATTTGAAAGGCCTTAATATCCAAGATGCGGATATGGCCGAACTTCTGAGCGTGGATGCCGGCCAATGGGGCGCGGAAATTCCTGAAATCGAGGAATTCTTCGCCAAATTCGGCAAGCGTCTCCCGTTGAGGATGAAAATGCAGCTCGAAAAAATGAGCCAACGGCTTGGCATGCCACGTGTCAAATAGGGTGAAATGGCGCAATACGAGAGGGGATGACGCGGCTTCGCTGTGGCACACGGTTTCCTTACGAGCGCCGAGGGTAGGCGCGAGGAATGGCCACGTCTAAACGTGGCCCCGCAGGGCAAGCGGTTCGGGCGAACCGCGCAGCAATCCACGCCCCCGCGCGGGGGGCGACATATCGGCGGCATTGAGTTCCACTTCCTCGCCAAGGTCATGGAGAAGTCCAATTAACTTCCCAATTGACGTCAAGCCGATTTTACCGACAAATGATCCTGCGGCGGTCAAAACCTCCTCGAGGTGTTTCTTAACGCTCTGTTCTTTGCTATCTGACTTCCGATAATGGGCAAGAAATTGTGTTAGTGTAATTTGATTCATTAAACCCCTTTTTGGAGCCACCCGGCATTGTATGCCCACTCCCCGGAACCAAACTCCGTGGCAAATTCCCTGGCCTTCTCGGCGACAGCCTTCAAATGCTCGTCCAACGGTTGCCACTTATCGGGCGGCTGGCCGGGCAGGCTGTGGGCGTAGACAGGCTGATTCATGACGGGCCCATGGTATAGCGCTCCTTAATCTTCTGGGATTATACCGGCCTGCGGAAAATTATGCACGTTTTTTATCGCTCATTTTATCGCTCATCGCATGAGCGATAAATGACCCGTATTTGACCCGTTTGAAACGGATTTGATACGGAACGGTGGGACAATAGCCTATTGCTGATTTCTGATTGTTGATTGCGGATTGTCACTTCCTCCCATAGCCTACAGCCCACAGCCTATGACCCCTCTTATGGCCGTCATTCGCCCAGCGCCTGCTTGATCAAACGCGCCAGGGCCGGGCCGATACCGGGGAGCGCGGCGATGGCGGATTCGGGGGCGTGGGACAGGCGGACGACGGAGCCGAAATGGCGGAGGATGGCCTGCTTGCGGGTTGCGCCAATGCCGGGGATATCGTCCAGCCGGGATTCCCGGATGCGCCGGGCGCGCAAGTTGCGGTGATAGGCCAACGCAAACCGGTGGGCTTCGTCCCGCAGGCGCTGGAGCACTTTCAGCGCCGGCGAATCGGCCGCCAGCTCCAGAATCCGCCCGCCAAAGAAAATCTTTTCAAACCGCTTGGCGAGTCCGGCCACGGGAATATTCGCCAGGCCCAAATCGGCCAGTTCGGCTTCGGCGGCGCGCAGTTGGATAAGTCCGCCATCCACGAGCACGAGGTCCGGAGGGCGCGGCGCGAGGGCGCCTTCCTGTTTCAACCGCACAAACCGGCGGCGAATGACTTCGGCCATCATGCGGGCATCGTCGGCGGTTTGCAGGGTCTTGATCCGGAACCGGCGATACCGTGCGGGCTTGGGGCGGCCATCCACGGCTGCAACCAGACTGCCGACCGCCAGTGTGCCGGAGATATTGGAAATATCGTAGGCCTCGATTATACGCGGCGGCCGGTTAAGCCCCAGCACCGTGCCCAAGGCGCGCACACCAGCCCGACTGGACTCGGCCGCCTGATCGGAGGAGCGGCCAATATGGGCGCGCTGTTTGACTGCCAGGCGCAGGAGGCGCAAGGTATCGCGCAGGGCCGCGGCCTTCTCGAAATTCAGCGCCTGGGCCGCCGCTTCCATGGCCTTTTCCACTTCCTTGAACACGGCGGGGCGTTCGCCGCGCAGAAAAGCGCAGGCTTCCTCGACCCGCCGGCGGTATTCATCCGGCGTTGTCTTCCCGATACAGGGCGCGGCGCAAAATCGCACAATATCGTTAATGCAATGCGTATGATCGGTCGGGCCGGGTATGAGCGGCGCGCATTTCCGCAAGCCATAATGTTTCTCCACGAATTCCAGCGCCGCACGCGCCGCGGCCGAGGAGGCGTAAGGCCCGAAATAAGCGGCGCCATCGTTGCGCTGGAAGCGGCACAGCCGGATACGCGGGAACGGCTGGTTCTGCTCGATGCGCAGGAGCGGGAAGCGCTTATCGTCCTTGAGGAGCTTGTTGTAGCGCGGGTGGTAATCCTTGATCAGTTTGCCTTCGGTCAGGATGGCGTCCGCCTCACTGCGCAGGACGATAACATCCAGGTCGGCGATGCTTTTGACCAAGCCCCGGATCTTGGGGTCGGCCCGGTTCAGCGTGGCGCGATGGAAATAGGACCGGACGCGGTGGCGCAGGGAAGCCGCCTTGCCGACGTAGATAATCCGGCCGTGCCGGTCGCGCATCAGGTAACATCCCGGCTTGTCCGGCAATTCCCGCAATTTGCGTTTGATGAGGGCTGGCAACATGGCAGTGAAAACCCGTAGAGCGTGGAGCGTATAGCGTCTAATGTTGGCGGATGAAAATTTGCCACTTCCCGATTTCACGCTCAACGCTCTACGCTTCACGCTCAACGTGCTTCCGACGAAACGCCGTCCAGAATTCGGCCAGTTCGGTACACCGGCAGGCGGCCGCCGCCACGCCATAGACCAGGATGGCCGCGGCCATACTGAAAACCAGCGGCACGAGTTGCCGGAACAGGCCGGGCCGGCCGCTCGCCACGCGCCCCAAGGGGCTCAGCCAGGTCCCGGCCTCCGGGGAATCGGCATGGAGACCATGATACACCCATAACGCCGCCAGCGCCATGGCGGCGGAGGCCACCGCCATGCGGAGCGTAGCGCCGAAAATATTGCGCCAGCCGGGCGAGCCGATACGCCGGTGCACGAGGAAACCCATGATCACGACCTGGACAGCCGTGGAAATTACCGTGGCCAGCGCTATACCGCCGTGTTTCATCGGCCACATGAGGATCAGCATCAGCGCCACGTTCAGCGCGGTGCAGGCCAGGCCGATTTTCACCGGGGTCTTCATGTCCTGCTGGGCGTAAAAAACCGGGATCAACACTTTCAACAGGCTGAACACGACCAGGCCGGGCGCATAACACTGGACCGCCAGCGCGGTCATATCGGTGGAAAAGGCCGAAAATTCCCCGCGCTCATAGATCAGCCGGACAATGGGTTTGGCCAGCACGAACATTCCCACGGCAACCGGCAGCATGATAAACATCAACTGGCGCAGCGAATGGTTTAACGTATCGCGGATGAGATCGTTTCGCCCCTGTGCCACGTGGCCGGAAAAAGTCGGCAGCAGGATCGTACCCAGCGCCGTGGCGAAAATGCCCAGGGGAAGATAAATCAGCCGCTCGGCATAATACAGATAGGAAGGACTTCCCGGCCCGATTATGAGGGCCACGATTCCATTGAGTTGCACATTCACCTGCGTGACGCCGACCCCGATGATGGCGGCGCCCATCAACTGCCAGACCCTCCGCACGCGCGGGTCCTGCCAATCCATCGAGAGGCGCAGACGGAACCCGCACCGGGCCAGTTGGGGCAACTGCATCACGCCCTGGACCACGCCGGCGACGATGACGCTCCAGGCTACCGCTTTGATGCGCCAGTCCCCCGAGGCCGGCAAGAAGGGGCAGACGAGAAACAGGACGGCGATCATGACGATGTTCATGGCCACGGGGGTGGCCGCCGGGAGCACGAACCGCCGCAGGGAATTGAGGATCGCCGAGAAAAATGCCGTGAGGCAAATAAAGAACATATAGGGCAGCATGATCTGCAAGAGATCGAGGATCAAAGCGATCCGCGGGCTGAGGGGCAGGATCACCAGCGCGAGGGAAGCCAGCAGGATCCCCGCCGCCACGAGCGCGGCCAGGGTCAGGCTCAGGAACGAAAACATATTGGAGGCAAACTGCCAGACTTTCTCGCGGCCCTGCTTTTCCAGGGTTTCGGTAAAGACCGGCACAAAAGCCGAGGATAGAGCCCCTTCGCCGAACAAACTGCGGAAGAGATTTGGAATTCGGAAGGCCACGACGAAGGCATCCATGGCGAAAGAACTGCCGAAGAAGGCTGCCATGGCTATTTCGCGGACCAGTCCGAAAATGCGGCTGAGCAAAATGAAAAAACCGACCAAGCCGGCTGAGCGTATGATTTTTTTCTTGTCCAAATGTAATTGTCCTCCGGATCGAATTAGGCCCCGAGGAACGGGGCGACTTTTTCATGTAGCCGCGGCGGTGACGCCGTGGCTGCTGGCCGGACCCACGCCCTCACCCAGGCTCCGCCGGAGCGCTTCGCCGAGGCGAGCGGGCGCGGCTACTCGGATTGAAATTCCTATGCATA
>Ga0074199_1001712_pt1 | contig 17067 bp, 20 predicted proteins | sample EPASupsiteSAE347_FD_64528 | JGI IMG/M metagenome (GOLD analysis project Ga0074199, IMG submission 64528) | Bioremediated contaminated groundwater from EPA Superfund site, New Mexico - Sample SAE3-47 | ecosystem: Environmental > Aquatic > Deep subsurface > Groundwater > Contaminated ...
CCCGCTATGGAAGAGGAACATTTGGCTTTGCAGCTACAGAAGAAAGAGCTTGTGAAGGAGCAAGGAGTCATTGTGGCAAGACAAACCCATAACGAGAGGATAGTGAAAAACATTCTTTTGCTGTTAGAAAAAACAGCCCAAAAAGCAGAAGAACATCAAGTCATAGGACAACTTGCTAAGATTGCTAAAGGAGATAATGAGGAAAAGATTAGTTTTGAACGTTATGTACTAGCAGCCTTCTTTAATGACATTATTAATGCTGCGAATACTCGCCTCAGAAAAATGACAAGTGGGCGGTACCAAATGAACCGCATTGCACAAAAAGGCAAAGGCGGAGGGCAAAGTGGTCTAGAAATTGAGGTTTTGGATTATTATACGGGGCAATTTAGGCATGTAAAAACCTTATCGGGAGGGGAAAGCTTCAAAGCTTCTCTGGCCTTGGCCTTAGGGTTAGCTGAAGTGGTCCAAGCTTATGCAGGAGGCATCAGTTTAGATACTATGTTCGTTGATGAAGGGTTTGGTACCTTAGATCCTGAATCCTTAGATTCTGCTATTGCTTGCCTTATGGAATTGCAGCACTCAGGGAGGTTGGTAGGCATTATTTCCCATGTTCCAGAATTAAAAGAAAGCATCGATGCACGCTTGGAAATAAAGGCAGGTAGCGCTGGTAGCGTTGCAAAATTTTCTATAAGATAGATAAATTATTAATGATAGACAAAGAGAATACCTAGCGATATAATGATTGATAGGGTTATGTAATATAATAGACATTGAAAGAAACAGTGAAATATTGGTATAAACAGTGGATAAATTACAGTTATTGTCTTTAAAAGCAAAATATAACCAATTAATTTCCTTATCTTGTATGAGGAAATCTGTCCTCTCAAATAAATATTTAAAAAGTTCAATCTGTTTTAAATATTTAAGGTAGTTAAGACAAATCTATAGTATAATTATTATAAAATGCTGAGATTAAGGAAACTTATAATATATTTAGGAGGCTGAAAAATGGTTAATATGTTGTTGATAGGCGGCGGTCGCGGTGGGGTTGGCGTAATTGAAATGTGCAGTAAGGTAGCTGATGTAAAAATAGGTGGCGTTGTTGATGTAAAAACAGATGCTGTTGCCGTAAAGTTAGCTCAAAAAATGGGTATCCCCACCTTTACAGACGTTAGAGATGGCCTTAAAGCACCAGGAATTAATATGGTCATTAATATTACAGGTAATGAAGAAGTCAATCGATTAATCGAACAAAATAAAGCACCTGAAGTTAAAGTTGTAGATGGTTTCATAACAAGCATGTTATACCATTTAATTAAATCCCAAGCAATGATGAGTGAAGAAATTCATGAAAGAGTTGTTGTATTATCTAAGTCTGTAAATGAGGCCAAAGCTCATATTAACAACACCCATGAAGTTATTGGATTTATAAATAAAATATCACAACAAACCAATTTGTTAGGCTTAAATGCTGCCATTGAAGCAGCGCGTGCTGGGGAACATGGCCGTGGTTTTGCGGTAGTAGCAAGTGAAGTTCGTAAACTGTCCGAAGATAGTGTAGATGCTACCAAGAAGATTAATAATATTTTAGGTAATATTGAATCCTCTATGCAGACTATTATTACTGGCATTGAACAAACAGCTACTGTTACAGAAAAACATACAACGAATGAATTGATTGTTGGCATTCGAGTATAAATGATAATTAGGAACCTTCGAGGGATGAACCTCGAAGGTTTTTTTAATGAAAAATTTCCTTTTATATTAAGAAAATGCCAATATATTACGATATATAAAGAAAGCGCCAAGGAGGGCGATTGGGATGATAACGAAGGTATTAAGTATATATCGAGTTGATACCCAGAAAAATGACCATCGTCAAACCAAGGATGGGATGAAAAAGAAAGAGCAAGAACAGTTTAAAGAATTTTTAACAAAGGCTCTGACTGGTTCCAACGAAAAAAGATAAGTATTGTTAATAGAGCCTTTTGGCTCTATTTTTTTGCGGAATTAGAAAGCATAACACTTTCTTGATTCCAAGCAAGGGCAACTGAGGCTTGACGCAAGCCAAGTTTTCTATGTACTAGGTAGATCGTGAACAAAAGGGAGAATGATAAGAGTGTATTTGTGTATACCTTATATTGATCGTATTGGTATTGTCTATGATATTACATTGATTTTAACAAGGCGGGAAATTAATATTATATCGATGGAAGTGGAAGAGGGGCGAGTTTTTTTAGAGTGTCAAACAGTTTCTACAGAAGAACATGGGGGTTTTATGCAGGAACTAAGTAGTATACCAGGAGTACAGGAAATCGAAGAAATTTCCTGTATGCCAGCGAAGGAACGTGCAGAACAACTTGATGCTATTTTAACTTCTGTACATGATGGCATTTTAGCCGTAAATCATCACGGTAAAATTACCCAATGCAACCCTGCAGCAGCCAGGATGCTCAGGTTAGCGACTTGGCAGATGCAGGGGCAGCCCTTAGAAGCAAGTCTCTTTAAAAACCTATTAATACAAGAAACCCTGCAAACGGGCTGTCAGCACCATAACCGAGAAGTCTTCATTGCCTCGGATCATGGGTATTGTGTTGTAAGCACAATTCCCCTACGCAATAATAGCGGTGAGGTGGTTGGAGTCATTGCCATGATTCGAGATACTCAAGATGTGAGGAATTTGATGCGCAGTATGACAACTTCCTTAACGATGACCTTTGCCGATATTCCCTTTGCTAGTTCTAGTATGGAACAGGTTTTGACCCAAGCGCGACGTTATGCTACTAGCGATTCTACGGTACTCATTCGAGGCGAGACGGGAACAGGAAAAGAATTGATTGCGAGAGCACTGCATAGTGCATCAACTAGAGCAAATGCGCCCTTTGTGCCTATTAACTGTGCGGCTATTCCCGATACTTTGCTAGAGAGTGAATTGTTTGGTTATACAGAAGGGGCCTTTACTGGCGCTGTAAAAGGCGGTAAACCTGGACTATTTGAATTAGCCAATGGTGGCACCTTATTTCTTGATGAGGTGGGAGAAGTATCGGCTCATCTACAAGTCAAGCTCTTGCGGGTACTGCAAGAACAACGTGTGCGGCGGGTAGGAAGTAACAAGGAAGTCGCGGTTAGTGTGCGTATTATTGCTGCCACCCATCGAAATTTAGAAAATATGGTAATTGATAGAACGTTTAGAGAGGATTTATATTACCGTTTGAATGTCATTCCCTTGTTAGTTCCGCCCTTGCGGGAACGTTTGCAAGATATTCGTTTATTAAGTGAACTGTTCTTGAAACATTTTGCCGATAAATTACAACGTGCGGTGTGTGGCTTTTCCCCATTGGCTCTTGAACGTTTGGAGACTTATAATTGGCCAGGTAATGTACGGGAATTAAAGAATGTGATTGAACGGGCAGTAAACTTGGTAGATGGCCTGGAAATACAATCAGAGCATATATTTTTAGGGAGATTATCAGGTTCAGTAATAGCACCAACAGTGGTGCAATTTGAAACCTACCAAACCTTAGATGAGCGTCTAGGGGAAATGGAACGGGTTATTTTACAGGAGACGGCTCGTCGTTTTGGATCTTCAAGGCGCATGGGCGCGGTGCTCGGTTTGTCGCATACGGCAGTGCTCAAAAAAATGCATAAGTATGGCTTAACCTTATCTTAAGTGGAATGTTTTCGTGCCAGTGGAATCGTTAGTGGAAATAAATGATTCCACTAACGATTAATGAATTCAAATAAAATGGGCATTCTATAATTGGTATGTTTCTTGCAATAGTAATACAACAAACAGATGTAATAGGATTTATGCAAGAAAAAATTGGAGGTTTTATTATGATTATTGGCGTTGCAAAAGAAATTAAGAATAATGAAAACCGAGTTGGCTTAACACCAGCTGGTGCGGAAGACTTGTGCAAAGCAGGACATAAAGTATTGATTGAGCAAAATGCTGGCCTAGGTAGCGGCTTTTCTGATGAAAGTTATGCTAAAGTGGGCGCGGTTATTATTGCTGACAAAAAAGAATTATTTGATTCTGCTGAGATGATTATAAAAGTAAAAGAACCTTTGGCTGCAGAATATGACTTGTTTCATGAGGGACAGATATTATTCACTTATTTGCATTTAGCGCCAGAGCCGGCTTTGACCAAAGCTTTATTGGAGAAAAAAGTTATTGGTATTGCCTACGAAACGATAGTAGGACGCAACAATACATTACCCCTACTATCACCAATGAGTGAAGTTGCTGGCCGAATGGCAGTACAAATTGGCGCCCAATTCCTAGAAAAACCTTGGGGTGGTAAAGGTGTACTATTAGGTGGAGTGCCTGGGGTAGAACCAGCTCAAGTCGTGATTATTGGTGGGGGAATTGTAGGAACCAATGCCGCTAAAATGGCCGTTGGTATGGGAGCTCAAGTTGCTATTCTTGATAAATCAGCAGATCGCTTAGCCTATATTGATGATTTATTTAGCGGCAGAGTGGCAACAATTATGTCGAATCACTATAATATTGGCAAGTGGGTAAAAAAAGCCGATCTCTTAATTGGAGCTGTATTAATCCCAGGAGCGAAAGCTCCTAAGCTTGTGAGCGAGGAAATGGTTAAATCGATGGAAGCGGGTTCTGTCATTGTGGATGTGGCCATTGACCAAGGAGGATCGATTGCGACTGTTGACCGCGTTACGACCCATACAGATCCTACTTACACAAAGCATGGTGTTGTACATTACTCCGTCGCCAATATGCCAGGAGCGGTAGCTCGTACTTCCACCTTTGCTTTAACCAATGCAACCCTGCCATATGCTCTGCAAATTGCAAATAAAGGGTGGCAACAAGCTCTTAAAGACGATCCAGGATTGGCAAAGGGCCTTAATGTCTATAAAGGGCAAGTAACCTTTAAAGCGGTAGCGGATGATCAAAACCTACCTTATACTGCAGTAGCTGAAGTAATAAAGTAGCATTTAAAGTTGACTAAAACGGTCGATGCTGCGAAAAAATAAGGATATAATTATTATAAAGAGACATACTCATATGGTGAGTATGTCTCTTTTGGTCCTCCAAATAGAATTAGTAGTTGCCAATCCTGCTATCTGGGAGTAATATTAATGGATAAAAATGTAGTAAGGTAGACAGGGGGAACCAGAAATGTCTGACCAATCCGTATGGGCAGAAATTGATTTAGAGGCAATTGAGCACAATGTGCGAGAAATAAGAAAAATCACAGGAAATAATACTCAAATTTGCGCTGTGGTAAAGGCAGATGGTTATGGACATGGGGCAGTAGCGGTAGCAAGAGCAGCCTTGCAGGCAGGGGCGGATCGACTAGCAGTTGCTAATATAAGTGAGGCCGTACAATTGAGACAAGCAGGCTTTACCACTCCTATATTGGTTCTTGGTTATACGCCAGAGAGCCATGCTAGAGAGGTCGTAGATTATAATATTACCCAGACTATATTTTCAATCGACTCTGCCCAGGCCTTGTCGCAAGCGGCAGTGGCTGCTGGTAAAATAAGCAATGTACATATAAAAATTGATACAGGTATGGGTAGAATCGGTATTTGCCCTGATGAGGCGGGGGCATTTGCAGCCACAGTAGCCAACTTACCAGGCCTTACAATAGAAGGAGTATTTTCTCATTTTGCTGCTTCTGATAGTCGTGATAAAGCCTTTACCTATGAACAATATAATCAATTTACCAAAGCGTTACAATCAATTCAGGAAGTGGGTATTTCAGTGCCTATTCGCCATATCGCCAATAGTGCTGCCATTTTAGATTTGCCTCATATGCATTTGGATATGGTGAGAGCTGGTATTATTCTCTATGGCTTATGGCCTTCAAATGAAGTGGAAAAAAAGATTGCGTTAAAGCCCGTTATGAAGTTAAAGACGCAAGTGGCCTTTGTAAAAAAAATGCCAGCGAAAGTATCTATAAGTTATGGTCGTGCTTATTTTACGACTAAGCCTAGTCAAATTGCCACCTTACCGGTAGGCTACGCTGATGGCTGGTCCCGGCTGCTCGCGGGTAAAGCTTCTGTCTTTTTGCGAGGGCAATGGGCGCCTTTGGTGGGAAGGGTATGCATGGATCAATGTATGATTGATGTAACGCATATTCTAGGGGTGATACCTGGTGATGAAGTAGTATTGTTTGGCGAGGATGATTTGCCAGTGGAAGAAATCGCTGAGTGGATGGGGACAATAAATTATGAAATTGTATGTATGGTCGGCAAGAGAGTGCCGAGGGTATATTTAGAAAAAAGTTAATATTACCATGAAAACCATGCTTCCATTTCTAGCGGAGCATGGTTTTTTTGAGAAGTAACGATGCCGCCAAAGCTTATTAGCAGGGAATTAAGAAAAGAAAGACGAATAATGAGTTGTAATAGTGTGATATTCAGGAAGGGCTGATAATAGATGGCGAAACAAATGGTTGGGAGAATCGATAAGCGTATTGCTGGATTTCTTAGCATTTTAATGATAGTAATTCTAGTTTTGGTCGGACGTATTGGGTGGATACAGTTTGTCGAAGGGAAAAATATGGCTACCAAAACAGCAATACAGCTACGAGAAAGTAAAATACTTCATTCCCCTAGGGGGACTATTTATGATAGGAATGGAAGAGAGCTTGCGGTAAGTGGGATGACTAAATCCTTGTATGCTGATCCTGCAGAAATTAAAGATGGGGAGAAGGTAGCTGGGATATTAGGAGCTATCTTAGGAATGCGCAGCGAAGATATAAAAGAAAAACTAGCTGGTGGTGGACGATTTATATGGATTAAGCGCATGATAGAACCAGCGGTCTCTCAGCAGATACAAGCGGCAATTAAAGAATACGAGATAAAAGGATTAGGTTTTCTCGATGAAAGTAAACGCTATTATCCGAATGATACGTTAGCAGCACAAGTACTGGGTTTTGTAGGGACGGATGATATTGGACTAGATGGTATGGAACTTGCTCTTGATAAAATAATTAAAGGGACGTTATTGGAACAATTAGTTGATACTGACAGTCATGGTATTCCAATATTTAAGTCAATCTTTACCTTCGCTCCCAAAAAACAAGGAAAAAATGTATATCTCACCTTAGATAGTGAAATTCAATTTATTGTAGAACAAAGTTTAGGGAAGGCCATGAAAAGTACGGGAGCTAAATCTGGAACCGTGATTGTGATTAATCCTCATACCGGTGAGGTACTAGCGATGGCCAATAATCCTACCTATAATCCAAATGAATTTTATAAATATGGTGACAGTGAATGGAAAAATAGGGCGGTTGCTTATAACTATGAACCTGGTTCTACCTTTAAGAGTATTGTGGCTGCAGCAGCCCTGCAAGAAGGGAAGGTATATCCAGAAGAAATATTTATTGATAAGGGATATGTGGAAGTATCGGGAAGGCGTATTCAGAACTGGAGCGGTGATAGTTATGGAAAAGTTTCCTTTATTGAAATCATAAAAAATTCTATTAATACAGGTTTTGTAGAGATTGGCATGAGGCTCGGAGGCTATAAGCTGACGGAATATGCCAAGGCTTTTGGATTTGGTAAAGTAACAGGTATTGAATTGCCTGGTGAGGAAGAAGGTCTTCTTTTTGATCCCAAAGCGATGGGCGATTCTGACATAGCTACCATGGCCATCGGCCAAAGTATTGCAGTTACGCCACTGCAATTGGTTACAGCGGTAGGAGCAATAGCCAATGGCGGAGTATTATTAAAGCCACATATTATTAAAGAAATTCGTAATGGTGATGGATCTCTTGACTCAGAGGTGCCGGTGCAACCAGTAAGACAGGCTGTTAGTCCTGACACCGCAAGGCGGCTGGCTGATCTAATGGAAAAAGTAGTATCGGAGGGCGGCGGTAGAAAAGCAGAAGTAAAAGGCTATCGTTTTGCTGGTAAAACGGGAACTGCTGAAAAATTGAAAGATAGCGGTAGCGGTTATTTGGATGGGCGTTATGTTGCTTCTTTTGTAGGGTTTGGTCCTGTGGAAGATCCACAAGTAGCTATATTAGTTGTTTTAGATGATCCGAGTGGAATTTATTATGGTGGAGAGATTGCCGCACCAGTAGCTGGCGATATTTTATCACAGGTTATGCGGCATATGAATATTCGTCCCCAGATAACAGGGCAAGCTTCCTTGCCTACGAGTAAGGAACAGCCTACGACTGCGGTACAAGAAAGGAACCTAAAGCTCGAGGTTCCTGCTGGTAAAATACTTATACCTAGTGTTATAGGTATGAGTATGAGACAAGCGGGAGAAACTTTGAATAAGTTAGGGTTGCCTATGGTCCCCGAGGGTACGGGAATTGCCATAAGGCAAAATATCGCACCCAATTCTATCGTAGAACCAAATACAGAAGTTATTGTATATTTTCAAGGGCAATAGGATACGGAATAAATAAAGGGCGGCTATGGCCGCCCTTGGTTGCATCTTAAGACTGTTTGTTAGCATCAAATTGAGCAGTCAGCGTGCCAGTAGAGGTAGTGTTGCTAGCAGTACTAGCGCCGTTCATGCCAGATTCATATTGCTCAATCATCTTGCGGACCATGTGACCGCCTACGCGTCCACAATCAGCAGAAGTCATGGTTGACCAACCTTGAGAGCGTACTTTATCGGAAATTCCAAGCTCATTGGCGATTTCCAATTTCATACGGTCAAGAGCGTTTTCAGCACCAGGATTAACAGGTTTTCTACTTCTGGCCATTATAATCACCTCCTTATGTTGGTATGATCATAGTATCAACTAAATTTGATCGAGTTATGCTGCAATTTATTATGTAAATAGTTCCAAGGATTCTGAAAAAAATGGCAAGAGGATTTAAATTATTCAAATGACAGGAATTAATATTTTGGTGACGAATAAGTAAAAGTAAGATATTGTAACAGTAAAAGGCTCTTAAGAAGGAAAAGAAGAAAATGGAGTGAAATACATGCATGAAATGGCCCTTGCTCAAGGAATTCTGGAGATTGTGCTTAAAACAGCAGTGGAGCAGAGGGCAAGTAAAGTGACTAGTATTAAACTACTCATTGGACAGATGATACAAGTAGAACCAGAATGCCTTACCTTTGGCTTTGAGGCTTTAGCTATGGGGACTGTTGCCGAGGGGGCACAAGTTACTATCGAAATTACTCCTCTTATCGGACAATGCAATAGCTGTGGGGAGCAATTTACTGTCGAAAAATATTGCTTTATATGTCCTCTTTGTAATTCGACTAGTATTGTAGTAGTATCAGGCCGAGAACTGGCTGTAGATTATCTGGAGGTTGAGTAAATGCAGATAAAAGTAATGACTAATATTTTAGATAGAAATGATCAAATTGCCGGTGAGATTCATGAACGATTGTCAGCAGCTAATATTTTTGTAGTCAATTTATTAGGATCGCCTGGTTGTGGAAAAACATCGCTGCTGGAAAAAACCATTGCAAGTCTAAAAGATGAACTATCCATGGCTGTGATTGAAGGGGATTTATTTACGGCAAAAGATGCGCAGCGTATTGAACAGCATGGTATACCCGTAGTGCAGATAAATACAAGTGGCGGTTGCCACCTTGATGCAAATATGGTAAACAGTGCTTTAGAAGCCCTAAATCTTGAAAAACTTGATTTGATTGTCATTGAAAATGTCGGGAATTTGGTGTGCCCTGGGGAATTTAAGATTGGTGAAGATGTTAAGGTAACCATACTTAGCACGACAGAAGGCGAAGATAAACCTTTAAAATATCCAACAATCTTTAAACAAGCCAGTGCTGTCATTTTAAATAAAGTTGATTTGTTGCCCTACACTAATTTCGATATGCCAGCAGCAATTCATGACATTACAAGTATTAATCCGCAAGCTGTCATCATAGAAATATCTTGTCAGACTAATGCAGGTTTGGAGCTATGGTGTGATTGGCTAAAAAAACAGGTGCAAATGAAACAAGCAAGGAGTATATAGTGATGGCAACGCTAGAGGAGCAAGAGGCAAAAATTGAGGCCCTGCGCATACGTCTTCATAACTTGGTGCTAGCCAAGGCTGGGAATATGATCGATCCTGAGGTTGGTGAATTGAGCACTAAACTAGATAAATTAATTGTAAAATATCAAAAAGCAAAAGAAAAGGCTACTAAATAATTAAAAATTACGGAGGTATTGTCATGAGTGATGAACAAGATTGGGAACAGTTTAAACAAAAATTTAAAAATAAAGCAAATATTAATCTTAATGATTACAAACCAGCTCAAATGCAACGACGAATCAGCAATTTAATGAACCGTTATGGAGCTCGTACTTATGTGGAATTTTTTAATCTTTTAGATAAGGATGATCGTTTATATAAAGAATTTATCGATTATATGACGATTAATGTAACGGAGTTTTTTCGCACGCCCGAGAAGTTTTCTGAACTGGAAAGCAAAGTGTTACCAGAGTTATTAACGAAAAGTCCGAAACTCAATATTTGGAGTGCTGGCTGCTCTGTGGGAGCCGAGCCTTATTCTTTATCAATGATTTTAAAAGATTTGACGCCAAATACGAAACACCGTATTTTAGCAACCGATCTTGATGTGGAAATGCTGGCAAAAGCTAAAAGTGGTATTTATACCAATACAGAGTTTAAAAATATTTCTACAAGTCGAGCTTCAAAGTACTTCAAGCAGGAAAATGGGACTTATATCATTGATGAAGATGTGAAGTCGTGTATTGAGTTTAAGAAACATAATTTGCTCCTCGATAAGTTTGAAACCGGCTTTGATTTAATATTATGCCGTAATGTCGTAATTTATTTTACGGAGGAGGCCAAAGATGGCCTATATCGTCGTTTCTTAAGCTCTCTTAAACCAGGCGGAGTTATGTTTGTCGGTGGTACAGAAGCAATCTTAAACTTCCGTGAGATTGGTTTTGTGAGTTATATGCCGTTTTTTTATCGCAAACCATTTTAGTCCTTACGGGACATTTAAAGCACTCCCCAATTTGATAGCCGCTGGAATAAATTTAATAACTTCAGTAAGAATATACGCTCCCTTGTTTCTTCTTCAATCGTTTGACCAGCAGTAATGTCTACCGTTTTAACCACTTGTTGCTTTACGAAGAAAACAAGTTCGCCAATTTTTTGCCCCTGATAAACAGGGGCTTTTATTTTTTCCGGTAAGTCAATGGTAACGACAATATGTTCAGAGTCGGCGGTACTTACTACTAGATTGGCTTGGCTATCGACAATAGCATCAACGGCATCATTGAGTCCCTTTTCCACTGGTATAGTCGTTAATACATCGTTCTTATCAGCATACTTATACAATTCATAGGCGGAAAAGCCATATTGTAATAATTGTAAGGAATCATGCCAGCGTGAATGATCATGGAGTACTACCGCAATCAGTTGTTGATTACCTCGAGTGGCGCTCGCTATTAAGCATGGACCGGCTTGGCTGGTTGTACCTGTTTTAACACCATCAGCTTCTTCCAGTAGCCATAATAATTTATTGGTGTTTTTCAAATGCTGGTCATGTTCCGTGCCTCTTTTGTCCAGCCAATCAATATTGGTTTCTCTTGTATTTACAATCGTTGCAAAAATTGGATTGGTTAACGCATACCTAGTAATCCAGGCTAAATCAAAAGCCGTAGAATAATGTAAGGGTGCAGATAAACCATGAGGATTGGCAAAATGGCTATTAAAAGCTTGTAAAAGCTGGGATTTCTGGTTCATAAGGGCAACAAAATTTTCCACAGAACCAGCGAGATGTTCGGCAATGGCTACCGCAGCATCATTGCCAGAACGTAATAAGAGACCAGTTACCAATTCTCGCAAAGATATAATTTGTCCAGCAGTTAAGTGCATGGATGATCCAGGAGTGCTAGCAGCTTTGATGCTAACAGTAACATCATCATTAAGATGTCCACTTTCAATAGCAAGGATGGCTGTTAGCACTTTTGTGGTACTAGCTGGTGCGCTTCGAGTATTACTTTTTTTTTCATATAATATTTGACCTGTCGTGGCATCCATCAATATGGCTGACTCGGCATTGATGTTAGGTGATGCGCTGCTGGCAATTTGAGCAGGTAAGCAAAATGTAAGAAAGAGTACAATTAGACTTTTTAAATAAAATGATACAGACATGACAAACCTCCTCCGCAAAGATATTACAGTATATTGCTAGCTTTATATAATCATGCGAGAAGCTAAACATATCTTTCCTGCTTATGGCGTAATATCCACTAAGCAGATAAAGGAGGTTATGGTATGATTGCTCGGTATTCTAAGTTTTTTGGATTGGTATTTGCTATAATGTTTACTGTAGCTGCAGTGGCCCAAGGAACAGCTGAGGAAAATAGTAAGGTAATAAAAAAAGTGCCAACAACTCATAAAGTGGTGGCACTCACTGTTGATGATGGACCTCATTGCAAAACCACACCTGAGCTATTGGCAGTGCTAAGAGAGAAAAATGTAAAATTGACATTGTTTATCTTAGGAGCAAATGCCGTCCTTCATCCAGAAATATTGGCTCAAGCTGTAGCTGATGGTCATGAAATTGGGACTCATGCCTATAGTCATACTTTTTTGTCTAAAATGAGCAAGGTGGAGGTTAAAGAGGAATTAGATGCAGCAGAAAGAATAATTACTTCCGTAGCACCTAAACCCATGCTGTTTCGTCCGCCAGGCGGGGCATACAATGATGCTGTGCTAGAGGAAACACGCAAACACGGCTATACTACAATTTTGTGGTCGGTAGATACGGGTGATTGGCGACAGCCTAGCGTGGAAAGTGTCGTAAATAATGTAATGAAAAATGTAGAACCTGGTAGTATAGTAATACTGCATGATGGACAATATCCATTGCCAACACCTAAGGCTATCGGTATTATTATTGATAAGCTGCAGGGGCAGGGGTATAAAATTGTAACCGTGAGTGAATTGCTGCAGTATTATGAAGTGCGTCCATAATTATCTTACTCATAAGGCTCTAGATGCTGCCAGTGAGACTGAATGAGCTGATCATAACGCATAATTGTGGCCGTGCGTTCGTTACGCAAGGCCTGGATTGCACTCAAAATAGATTGGTCAAAAGCATAGACTTTTTCCTTGGCGACAACTACAGGCTTAGAATATTCTTGTAATTTTGTGGCGACTCTAATGTTGACTTTGCTTTCTTTAATAATGACTGCTGGCTCTAATATATCAGAACCATCATAACGATAAATAAGACAATTGGGCTTTAGGCGGTCAATGATATTTTTATTTTCTCCATCTAGGCAGATTGGAGTATTACAGCTAGGACAATGATTCAAATCTACAGTCAGCCAAGTGTGACAAGCGACACAAATAATTCCGTCCATGTATTACACCTCCTAAGGGTAGTGTGTCCAATCCTTGGCATAAATATTATTACTAATTTACAGTTAGTAAACCAAAAGGTATACTAATTAAATAGGTAAGCTTCGGGATTGATATTATGACGTGGGAGGAAGTAGGATGTTTTGGAACCAACAAGTGGAAACCCTGCCTAGAACGGATATGGCTACATGGCAAAATCATAAATTGAATAAGGTTATAGAGCGGGTTTATGAAAAAAGTTTATTATATAGTCGGCGCATGGAGGACAGGGATTTACAACCTGAAAAGATTAAAGGGGTAGAGGATCTGGTTAAGCTGCCTTTCACCACTAGGCAAGATCTTGCTGACAACTATCCCTATGGCATGCTGACAATGCCTGTTAGTGGTGTTGCTTATATTCACAGTAATCAATCTTCAAAAACGACGTTGACGTCGATGAGTTATACTAACAATGATTTGGTCATGTGGACAGAACTCATGTCTCGCTTGCTGGTTGCTGGTGGCGTAAATCAGACATCCGTATTTCAGGTCGCAATGAATGGGAGATCTTGCCCAGAAAGTTTTGGCTTATATAATGGAGCTAGACAGCTTAACGCTACAGTATTACCGATAACTGGTGAAGAGGGTATTAAACAGGCAAAAGTGCTACAGGACTTTGGTGTTACAGGAGTGTTTACTACCCCAGAATATATGTTAAAGCTATCTCAAGAAATGCGAGAAAAAGGGATGGAACCCGCAGAACTACCATTGCAAACTATATTTTGTAATATACAGCCTGGGGGAGAAATGGTCTGTGAAAAAATCCAAAAAGAGTATCAAGTACAAGTTGTAGAGATATATGGGATGGACGATATTTTTGGTATGGGTATTGGGGGGGAGTGCCACTATTTGGATGGCTTACACCTGCAAGAAGATTGTTTTTATCCAGAAATTATAGAACCTTTAAGCGGGGAAGCCTTGCCTGTGGGCGAGAGGGGTGAATTGGTGCTGACAAGTCTTACCCTCGAGGCCATGCCCCTCATTCGCTATCGGACTGGTATACAAGGATATCTTGATGATGGCGAATGTCCTTGTGGACGAACTTTAATACGCTTTAAAAAAGGATAAAAGGATAAAAAAAGTTCTGAGATAAAAATCTCAGAACTCTTTTTGCGGAATCGGAAAGTATAACACTTTCCGATTCCAAGTAAGGGCAACTAAGGCTTCTTTGCAGAATTTTAATAATAGTCTCCATTATCTCGATAGGTTTTCACGATATCCATAAGATTATCGCTTTTGGGCTGGCTGTTTAGGAGTTCTAAAAGTTGGTGGGAATTTTCAAAGCCCACGCTCCAGGCAAAAGCTCCATCGGCAGTATAAGTGGCAAAAATAATTTCTTGCTCTAAATCCATTGGCATTGCTCCATCGACATCGGTAATGAGAGCATAGCTTTCATTTTCAATGGGTTCATAAATAAGTGCCATGGAATTGTCTTCTGTTTCTGTTTCATAAAAATCAAAGGGTTCATAAGCTTCTAACAAGGTATTTTCATTCATGTAGCATCATCCTTTATTAATAGTATTATCAAAAAGCAACAATATTATCTGCTCTTTATATTAAAACAGGGACAGTTATTTGACAAGGGGAATTTCTCAAATAAGAAAAGTATAAGTTAATTATTCAATAATAAGGAAAATAAGAGGATAGCGTATGAAAATAGTAGTGGATGCGGATGCCTGTCCGAAAAAAGTACTGCAGATATGTAAAGAACTAGGAGCTAAATATGCAGTAGCAGTCTATACAATTGCAAGCTTTAATCATAATATTATTTCAGATCACCATATTGTAGTGGGTGATGGAGATCAAGAAACGGATATTAAGGTTTTAAATTTGACGGAGGCTAGAGATATCGTTATCACCCAGGATTGGGGGCTAGCGGCTATGGTGCTAGGGAAAAAGGCCCGTTGTATCAGTCCGACGGGCCGAAAGTTTTCCAATGAAAATATTGATTTTTTGCTGGAAGAACGAGATATGAAAGCCAAGCTACGTCGCAGCGGTGGCAGAACAAAAGGGCCCACGAAACGAACCATACAGGAAGATATTTATTTTTATGAATCCTTGGAAGGGCTTTTAGGGGAGGGAATAAAAGCAACATAACCATTACTGGAATTGTCTCCTACGAGAAAGTCCCAGGGGTAGAGTTTGCAAGTATCAGTGCGCTTTGGATCATAGACCATAACCTGATGATTGCCGGTTATATAAGCATATAAGATGAAATGTTCCTTGGTGCTAAACTCACCAGGACCGTGAGCGCCGATGCAAGGAATACCAGCTAATAAGGCTAGAAGAACTTTTGTACAATCCCTTGTTTGTTGAATGGGTATGCCAAAGTGCTGACCAGCAGCGGCAAAAAAATCCAAGCTGGTTCCTTTTGGGGTGGGGTAAGAGCCATTAATAATGGCAAAATCTGCAGCTTGTGGCGGTTTGATATTAATTCCATAATAGTTTGCAATCATAGTGAAACAGGTAGGACCACAGCCTGATGCAGCAATTGTACTAGAAGCATAGGGGTAATCGCCCCACTTATCATCCCACTGTTTAAGTAGTACTACCTGGTTTGGCATAAATATCAACCCTCCATAACATAATTCCTTTCGAATTATTATATGCATATTAATACTAAAAGGGTGCACAGCTACAGTTACTTAAATTGAGGTGTAGAAAATGTTAAAGAGTTATCAAACCATTGCAGGCTATGGGCAAGCAGAAATAGAAATTAACAAATCTCGCTTTATTGCCTATGTGCAAAGGGTGGAAAGCGAAGAAATGGCGGTGGCCTTCATTGCCGAAATCAAGAAAAAACATTGGAATGCTACTCATAATTGCTCCGCATATATCATCGGAGAGAATGATCAGTATCAAAAAGCCGATGACGATGGGGAGCCATCGGGTACAGCAGGTAAGCCTATTTTAGAAATTATCAAAAAAGTGGGCCTTAAAGATACTGTAATTGTAGTAACGCGCTACTTTGGCGGTATTAAGCTAGGGGCAGGTGGCCTCATTCGGGCCTATGGTAAGAGTGCTAGTACAGGCATAAAAGAGGTAGGTATTATTGAGCGGCAAGGGCATACTCGTATAAGCGTACAGATTGACTATACCTTACTTGGAATGTTAGAAAACCAACTGCGAATGCAGGACTATATAATAGCCGATAAAGAGTTTACAGATAAAATAAACTTAATTGTTCTAGAGAAGATTGGGCAGGAAGAAGAACTAAAACAAAAGATAACGGATTGGACCGCTGGCAATGTCTTATTTAGTATTGCTGGTGAGGAATATGTAGATACGCTACTGCCCTTTGAGGAGTAGTGCAATGATGAGACCTTAGCAGGGTCTCTTTTCTTTATGGAATCAGAAAGTATAACACTTTCCATTCCAAGCAAGGGCAACTAAGGCTTGGCTGAGGCCAAGTTTTCTATGTTATAGAGCATCAAATAGGATTTCCTTGCGTAATAATAGGTAAAAGATATTTAGTGTAATAGAAATGCAAGGAATGGTGAATATATAAGGTGGTCATTGGTTACTATGATACAGGTACGATTGAAGTGCTTTGAGAATTGGATAAAAAATAGGAGGTAAATGAGGAGGAGGGAATTTTGGCTAAGACCTTAATTGAATTAAGAAACATTACTACCGCTTATGGAATGCGGCAAAATGCCAATTGTGCTGCGGTGCAAGATGTTAAATTAAGGATAAACGAAGGAGAATTTATAGCTATATTAG
>Ga0074199_1001713_pt1 | contig 17058 bp, 14 predicted proteins | sample EPASupsiteSAE347_FD_64528 | JGI IMG/M metagenome (GOLD analysis project Ga0074199, IMG submission 64528) | Bioremediated contaminated groundwater from EPA Superfund site, New Mexico - Sample SAE3-47 | ecosystem: Environmental > Aquatic > Deep subsurface > Groundwater > Contaminated ...
AACTTATAAAGTTTAAAATACTTATGAAGTAATCATTAGATTATTAAGGCTATTAGAGTTTATAATAATCCAATACTGGTTTAGAATCGGATACTACAAGTTCGGAGCTAAACCACTATCAGAAGGGCTTGAGATTCATTCACATGTGATTATGAAATTAGAAATAGTTCAACATTCAGTATCACCCGCTCTAGGATTGTGAGATTACGATACTTTAAGGAATAAACGAGTTAGGTAAATATAATTTAGCATAGCTTATTAATATGTGCAATTTTAGAATATATAATTATATGAATAATTATCTAACTTCATAAACTTATTAAGAAGATGGAGGTTTAGCCTTTTCGGGCTAAACCGGCCCGAGCCAACAGGTGAGGCTGAGCGAGCCTTGCAAGGCGAGCGTTAAAGATCAGCAACGGTTATCACTGGCAAAGGTTCGGGAGGACTCTTCTCTGCTTTCTCATCTTCCTTAAGCTTTTTCATTAGTCTTTCGAACTCGGATTTTGCTGAATCAAATTCATCTTTCATATCTGTGAAAGAATTCTTACCTATCAATTGAATTTTCTCCAACAATTTTATCATGGTAGATAGCTCTTCTAAATTTTGATTCTTTGATGTGTTTAATAGCTGGCGGCGAATAATATCGAGAACATTTGATGCTACTTGATAGCATTTTACGTTAAAATTTTCAAGCTCCTTCTGAGGATCTTCAATTGATATCTCACCTTCATTGAGTTCTATCTTCAAAAGATAAGCCTTCCTTTTATTATCCCAGTCTCCGCGCCTCGCATACGATCTTAAGTATTCCGGATCACACCCATGCATCTTAGCCAATTCTATCTTCTTTGGGAAGTATAGCTTACCTTCTTCATCTAAGATACCTTTAACGTATTGAAGCTCGATATCTTCCCAGTTGTATTTTAAAAAAACCATATTAATAATCACCAGTTTTATAATTCTAAATGTTTAATATTATTTAATATATATAAAGCTTGCGGCATGAATTAAACTTGATATTGTCCACAGGAGTTGGGTTTACTATCTTTAATCTTAAACCACAATCAAGAAGGCTTGAAGGCTTTGTGTCTTTGAAGCCTTCAAAAAAACCACAATCTAGAAGGCTTGAAGTCTTTGAAGTCTTTATTTTCTTAAAAGAAAAGAAAAATAAAAAGAGAGGATAGAGTCCCCTGTGGAGATATAGAGCGCAAAAAGAGGAAAGTTTTAGAGTTTCATCCCTTCAAAGACTTCAAGCCTTCAAAAAAGCGATAAATCGATATCATTAGGCTTTGAAGTCTTCAGAAGGCTTCAAAATGTTAAAGACTTCAAAGCCTTCCGATAACGATTATCACCATGCCTTATCTAATGACTCATTAATCTTGTCTAAAGCTTTAATAGTATAGTAATATACCCCGCTCGTTTGCCTTTCATCAACTATTACATCTATGCCAGAATTCTTAAGCCCCATCATAGATTCTTTGATTTTATTTCCAAAAGCCTTACCTGTTTGAGGCCACATCTTTTCATTAGGATAAGAGCCATTTTCTTTAGTGTAATTGTCTCTCAAACATGCCGCAAGCTTTGTAATCGGACCATAGAATGTATAAGGCTCATACTCATCAAAGCGATTCTTTTCTTTATCGTACTTAGCTCCATTCTCAAGGCTCTTAATATATCCTACCAATGAATTTATCACAGGGCTTGCAGTTATATTTTCTGCGGACTTCTTGCCTTGTGCCTCATTGTAAGCTTTGATAAATGAACCATTATTTTCGCCCCATACACGTGATAAAGCTTCGCCCATAACGGCAAAATCTAAAAGTCTAGGAGCTTCTTCAAGTTTAGATACTTCTTCATAAATCTGATCGATATTACCAAAAGCCTTTGATAAAGAACAATATGCACCTCCTAGAATATCAGGAAGATCTTTTTCGAAGGCTTCATCTAAGAGAATCTCAGGCTTCCTTTTATTATCCTTATCAAAACCTTTTAATTCAATAGGGATCATTCTATTTAACAAATCTTCATTCAAACTATCATTCGCTATTGAAGTCATAATAATAGCGCTATTCAGATTTAATAAAGCTTCTTCATCATCTGAATATAGTTTTCTGGTTCTAAAACATCCTCTTGTGACTGCTATACATAGCAAATCTGAAAGTTCGTCGTTAATTCTCTTTCCGGTATTATCAAAGAGCACAACCTGAGAATTATTTAGAATTACTGCCAAGTCTTTTGCTTCTTTAGGAAGAGGAGTTTTATCGCTTCCATTTAGATCTCCCTTAATCGGATCTACAATTTTCTTTGCATATTGACCGGCCTTAGTTTTTCCGGCGCTAGTAATACCTGTAAAAGATAACCAGGGTTGAGCAATAGACTTATTTCTAATTCTTGGAATCATCGCCGCGCAAATCCAAGTTTTAACAAGCAACCTGTGGCCTTTATATCTAACATTTATATATTTAAATATCTTATCAAAATCTTCAGGCTTTGCTTGATAATTAGGTTCTGCAATCTCTTTTTGGAGGCTAGTTCTTAGGAATATCGGAGGAAGATCAGATTTTATAAATCCATCTTCATTAATCTTAATTCCTGTCCAATCAGGCCCGCAAGAATCAATCCATGCTGAATCGTTATGCCAGGTACATCTAAATCCAAGTTCTAAAGGATAAAGGTCAAATCCCTTAGCTTCTGTAATTTTCTTTGCAGTATATTCAATAGCTAATAAGGCATTCTTAAATGTTTCATCATCCTTCAGAGTTATGCCATATCTCTCTTTAACTTGACCAAAGAGAAACATTTTAAAGGTTTTATTTTTTGGATTAAGCTTTATCATTTCAAAATGATCTTTAATTCTTACCCACAAATAAGGTTCATCGAGAGAAGTATAAATTAATCTAGCGTCTTCATCTTTATTGACCAGATAATCAATAACTTCAATTAAAGCATCCATTGCTTTAATGGTTTTATTCCTTAGCTGAGATCCTTGATAATGCTCTTTGACTCCCACAAGAGCCTTGTTAATTGTCATTTCTCCATAAGTCCTTGATCCATGCCATTCATTCCACTTTGGGCGAATCAAACCACTTTGCCGGAAAATACGGTCTATTTGGGCATTCTCCTGAGTCCAAAAGGCCAGGATATTACATAGCGCTTGATCAGCTTCGCTGTGAGATAGATATCCAGAAGTACTTCCAGAAAATAGACTTTTGAACTTTTCACCATCTTTGGCATTTCCAGCCATATCTATTAGCTTCTCATCTTCTAAAGTGGGGGATATAGCTGTATTATCCCCAACTGTGGACTTATTTGAGCCGAAAACTTCTAAATGCAGCTTTACAACTTCATCTTTCCGGTCTTCAATGGTGTTATATCCCTCTAAAACGTTACCTGTAACTGTAAAAAACCGTTCAGAGTCGTACATCTCGATATTGCCTTTCTTTCTACCCTTCTCTCCTTTTGGAAGTTTACCCTTAACAATGATATGAACTCCTGAACCACTAGGAGAAATTTCAGTATAGCTATTGAACGCCTGAATTATCTTTAAGGCCCAGGGTTCTATAACTCCTGTATGATCGCGACATTTATCAAGGTCAATTCCTGTTAAAGGATCGCCACTAGAGAAAACAAAGCCTAAACCAAGTGGATAAATTTCCAATCTTTTTAGAGCGCTTTCAAGATTTCCCCATGTTAAAGAATCTGTTGAACTGGCATTTTCGCCATTTAAAGGATTCAACGGAAGTTTTCTTGGCTTTTTGTACCTATCCTCTTCTGAGTCCATATCTAGGTATTCATAACACCAATTGACCCAATTATTGCGAATTTTCATTTCATTTGGTATATTACTAACTGTTATATTTCCACAGATAGATTTATATACTTTGACATTTATAGTTCTATTTGCCGTTTCGTTCACCTTTTCGGCACTTTGGGAAAGGTCTTTTGCCATTCCTTTCCCTTCACCTTGAACCTTTCTCGCGTCATTACCCATTTCTTCAAAATGCATTTCTTCAAAACATGTTTCACTCATTTCGTATACCTCAAACATAGAAAAGTTTATATAATATTAATTTCATAAGAATAGATACCTATATCCCAGTAGGCAGAGGTTCTTAGGACTTGGGGCGGATGTCTGCCCCTTTTCCGTTTCAGCAACTCCCCTTTTCTAACAGTTTAACTTGTTCGTGCAAAATCATCATTCGCAAATATGACGAACACGTTAACCCGTGGTATTCAGCTAATTTCTCTAGTGCTTCCTGTACCTTCGCGTTGTGGCGAAAATTAAAAACCTTATCTTGATTCTTTGCTTTTGGCATTGTATTTCCTCACAAAAGTATCTGTAAATACTCATTCAACCTATATAAACATTTGCTTTTAATATAAATTCTACTAATTCAGTTATTTTTCTCTTTAATTGGCGATAAAAATACTCAATTAAGTTAGTTTTCACTTTCGGGCCTTCTCGCGTCTAATTCTATCTAGGCCAAAAAATTCATGGCCTATCATCAAATCTATGAAAGCTTCCACATTTTCAAAGCCAAATTCTTTCATCAGTTTTGAAATTCTATTCTTTTGGCTTTCTGTCAGTTCATATTCTTGGATACCTTTTTCATTTGTCATTGCGCTCACAATACAATGAAAGTACAAAATAGCTTATAAAGCATTTACAAATTCTGAATTAAATAAAAATAAGATTTTAATACTAGTTCTTGTCTATTGGCTCATTTTTCTTCTTTCTTAAGGATGCTCCAAAATCCCCGTGAAGAGTTTGAACTGCAATGTTTCTAACTTCTTGATCAGGATCTTCTTTTTCGGCCCGTTTAATATAATCTATTGCTCGTTTGTCACCTAGTATACCCAATATCTTAATTGCATTTGACCTTGTTTTTTTATCCGTAGCAGAGGAATCCAATTTTTCTATCATTGAATTAAATAATATGTCCGCGCCCATTGAGAGAAGTGATTGTAAAGCACAATCTTTAATATAATATTCATGCGCTTTTTGGTGTCCTTCGACATTTTTTCTATCTCCAAAAGCGAATACTTCAAAAATGGGGTCAATTGCGGAAACATCTTTAATATTTCCCAGCTCGTTCATTGCGTCACACAACGATATCAATGAGCTATCTATTATTCCTTCTTTTTTTTCTTTCACTATATTAATCAAATCGTTATTTCTTTTTAATTTTTGATCCATCTTGACACCACCATTTTATTTCCGTTTTAGCAATTGATGTCTTTAGACCTATCCTTATATATTTTCCTAAGAAAGAGGGACACATTCACCATTATATCCTCCTTCACAAGTCCATATAACATTATGAATCTTCTAAAAATTATTAAGTTCAAGGGCAGCGAGAAATTACTTAATGCTGCGGAAAAGTTTATTACCTTAAAAAGAGTCTTTTTCTATCGGAGGAAAGGCAAACGCAAACTGCGAAAGCCTAGCCAAAATTCACAAGTTTAGAGACTTAACCAGGTTTAGCAAACCTGCGCCTTACCAGGCTAGGCAACCTCGACTTACCTCAGGCACTTAACACTTAGTCTATTTAAATTCTGCGTTTGCTGACGGGCAGAAGTACGCCAAAAGAGCGCATTTCTTTTCGAGCCGCATCACACCACGCATGCCAGCAAATCCTTGCTGGTGATGATTCCCACCAGCGCCCCGTCCTTCATCACCGGCAGCCTTCGTATACGGTGCACCCGCATCAGCCTCGCAGCCTCCATTGTGGAGGCATCAAGGTCAATGGTAACCAATGGTCCAGGCGTCATGATTTCCCTGACCGCTACCCGAGCCGGGTCCCGGCCTTCTGCAAATACCTTGTGAAAGAGCTGGCTGGTAGTAACAATGCCCAGGCACTCCTTGAGGAGCCCGTCCCTGGCCACCAGCACGCTGCCCTTCTTCTCCGCCGCCATTCGCTTCACAGCCTCCAGCACCGTGGCATCCGGGCGCACTGTGGCAATGGGATAGCTCATCAGATCTCGAACCTTCATAGCCGCCACATTCCTATTATCCAGCCATCGTTTGCGACTATTAGCTGATAAATCTGATCTATTCTTAAAAAAGAGAAAATCGAGAGGGAAAGCACCTTTCAGAGCACTCCCCACTCCAACTCCAGCCCTACCGTCGGCTGCTCAAGTCCGAAGCTCTTCAGGACCAGTGGATGCAGCTCTCCGAAGCTGCCGACCTTCCGGCCCCCTACCATCAGATCCGCGCCACGACCGGGCAGAAGCGCTCCGTCCTGTGAGGGCACGATCTCGACAGTAATGGCCAGCTCCCGCAGCACGGCGTCGACAACGGATCGGATCTCGGAGAAATTGGCGCCGCTGTGAATGCTGGCCGCGGCTAAATGCATGCGGGTCTTCTTCTCCACTACCACATCCCCGACGGCAAATATCCTCTGGGGCAGAGGATGATGCTGGTTCATAGTGAAAATCTCCAGGAGGCTGGAGAGAAGCGAGGTGCGCAGAATGGTATGCAGCTCGCTGATGGGATGCATCACATGCACCACGCCCTCGCGCTCCGGCGCGCTCTGCCGGCGCATCCACTGGAAATGCATCTTTTCATTGGTCAGGGTGAAGGGCATGGTCTCCAAATACCCCAGGCCGGCCATGACCTCGCGAATCTCGCCTTTGCATAGCTCCGACGGATGGGCGCGGCCTACTGTCACCGTCCCAGGGAGACGGGCATCCAGCCGGTCAAAGCCATAAGCCTTGGCCGCGTCCTCAAAGATATCCCAGGAATGCATGATATCAGCCCGGTAGGCAGGAACCTGCACACTCACCTCGTTGCCATTCGCGACTGCTCCAAAGCGCATCCGTCGCAGGCATTCGGCCAGCTCCAGGGGATCGAGATCAAAACCGATCAGCTTGTTGGCCTCCGCTGCGCTCACCGTCCAGCTAGACGGCAGCAGATTAGGGGAGACAAAATCGCCCTCACTTCTCCTGACCAGAACGCTCTCGATTCTGCCTCCCCTCTCCGCCAGAGAGGTTACTACTATGTTCAGGGCTTTGTGCACCATGCCGTCCATTCCAGTGACATCAATGAACAGATCCTCGGTCTTCTCGGTAACTGAGGTCAGCTCGCCGTTGATAATGGGCGGGAAGGAAAGCACCTGATTCTTGGCATCTACAATGAGCGGATAGCGCTGGCAGCCTTGCAGAATATGACCGTAACCCTTGCCCTTGGGGTGCCTTTGCAGGATCTCCTGCATGCTCATCTCTTCCGCAAAATCGAGGGGCACGAACTTCCGCGCCGGGTTCTCCCCAAAGTAGCGGAACGGTGGGGTGACGCGGGAAATGTCATGCACACCTATGGCCACCTTGCGCCTGTTTCTGCCCAGGCCCCAGTGCAGATCCTCTTGCAGGCCCATGAGCGACTCAATGGCCTCGCTGGTAAACGAGAGACCTCGCACCACAGCGCAGCCGATGATGGGGCGCACCGATTTTACCGATTCCTCCACCTGCAGGACAACTGGTCCTTCCTCTACGGCGTACTCCACCAGTCCCGTCTTGAGACCCAAAAAGCCCTGCATGGCCCGGGCCACGCCCTCGGCGCTGTAGAGATCAGGGCGATCCGGGAAGAACTCCACATCCACGTGCTCTTCTTCCGCCCTCTTTCCAATGTCTGCACCCATCATGGCCAGGCGGCCCATGATTATATCCCGAGACTCTCCAATCAGCCTCTCCATATCCTCGTAATAAAGTCTAACAACCGGCATGATTAATCCCCCTTCAAAGCTTGACGCAAACGGGCGTTTCGCGCAGCCACTCGATATCCGACTGATAGAGGAGTCGCAGATCTTTGAGCCCCAGCTTGAGCATGGCCACCCGCGAGACTCCCAGGCCCCAGGCCAGCACAGGATACTCTATGCCGAAGGGCGCTGTCACCTCTTTTCGGAAGACCCCCGCTCCACCCAGCTCCACCCACCCCAGGCCGTCTATGAATACCTCCGGCTCCACGGATGGCTCGGTGTAGGGGAAGTAGCCCGGACGGAAACGCACCTCTTCAAAACCCATCTTGGCATAAAATTCCTTCAAGATGCCCAGAAGATGAGAGAACGTCACATCCCGGTCCATTACAATGCCTTCCAGCTGCTCGAACTCCGGGGTGTGGGTGGCGTCAATGGCCTCCCGCCGGTAGACGCGATCTATGCCGAAGGCCTTGACAGGCGGCTCGGGATGTTCGGCCAGATACTTTATGGTCACTCCCGTGGTATGGGTGCGCAGCACCTCCTGGCGAGCCACCTCCGGCTTCCAGCATCCTCCCCAGCCGGCAGAGCCGGATCCTCCGCATTCATGCATCTCTTTGACGCGAGTATAGTCGGGAATATCGGCCTGACTGTCCAGATAGAAGGTATCCTGCATCTCTCTGGCTGGATGGTCCTGCGGCTGGAAGAGAGCATCGAAGTTCCAGAAACTGGACTGCACTATCTGGCCTTTGATCTCCACAAAGCCCATCTCCAGCATGATCGCCCGCATGAAATCGATGAGCCTCTGGTAGGGATGCTTCTTGCCGGGGATTATCCTGTCTGCGGGAAGTGTGACATCGTAGGGACGGGCACGATAGGTCGAACCATGGTAGTCCATAAATAAGACCCCGTCCCTTTCCGAAAACTGGCCGTTCTTAATCAGATCGGGTGTAAGGGGCGGCATCTCATGAATCAAGATCATGTCCATTCCATAAGACGCGTAATTTTTCCCCACCTCTGTGATATCATAGCGCCACTTTTTTTTGCTCTTGCTAAAGTCAACCAAGCCCCGGCTCTTAAAATCAGCTAGGTCCTTTAGATCGACCAGATTTCTAAGATGATCTAGGCTCTTTGGATCCACCAGACTTTTAAGATGGTCTAGGCTTTTTGGATCGATCAGACTTTTAAGATGCTCCACGTCCGTTGTATTAATCAGACTTTTAAGATGCTCTAAGTCCTTTGTACCGATCAAACTTTTAAGATGGCCCTGGTCCGTTGTATCAATCAGACTTTTAAGATGATCCAAGTCCTTTGGATCGATCAGACTTTTATGATGGTCTAAAATCTTCTTTTGCAGTTCCGCTCTGCTCTTCTCTCCGGAATGCAGTTCTTGCAGCATCACCTCGTCCAAGCCAATATTGGCAGAGGCCAGCGGCCTTATCATGCCACCTTGAATCGTAGCCAAGTTTTTCTTGCGCAGCCAGCCCAGGCCGATCTTAAGTCCAGGATCTTTCAGCTCTGAAATCGGCTTGCCTGAGCCAAGTGACTTGAGCAAATTCGTCTCAGGAAGCCCCTCATTGGCGTACTTTGACCCTTCATCTGTCAGTTTGATTTTCTCGTTCTCGTCTACCGACTTGGTCACCCGGATCATGCCTTGCTCGCCCAAAGCATCAGCTGAGGCTCGCACCGCTTCTACCTTCATTCCCAGCTTATCGGCAATAATCTGCGGATCAGAATCTCCTTCAGATATCGCTTTTAAAACTTTAGCATCATTTTCTGATAACATAACACCATCCCAATATCGGGCGGATCAGAGCAAGGCTCTCTTGCCCCTTCGCCCCCATCAAAAGAAAGAAAAGACTAAATGCCCGAAGATGCCCAAAGCTAGCCTCTCCGGCTTTAAGAGCCCGATTTTACGATTGACAAATGAACATTTCATAGTCTTTCCAGGCACGGTTTTTCCGGTTAGATTGATAAGTTATAAACTTGTCGAATAGCTTAAAGAGAGCAGCAGAAAAAAGAAAGAGAACATAAAAAGACAAAAAAGAGACAAGTTAGATCCCGATCACTTCCGCCAGGCATCGCTCTCCAGCTCATCCAGGGCCCCCATGACCCCATTCACAGCCATCTGGAAGAACTGTTTTCCTTTCTCGGGCGTTGCCGGCTTTGGATTTCCCATGACGCCGTTTCCCATGAGATGGCGAACATCCTTCATGACCAGGAACTGCGGCCTCTTCGGAAAATGCTTCTCGGGCTTTCCTTTGACCAGATCCGGACGAATGACCATCATTAGAGAGGTCTCTATCTCTCCGGCATGCCCGTCGTGAGGGGTTTCAACCGCCCCGTCATCGATCAGATCGAATAAAGAGACCAGGCTCACAGAGAAATCACGCACCTCCACCGCCATCTGACAGGCTTCTTCCAGGGCGGCCATGTGCTGCCCACCGGCGTGGCCGGTCAGAATCAGCACTCTCTTAAAGCCGCTGTCATAAAAAGAGAGCAGCAGATCCCTGGCATAGGCGCGCAGGGCATCGTGCCCCACGGTGATGGTGCCGGGAAATCTTCGCGTGCTGCGGCAGACTCCATAATGAAGAGGAGGGGCCAGGAAGACCGCCCGCTCCTTGGCGATCGCCCGTGCCACCTCCATGGCCTGGATGGTATCGGTTATCGTGGGAAGATGCGGGCCGTGCTCTTCAGTTGCTCCCACGGGCAGGATCACAGTCTGTGTCTCCTTCAATCCCGCCTCGATCTCCGGCCAGCTCATCTCCTCCAGGAGCTTCATACGGTGATTACATCTCCGGAGAGGACGTACTCCTCAGGCACCTTCAATTCGTAGGTCTTGTCACCCACAGACAACTGGTAGGCACTCATGGGCTTGGTATCGAAATTAGTGCCGCTGGCAATCGGACCTTCCGTGGAGTAAGGCAGCCGTAAGATGAACCGGCCGCCGGCGTCGCTGGTGTTGGACTGCTGGTAGAGGAAAGCCCGGTTCTGATTGGTCATGATGGGGATTGCTGCGACAACTTTGGTTCCAGCCGGAGCATTTCCGCTGACCACCGCACCCGGCACATGCTCGAAGACCTTGACGAACTTCTGGCCTGCAGTTATTGTATTCTCTGACTCGTGCACCAGTCGGTAATGTTGCAGGGCCTCAAGCGGGAAGGCAGGGTTAGCAGGGCTCATGGCTGCGATCTCAGCATTATCTCCCTTATCCCGGCTCTCTTTGATGAACGCCTCCAGCTCAGTGCGATTGCGAGTGATCATGGGCGCCTCGGTAAGCACTGGAACCATAACTCCATTTCCTGCATCCCTGGCGCGATAAGCCAGTCCAACGCCCATATCTCCAGCCGTCTCGCTTCCATCGAAGAAGTACATGCGAGCCGCCATGGACTTGAAATAAGGCTCGAGCCAGATCTGCACCGGCACCCAACTGTCGCCTTGCTGCTGGTAGACTCCGGCCATGTACTTGGAAGTGGGAATGGAACTCCAGGCTGCCATGGCATGGAACTTGCCTACCGCCATAGGTTGATCGATCATCACATATTTGGTGTTCATATATTGCGAACGGTTTAGATCCAGGCCCGCCAGCACAGCTTCCGCCTGGCTCTCATTCTCTGCCAAGAAAAAGGGCGAGGAGCCCGATATATTCTTGGTAACGCTGCCGATTCCCTGCTGGAACGGATTGGCATTGGGAATCCTATGGCCCACGCATTCAATGAGGTGTCCGTAATCCCACCAGGACATGACACCGTAAGCCGTTTCCGGGTAGGCATAATTGCCTTTTGCGGGGCGCACATATTTTTCATAAAGGTCCATACCAGGCTCGGGCGTATTATTCTGCAGCCATGCCGTCGAGGTCAGCCAATCAGAATCCGGGCCTCCGGCACTTTGAGCGTACACTATGCTCCAGTTGAGACTTGGCATGATGATAAACAAGAATATCAAAATTGCCGCCAGGATGGTCTTGAGATTTGAGATGACCAGCTTAGCCGGGTCTTCGACCATATTCAGGTCTAAATCCGTGATGCCAAACTTCTGAAGCAGCCAGGCCACCAAAAAGCCGGTGAGAATGGCTACGTTTATGGCATAATAATAAGTGAATCTGTTCTGGGCGAGAGCCATGATGAGAATCACCAAAGACCAGGTTAAGATCAATATATCAGCCGGCTTTGGGGCCTTAACATTTCTGGATAATAGCAAGATCAACGCGATCAAGGCTAATGTGAAAGTGGTAAACAGGATAGCGAGGATCTCGGGCAGGCGGAAGACCGCAGTCGGATCAGGACTGTAGCCTATGCCGGGAAACGAGGTGATAACGCTGCCTAAGGAGAACTGTCCCCCGCTGGAGAACAGTGCCGATGCCTCACCAACCGTTGCCGCGCCTCCCGTCTTCTGCTGAAATATGCTCAACCCGGCCAAGAGCGGCTTGGTGAACTGAGGAAGAGCAAAGTAGAGTATGGTCGTGCCTATGGCCGCTAATCCCACCAATGCGCCCGGATAGTAATAGCTCTCGAATCCCTTTTCTCTGATAAACCTTGACAGGACAGAGAAGAAGATGACGGCAACCACACCCAGGAGAAGTATGGTGGGCTGGAAGAGACTGTAAAGGTAATGGTTGAAACCGTAATAGGAATCGACAAATGGAAGCACCATCAGCGTGGCCACGAGGAATGTTATTGCCCCGGAAAGCCCCAGGTATTCCACGTTCTTTCTGCGTATATGGTCAAAGATGCTCTGCAACATGATGAAGAGCAGAATTATTCCCTCGAAGAGAAATCCGGATGACCAGGCATCTATGTAAAGGCCGAGGGATACTCCGGCAAGTGCTGAATAGAGAAGTGGCCTCTTATAAGCAGACCAGTTCTTCTGTACAGCCGCAAAGCTCATGCTCTTGCCAGAGTGAAGAGCAAGGAGCAGGAACATCATAGTGAGGCTGCTAAAAAGGATCTCGCCTGCATGGTGATCTGTAAAACCCAATGTGGTGCGGCTCAATACCTGGCCGGGAAGCACGGCTATGATCAAAGCCGAGACCAGGCCACAGCTCTTGCCGTATAGCTCTCTGCCGATGAAGTAGACAGGGAAGACCAGCAGTGCGCCAAGGACGGCCGGCAAGAATGCGCCCACTACTTCAACGAGATGGTTGCTGGGATGTCCCAGTCCGAATATGTAGGAGAATATGGTTATGGCCCAACTCAGAAAAGGACCGAAGTGCAGCGGCGTACCATGCGGGAAATAGGTCATGGGATCAAACCACATTCTCTGCAGATTGATCACAGTGCCTTTGGCCAGCATCATATGATACCAGGCATCGGTCTCACTGCTGAATATGACGCTGTTCCCCGAGAAGACCCGGTTCCAGGGAACAATGGCACGCAGATAGAATGAGAAGAGTGCCGCCACTATCAATCCTGCATATAAATATAAATCGCTATTCTGCCAAATGCCGGCCTTGGCCGATGCATTGGCCTTCTTTTTCAGGGGGGCGGACGAGGCCTCCATCAGCTCAGCCTCGTTGGGCTTCGCCATGGTTTTTTTGCCACTCTCACCCTTATCCACAGATCTCTTAGACATCAAAGCCAAAAGACAGTTCTATCCTCATAAACGTTTTGAATCACGCCCGGCATGCTCGCGATAAACACGCTCCCTTTTTTCCGAATTTTGCTGCTCATTGATCCGTCTCGCGCCCAGTCGCGGCTGACTGCTGGAACAGGGTCATTTCATGGATCCGGCCGGCAAGCGCATCCCCAATGAGATCCATTTGCACCGCTCAGATATCCGTTCTTAATATGACCGCGACCATCTTTCGGCTTACAGAATATATATATTATAACGCAATGCTTGGAGGGATAATTGGAGAATGATCATTATGGAGAAGATACAGGACGTTAAGGGCTTAGGCGGAATGCTGAACGGATTTAGAGATCTGGTGAAGGATGACAAGAAGATCGTCTTTATTGGCTCACCAGGATTTTGCACTCCCTTTGCCCTATTTCTCGGCTTCCCGGTGCGAGAAAAAGAACTGGCCTTTATGCCCGGATTAAACATGGATAAAGCACGAAGCATCGTAGCCACAGAATATGGCATGGAACTGACAGGCGCGACAAGTTCTGAGGCGGATGTCGTTGTGATACTGGGTGGCATGGCCATGCCCAAGATCGGCGTCAAGCCAGAAGAGATGAAGGCATTTCTGGGAAAAATGAAATACAAGAAGCTCATGGGTGTATGCTTTATGTCCATCTTTGAGAAAGCAGGATGGTGTCAGGCTCTGCCCTTCAATTTCGTCATGAACGTGATACTGGAAGGGGAGATATCTCGCTGAATTATGAAAATGGGCCCGACGCGATTTGAACGCGTGACCTCACGGTTATCAGCCGTGCGCTCAACCTGGCTAAGCTACGGGCCCGATCCGCACTCTGCATTGATGATCCCATTAATAACTGTTTCCCTTCCAGGGGCCTCCAGATCAGTTTCGAGATGGAATCCCTATGAGGTGAAAACGCTCTTTTTCGGCCAAAAAGACACTAACAGCTCCAATCCAGCCGCGCCGCTTCAACGCCAGCTCAGCTCTTCGACAGCCTTAAATCAAGGCAAGAATGATTTTTATCATGGAAAATACGAACTCCCCTCAAAAAGAAAATGCTGACGATTTGAAAGGGCTTTTCGACCTGGCGATCCCCCTGAGCATGCCTGTCACCGTAATCCGCGAGATAGTCGAAAATTTCGAACTCGACCTCATCCGCCGACCGGGCAAGATGGAGATGACAGGGGAAGTAATGGACAGAGAGATACTAGTGCTCAGAGGAGACCTGGAAACGGTTAAGGCCGCGGAAAAGTACATGTTCGAAGCCTTGGACCGAAAATTGGCGTCGTGGAGCAGCCACGAGAAAGAAGAGAAATACAAAAAGTACTATGATGAGCAGGCAGCTGCCCGGATGAAGGAGCTGAAGGAGAATCCAGAAGCTGCCAAATCATGGGATCTGACCGCTACCCAATAATCAGTCGACCATCACCCATTTGTTCTTTCCTTCCCAGAGTTTCAAGGAAAGCAGCCGAACAGCAGTGCCCATCATATCTCTTTTCAGCCGATCCGAGATCAACTGGGCGATCGTCTCTGCTGTAGGATTAGGCAAAACATCATTCAGGTAGCTGTGGTCGAGATCAGCCAGCGCCCCGGCAATGATCTTTTTTAGCTTATAAAAATCCATGACAAAGCCGTCCTCGCCCACATCCCCTTCCACCACAATCTCCACCTGGTAGGTATGGCCGTGCAGATTGGCGCACTTGCCCTGGTAGCCGGGCAGGCTGTGAGCAGCATCAAACTCCGTGATAAGTCCGAGCTTCATTCCTGGGCACGCCCCCTGCGTATATCAATTTCATCAAATTCATGCAGCATCTTTCATATTAATAGCTTTTCAGTCCGCGCATTTTACGGCATCTTCAGGCGCGCCTGCCAGTACCGCTAAGGCCTGCGCCTCCATGAAGTGCAGCTTGGCAGGAACGATCAGAATATGCAAGGGTCCGCCAAAGTCATAGCTTTGCAGTCGGGGCAGAAGATCCGCCTTCACTGTGGCGTCATCCGAACCTGCCCGGGCAATGCCTATCCCCAAAACTACATCCAGGAGACGTCCCCCTGCGGCCTCCTCCATCTCCAGGAGAAGCGCTGCGCCTTCATTTACCGTCATATATCTTTCGGTGGAATCGCTCTGGATATCCAAAAAGAGCATGGTATGCAAATTGCGGTCCAGGTTCTCAGTCAATACCTGATAGGGCGTCTGGGGAATAATACGCTTGCCCCGCGAGATATAGGGGAAGGGGATGGTAGTGGATCTGCCGAAACGATAGTTTTGCAATCCGCACAGTCCCGATACTGCAGTGACAATGGAAGAAGAGTGAATCACCCGCGTCTTAATGCCCATCTTGGCAGCTCGCAGCCGCAGGTCCAGATGGGTGGTGGAGACCATGGCATCACCTCCCACCAGGAAGACCACATCCTTATCCATGGCATCCTCCATCCAAGCGGGGTCCACCTCTACCTGCTGGCGGGAGAGAAGGTGAATCTTACGGCCATAAAATGCCTCCAGCGTCTCAAAAGCCGCCCCCATCAGCCGGGAGGTGTAAAACTCAGCATAAACCAGATCTGCGCCGCGAACCGCATCCAGGCCTTTGACGGAGATATCCCGCTCGTCGTACAGCCCCAGACCAATGAAGATAAGCATATCTGTTTCTCATCGCTCTAGTTTAAAAACGCTCCTAATTAACCTCCCTGCGATCTATTTGTCAGGTATTTCGTCAGTTCTTTCGTCAAGTCTATATTCCATCCCACCGCAAATAAGCAGCATGATTGGCAGGGCAACTCAGGTGGTCGATTGCCGGGAGAGCATGGGCCTGGCCAAGGGTGGCGGGCTGGCCCAAAGGGGCACGCTCTCTGAGGCGACAAAGCCGGATGTGATCGCTATAGCCATGTCTCCAGGAAGGCGTCACATTACCAAACCCGTTTGCGAGATGACCTATGGGCTTCGCCGGGAGGGAATTCAGACCAGCGTACTGGTTTTGGAGGCAGGAACCGGAGTTCCGGAGAGCTTTCCTCAGGCTTCGCGAGGCTACGGTCCCACCTTCGGGCTGAACGAAAGAGAGCTGGAACAGGTGGCGCGCCATAAGATCGCCGTTCTGCATCTGGGCAATGTGCGCTCGCATGTCATCCACAAGGCTAAGGAAGTTCTGGCACAGGTGAATATTCCCGTGGTGGTGGTGGCCCAGTGCCCCATGGACATGGAGGATTTTGCCAAAGAAGGCATCAAGACGCGCGCCGTCAAACCGGCCTATCAGAAGACGGAGACCAAAGGCGAGGTAGTGGATATCGTAACCGGCATAACCCGCGGTGCAACCTGCACCAGGGTCAAGCTCAACACCCTGGCCAAAGTCTTGAACAAGCATCTGGCGGAGATCAACGCCCGCGAGGCAAAAGAGGCTCCAAAAAAGAAAAAATAGCGGACTGTAGTCGAAGATCATAGTTTTTTTACGCCCTTAGCTGGCTTCAATGCCAGGTCCAGGGTAGGTCACTGGTCGTTCGGGTTGTCAACTACTCGCCAATGAATTGGCGAGCATGTGTGTCGCCTGCATTGGAAGTTTGTAGCTTTGCAAAAAGTCGGGCAACGATTGGCATATTGACTGATACCCGTGCAGCTATGTTCGTAGCTGCTATTGCGTCAGCCGGACCAGAGAAGCCGCAGCAGACACAATTGAAATCATCCCTTGTAGGACGGTTGGACTTAGAGATATGATGGCAGATAGGGCATTCCTGAGAGTTATAGGCAGGATCAATGTAGATCACAGGAGCACCATCTATAGCGGCCTTGTAGATGTCGTTTTG
>Ga0074199_1001715_pt1 | contig 17010 bp, 14 predicted proteins | sample EPASupsiteSAE347_FD_64528 | JGI IMG/M metagenome (GOLD analysis project Ga0074199, IMG submission 64528) | Bioremediated contaminated groundwater from EPA Superfund site, New Mexico - Sample SAE3-47 | ecosystem: Environmental > Aquatic > Deep subsurface > Groundwater > Contaminated ...
TTGCCGGCGGCATCGAGCGCCTCCCCCCGCCTGGAGAGGAGAAGTGGATCGGCGGGCCTGGCCGCAAGAGCCGTCCCGTAGACATCCAGGGCCTCATCGATGCGGCCCGCTTCCAGGAGGGAGCAACCGAGGAGATCAACCATGGAGACATCCTCCGCGTACTGTAAAAGGGAGTCTTTTATGAAATTCAGGGTCACTTCCGTGCTGCCCGTTTTTTTAAGACATACCAGGCGGTTCACCCTGGCAATCCTGTTGCCGGGCTCAAGGGCCAGGGCCTTGGAATAATATCCGGCGGCCTCCTCGAAATCTCCCCCCTCCTGATGCGACCAGCCTGCCATTAAAAGCGCTGTCATGTTGGAAGGGTCTTCTTCCAGAACGCTTCTTAAGACCCTGGCGGCTTTATCAAAGCGATTCAACTTGAAGAGCGATTCGGCCTGCGCGATCTCTAAAGTCTGGTCAACCTGGCCGAACTGGCGGGCTTTCTCGAAGCTGGCCAGAGCCTCCTCATAGCGGCCCAGGCGGTGCAGCAGCCGGCCCCGTTCCCGGTAGACCGCAGGATCTTCCGGCGTCAGGTAGGCCATGACTTCAAGGACATCGAGGGCGTCGGAGAGCCGGTGCATCTCCACCAGGAGGTCGGCCTTGAATTTGAGACGCGAAAGATCGTCCGGATGGAGGAAGAGATATTTTTCACAGGCGATATAAGATTCTGTGAGGTTTCCGGCGGCTCTCCAGGCTTGGGCGGCCCGGGAGAGCGCTTCCTGATCCTTTGGGATGATGCCCAGTAGGGCGTTCCACGCCGCTCCCTCTTCTCCGAACTTCCCCATCCCGCCCAGCAGAAGGGCTTTTTTTCTGAACAGCTCGGGGTTCCCTGGATCCTCCCGTATGAGATCCTCGATACCCTGAAGGATCTCTCCGGAGTCTCCCTTTTTCTCAAAACAGGAAAGCCGCATATCAAGGGCCTCGCGGTTGCCGGGGGAGAGCGCGAGAATGCGGTCATAGACGCCGCAGGCCTGCTTCAATTCCCCCATCTCGTCGAGCACCGCGGCGCTCCTGAAAAACAGAGTCAAATCTTTTGGGAAGCGGGCGAGAGCCTCATTAAGGACTGAAAGCGCCTCCGGCCTGGATCCAGAAGAGAGGAGGAGATCCGCTTTTTTCTTGAAAAAAAACGAATCTCTGGGAGAAATTCTCAAAATCCGATCGAGCGCCTCCAGGGCCTCGGAAACCTTCCCCAGTGCCTCAAGGCACTCAAAGCGTCCCGTCAGCACTTCCATGCTGGCCGGGCGCATGCCGAGGGCCCGATCGTAGGCGGCCAGGGCCTCTTCAAACAGCTTTTGCTTTTTAAGCAGGCCGGCCAGCGAAATCCGCATGTCCACGTCGTCCGGGTAAACCTTGAGGGCCGCCCGATAGGCCACGGTGGCCTCTTCCGTCCGATCGAGACGGTGAAGCAGGCGGGCTTTCTTCACCAGGAGAGGGCCCTCATCCGGCTTTAGACGGAGCAGGGCCTCCACCGCCTTAAGACTCTCGACGGGGCGCTCCAGATTCTCATAGCACTCCAGACTACCCTCAAGGGAGTCCTGGTCGTCGGCGTTTTTATTGAGGACCACTTCGAAAGCTTTGAGAGCCTCTTCGAAGCGGCCCAGTGCCTTAAGGCACAATCCCCGGGAGAAGTGCGCTTCGGGCTCATCAAGTCCTCCGGCGATTACGGATTCGTACAGGGCGAGAGCGTCCTCGAAGCGTCCCGCGAGGCGGAGGCCGTGGGCCTTCTGCAGCATGTCGGGGACGTTGTCGGGACGAAAGGAGAGAGCGGCTGAAAATTCCGCGACGGCCTCCTCGGCTTTCCCCAGTTCTAAAAGGACGCGGGCCAGCATGGAGTGAGCCTCCGCGTCGTCTGGAATAAGCGCCAGGCCCAGCTTGAATTCATCGGCGGCCTCTCCGAGTTTCCCTTCGGAGCGCAGGATAATGGCCTGCGTGAAATGCTCCCGGCCCAGCTCAAGGTCCTTTTCGGATGGTTCCATCTCGGTTCACCTCAGGGAAATCTTCGCAACAGCGTGTATAATCTCCTCTTCCTCCGTCATCCTCCCCGTAGAGGTTCAGAGCTGACGAAGAACCCCCGTCACCCGGCCTAAAATGGTGACTTCCCTGAGCAGAATAGAAGTTAAACGGCGATTTTCAGGCTCCAGCCGAACGTAATCGCGGAACCCAAAATATCTCCTGATTATGGTCTCCTCTTCCACCAGGGCCACCACCAGATCTCCGTCTTCGGCGCGATCCTGGCGCCGCGCGACGACGTAATCCCCGTCGAGAATGGCCGCCTCTTTCATGCTTTCACCCTGCATCCGGACTAAAAATCCCGGCGCGTCCGAGAGCATGGCCGCCGGAACGGGAAACATCTCCCGGGTTTCCCGCCCTTTTTCCAGAAGAGGCAAAAGGACGCAGGGAGAAGCAATCGGGGAATGGTCCGTGACCTCGATGGTGCGCGGCTTGGATGAATCACGGCGGATAAAACCCTTGATCTCCAGCGCCTTAAGGTGACTGTGGACGGTGGAACTGGAAGATAAGCCTACGGCGTTTCCGATCTCCCGGATGGAAGGGGGATAACCCTTTTTTTTAAGAGTCGCCAGGATGAAATCCAGAATGCCGCTCTGGCGGTCGGTCAGGCCTCTTTCAGCAGGAATTTTCCTCCCCGTCATGCATTCACCCTCCATAACAGCGTTTCCTCCATTATATCACAGGCGGAAAGGCGCCGCAAGAATGTGCAGGAGACGGGAGGCAGAATCCAGAAATCAGAAGACAAGGGACAGGGGACATCCCGAAGGAATCATCTTGGATATTTTTTAAGATGGAATATGGAGGAAGCCTGTGAAAATCGGATTTTTAACCGCCTGCCTGCCGGACGAATCCCTGGAGGATATCGTCCTCTGGGCCGCCGGGAACGGCTTTTCGGCGCTGGAAGTGGCCTGCTGGCCGGACTCTGCGGGCAAGGATCGCCGCTACGCCGGTACGCATCACATCGAGGTCGAAAAGCTCGATGAAAAAAAAGCCGCTCATATCAAAAAGCTTTTCAGGGAACACAATCTTTTAATCTCGGCCCTGGCCTACTACCCCAATAATCTGGATCCCGAACCCTCCCGGCGAAAATTTTTCCATGCCCACCTGAAGAAGACGATTGACGCGGCGGCTCTCCTCGGAGTCGGCCTGGTGGGAACCTTCGCGGGAAGGGTCCCCGATCTTCCCGTGGAGGAGAACCTGAAAATTTTCGGAGAGGTCTTTCCCCCTCTCGTAGAGTATGCCCGGAAGAGCGGGGTTGCCCTCATGCTGGAGAACTGTCCCATGATGTACACCTGGCCCTCCGGCACCAACCTGGCGTTTTCTCCGGAGATATGGGAGAGCATTTTCAAGATCATCCCCGAGAGGGCTTTCGGCCTCAACTACGATCCCTCCCACCTCCTCTGGCAGAACATCGACTATGTCAGCCCCGTCTTTCGTTTCGGCAGAAGGATTTTCCACGTCCATGCCAAGGACGCCGAGATCCTGCCCCACCGCCTTCACGATTGCGGTATTTTCGGCCGGGGGTGGTGGCGCTATCGCCTCCCGTCCCTGGGTGTCATCAACTGGAACGCTTTTATCTCGGCCCTTGGCGAGATCGGTTACCAGGGTGTCGTCAGCATAGAGCACGAGGATCCCGTCTGGGAGGGAACGCCGGAAAAAGTGAAAAAGGGCCTGCTCCTCGCCAAAAGACACCTGGAACAGTTTATTTCGTAGGAGAGGAACGACGGATGTTTGAAGCAGAGCACGAGATCTACCTGGACATATTCAAAGTTCCGTTCCGTCCATGCCGTCCTTTTCAGGAGAAAATTGCCGACTACACGGAGACCGGAAGGGCCCGGTTCCAATGGGAAAAAATTTATCAGCGCTGGATGATCTACCGGGATACGGAAATCGCCGACACCTGCGTGCCCTGCCCCATGAACCTCTTCCCGGCCCCTCTTGGCTGCGAAGGCCACATTCCCGGCTTAAGGTCCCTCTGGACCCTTCTTGAAAAGGCCGTCCCCGAATCGGCCCTTTTGAAAATGAATGAAAAGGACAATCTTCTTTCCCTGGATGCGGTGCAGGATCTGGCCGAGGAGATGAAATCCATCCCGGCGACCATCTCCCTCTTCCAGTGGCCGGTGGCGCAGGTCTTTTTCCTGGGACAGCCGGTCTACGTGGAAGGCCTTCTTTCCACGGTGATTCCTCTCCTCTTCGAGTGGAACGGCCAGGAAGGGCCCGGCTACCAGTATTCCAGTGCGGGTTATCTCCTGGGGAGAACCCAGGAGGGGATTATTCTGCGGGAGACGACGGGAGAGCTCCTGCCGCAGACCTTCCGCCGGCTATGGAGAGAGGGCGGTTCCGTCTACGGGGAGACAATCGAGGGAGAGATCATGATGATCGAGGCGTTTAACGGCGTTCTCCCGGCCTGGGATTCCGTGGATCCCTTCCGTGACAGCCAGCTGGCGGCCCTCGAAATTTCGGCGCAGGAAGCTTTTTCGCGCCCGCTAAATATTCTCAAAGCCTTTGTGGATACGGCCATTTACGCCAAAACGGGCCTTGGGATTCGCTCAATTTACTAGGAGGTGTGCCATGACAAAGATGATCCTTTCCACCCTGCTTATCCTGTTCCTGGGCGGCGCGGTTCCGGCTCTGGGAAAAACGGTGCCCGCTCCCCCGGTGAGAACCCTGTCCGAGGGGAACAATCGCTTCGCTCTCAGCCTTTACCTGCGTCTTCGGAGTCGGCAGGGGAACCTGTTCTTCTCACCGATGAGCCTGTCGACGGCCCTGGGGATGGTCTATGCCGGAAGCCGCAGCCGGACCGCGCAGGAGATGGCGAAAGTCCTCTATTTCCCTAAGGACCGGAATGTTCTCTCCCTCTCCATGCGCGATCTCGCCAAAAATCTCCAGAAGAAGAGCGAGGGCGTCGAGCTGACCATTGCCAATGCGCTCTGGGGCCAGAAAGGCTACAATTTTTTAAAGAGCTATTGGGATGTTCTCAAAATCTCTTATGGAGCCGGGCTCTTCGAAGTGGATTTCCAAAAAGACACGGAGGCGGCCAGGAAGGCCATCAATGATTGGACAGAGCAGAGCACGGATAACAAGATAAAGGAACTTCTGAAACCCGGGATTCTGAAACCCGCTACGCAGCTCGTATTGACAAATGCCATCTATTTCAATGGAAAGTGGACGACTCCATTCCGCAAGGAAGAGACGAAAGATGACGCCTTCTTCCTTCTCTCCGGGAAAAAGGTCACGGCGCCCTTCATGTTCCGGGAAGGCCTTCTCCCCTACGCCGAGACGGGAAACTGCCAAGTCATCGAGCTCCCCTACGGGGAAAAGGATTTCTCGATGCTCCTCTTCCTTCCCCAAAAACAGGCCGGTCTTCCGGAACTGGAAAAAATCCTCACGCAGGAAAAGCTCAAGCCGGCTCTTTCGAATAAGAAGGTCCGGGTTTTCCTTCCAAAGTTTGTAATGGAGTCTGAATTCAGCCTGGCGGATGTCCTTCAGTCCATGGGGTTGAAAATTGCCTTCTCCCCGGCGGCTGATTTCACCGGCATGAGCCCCAGGCGGGATCTTCGCATCTCCGCCGTAATCCACAAGGCATTCGTGGATGTAGCGGAGGAAGGCACTGAGGCCTCGGCCGCGACGGCCGTCATAATGACGAAGGGAATCGCGCCGGTGCGGGAAGCGGCAAAAATATTCCGGGCCGACCATCCGTTTTTCTTCCTTATCCGTCATAAAGCCTCAGGCAGCATTCTTTTCATGGGCCGGATGATGAATCCCGCCGGGGAATAGGACAGAAGTCGGAAATCGGAAGACAGGAGACGAGGGAGGAAGAAGAGCAGGATTTCCTCCGCCCGCTGAGAACATACAGGCATGAGCAGAGTCAGAACTTGCGTCAATAATTTTCCTCCCGGCTGGGAGACCCGTTGTGAGGCAGCCCGGTGCGATATGAGCTCCGACGGGATCGCTTTGGCCATCAATAGATGGAAGAGAGCCCTGGAAGCTTCCCCCGACGATCCGGCGCCGGCTATAAATCTGGGAGATGCCTACGAGCAATCCTGCCAGTTTGAGGAGGCACTGTGCCACTACGAACACGCACTGGATCAACAGCCTGACAACCTTTCCGTGCGCACCGCTGTTGGAAGAATCCTGGGGAAGATGGGAAGGCTGAATGAAGCTGTCGAGCAACTGACCCAGGTGGTTCGTCTCGACGCCTCGTATGTCTCCGCTCACCGGAACCTCGGTCTTGTTTTCTGCCGGATGAGGAAGTGGGAGGAAGCCGCGAAGAGTTTCTCCGCGGCGGTGGAACTTGACCCGGAGGATGCCCCCTCCCTGGATAACCTGGGGAAATGCTGTCTCAACCTGGACCTGCTTGACAAAGCCATGGAGACTTTCTCGAAGAGCCTCAGAAAAAATCCGGACGATCTGTTCGCTCTTAACAACATGGGACTATGCTGCGCCAGAATGGGAAAACTTCAGGAAGCCACCGGCTTTTTTAGAAGAGCTCTGGCTTTTGATCCTTCGGACGGCATCGTCCGAAACAACCTCGGCTTCGCTCTTTCCTCTCTGGGACGCCTGGATGAAGCCATCGGGGAGTTCATGGAGGCACTGAAAAGGGACCCGGAGGACAGTTGCGCCCTGAACAACCTGGGCCTGAGCCATGCCAGAAGCGGCTGCTTCGAGGAGGCGGTTCCCTGGTATCTGAAAGCCCTGGAGCTTAACTCCGGCGATGTCTCGGCTCTCAATAATCTCGGTATGGCCTATCTCTCCCTGGGCCGCTTGAAGACGGCGGTGGAAACTTTCCAGAAAGCGGTCGCCGCCAATCCGCAAGACGCCTATTCCTGTAACAATCTGGGCCTGGCCTACGTCGGGCAGGGGGACCTGGATCCGGCGGCCGAATCCTTCAAAAAGGCGATTCTGCTCGATTCATCGGATTTTTACGCCCACAACAACCTGGGAATCGTTTATGCGCGCCAGATGAAGTTGGATCAGGCCATAGAAAAATTTCAGCGCTCCGCCGCCATAAACCCTCAATATGCCGAGGCCCATTTCAACCTGGCCCTGGCTTACACGGAGCTTCATGATTGCGAAAAAGCGATCAGGGAATATAAAAAGACCATCAAAACAGCCCCCTCTTTTCTGCCGGCTCATGCCAACCTGGCCCTTCTCTATTTAAGGATGGAGACGGCTCCCCAGGCTGCGCGCCAGCTCACACGGGCCCTGAAGCTGGCGGAAGATCAACGGAACGGGGAGTACACCCTCATGTTGAAGAGAGAGCTGGATAAAATCAGTTCCAATGAATAAAGCGCCCGGACGGCACATGTCTGAAAGTGACCAGCCGCACTTCGCGGCACAGAAAGGAGCCAAGTCATGGTACCGCAGGATTTGAAATTTACCAGGGAGCACGAGTGGGTTCGGTTGGAGGGCGATCATGCGACCGTGGGGATCTCCCAGCATGCCGCCGATCTTCTGGGGGAAATCGTCTTCGTGGAACTCCCGGAAGAAGGTCAGATACTTTCGCAGATGAAAACATTCGGCGTCGTGGAATCCGTGAAATCCGTCTCGGATCTCTATGCCCCCCTGAGTGGAGAAGTGCTCAAGGTCAACGGAGAACTCCAGGAACATCCGGAGTACGTGAATCAGGAGCCGTACGGCCGGGGATGGATGCTCGTATTCAAAATTCAGGTTCCCTCGGAGATTTCCAAACTCATGGGCCCTGATGACTACGAGAAGCTGCTCGAAGAGGCCTCCTGATGAGCTACGTCCCTCATACTCCGGAGGAACGGCGTCAGATGCTTTCGGCTGTCGGCGTCTACTCATGCGAGGAACTTTTCTCCGAGATTCCGGAAGAAGCGCGCCTGCGCCGTGAACTAAAACTGCCTCCGCCTTTGTCGGAGTGGGAACTGATGAGGGGAATGGAAGATTTGGCGGCCCGGAATCAGGAGCTGTCCCGCATTCCATCCTTCCTGGGAGCCGGATCATACCGGCACTTTATCCCCGCGGTCGTGGACGCCCTCATCTCCCGTTCCGAATTTTATACGGCCTACACGCCGTACCAGGCCGAGGTAAGCCAGGGGACCCTCCAGGCGATATACGAATTTCAGTCCGTTGTCTGCCGCCTCACCGGGATGGACGTTGCCAACGCCTCCATGTATGACGGGGCCTCGGCCCTGGCGGAGGCCGCTTCCATGGTTATGGGATCCGCCTCAAAAAACAAGTTTCTCGTCTCCCGCGCCGTTCACCCGGATTACCGCCGGGTTCTCAAGACTTACCTCGAGGGCGGACGGGAGGCGGAAATTCAGGAGATACCGCTTCGTAACGGTCTTACCGACCTGGAAAAACTTGCTTCCGCTCTCGACGAGAGGACGGCGGCCGTGATCATCCAGAATCCGAACTTTCTGGGCTGCGTCGAAGACGGCCCGGCTTTCCGGAAGCTCCTTCAAGAGGTGCATACGCCCCTTATAGTTTCCGTGGTCGAGCCCATCTCTCTCGGGGTGCTCAGAAATCCGGGATCTTACGGGGCCGCCATTGTCGCCGGAGAAGGCGCCGGCCTGGGACTCCCCCCCTCCTTCGGCGGCCCATCCCTGGGTCTTCTGGCGGCCAGGAGCGAGTACCTCAGGCGTATGCCCGGGAGACTGGCCGGAAGGACTCTGGACCGGGATGGTAAAACCGCCTATGTCCTCACGCTCCAGGCCCGCGAACAGCACATCCGCAGGGAGAAAGCCGTCTCCAACATATGCTCGAACGAGGCCCTCTGCGCCCTGGCGTCCACGATCTATCTATCGGTCATGGGGAAGGAAGGCCTTGGAAAAGTATCGGAACTTTGCCTTAAGAAGGCCCATTACCTCAAGGAAAGGCTCCTCGCGCTGCCGGGATTTGAAGTTCCTTTCACCGCGCCGTTTTTCAATGAATTTGTGCTGAGAGCCCCGGTTCCGGCGAAGGAACTCAACCGCCTCCTGCTGGAAAAAGGCATCATTGGAGGGCTTGAACTGGAATCAAGTTACCCCGAACTTAAAAATTGCCTCCTATTCTGCGCCACGGAAACCACCCCGCGGGAGGATATGGAGCGACTTTGCGAGGCTATGCGTTCGTCCGCCGGGGTATAAACACAGATTACGCAGATAAACACACCAATCAATTGCTGGCAGTTTGGGAGGCTTAAATGTCTGAACCGCTGATTTTCGAAATAAGCGTGCCGGGGAAAAGGGGATATACCCTGCCTCCGCTCGATGTACCGGAGAAGGAAGTCTCCTCCCTGCTCCCGGGGGCGATGCTGGCCGACTCTCCCCCGCCCCTTCCGGAGGTCTCCGAACCGGAGCTCGTCCGGCATTTTACCCGCCTTTCCAGCCTTAATTACGGGGTGGACAGCGGCTCCTATCCCCTCGGCTCCTGCACGATGAAGTACAATCCCAAGATCAACGAAAAAGCGGCCCGCCTGCCAGGCTTTGCGGATATCCACCCCCTGCAGCCCGAAGGAACCGTCCAGGGGGCCCTTCGCCTCATGGCCGAACTTTCGGCGTTTCTATGCGAGATCACGGGGATGGAGCAGGTCTCCCTCCAGCCGGCGGCCGGGGCCCACGGGGAACTGACCGCCCTTCTCATGATAAAGAAATATTTCGAACACCGGGGAGAAAAGCGGAAAGTCATCCTGGTCCCCGACTCGGCCCACGGCACCAACCCGGCCAGCGCCGCCATATGCGGATTTGAAGTGATCCAGGTTCCTTCGGATGAAAAAGGGAACGTGGACCTGGCGCGTCTCAAGGATATGCTTGACGGGAAAACCGCCGCCCTCATGCTCACCAACCCGAATACGCTGGGGCTCTTCGACAGCCACATTCTTGACATCGCGCAGATGGTCCACCAGGCCGGTGCGCTTCTCTACTACGACGGAGCCAACGCCAACGCCACTTTGGGGATAACCCGCCCCGGGGACCTCGGCTTTGACCTCATTCATTTAAATCTGCACAAGACCTTTTCCACGCCCCACGGGGGAGGGGGGCCGGGAGCCGGCCCAGTGGGCGCCCGCGGAGAGCTCGTTGACTTTCTCCCCGTTCCCCTCGCTATAAAAGATCCCATCTGCGACCGGTACGTGCTGGATGAAAACCGTCCCCTCTCGATCGGACGGGTGCGCTCCTTCCACGGCAATTTCCTGGTTCTGGTCCGCGCCTATGCCTATATCCGCCAACTGGGTTCCGCGGGCCTCCGGGAAGTGAGCGAGAACGCCGTGCTAAACGCGAACTACCTTATGGAGCACATGAAGAAGTGGTATCACCTGCCTTACGACCGGACCTGCCAGCATGAATTTGTCCTTTCAGCCGAAAAGCAGAAAGAAAAAGGGGTTCGCGCCCTCGACATTGCCAAGCGGCTCCTCGATTACGGCATCCATGCCCCCACCATTTATTTCCCCCTCATCGTTCACGAGGCCATGATGATCGAGCCCACCGAGACCGAGTCCAAGAGGGAGCTGGACCGCTTTATAGAAGTGATGAAAGCCATCGCCCTGGAATGCGAGAACCAGCCGGAGCTGGTCATGAACGCTCCCCTTACTACGCCGGTCAAGCGCCCGGATGAGGCCGCCGCCGCACGGAAACCCGATCTCTGGTGCAAGAGCTGAATGCCGGATAAAATTGAATTCTGCCGTCCGTCAAGGACTCTGGCAATAAGCCTGACCGGCTCCCGGTGCGCCCTTTCCTGCGCCCACTGCGGTGGGCACTACCTCCGGGGAATGAAGACCCCCGAAGAGGCCGAACAGCTTCTGGCTGAGAAGGATTACCGAAGCTGCCTCGTCAGCGGCGGCTCCGACGAAAAGGGACGGGTCCCGCTTCAGGAACATCTCCCCTTTTTGACCCGCCTGGCCTCCGGGGGGCTTAAGCTGAACCTCCACACCGGCCTTGTTCCGCCCGAAAACTCTTCCGGGCTTGAAAGCCTCTCGCCGACTGTCTCCTTTGATTTCCTGGTGGACGACGAGACGATCCGGAGCGTCTATGGCAACGGCGCCGCCGGGAAAGATTACCTGGAAAGCTTCCGGGCTCTCAGTAAAAAATACCCGACGGTCCCCCATCTCACGATCGGCCTTATGGGAGGGCGGATCCGGGGGGAATACGCGGCCCTTGAGGCCCTCGCCTCCGAAAAGCCGGAGAAGCTTGTTTTTCTCGTCTTCATCCCCACCCGGGGGAGCCGCTTTGAGCGATGCTCCCCCCCGCCTCTTCCGGAAGTTGAAAAAATTTTCTTGCGGGCGCGGGAGGCTCTTCCCGCCACATCTTTTTTTCTCGGGTGCCTGCGGCCCGGGGGGCTCTATCGCCATAAACTCGATCTCCTGGCCTTGGAGCACCGTTTTTCGCGCCTCGTCATGCCCTCCCGCCCGGCGCAGGAAACGGCTCTTAACCTCGGCCTTGAAGTCGTCTCCGGGGAGGAATGCTGTTGCCTGTAGATGAACTTTTGCCTCCCCGCCTCTCCATCGGGACGGCGGCGGCTCTCGATCTTATCAAACTCAAAACCGATGTACTTCCGACTACGGCCTACCTCATGCTGGGGGAACGCTGCGGCGCAAATTGTCTTTTCTGCTCGCAGGCCAGGGAATCCGCCGCCCCGGCCTCCCGCCTCTCCCGCGTGATCTGGCCCCGTTTCAAACCCGCCGAAGCCCTGGGGGGACTTAAGCGGGCTGTAAGATCCGGTCTCATCCGCCGGATCTGCCTCCAGGTGGTGAACAACCCGGGCATTTTGGAAGATGCCGTTGCCTGGCTGTTAAGTCTGGGGCGGGAGTTTCCAGTTCCCGTCTGCGTCTCCACCAGTCCGCTGACCCCGGTTAACACGGAACGTCTTTTTGCATCCGGAGCGGAGAGGGTCTCGTTTCCTCTGGATGCGGCCACCCCGAAGCTGTTCAAGCAGATTAAAGGGGGAGATTTCAAGAGCCATCTTGGCCGACTGCTCCGCGAATCGCAGAGTCACCCCGGCCGGATCATGACCCACCTCATCGCCGGGGTCGGAGAGAGCGAGGAGGATATAATCACCCTCATAAGAGACCTGTCGGAAAAAAATACCGGGAGCGGACTCTTTGCCTTCACCCCCGTAAGGGGTACCCCCATGCAGAACTATCATCCGCCGGATCTTTCTTCCTACCGAAGGATCCAGATTGCGCACTTTCTGATCAGAAATGATATGTTCAATGCCTTCAGCTTTTCCGGAGGCAACCTGTGCCTTGAATCCATCCCGGGCGGATTCCTCAAGCCGGAGATCATCGGAGAGGCTTTCCGCACCTCCGGCTGTCCCGACTGCAACCGCCCGTACTATAACGAACGTCCCGGCGGCGCTCTCTATAATTTCCCCCGTCCTTTGAGCCGGGAGGAGACGCGCCAGGCCCTGGCCCGGGCGGCTGAGGAACCAAAAGGCTCTCTTGTTTGAAATATGAGCAGAATGTTAAGTTTTTTAAAAAAGGCGGGGAGGTAGGAATTCAGGCAGGCTGTATGGTATATGTAATTGGAAAAGAATAAGGAGGATTTTGCGTTGCTCCTGACCCAGGCGGCCGATTATCTGGAAAACCATAGCGACAGGCTGATCGAGTCGGCTATGGATAAGATTTATGCTGAAGTCAAGTCTTTCAGATGCAATGTCGTGCCCATAGAGGAGACCAAGCATATTCTCAGGACCGGACTTGTTGCCATTATCGCCCAGCTTCGGCAGGGGCAACATGATCCGCCTACGCAGGAGGCAATGTTAAATCATCTCTACCAGACCGAGGAATCCTACACCAGGATCCAAAGTTACTGGTATCAGTTGGAAGTTCTGGATTTTTTCAAGGGATTGAAAATATTCAAAGATACCTTATGGAAGGCCCTGAAAGACGGGTTTGCTCAGGAGCAGCTTTCGGGCGCCCGTTTTTTCGAGCTGGAAAAGCGCATCAACTCCATGATTCACCTTTACTCTCTTCTGGGCACCGCCTCCTCTCTTCGCTCCAAGGAGGAGATCATACGCTCCCACAAACGCGAGATCAAGAACTGGGAAGAAGTAATCAAGAGCGCCTCGAACATCGAGCTTAAGATTCCGTGCCGGGAGGAATTTGCCGTCATAGGCCGGATGCAGGCCGAGGCCATCGCCCAGAGGCTTAAGTACGACGAGGAAGAGATCCAGGACATCAAGTCTGCGGTCGGCGAGGCGGTTGACAACGCGATCGAACATGGTGTTTCAGAAAAAGGGATTGATTTGCATTACCACCTCTCGCCGACGGATCTCATCATGGAGATTATTGATTATGGATGCGGATTTAATCCCGAAGGAACGGGAGACGTTCCCCCGGAACCCATGGCGGAGCGGGGGAGGGGCATCTTCATGATGCGCCACCTCCTGGACAACATCAGCATCAACAGCCGTCCCGGAGAGGGTACTCAGGTCATCATGAGGAAAAAGAGGATTTATCGCTGAATCAGGGAGCGGTAAGTTCCCTGAGAGCCTCCCGGGCCGCTTTGAAATCAGGATTGAGCCGGATCTCCAACTCGAATTCCCGCCGGGCCTGTCTTTTCCGCCCATCTTTCCTGTATATTTGCCCCAGGTTGTAATGGGCCGAGGCGGCCCCCGGGTCGAGTTTCAGCGCTCTTTTGAAAGACAGGGCGGCCTCCCGTTTCCTGCCCCCTGCCGCCTGGACATATCCCAGGGCCACCCAGGCCGGCGCATAGCGGCCATCCCGCCTTATGGCCTCCGCAAATAGTTCCCCGGCCTCGTTGAGGCGGCCGGCCTTTATCCTGGCCATGCCTTCCCGGAAGATTAACCTCGGCGAGGGAGGATAAATAAGGCGTCCCTCCCGGAAGTCCCTGAGAAATTTTCCGTTTTCAGGGGAAACCCTGGCAAAGAGCATGGCGATGTCATCCGAGTGCACCAACCGCCATTCTGCTGGATCGTTGGCGAGACGCCACGGCAGGAGCATTCCCCGGTTCACCTGCCACTTGTTGCAGAGGACAAAGCCGATCCGGTATTCATTTAAGATCCGCATCCAGCCGGGATTCCCCCACATGACGGAGAGGGCGTCCCGGTAAATTTTTTCCGAATAGAGCGAACTGGCCCGCCCGTCGATAAAAACTTTCTGCTTCGGATAGAGTTTCCAGATCAGGTAGCCGCCCCACTCATAGGGGGTGAACAGGCGTCCCGGAAGCGGGTTGGCGCTGAGGAATGCGGCCGCTTCCACCGGGAAGAGCTGCCTCTCCATGAGCGCCCCTTCCCAATCGGTGTCCCTGATGATAAACGCTCCGCCGGCGACGGCCAGGAGGATGACCGCCACCCGGAAGGGAGCGCCTGATTCACGAAGGGGAAATCTCTCCCGGGCGCGGTGCCAGAGCGGCCCCAGAAGACCGGCCAGAATCGGGGCCGAAAGGAGGCAGGTAAGGAAGATGTGGCGGACGGCGCTCAGGCCCAGGAGGCCCATCATCCCAAGGAGCAGCACGGATTCGGATTTAAGAGACTTAAGGGAGGCGAAAACGACCAGGAGCTCTATGAGGAGAAAAATTCCGAAGGCGGATTCTCCACCCATGAGATTGGGGGGCGTCCAATCGCTGAGGGCCGCCCTGAAAGCATCGGCTTTAAGGAAGCTCAATGGGTAGAGAAGGGGCTGAAAACCATAGGGAGTCAGCCCGGAAGCAACAGTGGCCCCCAGAAGCACCACGGAAAGAACCCGCACTTTTGCCCACTCTCCCCGGAGGAGGGCCGCCACCAGGTAGATGCCCGCCATGGCCAGTCCCAGGGGGAACGCCGCGTGCAGGTTGGCCCAGAGTACGATCAGCGGAATGAGGAGGAAGGCCCAGAAGGCTTTTTTCTCCCTGGAAAAGCGCTCCAGGCAGGCAAGAAAGACGGCCGAAAAAAAGTAGGAGAAAATGTACGGTCTGACATCGAAAAAAAAAGTGGTCCTGGCGCACAGGAAGCAGAGAAAGGTGATCAGGGCGGCCAGGAAGGGAGAACCGCATGATCTCCATCCCAGGCGGAAAACGATCCAGGCTGTAAGCGTGATAAGGAATGATTTGAATATGACCAGGAGCGGAAATCCCCCCGCCTTCCAGAGAAGGAAGAAGACGATCTGGGACAACCACTCGTAGTTGAGCCAGCTTTGCCCTAAGGCCGTATAAGAGAATGGGTCCGTTTTGGGTATCAGGCCGCTTTCCAGAATATAGCGGCCGCCGGCCAGGTGCCACCAGAGGTCGGCGGCGGGAAGCTGCTGCCGGCTGAGAAGGAATACTCCGAGCAAAAAGAGGGTGGAGACGGCCCCTTCCGCCGAGAAGAGGCGGGAAAGGCATTTCACCGGGGGTTGACCTTGAAGGCCGCCATCAGACGCATGGCAAAAAGCGGGATGAAAATCGCCTGGGCCGCCGTGATTGCCTGTGGGTAGAAGCGCAGAAGGCCCACATAGAGGCAGACCAGGAGGATGAAGAACATATCGAAGAAACACTTGTAGGAAAACCAGAAATCGCGCCTCTCCGCGCTCAGATATTCCCTTAATCCGTCCGCCGAGAGGGCCAGGAGGGCCAGGGCCCAGGGGAGAAAGGATTCAAAAGCATCCCCCAGGGAAGAGTAGCCGGGCCGGGCCCATTTCAAAATATAAAAGAGAGCCGCCAGCAGAATTAGAAGAAGCAGCAGGATCTGGAAGAAATTTTTTCCTGATAATAGTTTCATGGTTGGAATGTTTCCCCGGCGCCGACAAATTTCCTTTTTTCCAGGGGCACTCAGACGGCGCAATTTGATTTAAAATATTACATGAGCAAGTCTTCCAAAAGAGTATCGCCCGGGCATTCCGTATCGGGGTTTATTTCCCGGTGACTTTTTACCATGAGGATGTGATATTTCTTTTTCAGCCCCTCTATAAGCATTTTGAGAGACTTCAACTGCGCCGGTGTCGGCTTTTTGGGACCTTTCCGTCCGTCAGGATTGTCACTTGAGGAAAAATCACCGATTAAACAGATTCCAAGAAAAAAATTATTATATAACGGCCTGTCTACATGGGCGCCTTTGCACTTTTCTGGACGCCCCCTTTGGATTCTTCCATCCGGCAGAATGACATAGTGATAGGCAATGTGATATTCCTTGTCTTGATACAAAATGCCGAATCCCTTTGTTTTATGCCATTCATCTATGCTCCTGGCATCTCCCGCCCCAGCTGAATGGTGAAGGACAATCCCCAGGGGAAAACAGCCGCACTGAAGAAAGTTCCGGGTCTTACTCAACAGAAAGAAGATAACGGCAATATCAAAGAGGATGAGGATGATGACGGTTGCGAAAAGCCAAATCCATTTCTTCATATCCGGGAATCCAGATTTTTCCCTTTCATGCGCCTGCCTCCCCGGCGGTGCTGAATAATCAATACAAATTCGTTCCGGTTCTCCTTTTCCCTTGCGCATGGCGGGCAAAGCAAAAATAGTTTATCTGCTCTCCTACTCCTTTCCAAAAAGCTAAATTGTTACGATTTCGTAATATTTTTGCTTTTGAGAGAGGCACTATGCTATACTGCAAATAAGGGGTGATTTAGTGAAGAAGTATTACATTTTACTTCTACTGGCCTTCCTACTCCTTATTTTCCCCTTCGGCTGCGGGAGTCCTCCCCAAGATATAGGCGGAGGGCAGAGTTATCAAAACACTGCAGCACAGCCTGCTCCTGAGACGCCAGTAGCTCTTGCGGATAATCCCGCCTCCCCTCATCAAGAATTAACTACCCCCGAGGGGGCATCTTCACTCCCGGAGGACGGTGCCTTAGAAGACATCTTTGCCATATATGGAGATGGGAATCTGATAGCAGCCTGGAGCACGGATGCGGAGGGAAACAGTTGCCCGATTTCAAAAGAAAGAGCTGAAAAGCTCATCCCAAATGAGATTGTGAAGAATGCGAAAAGCAAAGCCTTGGGTGTTCCCCAGCTTTACCGGATCCCTTCAACACTAACTCTCCATCCCAATGGTACAACCAATTTCATAGGAGCAGCTCCAGTTCCTATGGATCAGAACAATCCC
>Ga0074199_1001716_pt1 | contig 16997 bp, 18 predicted proteins | sample EPASupsiteSAE347_FD_64528 | JGI IMG/M metagenome (GOLD analysis project Ga0074199, IMG submission 64528) | Bioremediated contaminated groundwater from EPA Superfund site, New Mexico - Sample SAE3-47 | ecosystem: Environmental > Aquatic > Deep subsurface > Groundwater > Contaminated ...
TAGCATCGGACGATCCGACCGCCAACAGCAAAATAGATAGTAATGACAGGCAATGTATCAATCTGGATGTCAAATCCTGATCCCTCCTAAATGATCTCAATAGCGGTCTAATTCGGACATATTGAGTGTTCTATCGGATAAAATATAACAGTTTTGGTTGAAAAATCTTGTTAATGTTACGGAGATGAAGTTCTAAACTGCACTAATAATGAATCGTACTTATTAACAGTAGCCAATTCGCCCATTGGTTCTTGCTCACAGTTGTCACTATTCAAATATCGAATGAATCATTAGCTTAGCCGGTAGACTTGAATTAGCGATGCCTTCCCGGATCAATTAATCCGTCCTGTCGGGAAGATTAGAAAAACTGTAAAAAAAGCTGTAAAAATATTGGAAAAAATATCAGAACCATTTTGCAATCATCGACATAGTAAAGCTCTGATATTGTTTAATGCTTTCCGGCGTAATTGGCGTTATCGTTGTAAAGGACATCGGATAGCTGTCTTCAGGAATAGTCTGTACCTCGAAAACTGACTCCTTCGTGTTTGTATAGAATGGAGTGAATTTTATTCCCGCGAGGATGGGGCCGCTCGAAACTTGGGGTAGAGACCAAAGCTGGCATTTGTTGTTAGACAGAATGCTGAGCGAGTTTGCCAGAAATGCACTCTCTGATTTCAATTTTATACTGTCCGAAAACGTGTGGTCGGCACCTTCGGTATCCGTTAGCTCAAATGCGTCCGAATCCACCAATGCCGTCTTTCCTAAGTGCTGAGTTTCTATGTGGGAGATGAACGCGTTTTCCATCTCGTCCAAGGAGATGCCGGAGCCCTGGGAATTGATCGAATCCGGTGTGATGATGGATTTATCGGTATACATGCTGTTCTGAGTCAAGATCTCCTTTGCCACTGAAGAATCGGAATTCGCGTAGGAAGAATCCAATTCTCCATTCACGATCGTGGTGGCAACGCCCATCGACATGGCTATGTCGTCGTATGAACCAACACTCTTCGACCAGCGGAAGGACCCGGATTTTGTCTCTACTGACGCGTCCACATTATTTGCATCATCCCCTTCCTGAACTGCGGTTATCGTATCGGTGAATTTGCCGTCCGAACTGGTGGATGCCCCGGCTCCGGCGGAATAGATGGAATATGGATAATCAGCGAAGCCGCTATAAGGCAACAGTATGGCAGAAGACGCATAATTGGCATTCTCAACGCTTACGCTCTCGCTAACTGATGAACCGGAATTGTACAGCGTGATGCCAACGCTGACGCTGGCATCGGCGTTAGAGGCGGCAGCAAGGAGAAACAGAGAGCAAACCAACGCAACTCTTTCTAACGATTTTTTATCGGATTTCATCTTGAATCAACTCCCCAATAATTAGATCGGTATCCTGCCCTCGTTTAATCCACCAGTAGAACTGAGTTGGTACTGAGAGTGCCCGTGTAGTCCATGCCGCATTCATCGATCGAATTTATGTAGTCAAATCCGTTCTCCCATGCAAAGCCCGGCAATGTCGATATTGCCTGATCATAAGTCTCTTCGGTCAGTGTATCCCCCTTGGTGTCGCTCTTAGCGGCAAAGTTGAATATCTCGTCGCCTATCGATACGATGTTTCGGTTATAGCCGCCGGACGTGTCGCCGGATGCCGCGCTCCCTGCGATCTGTTCAATGACAAATAAGTAAGGCATGACAGTACAGGAGTGAGTTTGAAATACCGAGCTTCGATAACCGTTTTCCGTAGGATAAGTCTGCGTCAGCGCGGCCATCATTCCGAAGGCTTTGGCTCCGGTTGCCAGTGTGGTCGCTGCAGAATTTATCGAAACCGTCCGGTCGTCATTCAACTGGAAAGTACTCTCCGTCTCAAAATCGAGGGTTGTCTTATCCTCGCCGTCAGCACTGGTCGAGATCGTGTATCCCCCACCAATATCTTTAATCGACTCCGGCGGTTTGAAGAATACATTGGTCTGAGTAATTGTACCAACGCTGGTTTTAACCGTACCAGAACCTCCTAATGCCTCAGTCGATAATAATAGCACTACAAATATGGCTACCAGTATCGTCTTCATCTATTCTTTCCCCCGTTATCAACTAGTGATTTCAAGTCTGAACCGTTGCTTTTGTTCGCCGATTTTTTCTTGAAGATAACAATAACACTCTGGATGCAAATTTAATAAATTAACAAGAATAGCGGATTAGAAGGAACCAAACGAAATATCAATTATAACAATTTCATATTATCTGTCATCCGTACCAATATCTCGAAAATGATGCCTGCAATATCGTATCTCGAAACCATTTTTTCCCAAGAACATGGCTTCGCAATTCCGGCCTATTTGGAACATGCGGTGACGGCTATTCTCCGATGCTGCAATAGTCTTTGCTGCCAGCAATCTCCAAATATCATGCTCTGAACACGGGCGTTTTAAAAAAAAAGAGTGTGCTTGCTCGCTAATATGCGTTTCCTTCTGCGTGGGATTGAGCTGTTGCATAGGCGCTATTGTCAGTTACAAATGCAAAATCTTTGGTGTAAGTTTCTGTTTGAGCCATGTTTGGCCCCTGCGAATAAGCAAATGCATTGGAATATCCGTCTGCCAGAGCAAAGCTATCTATCACGGCATATGCCTGTCCTGTAGATCCGGACATTGAAACGGGATCTGTTTTGGCATCGTTCCAGGTCCAAGTCGAAGTCCAGGCTATCGAATACGGATCATAGTTCTTGAGGCTGACGGCCCCGGCATCCGCAAATGCATCGGCGGTTCCCTTTGCGGTCGGCTTGCTTTTATCCCCGCCAGAATTTGCAGATGCCGAGGCAATCAGACTCAGCCCCAGGATCAATACGACTAACAATATTTTTTTCCTTTTCATATCTATTCTTTCCCCCTAATCTTCCCTCCGCAGATTTCCAAAGTTATTCATTTAATTCAGAGGGAACACCATGATTCAGTTATGCTTCTTTGTCTAATAAAAACTTAGGAAATCAGGGTAAGAGACTGGATTATGAATCATAGGGCAGTAATCCGAAATCGGAGCTGATGCACCCCCATAAAATAATAACGCAACTCATGAATTCCTGACCGATCAATATCTTCTCCAGAAGAGACCCGTGTCTTTGAAGACCATTGGTACATAACATTTTAGCGGCAGGATGGTTGGCAAACATATAAATAGCAATATCGAAAGATATAAGCGATTGAGGGATAGATCAATATGACTTGAACGTATTCGATCTATTCTTTCCCCTAATTACTTTATTTTCCATTAAGCTAAATTTCTTGCCTGCGAAAGTTGTATTATGCATGCTTAGCCGTTTATCTTGGATTTTTAGGAAGTTTTAAAAGATTATTATAGCCGAAAATGACCGTCAGCAATATGCTTAAAGAGAATTCTAAATAAAAGTTTGAACGGCCCGGTAAGAATTGGCCGTTCAACTTATGGTAAAGATTTTGCCTGGACCTTTAGGCGGTGAATTCCGGTATGTCAATTACATAATCGGAGATATCGGTTTGATCGAATGGATTGACGATGCCAGTTGCATAGCCGTGTGATTCAGATCCGGCCACGGAGCAGGAGCTCAGTCCATGTTCGTCGGCATTGGTGTTGGCGATGTTGAATGTATCCGTCGAACCGGAGGCAAGCTCAGATCCCTGAGCGAAGTTGAAGGCTGTGGACTGAGAGGCTGCAGTCGCATCCAGTTTTGCCGTGCTTGGTACCCAGAATCCGGTATTGATCTTGGCATCGATAGAGGATCCGGCTGCACCATTGGCGAAGGATATGGAAACGGGATCAAGCTTGGCATTATCGTACTGCCAGGTGTTCGTGACTGCCCAGGAATCTATCTTGGCTGAACTGATCTTGCATACATCTATATCGACATAAGCGGTTCCTTTTGCAAAGGCATCAGCACATGATTTCGCAGTTCCCTTCGGCACCCAATATGTTGCAGATGCTGCACCGATCAGCAGCATTGCAACCAACATAGCTGTGATTAACATCTTTCTCATACTATTCTTTCCCCCTAATTATAATGCCTCCCTTGGAACCACTGGGTATTCGCCCGAATGTCATGGACGATTTGCCCGTCAGATTCTCAGGTGACATGATAATACCATTACTTTGACCAACTTTATTAAATAATAGGAATTGGCGATAAGAGATTCAAACACGTATTCGATTACTTAAACAAATGTGCGAATATTAAATCATGTCCGAATAATCGTATTATGCGTATTTAACAATAATTCAGGCACTTGATTCACTAATATCCTCGGGATCGTTTATGGATATCGGAATTGATTTGTGCCTCAAGAATTCCTCTGTATTAAACGAATTGGATCTGGATGATGCTTTGTTTCTGCGGGCCAGAAATTTAGGGCATCGAAATAGACGCTCATTCGTTCAAGGTTAATTAAAAAAAAAGCAGATGATCAAAATCACATACCTCTAATTATTGCGTTTTTGGAGGCGCAAATGTAAGGGGCTTGCCAGACATAGACTGCGAAATCAATTCTACGTGCATGCTGTCTAAAATGCTTGCGGTTATATTGAGCGGATAGGCAGAGAAAATAACAACATTGATCTTTCCTACGGAAACAGGGCCACAATTGCAGTCGGTGCTATCAAGCCAGTAATTGGCTGAATATCTCGAGTTGTTATTAGAGTCTCGAGCGGAGAGGCCATAAGCAGGCTTTCCATCAATTGTCATTTCCGTAGCAGGCGTTATATTAGTTAAGCCTAACAGAGATAGACCTTGCGCATTAATAGTTTGCCATAGATCGGGTGTAGAGTCCATAAGCTTGCTATACTCGAATATTGTTATTTGTGCCCTAGAATTATTATCTGTTTCTATCAAGAGGGGGTATGCTGTTCTAAACTCTTGTGCATATGGCGCTATAGCTTGGACGGTGTAATTTAGAGTTGTATTCATATCGAAGGAAACCATGTAAGGCCCAGTAGTTGCATTCTCAGTCGCTGCGGATGCCGAGAAAGACAGCATCGCCATAATGAACAAAGCTAACAATAGTCTCATCAAATTCACCCAATTTTTCCCTCGAACTCTTCATAGAAAAGTCTTTCCACGAGATTAATGAAAAAAGAGCCCAAAAAACAACATATCCAATGGCATAGATAGGTTATTGATCTACTGTACGGCCTACATCAAATACGGATCGCCTGATCTGTATCTAATACATTAAAGATATATTCGCACATTTGATTTTTCAGTATTTCAAATTCTAAATTTTATGGCTTAAATCGACTAAGAAATATCAATCAGAGTAACCACCAACAGAGCGATAGCAATTCTGACGCAATTAGCCGCTAACTTATGCCAAAACTCAAATATAAACAGATTGCCGGAACGGATGCATCAATAGTCTAATTTAATTATTGTTTTTATCCGATTTATTCATATGAGATCCAAAATGTTTACTAATTTTCATCTTCATCAAATACCATTGTATCAATCACCGAATCATAGTGGTTTTATTCAATCCTTGTTTTGCCCTCCCATAGTAGTACAAGCTATCGTTAAAGTTTTCCCGGGCAGATAGAGCGTAATTAAGTTTATTCGTCTCATAAAATTTTGCCATATCCCAGAGGTAATCCCGTAAATATGATAGCGCATGGACGGTATCATTGTGATAAATTGCATAGTCGCGTGTCGGCTTTTCTTCACAAATCAGCTCTCGAGTGCGGGAAGATAATTCATATAGAGAAGAGGCTGCGACCATTGCCTCTCTGTTGGTTATATTTTTTTTGACAAATTCATCAAGGATATAAGAAGAATGATTGAGATCTTCCTCAAACTGGACCAATGATTGCATAAAAATAATTTTATAGAATGAATCATTTTCGAGATTCGCAGTTCCGGGTAACGCTCCAGCTCTGCTGCCATGAACCTCAATTATCCCATCTGCGACAACCGCTGTCGAGGTGGTGGCTGCACCAGCAACTCCCATCAATGAGAAGATAATGCAGATATTAATAATACCAATCTTATCAGACATGATTTTATCACTTGCACTTTTGATTACCTGAGCGAATAATATAGAGTGCCTCATAAATCGACTGCGGCTCCTGCAATAAACAGCCTCGATTCCATGATTCTATGGAAGCTGCAATGGCATGGTAACAGCAACAACGAATATAAATTCGCACTATTTCATATATAATTCTTTTGAGGTACTTCGAGAGAGTTCATGGAATTAAGAAGTCCCAAGGACTCGAATTGATCTCTATTCGCACCAAAGGCTGCCTAGAATTCCAAGCAAACAGAAATAGCCATCAGGAAAGACTAAATTGCGAAAGTTACGAAAGTTTAAAGCGAGGATGATCTCATTGTTGCGTATCTTCCGGGCTCGTTGGAGCGGCCTCATCTCCGGATGGATCTTCAACCGGCACTGTGTTGCCGTCGGGAACGGTATCATCATCCGCTATTGCATTTTCAACGGATCCGGCATCATCAACGACAGTTTCAGCCGGTTCGGTAATTGCAGTATCGGCCGGGATTGTCTCTTCGACGGGAAGAATTAGATTAAACATGGCATTGACCTCCTTAGCAGGATCGGGGGCTTGCATAGGGAGAGCGAGATGTGATGTATCCTCAGAGACAAACGCTCCAGTTTCGGAGTTAAGAATAAGAATTTCCATAGAATCCTTGAACTCCGTCATCTTAGGCGTATCAAATTCAAAGGAATTGAGACTAAAACGAGAGTTAATGATGCTGTTTAAGTTAGAGCTTATGGCATTAACGGCAAGGCCGCTTTCTTTTGATGAGCCGGCTAAACCGCCTTTGAAGTCAAATCCGACATATGGTCCTGCGACACTCTTAGTGGATTCCGTTAATGCAATATCCGGCGCTTGCGATCCGTCATATCGAAAGACCTTTATTCCGGCATATTCATCGGCAACCGATGCTTGCCATAAAAGAATAATCAAAGTGATAATGATGCATGTCTTCATAATGATTTCTCACTTATATTAGATTAGACGGCAACGGACCTTAAGAGTTCTTAGTGATCCTTTAATCATAATAAATGGCCCCTAATCGCTCATTAGAACTTTCCGTCATTATCTGAGGGCTTTGATGCATCCGGAATTGCAGGCCATCGATGGACCGATTTAGTAGGGACATGAGATCTGCAAAACATATATATTGCCAAAAAAACCAATTGAGTACTCGGACATCTCTTCAAAGAGATTGCCATTTCCTAAATGAAGATCTCAAGAAGGCATCAGAGGGCGGCGCAATTGAGAGCACTTTTGTTGATAGCGCTTATGGTCGTGATGATCATCCCAACATTAGATGCAATCAGTGACGATGCCGGAACAGTGCGATTATCAGAGGATGCGTCAAACAGGCTTATGGAGATCAGCACAAACCACGAGAATCAACTGATAGATCTATTCAGCCAGGAAAACGAGAATTTTGATCCGCCAAACGGCCGGAATTCCGCCGATTCCATCAGATCAGGAGCGGTTATACCGCTTGCGAGCAAGGACATGAATTACTCCAAGATCGATCATCCCACGCACAATAAAAAATATAAAAATGAGATTGACTTTTCAAACACATATTTCCCAGAAATCGGTCCAAAATGGAAAAGACTGTACGAAATAATAGATACGACCAATCAATCCGGCCAAAACGCTCTGATCGCCGATTCGAATGCTTTCTTGGAGATCAATGCCAATCTGGAGTCCCTCAACCGTAGAGAAAACGACATCTCAACGAAACAGTCTCCCATCAGAACAAATTCAAAGCATGAAAATGAGGATTACGACATCATCTCAAACTTGAATTATTTATACAATCAGCACTCATCGAGCCAATATTTGTCCGATCAAATTCTGATCGCGGATTCTGACATTCGGACATATGGTCAGAGATCGAACTATGAATACGAAATGGAGAATAAAAACAATGCCATCTCAAGAAAGACTCTGATCGCCGGTTCGGATATAGATAATCGCAGCACAAAGGCGAACTACATTTATGAAAGCGATGAGCCGAGCGATCCAATGGGCCGGATGGGGCCCCGCACACCTGATATTAAAGAAACGAGCCGGATGGAAAAATACAGCTACTATCAAAAAGATGATCCTTACGAATATACCTTAGATACGGCTCAGATCGCCAGTTCGAGTATCATTAACGGTGGCCTTGAAAAGAATCAGGAATACGAGAGCAATCAACCAACAGGCTATCTTCTGTCGACAACACAAATTGCAAGTTCTGATATTGCTCTGGGCAATGATAAAAAACAGAGCGGCGAGCGTCATAGCTATCAGGGACCAAATTTCGGCCTGGACCAATTATCAGCCATAGGATCTAATCTGAACCAACTGAACACTATGCCAAAAACGGATCGCCAATCAGTATCACAAAACACTATTGGAATCGATCAAGATGCCGTTCTGAGGAACTTTGATATCATCGATGGAGAAAAATCGCAAAAGTTTGATCAAATGCAAGAATATGCTGAGAGAGATGACAATTCATTCAGCAGCAAAAAGAAATACAAAAGAGATTTTGCAATTGTTATTGGAATTGACAACTACAGGGACAGGATGGACCTGCATTCAAGTGTAAACGATGCCAAGACCTTTGCCGCCCTCCTGGAGATGTACGGATATGATGTGCTGATGCTTACGGATGATGCCCATTATAAGCCCACGAAGCACAATATACTGGAAGTTGCTCTGGCTGAAGTAAAGGAGAGGCAGAACAGGGGCGGCAACATAATCGTCTACTATTCCGGGCATGGTGTCCTGGATCGGAATGGAGACTACTACCTGATCCCGCAAGATGCCGACGGGGTTGAATCCACATATATCAGCGAAGATGAATTAAATAGGTATATAAAAGGCATAAAGAATTTGGCAATAATAGTAGATGCATGTCACAGCGGTGCTCTATGCGACGCCGCCGGAGAGAGCCAATTGATGCTGACATCCTCCAGCGCAAATGAACCGTCCAATGAGGAATGGACCGGCTCACTGAGCGTTTTCACCCGTAATTTATGCGAAGCAATTGAACAAAACGGCCAGGCGAAAAATAAAATTATCCTTCAAAGCTGTTTTTACGAGGCATATAACGAGACGATCCAGTGGGCCAGCGGACATATGTTGAGCCAAACGCCGGTCCTTAAGGATTTAACGCCCAACAGAGCGTACTATATTAAGTGAGTCATCCTCTATTCGAATTTTCCCGTTCAATTTTAGCCTGAGTCGACAGTTTCCCATGGAAAACTGAATTTTTAATGTCGATAGATCCTGTTTTCCATCTGTCACGCGTGGGCCCCTGCCTGGGCTCATGGGCGTTTCATTCGACATTCCAGGGCACTATGACCTAATTATAGATCGTCTGTTCTAATAACCTCATTGTAGATTGTCTGTTCTAATAATTCGATCTGATGCAGCTTATTGCCAAGACCCCTAAATAGCACAAATTTTTGCAGGCCGACAGCAAGAAGAACGAGACAGATCATTGCCAAAATTATGATTAATTCCAAAGAACCACTGGACAGCCCGCCCTTCGAGTGAATTGCTACCTGATAGAAGTAGCCGTTGATCGCAAGACCAGGGAGCGAGGCCAAGAAGCAACCGATTACGAGATACATCAAATGCGTTCTCTTCTGTTCGGCCTGTTCAATTGCCTGATAAGCAAAATCCGTAAATGAAACATCCGACATATTAGTCCATCCCATCGTTCGTCATAAAGAGTTCATCATTAATCTTTCGAAACCAATTATATCTCTCTCTTCCCAGAGGTGTCAATTCATATATTATAATCTCCCGTTCGCCCCAATTTTCCCTCTTCTCATCAATGTAGCCTGCTTCTTTTAGCATTGTTATGTATTTTTCCGCAGAGGTCGTCTTCAGGTTGGCACATTGAATCACATGCGTTTTTAGGGCACGACCTTTGGCTTGGCTCTTGGATATGCACTCAAGAATTTTGAGCACGATCTTGGTTGCAGGTCGGTATTTCGGCACAGCCATGAGTTCATCTTCCTTTTAACACTTAAAAGGTTTCCATACCAATAGTCCTTCAAATCAGTTAGGCAGACTAAATCCATGATCATATTACCATATAAAATCATCTGCCATAAAGTAGATTGTTTTGCAGCGAAAGAGTTTATTTTGAAAATCAATAGCAGAAACAGATCTAAACGTCTGAATCACTAAATCGTATTGACGATCAGAATATTAACAGATATGACGATCAGACCCTAAACGCAGTTTAGCTGAAATAGGCAGGCCAATTCGGCAAAAGATGCGGGCGCGGGTTTATCGCTATAAAATTGATTAATCACATACTGCAAACAATTCGTTCAACAAGCTATAATATAATTTAACAAAAATCAAAAATTGCCGGCAGAAATCGATATGCAGAGGTCTTTTGAACTGCCATCAGGGAGAACGATAATTATAAAAATAACTAACTCGTGCTTAGAAATCCATATCGCGACAACAAACACTAATTTGATTAAGTCTTGCGGAACTGCCAGGAGATGCAAACCAAAACTATTGAAATAAATTCCGCTGAATCGATTATAATCAACTATGGTTATCAAATGGTATCGGCTACTATTGCTTTGTTCGTATGTTCACCAAATTATAGATGTTAAATCGCCAATCTGTGATGAAAAATATACGTATTTGGGATTTATAATGAAATTCCGTAATGAGAATTCGATAGTTTTTTATTCCTCAAAAAAAGTAGATAGAATTGGAAGAATGAATTTGTCGCCTTTGGTAAATACCTGAAGACCATCATTGACAAGTCATCTGCTCATCATCCCAAAATGCATTGCTAATTGCAAAACATGCCTTTCAATCGATGATGATCTTCAGCTGTTTGGGACAAAATAGGGATCCAGACAGATAACAACGGCAGCGTCGGTAGGTGAATGTATGAAGAGAAGCAGGCATTTAATAATATCGGAAATACTTGGAATATGCATGAATGGTGCCAGCAAGACGCGAATTGTGTATCAGGCAAATCTCAACTTCAGGACGGTCAATCCGTATATAGATTTGCTGCTTAAAAATAACTTAATTGAAGTCAGAAATGGACAAACGGTACTATATGCAACCACGACAAGAGGCGCAAATCTGCTGAATAATTTTAGGCAAATAACCAGCGAGCTTTCTGAGAATTAGCGGAACTGATTGATTCGCCGGATAGATGCTAGCTATGCGATAGCATTCGGGCCAAGACTGCGAAAAAATTAATTGCCAGAAGATCGGACAGATTGGGGGGAGGGGCAAGATGATTTAGATCATCTGAATTGTTTTGTTTGTCATTGTTCTTGACTCAATTGGCCTCGTACAAAAAGGATGATTTGAGAAAGACATTTATCAAGAACAGCTAGTCGCGCGCCTTTCTCTTCTCGGCTACCCGTATCATTTCGATCTGAGTATTTGGATAGTTCCCAGTCTCGTCCTTTTCCAGATATTTCACCATATCCCAGACGTTGAGCAAGGCTGCTGAAACACCAGTCAATGCCTCCATCTCCACGCCGGTCTTGCCCAGGGACGTTACCCGGACCGTGGCCCGCACCAGATCCCCCTCCAGCTCGAAATTCACATCCAATCCGGTGAGAGGAATGGGATGGCATAGGGGGATCGAGCGCGGCGTGTCCTTGGCGGCCAGTATCGCCGCCAGTCGGGCCACAGTCAACACATCGCCTTTCTTGATATTTCCGGATGAAATGGCCTCGACGGTGGACCTCTTGAGCCGGATGCAACCGGTGGCCGTGGCCGTTCTGAAGACGGGTGGCTTGTCGGTGATATCCACCATGCCGGCCAGCTTCTCCGATGGACCCTTTTGCGACATCACAGCCTCATTGCCAGGGGGATCTTATCCAGCAGATCCGTTGCCACCATGCCGAAGTCCTTTTCCAGATAGACCAGATCGCCGGCTCTGCCGTTGATGAAGGCAGCAGCCGTCGCCGCCCGCAGGGCAGTCGAACGGGCGTAGAGGGCGGCGGTGACACCGGCCAGGACATCACCCGTTCCACCCACCGTCATGCCGGCATTTCCATTGGTGTTGGCCCGGACGGTCTCGCCGTCGGTGATGAGGTTCGACACCGGACCGATCTTGCCCTTGAGCAGGACGACAAGGCCCTTCTCCCGGGCATAGCCCATGAGAGGTGCGATGCGCTCATGATAGCTCTCTTTGGATAAGGATAAGCCGCTGATCCTCTTGAACTCGCCCAGGTGGGGTGTGACAATTCCCCGAAGAGGCAGATCGGGCAGGAGGGCATCGGCATCGATCACGGTTTTTGGGCAGAGGGGAATGATCTTTGCCAGAGCCTCACGGGTCCCGGGATTGCGCCCCAGTCCCATGCCCATGACGACCACGTCGTGCCTGGCGATCTGCGCCTTCAGGACTTCCAGGTCGTCAAGGCAGAGGTGATCGCCGGATAGCTCCAGGACGATCAAATTTGGCGAGAAACCGGCGATGGTTGAAGAAGCGCTCTTTGGGGTGGCCACGGTGACCACATCCGCCCCGGCCCGCAAGGCGGCCATAGCTGAGAGCGCAGGAGCGCCGGTGTACGGGCCGCCTCCGATGACAAGAATCCTGCCGCTGTCGCCCTTGTGGCTCTGCGAGCCGCGCCTTCCCACCAGTTGAAGGTCGCCGGGACCCACAAAGAACTCCGCCTGCGGCGGAATGCCGATATCCAGGACCCGCACCGGGCCGGGAAGCCCGATCTTGGGCCTGTGGAAAGTAACAACCAAGTCGGACCGAACGACGATATTGGTGCCAAGGCCGCTTGGGACGTCCACCGAGACCACAGTCTTTCCCGATGAGTTGATGGCATCAATTGCTGCGGCCTCCAGGCCTTTGATGGTTCCAAGCACCCCGGTCCCAAAGATTGCATCCAGTATTAGATCGCTTTCCTGAAGGCGAAGGTCGGACGAATCTCTTACCTCCCGCAGATCATTGCCCAGATGCTCCAAAATATCCCAGTTACGTTTCGCCTCTTCGGTGGCGATATCCCTGGACCGGCCCAGGAGATAGACCGTAACAGTGAAGTCGGCGAGGTGGCGAGCGGCAACGAAAGCGTCTCCGCCGTTGTTCCCTCGACCGGCGACAATGGCAATCCGCTCTCCCGGCTTTCTGTCCCGGACCTCTCTTGCCAGGGCGCTTCCCGCATTCTCCATGAGCTGCAGTGGAAGAAGACCAAAGTATTCGCAATTGGCATCAAGAGCATTCATCTCTTCGGAGGAGATCGATCTCATAGCCAAATCTAATAATTCGCAAACGGATAAAAGTTATCAGACAAAACGAATAAGCGTGTCACATTCGGCGAAATAATTTCGGGACTCTACCGCGAAATGACGGAATGCGAAAGCCCACATAGGAATTGACCAGGCAAAATTCAAGGCAGGGGTCATGCGAAAGCTAATTCACGCTCGACATCGATTCATCCGTCCCGAAGAGTGATGAATTCCAGGAAACGAATCCAGGAAACAAGTCTAAGATACGAGTCCATAAAGACTGATCTAAGAGATGAAGCCAAATGAAGCTCAGAGAAAAGCTGAAGGGAATTGTGCCCGAGGACTGCCTTCATAGGCTCACAAATCGCTTTCATGTCGTGGGAGATATCGCCATCCTGGCGCTGCAGGAGGAGATGGACGAGTACAAGGAAAAGATCGCCCAGGGCGTGCTCTCCCAGGACAGGAGCATTCGCCTGGTACTCAACAAGACCTCTAAGCTGGAAGGCGAGAAGCGAGTGGCCGAATTCGAGGTAATAGCGGGCAGCGGCAGCACAGTCACTGAGCACCTGGAATATGGATTCGTCTATTGCCTGGATGTGATGCAAGTCTTCTACAGCAGCCGTCTGGGCTACGAGAGGGCGAGAGTCGCGGCGCAGGTAAACCGGGGCGAACTGGTGCTGGTGCCGTTTGCGGGCGTCGGACCATTTGTGGTTCCTGCTGCATCCCGGGGCGCTCGCATCGTCGCCCTGGAAAAGAGCAGCGAAGCTTGCAGGTGGCTGGCACTGAATGCCGGAAGGAATCGGGTTAGCGAGAACGTCGCGATCATAAATGCCGATGCCCTGGCCATCCCAGCCATGCTGAAACAAAATTTTGACCGGGCCATCATCCCCGCACCATACGGAATGGACCGGATTTTGGAGACCATATCCCAAAGGGTGAAAACAGGAGGCAAAGTCCATTTCTATACTTTCAAAAAACGACATCAGATCGCGGAGTTATCGGGCTCTTACAAAGATATGGGGCTTGAGGTCGAACACTTCCGAAGATGCGGGAATGTCGCACCGGGGGTCAGCCGCTGGGCTTTCGACATGATCAAGCTGTAACTATTGGACATGCTTGAAGCTTGACTGATCGCACAGAGAACTGTGGCTATTTCATCATACGAGGCCATAGGCAAGCGAATCGAAGATTACGAATCCCTGTAACCTAACCTCCCGAAAGTTCAGGCGCATAATTTTAGCGCCTGAACTTTCGGGAGGTTGGGTCTACAACCAGTTGAGGGTTCTGTCAAATTGTCGGTAGTTGAATTATTAAATCGGGAAGTATAGCCAATTTTTTCTTCATTAGATACCTTAGACTTGACAGAACTCCTTCTCTCAATATCTCCCAGCGACTTCCAAGCTCCTTCTACTTGGCCCCAGTTACAATAAAGTTGTCACCATAGCATCCGTACTTGATATACTCCATGAGCCCCTCCTCACTTCTTCTCATGGTTCTTGACTTGACATCTCTAAAGCCTGCTGATTGCAGCAGAGCTATATCATGACCTGGACGCTCTTTGCCATCCAGAGGCAGGCTCTTTTGCAGGCTGCGGCTGTAATGTCCCAATGCAGAAATCCTTCTTTCTGTGATCATAATCAACGGCAGAGAGACCATGCGCCAGGCCTTTCTCTTGATGCTGCCCCTTTCAGAGTTCCACGAACCATCAATGACTGCTACCATTCCGCCAGGTCTCAAGACCCTCTTCCATTCGGCAACTGCTTCCTCAGGCTGGGTCAGAGTCCACATGAGCGCCCTACAGATCACGACATCAAAAGACCCGTCCTCGAACTTAAGGTCCTCGGCATCTCCTCTGATGAAGTCTACATCCAGACCGAACCTTCTGGCATTCTCCCTCCCCCTGGAAAGCATCTCCTCAGAGAAGTCGAGCCCTGTGACATCGTGTCCCATCTCTGCAAGTATTAGTGCCAGAGTCCCGGGCCCCGTTCCCACGTCCAAGACCCTTTTCCCTGTCTTGCCTATCTCCTGTGCCAGGACGTCTCTGATAAATACTCTCCTCCGGGAGCGCATCCCACAGTTGACGAACCTGCTGTACCCGTCTGCACTGCCGTCCCAGTAAGCTTTGATCATCTCTTTCATAAATCCTCATAAAAAAGTGATGGAGTAGGCAGTCAGGGCATGTACACGAACGCGCCCTGCTTCTTCACATCAAAGTCTATTTTCTGGAACCTGTCCAGGTAATCCTGGTGGATCTCCGCCGGGTCCATGTCTTTGAACAGGTCGGGGTAGAACCATTTTGCCAGGTAGGCTGCGCCTATCGGGTATCCTGGGTTGACATGGATAATATAGTGGGTTACAAAAACCTTGCCATCTTTTGCTGCCCTTAGATTATCAAACCCGGTAGTGCCTGAGATCTCCTTGTAGCGCGTCACAAGGGGAGTTAAATTGCGGCTCTCGTACCCGCCTGCAAACGACAGTCCCAGCACAACATCCGGGTCCATGGATAGAATCCACTCAGGATCGACCACAGGATATGCCGTCAGGTTGAAAGCTATGTTCCTGCCCCCTGAAACGCTCAGAGTCCTCTGGTATGAGCTGTTGCCTCCGCATGTGGTATTTCCGGGCCGGTCCCAGAACACACTCGGGCGCTTATCCTCTGGGATGGACGAGATTTTATTCTCTATACCGTCTATGATTTCGTCGTGCCATTCCCTGTACTCCTCAGCGCTTTCAACCTCGTCTAGGAGGTAGCCTAGTATGAACACCTCTGAAAGGACCATATCAGAGTTGGCGAGCCACAGCCGCGCGACATCTATGCCAGTCCCATTGAGCTTCTTCTCAAGGTCGTGTCCATGATACTGGCGCGGCCCGAGAATCACCAGGTCTGGCTGGAGTTCTATTATTTTCTCAACATCGGGCTCTGTGCGATCTCCAATTGAGGAAAGCTTCATCAGATCTCCAAGAAAGCTTGGGACATCCTTCCTCGTCTTCTCATCTATGGCCACTATCCTGTCCTTGGCATTCAGTATCCTGAGTGCTTCTACAGTGCTATCTACAATGACGGCGATCTTCTTGATCGGCTTTTTGACAGTCACGTTCATGCCGTCGCAGTCGATTATAGTCATCTTCGTCTCTTTTCCTTCTAGGATCTGCTCTATTAGAGATATGTCAGCCTCGTCCACCTTTCCATCCAGGTTGGCATCTGCAAGCATAGTCTTGCTCTCAGTCCCGTTTATTATGCCCTGGACATAACTGACATCCTTTTCGTTGATGGCATCATCCATATTTGCATTCCCGAAGATCTCAAGGGTAAAGCTCGAGGCTCCGGCAGGTGACAGGGTCTGCAGTACAGACAATGCTATAATTATTACCATAAGACAAATTCTATTCATATTACTTCCTCATACTCAAGCTAAACTAGTAAGATATATATCTTTGTAGAGGATTTTGAATAACGCTGCATTGTTCATCTCTGACAAATATTGCGTCAATATTTTCAATTCAAACGCTCATGATTTCATAGGTCCATCTTTATTTAGCTTATGAAAATTTCACTCGAAATACCAGAATGACAGGGGCACAATCTATAAATCGAGTGATTTCTCGATTCTTCCAAGGTCATCATGAAGCTCATTTGACTGTTACCTGTGATGTCTAAAGCAATTACCACTCACATCATAAAATTGATGCGTATAGTCCATAAAATTCGTGAATAAATTGTGAAATTTTTAAAAATAATTTTAAAATTTTATATATTTGTTGAA